>Ga0068853_100004231_pt1 | contig 11082 bp, 4 predicted proteins | sample KBSCornC32_FD_65655 | JGI IMG/M metagenome (GOLD analysis project Ga0068853, IMG submission 65655) | Corn rhizosphere microbial communities from Kellogg Biological Station, Michigan, USA - KBS Corn C3-2 | ecosystem: Host-associated > Plants > Roots > Rhizosphere > Soil ... | reverse complement strand
GCGCTGGTGACCTACGAAGGGGCCGAAGTGCTGGGATACAGGCTCGTCGAGCTCAAGACGGGGGCGAACGCCCTCGATCTGCCGCTGGATGAGAAGCTGGCCCCGAACTTTGATCTGGCAGTGGCCGTGATGGACAGCAACAAGTTCCACGAAGCCCGCAGTGAATTCCGCGTGGCACGGGAGCTGGTGATCGCGCTCAAGACCGAGAAGGCAACGTTCAAGCCGGGAGAAACGGTGAATGTCGACGTGCTGGTCACCGACGCCAACGGCAAACCGGTGAGCGCCGAAGTTTCGCTGGCCATGATCCAGAAGAACCTGCTGTCGATCTTCCCGGATCAGGCCGCCGGCATCGACGCATTCTTCAATGGCGGCCTGCGGCAGGTGTCAATCCGCGAGACGACGAGCTGCGTATTCCGGTATGCGCCGACGACCCGGCCGATCAATCTGTTCCTGTTGGCCGAGGAAGATCGGAAGAAGGTGCTCGACCAGGAAGCTGCGGCACGGGTCGCGACCGCCCGATTGGTTGAAGAGCGACTGGCTGGCAAAATCCGCATAAACAAGAGGCTCGCGAGCGGAAGCGAAGATCTTGCAGAGAATTCTGCTGAATTGAGCGACCGGATTATTGTCCAGGAAGAGAAGGAAGAACTGCAGGACCTGGAACTTTCGGCAGAATACGCTCCGGCTGTCGTGCAATTCGGAGGCGTCAGTCCCAATAGCGACGCCAGACAAGCCGCGGCCGCGATACGACGCGGCGGAGCGATGGGCGGAATGGGAGGCGGCATGGGCGCCGGCATGGGGGCCCGTAGCGGGTGGGCCCGCGGATTTGCCAAATCAGGAAAGGCCGATCTGTCCGCTAGCCGCAGGAAATCCGACGACAAAGCTCCCGCCGGCGGCGCTGCGCTCGGGTTCAAGGTTACCAACGGTGGCGATACGCTCGATCTCTGGGGCGATTACGATAACTCCGGGATCAGCAGCTTTGCGGCCTTTAACTTTAACCCCGACGGAAGGGCGAACGTCAGCGGGAACCTGCCGTCGAACGTAAACGCGTGGCATCTCGTCCGCGGCGACGCGTCGTATGCTTATGGCCTGCAAACGCTGTCGCAGCAAACGGACGGATCGATCCTTGCATTGAACTCCAACGGCGAGTTCCAGGTCGTAAATGGGTTACCGTTAGGCGCACTCGAAAAAGTCGCCGGCGAAGGTTTGGAGATTCTTCCCAACGCCGGCTCGGCCGAAACCGGCTACTGGAACCCGCGCGTCGTCACAGACAAGGACGGCAAGGCGACCCTCGTCATTCGCCTCCCCGACCGTTCGACCGCCTGGAAGCTGCTGTCCAAAGGAATCAACAACGAAGCCCTGGCCGGGCAGAGCGAAATCGAGCTGGTCTCGAAGAAAGACCTGTTCGGCGAGATGAAGGCCCCGCTGGCCTTCACCGTCGGCGACAAGGCCGACATTCTCGTCGAGATTCACAACTCGACCCTCAAGGAAGGCTCGATCGAGGTCAAGTTCAAGAGCACGATCGGCGACAAGACGACTGAAGTCAAAAAGACAGTCGTAATCAAGAAGATCGGCATCGACGAATTGAGCTTCCCTGTCGAGATCACCGCCGGCGAGACGGCCGAGTTTGAATTATCGGTCACGAGCGGCGACTTGAAAGACACGTCAACCCGCACGGTGTCGCTGGTTCCTTACGGCGTCCCCGTGTTTGCCACGGTCAGCGGAACGGCCGCCCAGAACACGTCGGTTATCGTTCAGCATCCCGCGGGAACTGCCGTTGAGAACCCGAAGCTGGAACTGCTCATCGGCCCCAGCGTCAACCGCACGTTGCTCGAAGCCGTGCTGGGCAGCGCTCCGGGATTGTACGAACGCTCGTTCGCGCGGACCGCCAATGTTTCGAGCGACATCGAACGGGCCATCTCCGATGCCATCGGCGGGGTGGCCCTGCTCAAGATGATCGGCGCCAGCCGCACGGCCGACACGCCCGAAGCGCTGGCCCTGGCCGGCAAGATCACCTCGGCCATCACGCTCCTGGTTTCCAGCCAGCGCGACGACGGCGGCTGGAGCTGGGCCGGCCGGCCGACCAATGACCGTTCCGACCGCTACCTGTCGAGCCGCGCCGTCTGGGCCCTGTCATCGGCCCGCGGGGCCGGCTTTGCCGTGCCGCAGCCGATCTTCGAAAAAGCCGTCCAGCACCTGAATACGTTATTTGCCGCCGCTGGCGAATCGGACAACGAAGGCAAGGCGATCGTCCTGCATGGTCTGGCCGAAGCGGGGGCGGCCGACTTCGCCCACGCCAACCGCCTGCACCGTAACCGCAATGCCCTGAGCGCCTCAGGCCTGGTCCATCTGGCGCTGGTGTTCGCCAAGCTCGACCGCAAGGATTTTGCCAAGGACCTGCTGGCCCTGGCCAAGTCGAAGATCCCGACCAAACCCCAAGCCGGCACAAGCGACGAAGCCCTCAAAGGCTGCATTCCCTGGATGCAGTCGGGAGTCGAACTGCGGGCCCTGTATCTGGCCAGCCTGAACGCCATCGAACCTGGAGGGGCAACCAACGGCGAACTGGCCAACTGGCTGATGGCCGCCCGCATCGGCGGTCGCTGGGCCCCCGAAAAAGCCAACGGCCCGGCGATCGCCGCGCTGGCCGACTGGCTCGGCAGGGGAAAACTCACCAACGAGAAGTACACGCTCACGATCTACGCCAACGATCGCCAGGTCGAAAAACTGACGATCGATCCGTCGGTCGAACCGAGCCGCATCGTGCAGGTTCCGACCAAATTGCTCACGGCCGGCAAGCCGCAGCGGATCAACATCGACATCGAAGGCCGCGGCACGTTCAGCTACAGCGCGGTGCTGGCAGGGTTCGTTCCGGCCGACAAACTGAAAGGCACGACGAACGACTGGCATTTCAACCGGATCTACGAGCCGGCCCAGCGCCTGCTCGACGGCGAGACGATCCCGCGCGGGTTCGGCGTGCTGACCGGCACGTTCAACACGTTCACCAATCCCCTCACACAATTGCCGCTGGGAGAACGAGGGGAAGTGACGATCCATGCCTGGCGCAACCGGGTCACCGGCGTGAAAGACGAACAGTTCGATTACCTGGTCTATACCGAGTCGATCCCGGCCGGCACGACGGTGCTGACCGATTCGATCAGCGGCACGTTCGACCGCTACGAGATCACCCCGGGAGCGATCACGTTCTACATCGGCGATCGGCCCTATCCGGGAACGATCCACTTCTCGCTGGTCGGCTATCTGCCGGGGACGTACAAGAACCTTCCCTCGATCCTGCGGAGCTTCTATCAGCCCGAACGGATCGCCGTGGCCAAAGACCTGCCGCTGGACGTCCTGGCCCGCGGCGAGAAATCGAAAGACGAATACAAGCTCACGCCGCAGGAGTTGTATGAATTTGGCAAGCGGCTCGTGGCGAAGCACGACTACAAAGCTGCCGGTGAGTACCTGCGGCCATTGTTCAAGGATTATCGCCTGCAGGATGACATCTACCGCCAGGTCGTGCAGATGCTGTTCGACGTGGCGCTGGCGGCCAACGATCACGGCGAAATCGTGCAGTACTTCGAGATCGTTAAGGAAAAATATCCCGACGTTGAAGTCTCGTTCGAAAACATCTTGAAAGTGGCCCAAGCCTATCTGGAGCTGGGGGAATACGAACGGGGTTACCTCGTCTACCGGGCCACGGCCGAGGGGAGCTTCATGCGCGAGAGCCAGATTGCCGGGTTCCTCGATGAACGGGGCGAATTCCTGCGCTCGGTGCAGGTCATGGAACGGCTGTTGCGCGAATACCCGGCCGAATCGTACATCGCCACAGCGACATATGCTCTGGCGCAGGAAGTATACGGTAAGGCCCCTGAAGCGGCAGCCAATCCCAAGCTGCGGGAAGCGAATATCACCCGCGTCGACCTGATCGCCACGAGCATCCACATGCTCGATCATTTCCTGTCAACATGGGCCACCGATCCAGCCGCCGACCAGGCCAGCTTCGCTTTGGCCAACGCGCTGCTTGACCTGGAGCAGTATCCGGCGGCGATCGAGCGTTGCGAAACGTTCGCCGAGCGGTTCGCCGACAGCAAGCTGCTCGACAGCTTCTGGTATGTGATCGGTTACAGCCAGTTCGCGATCGGCAAGTCCGACGCGGCTCTGGAAATGTGCCGCAAGGTGGCCGATTTCAAACGCAAAGATCCCACGACCGGCGTCGAGCTGGCCGCCGCCAACCAGTTCCAGGCGATCTACATCATGGGGCAGGTGTTCCACAGCCTGGGAAAACCGGCCGAGGCGATCGCCGAGTACAACAAGGTCAAGGACCGCTTTGCCGATGCGGGGGAAGCGATCGACTTCTTCCTGAGAAAGGCGATTGATCTGCCCGAGGTGACGACGGTGAAACCCGGCGCCGTAGCCAAGGTGCCGCTCAAATTCCGCAACGTGACCAGCGCCAACATCAAGGTCTATCGTATTGATCTCTTGAAGTTTGGATTGTTACAGCGCAACTTGAGCCGCATTACGGGAATCAACCTGGCAGGGATACGCCCCTATCATGACCTGGCGGTGGCGCTGGGGGACGGCAAGGATTACCGCGACCGCGAGAAAGAGCTGGAATTGCCGCTCAAAGAAGAAGGGGCCTATCTGGTCGTGTGCCAGGGAGAAAATCTCTACGCGAGCGGCCTGGTGCTCGTGTCGCCCTTGGCGCTGGAAGTTCAGGAAGACGCCGCCAGCGGCCGCGTGCGCGTCACGGTGAAAGACACGGTGGCCGACAAGTACGTGCACAACGTGCACGTGAAAGTGATCGGCAGCGCGAACGACCAGTTCGTGTCCGGCCAGAGTGACCTGCGCGGGATCTTCGTGGCCGACGGCATCAACGGCACGAGCACGGTCATCGCCCGGACCGATGCGAACCGTTACGCATTCCACCGCGGAAAGGTGGTTCTTGGTCACGTCGCCGAGCCCGCGAAGCCTAATGCCCCCGCCGAAAGCGCTCCAGCGGCACCGCCACAAGGCAAAGACTCATTGCTCCAGAACTTGCAGCAACAGAACTACGACTTCAACAATGACGGACGAGCCAATTACCGGAACCTCTTGAAGAACCCGACACAAGGGGTCAAGGCGAAGGGAGCGTTTTAGCTGATCTCGCGTGACGTAATGTAGTCATTCTCGCTCCGCGAGATGAGTAGTTGGACTCGACGCGCGTGAATCTCGCACAAGATACAATACAATTGGCTCGATCGTTACAATATCGTGCCGATTTCGCATTGCGTTGGAAAGAATTGGATATCTTGGGTGATCCGCGCGCCAGCAACCCGTCCGCACTCATCTCGCGGAGCGAGAATGACTACTTTACACCAATTCCGGTATCGGACGGCCGCCTTCGACGACGATTGGAATCGGGCGGCCTTGCGGGTTGACCCAGCTCGCGGCCAGGTCGATTCCCAAATGGCGGAAGACGGTCGCGGCCAAGTCTTGCGGTCGCACGAGTCCGTCCTTGACGTCGTAACCTTTCGAGTCGGTGCTGCCCACGGCCTGGCCGTGCCTCAGGCCTCCGCCGGCTGCGACCATCGACATCACGTTGGTCCAATGGTCGCGCCCGGCGTCTTTGTTGATGACCGGTGAACGGCCGAATTCGCCGAGCATCAGCACCAGCGTCGAATCCAAGAGGCCGCGCTGTTCGAGATCGGTGATAAGTCCGTAGACCGCTCGATCGACATGCGGCAACAACGGGGTGAGGCCCTTGACGATGCCTCTCCACTGCACGGAATCGCCGTGATGGTCGAAGTATCCCCAGGCGCCGCTGACGACGACGAATGTCACACCCGATTCGACCAGCCGGCGTGCGAGAATGGCCTTCTCGCCGATGCTGTTCTTGCCGTAGAGTTCTCGCGTCTGGGGGGATTCCTGGGAGAGATCGAACGCCTTTTGCACGTGCCCCCCCACGACCATTTCATAGGCGCGGGCATTGAAGCGGTCGAGCTTGTTGAGCACATCGGCCCGGTCGACGTCGCGGCGCATGCGGTCGAACGATTGTCTCAGACGGTCGCGATTTTGCAGACGATCGAGCTCGACTCCCGTCGGCAGCCCGAACTTTCCCACCAGTTCCAGCCCGTTGACGGGGGCATGCGCAGGGCCCAGATGCCCCGATTCCCAGATGTCGGCCTTCCAGGATGGCGCGAGGCCGATGAACGGCGGCATATCGGGGTGATTGGCGCCCTTGAATTTCGCGACGACAGAACCCATCGAAGGGAATCCGCCGCCGTCTTTGCCGTCGTCGGTTCGGCGGGCCAGCGGATTGCCCGCCTGCATGGTGATCGGAGTGTGATTGCTCGATTTGCAATCGACGGCGCGCAGGAAAGAAAGCTTATCGGCGATCGAGGCTTGCAGCGGCAGGTGCTCGCTGAGCGAGACTCCGGGAACCTTCGACGATATCGGAGAATAAGGTCCCCGAATCTCCTGCGGTGCATCGGGTTTGGGGTCCCACATGTCAATGTGACTGGGCCCGCCGGATAGCCAGAACAGGATCACCGATTTCTTGTCTGACGGCGATGGTGATTCACTCGCAGCCGCCGTGCGATTTTGCAAGTTGAGGATCGCAGGCAAGGACAGCCCTGCCATTCCTGCCATGCCGGTTTGCAGGAACCAACGCCGCGAGCCGACTCGAATTAGATCACGCGGCGCCGGATGGAAGGGAGATTGATTAACCCTGATGGCATGGTCGGCCGCATGTCGAATCGAACTGATTTCAGAATGAGCCATTTCGGTTGCCCCGCCAGCGATTTGACCGCGGACCAATTAACATCGGTGGATGCGTTGATGTTTATTCTATCGGCATCACCTTCGACGTGCAATAACGCAATCAGTCCGACGGACGCTGTGGAATTGAGCCCACTCGGGCAACATCGAGTACGGCGACAATTCACTTTGCCGCCGGCTGTGATTTCTGAGCGACCGCATCCAGAAGATCGAGGACCGTCGAGACGATCTTCACCTCGGCCCGTTCTTCGAGGCAACTGGAACGGGCCCGCCAGGTTTCATAACCACCCAGTGCGTGCTGATCGGGCGGAGGGATATAGCCTTCGCAGCCGTTGGCCAGCTCGATCGTAAAGGTCGGTTTGAGCGGGCTGCGGCGTTTGATCGTCAGGCCGCTGATCGCGAAGACTTCGTTCGGAATCGCGGCGATACCGAATTCTCCGATGCGCATCGCCTGCAGTTTCAATTCCCGAGTCGGTGGCATTTCGCTCAACAGGATCGTTTCACGGGCATAGACCTCTTCCAGCGTCTTCGGTTTGCGACCGGCGAAACCATCGACCACGGGACGGGCCTCGCGGACTTCGTCGGCAGTCGGCATCCGCACGCCGACTTCGAGCAACCGCTCTTCCATAACCAGCGGGGCCCAGTTCTTGAACTCGATCCGGCGATAGGCTTCAAACGCGGCCTGGGCCACGTCGGTCGCGACGCTATCGATTGAGTACTCGCGCCGGACCGGCAGATTGTAATCCATCAGCCATTGATCGCCGCTCGTTCCGTTGGAGTGCAGGCCGACGTAGCCGGATTCTGCCTTGAGCAGTGCCTGGAGTTTATTGCAGACGACGGCGAAGTAATCGGCTGAGATCGCCTTGGCCCCGACGTAGTGCATCGAATAATTGGTGAGCGTCGCCAGCGGCCGGCCGTCGCGGGTCTGCACAGCCAGCACAGGAACTTCCGGATCGACCGGCCCTGTCGCCCGCAGGGCCTTGGGGTTCTGGAATCCCGGGTGCATCTGGGCCAGATCGTTCTTCTTGCCGCTGAATTTGTTGGTCGGGGCCGCATCAGGCCGCATGAGCCAGCGACGGCAGCCCACGTTGACCTCGTCGCGGCCGATGGCCAGGCCGATTCGAGCCGGGGCGAGCTGCTTGTTCGCTTCCGTAATCGCCTGGGCAATCTCGCCCGGCAGAAACCTGGCGTAATCGACGTCCACGTCGCTGCCCAGGGCAGGCCAGACGGAAGGCGCCGAGTGCGCATGCGTGGCGGCGATGAGCATCCGCCCGGTCGGAATGCCGGTGGCCTTCTCGGCCAGCCGCTTGGCGTCATCGAGCAGCGCCCGCGGCATTCCACAACTGTCGACGATCACGATCGCGATGCGAGTCGCCCCGTCGTCGAGCACGAGCGCCCGCGCGTGCAGGCGGTCGTTGATCTCCGTGGCGAGAACTTCGGTCATGTTGCCATTGATGATGACCGGCAATTTTTGCGGGGAGATGTCTACCGCGGCGGCTCCGGCGCGAAACATCCTGGCATCGTCGGCGGCAAAAGCGCGCGTTCCGCTCGCAACATGGGCTGCGCCAATCAGCATCAGAAACATTAGACGGCAACGGCAAAACTGAGAGTCTGTCTTCATCGGAGATGCATCCTTTCAGTCGGCGAATTTCGCGTTTCAGGGGCGAAGCGATGCAATCGAAGGTTGAGTCAGGGTAACATTGAATGGAGTGCCGTTTCTTTTAACGATGATTCGCACAAACGGCCAGCGATGGCTCCATTACGTTTGGGGGCCGGCGACCGCGAGATGATTTCCCACCGCTGGCAGGCATGCATCGGGAATCTCCTGATGAATACGTCCCGTTCAATGTCTAACTTAAAGTTATGGTGCGGATGCTTTATATCCGAACCAATCTTGCGCAATACAAGAAATCGAAGCTAATTGACGCTCGCCGACGAAGGCGATACGATTTCTGGAGGGATTTTAAGGATTCATTTCCATCATTCACGCTGTTGTCTCGCCTTTTCGTTCCCTTTTTCGAGGTAAATCTACAGGATGTTTGGAGAGCTGGTGCCGCAGGGGGGTGGAGACCCCGTTCCGCTGCTGAAAACGAAGCTGTTGGTGGGCCGACGGGATAGCTGTTGTGACATAGCGCTGCGATTTCCCAACGTCTCCAGCCGGCATTGCGAACTGGAGCTGGTGAGCGGCTACTGGCTCGTCCGGGACCTGGGCAGCAGCAACGGCACGAAGGTGAACGGCGTGCGCGTACGTTCCAAATGGGTCATGCCGGGAGACGAACTGGCGGTGGCCAAGCACCGCTTCAAAATCGATTATGACGTCGCGGAAGGTGTTCCGCCGCCCCCGCCAATCGTCGAAGACGAAGTCGACATGGGGACCAGTCTGCTGGAGAAAGCGGGTCTCCTCAAACGCCGGTCGGATCGTCATGACTCGGGCAGGCCTCCTGCTGAAAGACAGGAGTCCCGTGGCCGTGGCGGTTCGGCACCCGGTCGGGCCAATTCAGGTCCGGCCAAATCGAACGGTCACTCTCCCGATCAGACTTTGGATGAGGACGATGCAGCCGACTGGTTGGCTGAAAGCGAGTAGGGTCGCATCCTGATCGGCGCTGGCCAACTTGCCGACGGGCGTTGGCCTCGCCAAATGCTCGTCCCACCGCGCATCGGAAGGTTGACGGTTCGCATGGCGAAAAAGAAAAAAATTCGCGTGGCGCTGCGAAAGAATCGCCAGACGACGCCGCGTCAGCGGGGTCGGTTCTCGCAAGCGATCGATTCCGACAAAAACCTCGATCAGTTGCATCCGGAAGAGCGAATCTCTCGCAAAGGTTCGATCACGCGTCGGCGCACAATCATGAGCGCCGCGGAAGGTCGCGAGGGCGAGCCGGCTGTGCGCGACGTGGCCGTCTCGGAATGCCTCATGGGGCGAGTGCTCGGTCCGCACGGCGGCGAGTGTGTGGTCGAGGCGCAGGACGGCCGGATCTATCGGTGTGCGGTGCGGCGTCTGCTCAAATCGCTGTCGACCGATGAGCGCGCGGCAGTGGCTGCCGGCGATCGGGTGCTGTTTCGACCGGCGGACGCAGATCAGGGAGTAATTGAACGGGTCGAACCGCGCCAGGGTGTGCTCACGCGCAAGACCCGCGGGTACAAGCACGTTCTGGCGGCCAACGTCGATCAGGTTTTGATCGTGGCGTCCGCGGCCGATCCGCCCCTCAAGCCCAGCCTGATCGATCGCTATCTGATCAGTGCGGCAGTCGGCGGGATTCGCCCGGTCATTTGCATCAATAAAATCGATCTGGCTGATTTCGTCGAATTGCAACCGGTCATCGGGACCTACTCGCAGCTCGGATATGAAGTCGTTTCGACGAGCGCCCGCACTGGACAGGGCATCTCGAGGCTCAAGCACCTCTTGAGAGGCCTGGAAACGGCCCTGGCCGGCCAGAGCGGCGTTGGCAAGACTTCGCTCATCAACTCGCTGGAACCGGGGCTGGACCTGAAAACCGTCGAAGTCACCGCCGAAACCCGCAAAGGCAAGCACACCACGACGGCTGCGCGGCTGTTGCGGTTATCGTTCGGAGGCTGGGTCGTCGATACCCCGGGTATCCGTCAGATGGAATTGTGGGACGTGGTTCGAGACGACGTCGAGCGCTTCTTCCTGGAGTTCCAGCCGTTCTTGCGAGATTGCCGTTATCCGAACTGCTCGCACATGCACGAGAGCCGCTGTGGTGTTAAACGAGCTGTGGTGCGGGGGCTGGTGTCGAATTTGAGATACGAAAGCTATTGTCGCATTCGTATGGATGACACAGATTAGTCTTCTACCACGAACTTGCTCGGCGTCTCGACGAATTCGTGCCGCGAGTCGGCGGTCGAGAACAGATACAACCGGCCCCGATACCAGGCCGCGTGTTCGAGGCTCCCGGCCACGCCGGCTTCGCCGGCCGTCTGCTTGACGACGTCGTTGCCTCCGACGACAGGAGCATACTTGCGGGGGTTCTCGTCGAAGGTCTTCTTGGCTTCAATCGACGAGAACGTATATGTTTTGCCGGCGAATTCCGATCGAATGCCGGGTTGGGCATCGATCAGCTTGCGATTGTCTTTCAAAGCCACGGGGCAGATCCCCTTGAGCCCGCTGAAGGGCGCCGGCTCCACAAGCTTCTCTGACTCCTTTTCATCTTTGCCGGCCTCGGCATGTTTGGCCGGTTCTTTAGCGGTCAGCGACAGTTCGTCGTCGTCGTCATCGTCGTCATCCAGATCAAAATCATCATTGGCGGGTTTCGCCGGTTTTTTTGCCGCAACGGCGGCTTCGGGGTTCGGTTTATCGGCCGCATCGGCGGTTTT
>Ga0068853_100004229_pt1 | contig 11084 bp, 9 predicted proteins | sample KBSCornC32_FD_65655 | JGI IMG/M metagenome (GOLD analysis project Ga0068853, IMG submission 65655) | Corn rhizosphere microbial communities from Kellogg Biological Station, Michigan, USA - KBS Corn C3-2 | ecosystem: Host-associated > Plants > Roots > Rhizosphere > Soil ... | reverse complement strand
TTTGGCTTCGGACTGGTCGACATGAATGGTATTACCAGAACCATCTCCGCGAGATATTATAAAGACGGTTCCGAGATCCTGATCCCGCAGAAGGGAAAGAACCCGAGGAGGCTGACGCCCAGAGAATGCGCGCGGCTGCAGGGCTTTCCGGACGATTTCGTGATCCCCGTCAGCGATACCCAGGCGTACAAGCAGTTCGGCAATTCGGTGACCGTGCCGCTGATGCACGCCGTCGCCAAAAATGTCGTGAAGGAAGTCCTGGCCAGGAAATAGATGGAAAATCTCTTACGAGCCACCATAGAGACCGCCCAAAAGGCGGAACACGCTTACACAAAATTCATAACACCCAACGACGTCGGCGCTACCGGCGGTCACCAGTACGGCTTTCATATCCACAAGACCGCGTGGCCGATGTTTTTTAACCGGCCTGGCGAAAAGGGCGAACAGCTGTCGGAGCACATCACAATCACCTGGCAACAGGAGCTCACAACCGAAAGCAGGGCCATTTACTATGGCGAAAAATCGCGCAACGAATACCGGCTGACCCGGTTTGGTAAAGGCTTTCCCTATCTCACAGACGAACATATCGGCGATCTGCTGGTCCTGTGCAGACTGCCGCAAAACAACTATCAGGCGTTCGTTCTGCAATCCGACGAGGATATCGAAGAATTTTTCGCCGCACTGAATATCTCTCCCGCCAATGCTAACGGCCTTATCGAACCGCAGGCAACTGCCCGGCCGGAGGACGCGCTCGAAGGCTGTTTCAGGGCCTTCCTTACGACCCTCAAGACAGACTTTCCGGATACCGAAACGCTCTCACGCACCGCGCGGGAATGCCACCGCGCCGCCTACAAAACCAGCGAACGGAATGTCACCGCCGACCCCGACAAGCAGATACTCAACTGGCTCGAGGCCGAGTTCCAGCTGTTCAAAATAATCGAAAACGACCGCTACAGCCAGCGGATACAAAAACCTTTCACAACGGTCGAAGAACTGATCGAAACCGCCAATACCCTGCTGCAGCGTCGGAAGAGCCGCGCGGGCTTCTCGCTGGAACACCATCTGGCGGCGATATTCCGTGCATTCGGCCTGCGGTTTGACGCTCAGGGAGTAACAGAAGGAAAAAAGAAGCCCGACTTTATCTTCCCGGGGACAGCAGCCTATCAGGACAAATCCTTCGACGAAAAAAAACTCTTCGTTCTCGCGGCCAAGACCACCTGCAAAGACCGCTGGCGCCAGGTGATAAACGAGGCCGACCGCGTCACAACAAAATATCTTTTCACCCTGCAGGAGAGCATTTCTTCCGCTCAACTGGCCGAAATGTTCCAGGCAAATGTCCGGCTGATAGTCCCGAAGCCTCACCTGACGAGCTTCCCAAAGGAGTTCAGGGATCGGATCTTAACGCTGGAGAAGTTTGTGCAAATGGTGATGGTGAGTCAGTGAACTACCGCTTTTTTTTCCATGATTTTGCATGGACCGCACCATGTCGCATAACAATCCACAAACACATATTTATTTTCCTTTTTAGCTTTTTTTGCAAAGCAATATCGAAGAATGGTTGGAACCCTTTTGTGAGCGTATTCACTGTATAAATTTTTACATCTTTTTATGGAAAAATACAACTCACTGATCGCAGAACTTAACAAGGCGGCGTCCCCAAAGGAGAGACTCCTGACAATCATACATTCCCTCATACTACTATTGGAAGACAGGAACAATTATAGCGAAAACAAAAAGATCCACCCGATTCCTGCATTGAAGGAATTTATTCATTTTTTATTGGCTCAACACACTGTTGCATCAAGTCTGATGATAAGAGAAGGCAAAGGATGTTTGTTTTCGGAAGATGGCCGGGTAAAGACAACTCTTGGGGAAGACGGCCATTTTCATATTGCTTCTCCCGGCCCTTTATTTCCTATAACCATGGACCCCGAGAAAGAATTTCCTATTGATGTTGCGATATCCTTTGCCGGAGAGGATCGGCCAGTAGCAGAAACGATGGCCCGCATACTGAACGATAAATTTCATCTGAATGTCTTTTATGATCATGACAAAAGGCTCAAATCTCTCGGGAAGGATTTGTATGACTACTTATACAAAGTATACGCAGAATGCAGTCGGCTATGCCTGGTCCTTTTTTCGAGGCATTATCTTCAAAAAGTATGGCCAAGACATGAACTAAAGGCGATTCGCGACCGGATTGCGAAAGACAACGAGGAAAATGTGTTTCTTGTCGGACTGGATGACTGCCCATTGCCGCCGGATTTCTTCAGTATCTCCGGCATAAAACTATCTGCCACCAGCGTGGATAGCCTGTGTGAGGCACTAAATGAAAGGGTATGGGAGAAGAAGGGCGCAGTATGGTATATGGCGGAGGACGTTGCGGACTATGCAAATATGGAGAACATCTGTCAGGTGATATTCGGAGAGTATTTTAAAGACTATGAGAAAGGATATGAAGGCGAAGAGTCGCTGGTCAAAATTATTCTGGTACTGGTTTTCCTGTTTGCGGATCACGTCATCCCAAAAGTTAAAGGGTATTTCAGCTATCTGATGTTTAATATACCGGAGATTTCCACCTGCTTTCACGACGAGGTGTATGAGATATTCCCCGTCGGCGGAAAGATGCGAAGACACAGAGGGCTCAAATATGTATTGACTGTAAACGAGGAGTACTGGGGGCCGATTCTTGAGGCCAGGTAGAAGGCAGTTACCCTGGGGCTCTGCTCCGAAGCGGTCTTTTGGGAGGACGTAGTCACGGGCCATCTGCATCCGGTGACCCCGGACTTTTGGTTTCTTCTTCGGTCGAAAAGGGCTGAATTATGACCATATCCCGCTGGACAGATTTGCGGAATTAAAAGGCCTGGGCGAGACAGGGGTAGATGTAAAAGGAATGCTGCTGGCGGGAATCACGGCTTAACCACCAGCTGCCGTCCGTCCAGCTGAAAATGAACGTGCTCATTCTCCAATCCCTTCAGCACGGCCGACAGCGGCAGATTGCGCTGGATCTTACCCATGAACTGCTGATCGGGGATGTTCCCCTCATACTTCACGTCCACGTCGTACCAGCGGGCCAGTTGACGCATCGTGGTTTCAAGGGAGGCATGATCAAAATGGAAGAAGCCGTTCTTCCACGCGGTGATCTCCGCGATGTTTACGTGGTCAAGGGTTTTGAGGCTGCCTTTTTCGTCAAGGACAGACTGTTCTTCAGGTTTTAGGAGGGCGCTGGCATTGCCGCTGACGAACCGCACACTGCCTTCGACCAAAGTCGTGCGTTCTGCGCCTTCGTCGTCATAGGCCATAATATTAAAGGAAGTGCCGAGTACTTCGATGGTGCTGGTGCGGTCAGCCTTGTGGACGGCCACGCGGAAGGGATGCGACGCGTCTTTGGCGATCTCGAAATAGGCTTCGCCGTTCAGTTCGACTTCGCGCGTGGCGCCGGTGAAAGCCACGGGATAGCGAATAGAAGAAGCATTGTTGAGCCAAACCTTGCTGCCGTCTGGAAGGGTCAGCGTGAACTGGCCCGCCCGCGGCGTGCTCAGTGTGTTGAACAATGCGGCTGCTGCCGATGCACCCGACGCCTTATTATAAGCCAGCTGGCCGTCGCCGAGCTTGGTGACATTCATATTCCCCTGACTTGCGACGACGCCGTTGCCGCTGTTGTCCAGGTTGATCTGCTGACCATTGGACAAAGTCAAAACAGCACGATTTCCGCCTGGCTGTGCGTCGGCCGGCTTTGTGGCGGCGACCTGGGGCTGGGCCTCAGGCACGACCGCGCCACGTGAACCATGCCGCACTACCCAATATCCCCCGCCTGCAATCGCAGCAACCGCCACGGCTGCGGCGAGCTTTCGCCACCAATGACGACCGGCAGATATCGGCACCACCGGTACCTCGACTGCGGCCCCCTCGGGCTTCCAGTATCCTTCCTCTTCCAGACGCGAAGAAACCCTATCCCAAATACGGGAATTGGAGGTCTGCTGCATCTGTCGGAGACTATCTTTCATCCAGTCGGTCTGGTTCTTAATATCGTTGATAATGGCTTCGCGGGCCGGGTCGGCCTGCAGCCACTGCTGTAAAAATGCGTTCTCTTCCGGAGAGAGTGCCTCTTCCCTCACGTACTTGTTTACAATCCTGTCTATATCAAAAGAATGCTCCATAAATATTTACACTTCTCCTCTCCGGGTCACGGGGTGGTTAACACTTTAACCACTCTAACCGGATTAAGAATTCGTTAAATAAATGCGAACCCGGGGCGGGGTTGACCGCGCCGAGACCGCTGACTATTTCAATAGGTGAAAGGCGGTGGCCAGCAGGAAGCCGGGCGCACCAGCAAGGAGCCATTTCAGTTTGAGGCCACTCTTTCTTAAGGTTTCCAGCGCTTTAGCTTTATGGTTAAGGACGGTTTGACTGTTCAGCTGCATCATTTCTGCGATCTCGTGGGTCGTCTTCTGTTCGAAGAAATACAGGCGCAGGATGGTCTTGCGCTGACGGGGCAGTTTTTCGATCTCCTGCAGGATGCTCTGGAAGAGGACGGCCTTGACGCGTTCGGTTTCGAGCTGCTCGTCGATGCCGGTCTCCAGGTAGGCGAGATCGTGTTTGCTTTCGCGTTGTTTGTTCTTCAGGCGCAGGTGGTCGATGGCCTCATTGCGCACGATGACGTAGAGCCAGCGTTTGACGTGCTCGTAGGACTTCATGCCGGCGCGGGCATGAAACAACTTGTAGAAGGCATTGGCGACAATGTCTTCCGAATCCACCAGTGAGTGGATGATATTTTCCACGAAGAAGGTTAGGGGCCGGGCCATCTTGTCATACACCCAGCGGAATGCCTCCTTGTCTCCTTCGCGGAAGGAGACCATTATGGCCTCTTCATTATCTAAGACCGCGTTATCTGCTCTTGTACTTGCCTGCATGCCTGAAAACTGTAAAATGATGTATACGGATCTGTTTTTTCGTTTCACGACGACGAACCACGCTCCTGATAGAACGTCTAATAGATGGATAAAAGTTTAAAGGCCTTCCTATAGGCGGGAATGGTGACGAGCAATCGATGGTTGGTACACGGAATTTTTCATGCAGGATGGGCCTTAGCCCTTCGTGCTGCAAATAAATTCAATTTCCGTGAGTAAACGTAACATATTTTGCGTTTCGTTGAAATTCTTCGGTCTAAAACTAATAATTTATAATTGAAAAAACTACAAACTTTATAAATGCGCCGTCTCATAGGAGATAGAGGAGAGAAGGATAGGCGAAGGTTGACTACAAGGTATAAAAAATCCCGCGGATTCGCCAGCGGGATCTTTTGTATTTGGGTTACTTTTTTATTAAGCCCGGATAGAGGATGCCGTCGGGGCAGGGGAAGTCGAGGCCCAATAGCCTGGCCACCAGCGGCGCCACGTCCTGTGTTCCCATCTCCGGAATGACGGCGCCTTTATAGATCCCCGCCCCATAGGCGATAAAGCCGGTGAACATCTGCGGCTCGTCATTCATAAACCCGTGCGTTCCCCCGTGCGCTGCCCGAAGCACCTCGCCCTCGCTGGCATTGCCGACCGCCACGCCCAGCGCGGGAGCCAGCGCCAGAGCCGCCGACGAGTCCGTACCCAGCCTGTCGAGCTCCGGCCGTTCGAGTATCCGGAAAAGATGCCGGTACTTTTCGGGTACATTATGAAGCGTCTTCAACACCTCTCCCAGGGTCCTGATATCCTTCTTATCCTCCAGATAAAACAATGCCGCTCCGCTGGCCGACATGAACCGGGCCCGCCAGTGCGGCCCCTTCTGAAGCAGTCCCGCCTGAGCCAGCCAGACATTGGGCTCGAGGGCGGCGTGGATGTCTGAAAAGCCGTGATCTCCACATATAAGAATAGCTGTACTGTCCTTGATCCCTGCCCGGCGTACGGCCTCCAGCACAGACCCAATGGCACGGTCCGCAGCTGCAACGGCCGTCCTTACCTCATAACCCTCCCGTCCATGGTCGTGCTGGGCGTGGTCGGTCTCGGTAATATGAAAGGTGGTGAAGGCGGGTTTGTATTTCATGATCAGGTAGGCGGCGATGCGGCCGGCGTTCTCGTCCGTGCGCAGCAGGTCGTCGCTGTTGATCTCGTCGCTGGTCACCTTCCCCAATACATTGGCTTCCAATTCGTCCCAGAGACCCAGCGGACGTACCGCGCTGCGCATGAGGGCCACGTTATCGGTCTTCGCGTCAAACCCCCAGTAATCAGGGAAATTGTAGTCGATGGAGCTGGCTCCAACGGTAACGGGCCAGTCGACAGCCGCTGTAACTCTGCCAGTTGCGTGTACGGCGTCGAACAAAGTGGGTAATTTGATGATATCGGCGTTGAAGTTCCATGACGGCGCCGTACTCAGAGGGGTGAACGGGCTATTGAGATAAACCCCGCTGCGTGCGGGAAGCGCGCCGGTGATCATGGCGGTATGATTGGGAAGGGTTACCGTGGGAAAGACAGGCCGGACGTGCACCGCATACGAACCCTCCTTCATCATATACTGAAGATTTGGCGCCGGCCATGAGGGATCTTCATAAAATTCGGGACGCATGCCATCGATGGTAATCAGGATGACATGCCGCACGGTAGACTGCGCGGTAACACCTAGAAAAAGAAAAAACGCGATCGCCGCTGACAAAAAACTTTTCATTGAGCGTAATTAATAATAGTGGAGAGAGTTTTCCACCACGCAACGGTATGTGAAAAGAATTAACCATTGTATACCATGCCGCACATAAATCATGGCCGCATCCCTGCTGAAATACTTGAACAGTTCATTCTGTTCAAGAAAGGCAACGGACAGGCATTCAAATACTTCTACGGGCTCTATCACCGGACGGCGTACAACTATGTCCTCAACCTGATACATAGCGACGCCGTGGCCGAAGAGATCATCGACGACGTCTTCGTCCTTATCTGGAATGACCGCGACCGGATAAGGGACGCCAATCATCTCGTCAACTTCCTCTATCTGGTATCCCGGCGGATGGCGATCGCCCACCTCGTCAGCCTTAAAAGGCAGGTGGAACTCGAGGAGGCGTGGGCCATTTATCAGTACGAATGGGCGACACAGTTTGACGAAGTCGAGATCGCCAAGGACAAAATACTCTCCCTGATCTTTCAGCATATCGGCAACCTGCCGCCGAGACAAAAAGAAGTTTTCCTCCTCAGTTTTACCGAGCGGATGGACGTACGGTCGATCGCCAAAAAGCTCGGCACAAGCGAAAAGAACGTCTACAAGCACCTGTCCCGGGCCTATGAATACTTCACCACCGTCTTCCCCCGTAACTAACTGGTTTCCATTTTCCTGGTGTTGGACCGGCAATAAAGCCAAAAAATTTTTCGAAAATATTCTACAGATGAGGTAGAAAAAATACTGGTTTTACCATTATTAATAACAGAGGACGGGCATTTCTTATCCTATGCGCGCCCCCGCAAACCCTGATCTTATGCCCAGACATCCCATCCAGATCGAAGAGCTGATCATAAAGTATGCTCGCGGCCGGCGTCTTAGCAGACAGGAGATGGCCGAACTCAGGGACTGGCAGGCCCGGTCGCAGGACCACGGTGACCTGCCCGAAAAATTCCGGGACCTCGACTGGCTCCGGGAAAACCTCCGGCGGTTGGAGAACGTTCCTACTGACAGGATGTGGGATTTTATCCGCGACCGGATAGCCCTCGATATCCAGAACGAGCCGCTGCGCACGCCGGGACATTCGCGCCGCGTCAAGCAGTGGACTCCTATTGTCGCGGCAGGACTGGTGCTGGTGGCAGGCTGGCTGGGCTACCACTACTATTCGCACCGTCACCCGACAGGCAGCGGGTTGCCGGAACTGGCCGGCGCCCCGGGTTTGATCCCCGGGAAATATCAGGTGTTGCTGACACTGGCCAACGATTCCGTATTCGCGTTAGACCATGTACCCAACGGAAAACTAACAGAGACCAAAGACTTTATCGTTTACAAGACGGACAGTGACAGGCTGGAGTTTGCACTGCGGCCGGGAGCAAAGGAGGTCAGGAGCCGTATCACGACGGAGCATAGCCGTCCATTCTATGTGGTTTTTCCGGACGGTACCAAGGCCATACTGTCCTATGGCACCAGTCTTTCCAGTTCCTTCAATGAAGGGCAACGGGAGCTGACGCTGACGGGGGAGGCCTTTTTCGAGGCGGCAAAGGACGCACACAAACCCTTTACAGTGCTGACAAAAAATGGGAAAGTGGAAGTGCTGGGAACGCGGTTCAATGTATCCAGCGATGAGGACGGGTCGGGCAACTCGGTATCGCTGCTTAGCGGAGCAGTACGAGTGGAGCAGGGAAGGGAGAGCCGGCTACTGAAGCCATTGCAGCAGACATACATGAAGGATGGAAGGCTGGAGGTTCGCACGATAGTGGATACTTCGAATGTGCTGCGCTGGGCGAGCGCCGACCCCGTCTTTAATTTCGAGAATGCAGACCTGAATACGGTAGTCCGGCGGATCGCGCGCTGGCACCAGGTAAAGATATACAATCCGGATAACGTGGAGGGTGTGCCCATCACGGGTATTTTCCGGCAGAAAGAGTCGCTGGAGGCCATACTGGGACAGATCGACCGCGTCGAACGCGGGTACGCTTTTCTGAAAAGGAAAGGCGACACGATCCAGGTATCGGCAGCTGTGGCCGCCCGCTGATCAAATATCAGCCATTAAACCTTGCCTTTCCGTTTTAGACCAGACCTACGTGCCGGTGCTCACCGTAGTGTGAGAACCGGCACTTTCCTGTCCATGCGCTGCTTATAACAAGGGTCCACCAACCAAAACTTTAAACCTAATGTCTTTCAAGGCTGTGGCCATTTTATTGCTATTGCTGCCGGTCTGTGTCAGCGCCCAACACCTCAATTTAAGAGGCAAGGGTCTTTCATTCTCCTATGTGTTCGGAGAGGTCAAAAAACAACTCGACTATGATTTCATCTATTCTCCCAAAAATTTCGAAGACGCCCCGACGGTCGACGTCGACCTGAAGAATGCGGATATAAAGGAGACGCTGAATACCGTTTTTGCGGGTCTTCAGCTGGGGTATTCGATCGACGGCAAGAGCGTATCCATCTATCGCAAGGTTGCTGCCGATGCTTCGATCTTTGTTCCGCTGCAGGGGCAGGTGGTCGGAACCGACGGACAGCCGCTAGCGGGCGCATCGATCCTCATCGACACCACGCCTGTAGCTACGACCAGCGCGACCGGCGGTTTCCACATACGGGCGAGGTCGCGCACGACTACGCTGAAGATCTCCTACACGGGCTATTCTCCCCGGACGGTGACCCTGAGCAATACCGGGCTGCACGTCATCATTATGCAGGCCGTCTCCAACACGCTGGAAGATTTCGTGGTTCATTCTTATGGCAAGACCACGCGGCGGCGGTCGATGGAGTCTGTTTCGGGCGTAAATGTTTCGGATACGGGACCGCAGCCGTCGGGTACTATACCAAGTGTGCTGGCGGGCAGGATCCCGGGTCTGGAGGTAAAACAGTACAACGGCGTGCCGGGCTCCGCCTATGGCTTTCTCGTCAGGGGCCTGCACAGCATCGCGCAGGGGACGGAGCCGCTGATCATCGTCGACGGGATGCCGATCGCGGGCAACAACGGGTCGCTGAGTACCATCGGCAGCGGATCGGCGCAGGGCCCGACCGGTGCGGCCTCGCTGAACAGTATCCCGCTCGCCTCCGTCGCCAGTATCGAAGTGCTGAGGGGCGCGGCTGCGACTGCTATTTATGGCAGCAGAGGCGCCAACGGGGTGATCCTAATCACGCTGAAACAGGGTCTCGCAGGTCGCACCAAATGGTGCTTCGACGTCTCCGGCGGCGGGTCGCACGCCGTGAAGACCAGTCCGGCGCTGAATACCTTGCAGTATCGGAACCTCAGAGAAGAAGCGATCAAAAATGATGGAGTATCCGTCGATTCGACCACGGCTCCCGAGTTGTTCCTCTGGGACAGTACGCGGTATACGGACTATAAAAAAATGGTCATGGGGCATACCGGCTTTATAAAAGACGTGCGTGCGGAACTATCGGGCGGCGATACCAACACTGTCTTTCTGGTCTCAGGCAACTACCACGGAGAAGGGGCGGCCTTCGGAAGGGCAACGGGGCAGGACTGGAAATCGTTGTACGGTCATCTTACGCACCAGGCGTCCAGCCGGAAGTTCCGTGTCGACCTCTCTGCCATCTACAGCCGGGTGAATACGGAGCTGCCGATACTGGACCTCACGGTATTTCAGTATTCGACGCCAAACACGCCAAATTCACGGAATGCGGCGGGACAGTTCCAGTGGGCCAACAACGGCCTTGGGTATACGAATGTGGACGCGCTGTATTCCAACTGCTACGACGCGAGCCTGACCAATCAGTTCAGCCGGTTGCAGGTGAGCTATGAAGTCTTGCCGGGTCTCAATCTCAGGGCCAATATTGGATACAACCGCGTCTCTTCCGACGAGAACAGCCGTCTGCCGCTGGCGGGGCAGGACCCGGCGATCCAACCGGTCGGACACAAATTCTATACGGGGAATACCTGGCACAGCGAGCTGGCGGAGGGCTATGCCGACTATCTGTGGAAGAAGAGGGGCCACCGGGTGGAAGCTTTATTCGGTCTCAACTGGCAGCAGCAGCGCTCGACGCACTCCGATATATTCCAGGACGGTTACACCAGCGACATGCAGTTGTCCACCGGTAACGGCCCTATCACCACGACTACGGACGAGAACGCCATTGCCTACCGGTATGAGGCGGCTTTTGGGCGCCTGATCTATAGTTGGCGTGACCGCTATCTGCTGAATGTGTCGGGCAGAAGGGATGGCAGCAGCCGTTTTGGACCGGGAAAGCAGTTCGGCAATTTCTGGGAGATCGGCGGCGGGTGGATATTTACCGATGAGTCTTTTATGCGGAAGTTCGGCTGGCTGAGTTTCGGAAAAATAAGGGCGAGTATCGGCACCACGGGGAACGACCAGATCGGCGACAACCAGTTCGCGCAGGTGTATACCAACACCAATTCCACGCGCGGCTATCAGGGCCGGCAGGGCGTGATACCGCAGACTTTCGCCAATGACCAGCTGGCC
>Ga0068853_100004228_pt1 | contig 11085 bp, 12 predicted proteins | sample KBSCornC32_FD_65655 | JGI IMG/M metagenome (GOLD analysis project Ga0068853, IMG submission 65655) | Corn rhizosphere microbial communities from Kellogg Biological Station, Michigan, USA - KBS Corn C3-2 | ecosystem: Host-associated > Plants > Roots > Rhizosphere > Soil ... | reverse complement strand
GGCGATTTCACGGAGACGGATACTTTGCCGGGTCCGACGTTGCCTGAAATGCCGTTTCCGCCGGAGCCTCCGGCGCGTGCGGCGCTCACACGCGCGGTGAAAGCCGCGTTCGATCCGCTGAGCCTCTTCAATCCGGGTAGGATGTATGAAGATGTCTAACTCCTCACCATGGCCGGGCTTGACCCGGCCACCCAGTAGGCGCGCGTCTGCGCGCCGCATAAAAGAGTCTTTTCGCTCACTGACGTTCGCTGGCTGGGTGGCCGGGTCAAGCCCGGCCATGGTGAAATAGGGTGAGGACGAACTTTTCACCCGCACAGCTTGCCGATCCGCATCTTGCGGCGGTGGAAGAGAATCTGCGCAACTGCGTGCATTGCGGCATCTGCACCGCGACGTGCCCGACCTATGTGCTGCTCGGCGATGAGCGCGATGGGCCGCGCGGGCGCATCGTGATGATGCAGCAGATGCTGGAGGAGAATGCGACGCCGTCACCGGAAACGGTGCTGCATGTCGACCGGTGTCTCTCCTGTCTCGCCTGCCGCACAGCCTGTCCGTCGAGCGTCGATTATGCGCGGCTGGTCGATACGGCGCGCGCGCATATCGAGACGCGCTATCGGCGTCCGCTTGCGGATCGCGTTCTACGCTGGATGCTCGCGACCGTGATGCCGCGACCGGCGCTCGTGCGGCTTGGACTCTTCTTTGCGCCGTTTGGACGATGGCTGCCGGGACCGCTCGGCGCGATGGCGCGGATGGGATCGAAACGGCATGCCGCGCCGTCATCGGCGTCTGCGCCGCAGATTGCCGCGAACGCCAAGCGCATCGCGCTGATGCCCGGTTGTGTGCAGAAGGCGCTCGCGCCGGAGATCGATGCAGCGGCACATCGCGTGCTGGCGCGGCGGGGATACCAACTTATGCCGCTATCGGGCGCAGGATGCTGCGGATCGTTGGTCCATCACCTTGGCAAGGACGAGCAGGCAAAGGGCTGGGCCAAGCGCGCCATTGAAGCGTTCGAGCGCGAAGGGCCGTTCGACGGTGTGCTGATCACGGCGACAGGATGCTCGGCTTACCTGAAGGACCTCGCTCATCTGTTCGCGGACGATCCGGTTTGGGCGCCGCGCGCGGCGGCTCTTGCGGCGAAGGCGCGGGACTTTCTCGATCTCGCCGCGCCGGTGTACGGCAAGCCTCAGCCGGTTCGCGTGGCGTGGCAGGCGCCGTGCTCTTTGCAGAACGGGCTGAAGCTGGCAGATGCGGGAAAAACACTGCTCAAAAGCGCCGGGTTCGAGGTCCTCGATATCGCGGAAAGCCATCTCTGCTGCGGGTCGGCGGGGAGTTACGCGATCCTTCAGCCGGAGATCGCGGGCGAACTCCGTTCGCGGAAGTTGTCCAACATTGCGGCCGTGAAACCCGACGTGATCGCCACGGCCAATATCGGCTGCCTGCACCATCTTTCCGGGCCCGATGCGCCGCCGATTGTCCATATCGCGGAGCTGATCGACCGGGCGGAGGGCAGGTCTGCGCCGACGGTTCTTTCAAAAGCCAAAATCGCGCGTTAGAACGCGTCTATGCGTTTCGCGCCCATTTTGCTGCTGTCTCTCGCCTGTGCGGCCTCCGCCGCACCGATGAAGCCGCCCACGCACAAGCCCGAAAAGCCGATCCTCGACACCCTGTTCGCGCAGCTTGCCAAGGCGCAATCGGCGGAAGAGGCCAAACCGATTGAAAACCAGATCCTCGCGCAGTTCGATATCTCGGGCAGTCCGAGCGTCGATCTGCTCATGGCGCGCGGTGCGGTGGCGGCGGATGGCGGCGACAGCGATACGGCGAAGAAGCTGTTCGACTCCGTCACCAGCATCGCGCCGAACTTCGCCGAAGGCTGGCACGAACGCGCGCAGCTTCAGCAGCAGGCTGGTGAAGATGAAGCGGCGATGATCTCGCTGCAGAAGACGATCACGCTCAACCCACGCCAGTTCGAAGCGATGAGCGAACTCGGCGACATGCTCGAGGAATACGGCAACAAGCCCGGCGCGCTGAAGATGTACCGCCGCGCGCTCGCGCTCGACCCGCAACTCGAAGGCGCGAACAAACATCTGCACGCACTCGAAAAGGACGTCGAAGGTCAGGGCATTTAAGCCGCGTTACAGTCTTGCAGACAAAGGTGAGGACGTATCATGACCTATGTGGATGGGTTTGTTCTGCCGGTGAAGAAAGACAGGGTCGAGGACTACAAGAAGATGGCCGAGCTCGGCCGCACCGTGTGGATGGATCACGGCGCGCTCAGCTATGTCGAAGCAATGGCTGACGATGTGTCTTATGGCGAGGTGACGTCGTTCCCGCGCGCCGTCCAGTTGGCCGATGACGAGGTCTGCTTCTTCTCGTTCATCACCTATGAATCCCGTGAAAAACGCGACGAGATCAACGCCAAGGTGATGGCAGATCCGCGCATGAAGATGGAGGACGGTTTCCAGACGCCGTTCGACATGAAGCGCATGATCGTCGGCGGCTTCAAGGCGGTGGTGGAGAGCTAGGGCAGCGCCCGTTATTTCGGTTCGCCGACAAACGCGACACGCAGCATGTTTGTCGCGCCCGGTGTACCCAGCGGGACGCCGGCGGTGATCACCACGCGATCGCCGGGTTGCGCAAACCCTTCCTGAAACGCAAAGCGCGTCGCGCGATCGACCATGTCGTCGAGATTGTACGCGTCGTCCGTCAGCACACCATGCAGGCCCCACACCAGCGCCATGCGCCGGGCGGTCGCGAGGCTGGGCGTCAGCATCACGATGGGCGCCTCCGAACGTTCGCGCGCCGCGCGCAATGCGGTTGATCCGGACATCGTCCAGCAGATGATGGCGCGTGCGTGGATCGTCTGCGTCACCTCATGTACGGCGGCCATGATGGCGTCGGCGGTTGTCGCCTCGGGCGGCGTACGCTGCGCGTCGATGACCGACTGATAGCTCGGATCGGACTCCGCAGAGATGGCGATCCTGTCCATCATCGCCACCGCCTCGACGGGATGCTCACCGGACGCCGTCTCCGCGGACAGCATCACGGCATCGGCGCCGTCGAACACGGCGGTCGCGACGTCGGACACTTCCGCGCGCGTGGGTGTCGACGCGGTGATCATCGATTCCAGCATCTGGGTGGCGACGACTACAGGTTTGCCCGCCTTGCGCGCCATCTGGGTGATGTATTTCTGCTTGCCGGGAACGGCTTCGAGTGGAAGTTCAACGCCCAGATCGCCGCGCGCCACCATCAAGGCATCGGCGAGCTCAAGAATTTCCGGAAGGGCCGCCAGCGCCTTCGGCTTCTCAATCTTGGCCAGCACGCCCGCGCGGCCGGCGACGATCTTCTTGAGCTCCGCCACATCTTCTGGGCGCTGCACGAAAGACAACGCCACCCAGTCGACGCCGAGATTGAGCGCGGCGTCGAGATCGCTGCGGTCCTTCTGCGTCATCGCGGGCACGGGCAGCAGCGTGTCGGGCAGGTTCACGCCCTTGCGGTCCTTGATCTCGCCGCCGACTTCCACGAACGCCTCGGCGGTGTCGTCCTTCACGCCGAACAGGTGCAGGCGCACGCGGCCGTCGTCGATCAACAGCGCGTGCTTCTGCTTCATCGCCTGAAACACTTCGGCGTGCGGGATCGGGATATCGGTGTCGTTGTCGGCCTCGACCTTGCGCACCAGCCGCACGCGGTCGCCTTCTTTCAGCATCCGCTTGCCGCCGGGAATGGTGCCGAGACGAATCTTCGGGCCTTGAAGGTCGATCAACACGCCGATGGGGCGGCCCATCTCTTCTTCCAACGCACGCACATCGCCGCGCATCTGCGCCAGCGCCGCATGCGAGGTGTGGCTCATGTTGATGCGGAAGACGTCGACGCCGGCTTCGAACAGCGCGCGGATTTGCTCCGGCGACGACGAGGCCGGCCCGAGCGTGGCGAGGATTTTCGTTTTGCGGCGGCGTCTCATTGCAGGGGTACGACCTTGTTCAGATTGTCTTCGCTGTCGACCTGGAAGAATCGGCTGCGATCATAGCCGCGCGCAGTGCAATCGGCGCGGCCTACGATCGAGAAATTCGCCGCGGGCGCGGTGCAAAAATTGGTGCCGCCGTCCCACGCGCCCGAGTTCGTATCGGTTCCGTAGAGATAGTAATAACGGGCGTTCAGCGGCGTCTTGATGACGTCGGCGCAGGCGGTGGGCGCGATGGTCCACCAGCCCTGGCTCGCCCAGGCCTTGCCGTTGAAGAAGCCGACCGCGACCCGGGCCGGATATTTGCTTTTGTTGCAGACCTTCAGCCCCGCCTGCGCGGGCGCGGCGACGATAAGTGCGGCGAGGGCGAGAAGCAGGATCCGCATCGGTTCGGTGTGGCCTGTATCGGCCCGGTCAGTCAACGCTTGCGTGCACGCGTATGACGGCGAATTATCGCTTTTCCATGACCGATGCGCCGTTTGAATTTGTTCCGGGTGAGGGCCGCAGCGGCCTTCTGTTTATCTGCGACCATGCGTCCAACGAATTGCCCAAAGCTTACGGCGATCTCGGGCTCGACGCGGCATTGTTCCAAACGCACATCGCATCGGACATCGGCGCGGCGGAGGTCACGCGGACCCTGGCGGCGCATTTTCGTGCGCCCGCGGTGCTCGCGCGCTGGTCACGGCTGCTGATCGATCTCAATCGCGGCGAGGACGACCATACGCTGGTGATGAAGCTGTCCGACGGCAGCATCATCCCCGGCAACCGCAACGCCGATGCGGTGGAGGTTGCCTCGCGGATCGCACAGTTTCACGCGCCTTATCATGCGCGCATCGAGTCCGAACTGGCTGCGTTGGGCGGCGTTCCAACCATTATCTCGATGCATAGCTTCACGCCGGCGTGGAAAGGCCGCGCGCGGCCGTGGGAAGTCGGCGTGTTGTGGGATCGCGATGGACGTCTCGCCAAGCCACTGATGGCGCAGCTTGCGAAAGCCGACTTTGTCGTCGGCGACAATGAACCCTATTCCGGCGAACTCGAAAACGATTGTCTCTATCGCCATGGCACCATGAATGGTCTGCCGCATGTGCTGATCGAGATCCGGCAGGACCTTATTGCGAGTCCTGACGCCGCGCGCAAATTCGCGCAACGTCTCGCACCTATCATCGAAGCCGCGCTTGCCGATATGGGAACACCGGCGATCCAATTCACCCGACCGCTTGTCACACAGGAAACGCTTGCCATGGACGAACGCACACGCACCGAGCTCGAGGCCTCCGCCTTCCGCCGTCTCGTTGCGCATCTACGCGAACGCACCGATGTGCAGAACATCGATCTGATGACTCTCGGCGGCTTCTGCCGCAATTGTCTGGGCGACTGGTACCGTGAAGCCGCTGCTGAGAAGGGCATCACTTTGGGCAAGGACGAGGCGCGCGAGATCGTCTATGGCATGCCGCCCGCGGAGTGGAAGAGGAAATATCAGACCGAGGTAACGCCCGAACAACAGGCGAAATTCGCGGCGTCTCAAAAGACCCACAGCTAGCGGCAAGATTGCGCGTTGCATGGCGCGGGAGCGGCGGAGTAGGGTCCGCGCCCTTCGCTAGGACCAATCCCTATGGCCAAATCCGGCTTCGCCAAAGAACATCTGCGCTCCTTCGTCGAGCGCATCGAGCGTCTGGAAGAAGAGCGTTCCGCGCTCACCGCGGACATCCGCGAGGTCTATTCCGAGGCGAAGGGCCAGGGCTTCGACACCAAGATCATGCGCCAGGTAGTGCGCCTCAGAAAACTCGACACCGCCGACCGCCAGGAACAGGAAGCGATCCTCGACCTTTATCTCGGCGCGCTCGGAATGCGCAGCTAGCCGACCTGTCCCGCGCCCCGCTATAGTTTGACGTGGTGTTAGGGCGCCGTTCTTGAAACGCATTCTGTTTTCCCAGAAGGAAGATTGGGTCGGGCCGGTTCAGGAGCGGCTGGACAGCGCGCGCTTTTCGCACGCGTTTCAGAACTTAGACGAGGCCGATCTGTCTGCGTTCGATTGCATCGTGCCATTGTACCTGCGGGACTATGCGCCGCTGCGCGGCAAAGAGAACCTTGCCAATTTTCTGATCCCGAGCCGCATGGCCGTCGATATCACCAATGACAAGCTACGGTTCAACACCTGGCTAAGCTCGAGCGGCTATGGCGATCACGTGCCGGAGTTTCGCGACGGCGACGACGCCTATCCCTTCATCTACAAGAAGCGTCATGACAGGGCGGGCCGCAATTCTTACGTCATTCATTCGCCGGAGCAGCGGGATGCCATCGAAGGTGCGATCGAGGCCGATGAATATTTCAAACAGCGCTATGTCTTCGGACAGAAGGAATACACGTCCCACTTTCTGATGGCGGATGGGAAGATCGTGTTCGACACCACAGTCGAGTTTGCATTCGGAGAAGAGTTCTTCATCCGCGGCATCCGCGAGCCGCGGAATACGATCCGCAAAGTCATCACACCATTCATGCCGCTGTTTGGCGATATTCTGGATGCGCTGGGGTACAGCGGCACGTGCTGCTTCAACTACAAAATCGAAGCCGGCAAGCCGCTGATCTTCGAGATCAACCCGCGCGCGGGTGGATCGCTACGTCTCGACCTGAACAACTATCTCGACGCGCATTTGAAAGCGCTGGCGGTTTAGCCCGCGGCGCGCTGCGGTTTCTCGTCCGCGAAGCCGCTCTCGCCCTCGCTGGGTTCGAGACCCAGTTCTTTGAGCTTGCGATAGAGCGTCGAACGGCCGATGCCGAGGCGGCGCGCGACTTCGGACATGTGTCCGTCATAACGCGAGATCGCGAGACGGATCATCTCGGACTCGATCTCTTCCAGCTTGCGCATGTGACCGGTGGGGTCGACCGCGGTGAGCGCATAGGGCGAAGCCATCGTCTGCGCGACCGGGCGACCCGGTATCGGTGCGTGCGCGGCGTGGCTGGGCGCCGCTTCCGGCACATAACGGCGCGTGCGGGCTTCGACGCCCATCGCCGCCGCGATCTGCGGGAAGTCGCAGACGTCGAGCTGCGAACCGTCGCACAACACGACGGCGCGGAAGATCGTATTCTCAAGCTGGCGGACGTTGCCCGGCCATTCGAAACGCTCGAGCAGGTCTTCGGCTTCTGGTGTCAGACCGGCGACGGCCTTGTGCTCTTCGGCGGCGAAACGCTCGATGAAATGGCGTGCCAGCGCCGGCACATCCTCATGACGGTCGCGCAGCGGCGGGATCACGATGGGGAAGACGTTGAGGCGATAATAAAGGTCTTCGCGGAAGCCGCCCTCGCGCGTCAGCTCCTGCAGATCGCGGTTGGTGGCGGAGATGATGCGCACATCGACTTTGACGGGGCGCTTCGACCCGACCGGATCGACTTCGCCTTCCTGCAACGCGCGCAGCAGCTTCACCTGCATGTCGAGGCGCAGTTCGCCGATTTCGTCGAGGAACAGGGTGCCACCATCGGCTTCCTGGAATTTGCCGAGATGTTTGTCGGTCGCGCCGGTGAATGAGCCCTTCTCATGGCCGAACAGGATCGACTCGATCAGGTTCTCCGGAATCGCGCCGCAGTTCACAGTGACGAACGGACGGCCCTGACGATCGGACGAACCCTGGATCGCTCGCGCGATCAGTTCCTTGCCGACGCCGCTCTCGCCTTCGATCAGGATCGGGATGTTCGACTGCGCCGCGCGTTCGCCGAGGCGGAACACCTGGCGCATGATGCCGGACTTCGCGACGAGGTCTTCGAAGGTCAGACGGTTGTCGGTCTTCTTCTTCAGCCGCGTCACTTCATGCGACAGCGTGCCGATCTTGAGCTGGTTGCGGATCGAAACGGTGATGCGTTCCGGGCTCGCGGGTTTCACAAGAAAATCGTTGGCGCCGGCGCGCATGGCGTCGACGGCGGAATCGATGCCGCCCTTCGCGGTGAGCACGATCACCGGAAGATCGGGATGGCTGACGCGCAGTTTCGCGAGCACCTGCAATCCGTCCATGTCCGGCATGACGAGATCGAGAAGCATGATCACGATCTGGTCGCCGCGCGGCCCGTTGATCAGGTCGAGCGCGGGCTGACCGCCCGGCGCGGTGACGGCGGACATCCCCGAGCGCGTGATCGCGGCTTCCAGCAAGCGGCGCTGCACGGGATCGTCATCGACAATAAGAACGGTCTGCGCCATCGGGGCCTCTGGGCGTTGGAGGCGCAGTTTCGTCGGGAACGGGTAAAGACGGATTTAAACGTCGTCCCTGTTCGGGACGTTGCAGCGTAAAAGAGAGTTCGTCATGGTGAACAGGTGGTAAAGACGAAGCCCGTTTCGTGAGCGACAAACCCATCGATTATTGGGACTTCTTTATTGCCGACGCGGAACGCATCGGTTCTCCGCTTTATGCGCGCTTCGCTGGCGGTATTCGCGCTGACGCAGATTTGAAAGCGCTGGCGGAACGCGCGAAGAAAGGTCAGCCACCGGCGAACATGATGCTCGGCGCGGTGCACTATCTGTTGCTGCGCGGCACAGATCATCCGTTGCGGCGGCACTATCGCGATCTGGATGGACATCCGCCCGAAGGCGAGGACCCGTTTCCGGTGCTCAAGGATTTTGTGAATACGCATCGCGATGCGGTGACGCGTCTGATCGAAACGCGCGTCACAAACACGAATGAGGTCGGACGCTCAGCAGCGCTGCATGCGGGATTTCGGGCGCTGACCAAACAGGTCGATGCGCCACTGAGCCTAGTGGAGATCGGGCCCAGCGCCGGTCTCAACATGATCTGGGATCGCTATGGCGTGCGTTTTCTGCGCGATGGGGCGACCGCGGCGACAATCAATCCCGATGCACCGCTGGTGATCGAATGCGAGTTGCGCGGCGACGAGACGCCGCCGCTCGACGTGACGCCGAACGTTGCGGGCCGCGTTGGTCTCGAACTCAATCCGGTCGATCTTGCCAATGACAACGACCGCGACTGGTTGCGTGCGTTGATGTGGCCAGATCAGGTGCCGCGCATGCGCCGCCTCGAACGCGCCATCGAGTTGTTCGCGAAAGAGAAGCCGCCGATCCGCGCAGGCAATGCGCTCGATCTTCTGCCCGAGGCGCTGGCGGAGATTCCGCCCAATCAAACCGCCTGTGTCTATCACACCATCGCCGTCTACCAGTTCAGCACGGCAATGAAGCAGACGCTGGAGGATATTCTGACGATTGCAGGCCTTCGCCGTCCGGTATGGCGGTTGGCGTTCGAACTCGTGGGCAAGGAATGCACCGTCGCGCTGATCCGGTATGCCGATGGCGTGCGCGAGGAAAAGCTGCTGGCCAACGCGCATCCGCACGGCACATGGATTGAATGGCTCGCCTAGGCGTGCCAGCGTTCACACATGACCAACGATGACGATCTCCCGCCCGTTCCGCCTGTTGAAGGCGCGAAGCCCGAGATGTTCACGGTCAATGAGAACCAGGGGCCACTCGCGGCGCTCAGCGGTTCGCCGCCGCCAGCGCCGAAATGGTTCAAGGATCAGGTCGCCCACGAACCAGAGCACAACTTCATCACGGTCGATGGCGCGCGCATCCATTATCAGCGCTGGGGCGATCGCACGCGACCGGGTCTTTTGCTCGTGCACGGCAACGCGGCGCATGCGCATTGGTGGGACTTCATCGCGCCGATGCTGGCGCGCGACTACAACGTCGCCGCCATCGATCTCTCCGGTATGGGCGACAGCGACTGGCGCAAAGACTTCTATTCCATGGAGCGCTTCGCGGCGGAGGAGATCGCCGTCTGCGAAGACGCCGGCATGTTCGTGCCGACCGAACCGCCGATCATCGTCGCGCACAGCTTTGGCGGCTTCGTCACCATCCTGACCGGCGCGCTTTATGGCGAGCGATTGGCCGGAACGGTGATCGTGGACTCGCCGGTCAACCCGCCGGAGCGCGAGCGCAGCGGCCCGGCCCAGCGCGTGATCAAGCTGCATCACATCTATCCGACGCTCGCGGCGGCCTTGGCGCGCTTCCGCCTGATGCCGCCGCAGACCGCGGAGAACCTATATCTCGTGGATTGGGTCGCGCGGCACTCTCTCAAAGAAGTGGACGGCGGCTTCACCTGGAAGTTCGATCCGGCGATCTGGCAGCATTTCTCGATCGGCGACACCGCCGCGCGCCTGCGCGAAACAAAATGCCGGATCGGCATTTTCCGTGGCGAGCACTCGGTCCTGCTCCCGCCAGACATCGGCGAGTACATGTTCAACATCCTCGGCCGCTCCGCGCCGGTGGTGGAGATTCCGCAGGCCCAGCATCACATCATGCTGGACCAGCCCTTGGCGTTTGTTGCGGCGCTCCGGGCGCTGCTAACCGATTGGAACCATTCGGTTGCTACCCGCCGGGTCTGAGTTGCCCTGAAAGCCGCGTTTGCTATAGTCCCGGCCGCTTCAGAATTAGAGGGAATCAATGGCGGGCGATCACTACGAACCGGGGCATATGGACATTTCCCAGCACAAGAAAACCTGGTCCGGCTTCGTCAAGTTCACGGAAATCTCGATTGTCCTTATCGGCGTCCTGATGTTCCTGTTGATGCTGTTCCGCACCCACAACTAACCGGCGGTTTCGCCGGGGGGCGTTCATGAAGCTTGCAGTTCTCAAAGAGCGCCGCGACGGCGAAACGCGCGTCGCCGCGACCGCGGAGACGGTCAAGAAGCTGAAAGGCCTCGGCCTCGATATCGTGGTGGAGACCGGTGCGGGCGCCGGCGCACGCGCAAGCGATGCGGATTACACCGCCGCCGGCGCGATGATCGCGCCCGATGCGGCGTCGGCGCTGAAAGATGCCGACATCGTTCTGAAAGTGCGCGGGCCTGAGGCGAACGAGATCGCCGCGATGAAGAAGGGCGCGGTCTATGCCTCGCTTCTCGCGCCTTATTCCGAGAAAGAACCGATCCAGAAATTGGCCGCGCAGGGCGTGAGTGCCTTCGCGATGGAATTTATTCCGCGCATTTCGCGCGCGCAGGCGATGGACGTGTTGTCTTCGCAAGCCAATCTCGCCGGATACAAGGCGGTGCTCGATGCCGCCGCCACGTTCGGCCGCGCGATGCCGATGATGATGACGGCGGCGGGCACGATTGCCCCGGCGCGCGTGTTCATCATGGGT
>Ga0068853_100004224_pt1 | contig 11089 bp, 8 predicted proteins | sample KBSCornC32_FD_65655 | JGI IMG/M metagenome (GOLD analysis project Ga0068853, IMG submission 65655) | Corn rhizosphere microbial communities from Kellogg Biological Station, Michigan, USA - KBS Corn C3-2 | ecosystem: Host-associated > Plants > Roots > Rhizosphere > Soil ... | reverse complement strand
CGAGGCCTTTCGCTACCGCCGGGGAGGAAAATGACGATGGGCCACCGGATCTCGAGACGGGCTCTCCTGCGCGGGGCGGGCGTGGCGCTCACCCTCCCCTTCCTCGAATCGCTGTCGCGGCGGCCGCTGCGGGCCCAGGCCCCCGAGGTCGCGCGGAGGTTCCTTCCCATCTACTTGCCCAACGGAGCGCACGACTACTGGTGGCCGCAGAGCAGCGGCAGCGGCGATGGCTGGAAGCTCTCATCGATCCTCGAGCCCTTCGGCGGCTCGCTCAAACCCAAGCTCAACGTCCTCAGCAACCTCGAGAATGGCTCGGTCTTCAACGCGAACGGATCCGCTCACATCGACTCGGCGTCCCACGCCCGCCTCGGCGGCGCCTGGCTCACGTGTGTGGACGCCGACGCGGTGAGGGCGGAGCTGGGGCTCGACGAGGCCAACGGCATCTCGGTGGACCAGGTCCTGGCCCAGCACCCCTCGTACCTCGGCAAGACGCCGCTCGCCTCCTTGCAGGTCGGCCTCTCCACGCCTCTCGCGAGCTGTGACGGCGAGCCGTGCTCCAGCAGCCGCAGCGTCTCGTGGGCAAGCCGCACGCAACCCATGTACAAGCTGGTCGATCCTCTGGAGGTCTTCCACCAGCTGGTGGGAGTGGCCGCCACGCCCGACCCGACCGGCACGGCGGCCGTCGAGGCGCAGAAGCGCCGGGCGCGCAACAAGAGCGTCCTCGATGCCGTGCTGGAGAACGCGCAACGAACCCGGGCCCGACTCGGGACGAGCGATCAGCAGCGCATGGATGAGTTCCTGCAGTCGGTGCGCGCCGTCGAACAGAAGGTCGTGGGCGTCTCGTCCGCCATGCAAGGGGCCGCCTGCGCGTTCCCCTCGCCCGACGACCTGCCGCGGGCCGAGCAGTCGGCCACGGCGCCGCGCCAGACCACCAAGACCTACGACAAAGAGGCTCACGCCGACGCGATGAACGCGCTGATCGCGCTGGCCTTCGAATGCGACATCACGCGGGTGATCTCGTACATGCTCGAGGACGAACGATCGGAGTTCACCTACGACAACGTCGAAGAGCGGGCCTTCACCGCCGACGGCTCCAGCCCCAAAGGGGGGACCTGTCCGGAGTACCACTCCGCCCAGCACTCCGGCGGGGACGTGTTCGCCACCATCACCTGGTGGAACGTCGGCAAGGCCGCGGATCTCTGTCGAAAGCTCGACGCCATCAAGGAAGCGAACGGTGCCAGCGTCCTCGACAACACCGTCGTCCTGCTGGGCGGCTGCATGCACGGCGGCGACCACGAGGGCGATCGTCTCCCCGTGGCCCTGGTCGGCGGCGGCAACCTGGGGCTGCGAACCGACCAGCACCTCGTCCTTCAGAAGCGACCGCTGCGCGATCTTTATCTCACGCTGATGAATGACGTGTACCACCTGGACGTGAGCGACTTCGGGCGAGACCTGACCGGCGCGGAGCCGGCGCGGATCACCCCGCTGCTGAGCGGCTGACCGGCGGCGGCCGTGACCTTCTATGTGGAAGCGCGCTGCTGGAACACGCGGTAAAGGGCGTCGAGGACAGTCGTCCCGGCGGCCAGGCGCCCGTCGTCGTCTCGATGTTCCAGACAGATCCCGGTGATCAACGCCGCGAAGCCCTTCAGCTCCTCGCGGGCGAACTTGCCGTCCCGCAGATCGAGGTCGTGGACCAGCTCGGCGATGTGGCGCAGCGCCCGGTCCTGGCTGCCCGTGCGCGCGAGCAGGACCTCGAACGTGCACCTGTCCCCCTCGTGCGTCAGCTCGGCGTCGAACATGTCGAAGCGCAGCTCGCCCGGCGCCGGGACGTAGCCCTTCGCCTCGACGTACTTCAGCTTGGCGGCGGGGTCGATGAACCGCCGGATGAGCCACGCGCTGCAGATCCGGTCGACGTGGATCCCCTTGCGAGTGACCCAGGTTCGCCCGCGGACCTTCTGGAGCGACGGAACGTCAAGGTTGGCCTTCGGGGCGGCCGGGCGGGGCGCCCGGAGCTTCTCCTCGACGGAGAGGAGCAAGCCCTCGAGCTCGGCGCGGCCCGGCGCTCCGAAGTGGTCGATGGCGATGATCTCCTCCAGCCGCCGTCTGAGCCGTCCGAGCGCGACCTCGGCCTGCGCGTGACGCCTCGGCGCCACCTTCCCGGACCGCCTCCGGACCGGCGCCAGTGAATCGAGCAGCCGGCGCGCGAGCTCGATCGCCTCCACATAGTCGCGTTGCCGCGCCAGCCGAAACTGTTGCTCGATCGCTTCGTCGGTCACGCCGCCGATGAAGCGCGACTCGCAGAGCTGGGCCTCGCCGCCGTCCGACGAGATCTCGTGGGCGATCCACTCGAGATCCTCGCGCGCGCCGTCCGTGCGAGGGAGCGCGTACACGGAGTTCTTCACGGCGACGGCGCCGACCTTCTGGAGCCGCCGGCCGATCTTCACGCGGAGGTAGCTGGGCCGCGGCGGGATCGAATGGATGAGGAGGATCCAGCGGGGCGGCAGGGCCGTGCCGGGCTCGGCCGGGGCACCGGCGCCGGAGGCCGACCTACGTGAGCGCCGCGCCTGCGCCATGGCCGTGTGCTGGACGATGCAACTGAATCACGCGAGACCTGAATAGCACAACTGGCCACACGCCGAGGCGTACGGCCGATGAGTCACCCCGTTGACATCGATGATACATGTGATCCATATGTACGGGCGCGGCGGCCCGATCCGGGCCCGCGCCTTGCGTGCGAACCAGGGAGGCGAGATGCGAAGCTTCGAAACCGTCGGACTGGCGGTGGTCTTCAAGGTCACCCTGCCGCGCTCGGACCTGAAGCACGACAACGCACCATGAGCACGGCGCCCGGCGATGAGGCACCGCTCGCGCTTGCCGAGGTCGCCCCGTCCTCGTGGCGCGAGCTCCTGCTGTATTTCCTGCGGCTCGGCACGCTCGGCTTCGGCGGCCCCATCGCCCTGGCCGGTTACATGCAGCGGGATCTCGTCGAGCGGCGGCGCTGGATCTCGAAGGAGGACTACGTCCAGGGCTTGGCGCTGGCGCAGCTCGCGCCGGGACCGCTCGCCGCCCAGCTCGCGATGTACCTGGGCTGGGTGAAGGCGCGCGTGCGCGGGGCGACGCTGGTCTCGCTGGCCTTCATTCTGCCCTCGTTGGTGATGGTGCTGGCCCTTTCGGCGCTCTACGTGCGCTTCGGGGGCTTGTCCTGGATGCAGAGCGCGTTCTACGGCGTGGGCGCGGCCGTCATCGCCATCATCGGGCGCAGCACGGTCAAGCTGGGGAAGCTGACGCTCGGCCGAGACCGCCTGCTCTGGGCGGTCTTCGTCGTCAGCGCGGTGACGACCGCCTGGACCGAGTCGGAGATCCTCTGGTTATTCCTGGGGTCGGGGCTGGTCGTTCTGCTGGTCCGGGCGCCGCCTCGCTTCGCGGCGCCGGCGAGCGGCGCGCTCCTCGGTCCCGGCGCGCTCGGCGGGTTGCTGGCGGCCGGCGCGCCGTCGGCGGCGGCGCTGCTCGCCCCCGGCTGGCCCTTGCTCGGTCGAATCACGCTGTACTTCGCCGAGGCCGGCGCCTTCGTGTTCGGCAGCGGGCTGGCGATCGTCCCGTTCCTGCACGGCGGCGTCGTGAACCAGTACCACTGGTTGACCGAGCGGCAGTTCCTCGACGCGGTGGCGGTCGCCATGATCACGCCCGGCCCCGTCGTCATCACCGTGGCGTTCATCGGATACCTCGTCGCCGGCCCGCTCGGCGCGATCGCGGCGGCCATCGGCGTCTTCGTCCCGTGCTACCTGTTCGTGATCATCCCGGCGCCGTACTTCCGCCGCTTCGCGGGGAACCGGCGGGTGAAGGGCTTCGTCGACGGCGTCAGCGCGGCCGCGACCGGCGCCATCGCGGGCGCGGCGTTCGTGCTCGGCCGGCGCGCGCTGGTGGACATTCCGACGGTGGCCATCGCGGTGGCGACCTGGCTGGTCTTCACCCGATTCAAGAAGCTGCCCGAGCCCCTGGTGATCGCGGCCGCCGGCGTCGTCGGCCTGATCCTGCGCCGGGGCTGAGCCGCCTTTCCGGTCGGGATCAGCTGGTGTTCAACCTGGCGCCGGCGCGGGCGGGGGGGACCGATCCGATCGATCCCGTTCTCGGCGCGCTTCATCATCGATGTCGCCCGCGGAGTTGCCTCGCAGGAGCTCGATCTGACGGACGACGATGCGAGCTTGACGGGGTTCCTGCCCACCCAGCCGACGCCAATCCAGTACCACGCCGTCACGGGCCATCTGAGCCTGCAGGGGATTGATCCGACCTGTCAGTTCATCTGCCCCCTTTCGGCTCACGGGACCTTGGATGCGTCCGCGACCGGGCCAAGCGAGGAAACCTTCGCCTTGACCTCTGCGGTCTTCGTGGCGAACGACACGGTTTCGGAACAGGAGCGGTGCCAGGACTGACCGCTGCCTGCCACCCGTCTCGGCCATGGGAACGACAGCCGCTGCCCGAGCGGCCGTTCGGGAGCACACCTTGGCCGATGGGAACGGCGGTGCCATGCTCGCGGCTCATGACCGATGACATGGCAGGCGATGCCGCCCCCCTCTCGCAGCCCGTGATCGATCAGCTGGTGGCCAATCACCGGGACTTTGTCCGCTTCGTGGAGAGGCGAATCGGCAACCGCGCGGCCGCCGAGGAGATCGTTCAGGACGCCTTCGTTCGCAGCCTCACCCGGGGGGACGAGATCCGCGAGTCGGTGCTCGGGTGGTTCTATCGGGTGCTGAGGAATGCGGTGATCGATCGACAGCGCCGGCAGGCCGTGGCGGATCGGCGGCTCGACGAGCTCGCGGCGGAGCTCGAGTCCAGCGGCGACGGCGGGGAGGAGATCGCCGGGGTCGTGTGCCAGTGCGTCGCGCGGCTGGCGAGCACCCTCAAGCCCGAGTACGCCGACGCCCTCCGCCAGATCGAGGTCGAGGGCGTCGCCGTCAAGGACTACGCGGATGCGGCGCGCATCTCGGCCAGCAACGCTGGCGTGCGGATCTTCCGCGCCCGCGACGCCCTGCGGAAGCAGATCGCGCGTTCCTGCGGGACCTGCGCCGAGCACGGCTGCCTCGACTGCACGTGCGGCCCCGGACGTTGATCCCGCCTTCCGCCGTTCGATCTCGGGCCCGGTGAGCGATCGGGTGTAATGCGATCGTCGGCCGTGCGTCGTCTCTGCAGAGCGCGCAATGGAGCGCGCCCCCACAGGAGAGACGTCATGAACGAGCCCACGAAGATCGATTGTCAGTGTGCCAACGCCGGGTGCGGGTGCGACGAGGGTCGGACCGAAGGCTGCCTTTGCGGTCAGAGCTGCGCCTGCAGCCAGGGCTGCGAGTGCGGTCGGAGCTGCGGCTGCCCCGCCGCGAAGACGGCGCGTTGAGCGGAGTCGCCCCTCACGCTGGAGAAGACGAGGGCGGCCGGAGATCCGCATCGGATGACCGATGTGCATCTCCGGCGCCCGGAACGCCGGCTCACGCGGCGGTGCGCGGCCGAGCCCGACGCGTCCCGGAGAGGCGCGGATAGATGACGGGCAGGATGATCAGCGTCAGCCAGGTCGACGTGACGAGTCCTCCGACCACGACCGTTGCGAGGGGCCGCTGCACCTCGGCGCCGACGCCCTTGGCGAAGGCCATGGGCAGGAACCCGAGCGCGGCCACCAGCGCGGTCATCAGCACCGGTCGGGCGCGGTCACGAGCTGCGCCCGCGGCAGCTCCCGCCGCGGCTTCGCCCCGAGACTGATTCTGGAGGATCCGCGAGACCAGGACGACGCCGTTCATCACGGCGATCCCGGAGAGCGCGATGAACCCGATGGCGGCGGAGATCGACAGGGGCATCCCGCGGGTCCTGAGCGCGAGGATCCCGCCCACGCAGGCGAACGGCACATTCAGGAAGATGATGAGCGGCGGTCGCGCGCGACGGAACGCCGCGAACAGCGCGGCCAGGATCAGGGTCACGACGATCGGGACCACGATGGCCAGGCGCCGCGCGGCCGCTTGCAGGTTTTCGTACTGCCCGCCCCAGACCAGGCGGTAGCCGCGGGGCAGGCGCACGGCGCGGCCCACCGCTCGCTGGGCGGCCTCGACGACCGCGCCCAGATCGGCGCCGCGCACGTTGAATCCGACCATGAGCCGGCGCTCTCCCCCTTGATGGCTCACGAGGATCGGGGTGGTGCTCTGCCGTACGTCCGCCACGTGCGACAGCGGAACGATCCCTCCCGCCGGCGTGGGAAGCGCGAGCGCCCCAAGCTGCCGCGCCTCGACGCTGGTGGCCAGGCGGAGCCGGATCGGCACGCGTACGGGGCCGTCGTAGGTCGCGCCGACCTCCAGGCCCGTCCTCACCGCCTCGACCGCGTCCAGGATCTCGCGCGCCGTGAGCCCGCGCTGAGCCGCGTCCAGCGGCCGCGGTCTGATCTCGACGAGAGACACGTCGGGCGGCGCCAGCACTCGAACGTCCGCCACCCCGCGCTCGGCTCTGATGGCGCTGACCACCTCCGTGGCGATCCGGCGCAGCTCCCCGAGATCGTCCCCGTAGATGGCCCCGGTCACGTCGGTCACGGCGCCGCCCAGCAGCTCGTTGAACCTCATCTGGATGGGCTGGGTGAAGGAGAGCTCCACGCCCCGATCCTGGGTCCGGATCGAACGATCGAGGTCGGCGATGAGCTGATCCTTGGTCAGCCCCGCGCGCCACTCGTCCAGGGGCCGCAATCGCACGAACACGTCGGCCTGCTCGAGGCCCATGATGTCGGTGGCCACGGCGGGGCTCCCGACGCGAGAGACGACCTGCGAGACTTCGGCCACCGCCTGGCGGGCCGTCGATTCCAGCGCGCCCGCCGCGATGACGGCCGCGTCGAGCGAGACGTCCGGATCGCGAGTGGTCTGTACCACCAGATCCCCCTCGTCGAGCTGCGGGACGAACTCGCTCCCGGCGCCCGCGAACAGGACGCCACCGGCCACGAGGAGCCCGAGCGCCCCGCCCGAGACCAGGAGAGGATGCGCCGTCGCGCGGGCCAGGAGAGGGGCATAGACCCGGTCAATCTGTCGCACCAACCACGGATCGCGGTCCGGGATGTCGCGGGGACGCAGGATCGCGCCCGCCGCGGCCGGAACGAAGACGAGCGACAGGACGAGGGACGTCACGAGCGCGAACACGACGGTCAGCGCCATCGGACGGAACATCTTCCCGTCCACCCCGGTGAGCGCCAGGATCGGAACGTAGACGAGCACGATGACGAGCACGGAGAAGAACATGGGTTGGGCGACCCCGGCGGCGACGTCGGCGACCCTGTCGCGAAAGGCCCCGTCGGCGTCCGTGTGCGGGCCCCGGAGGCTGTGGAACAGGTGCTCGACGATCACGACGGAGCCGTCGACGACCAGGCCGAAGTCGATGGCGCCCAGGCTCATCAGGTTGCCGGGAATTCCCAGCACCACCATGGCGACCGTGGCGCCCAGCATCGACAGAGGGATGGCCGCCGCCACCAGCAGACCAGCGCGAACGCTCCCCAGCGTGGCCAGCAAGATCGCCACCACCAGCAGCCCGCCCTCGAGCAGGTTCTTGCCGACCGTCCGCAACGTGCTGTGAACCAGCGTGCTGCGGTCATAGACCACGTCGAGCCGCACCTCCGGCGGCAACACCGCCCGAACCGCCGGAAGGCGGTCATGAATTCGAGCCGTGACCTCGAGGGCGTTGGCGCCCCGAAGCATCTGCGCCATCAGGTACACGGTCTCGCCGCCCCCGTTCGCGGTCGCGGCGCCTATGCGGGGCATCGTGCCGGAACGTACGTCGGCGAGATCGGCCACCCGAACGATGCGATCGCTGGCCGCGCCCGGCGCGACGACCGCCAGGCCGAGCTCCGACGAGTCGCGCGGCAGCGCCACCGCTCGAATCAAAGACTGGGTGCCTGCGCCCGACGGCAACGCCCCCGCGGCGGCGCTGCCGGTCGCGCGCGACAGGGCGCTGCGCAGCGCCTCCAGGGTCAGCCCTCGCTGCGCCAGCCGCACGGGGTCGGCCAGGATCTCGAGCGTCCGCTGCTGGCCGCCCCAGGTGTTGACCTCGACGACGCCGGGAACCGCTCTGAGCAAAGGCGCGACCTTGTACTGCGCGAGCTCCAGCAACTCGGTCGGCGTTCGCGCGCTGGAGCTGAGGGTGAAGTGAAAGATCTCTCCGAGCCCTCCGGACAGGGGGCCGAGCTCGGGCGCGTCGATGCCGGCGGGCAGAGCGCCGGACAACGAGTTGAGGCGCTCCTGGACCAGCTGGCGGGCACGGTACGGATCGACGTCGTCGTCGAACACGGCGGTCACCGACGAGATCCCGTACCGCGAGACGCTGCGATGTTGAATCAGCCCGGGGAGGCCGCCCAGCGCGGTCTCGATCGGGCGGGACACGCGCCGCTCCACCTCTTCCGGGGTCAGCCCAGGGGCGGTCGTGAGCACGTTGACCTGATTGGTCGTGATGTCCGGGAGCGCGTCGAACTTCAGGGCCGAGCTGACGATCGCCGCGCCGGCGACGAACAGGGCGGCCCCGGACAGCACGGCCTTCGGGTGCGCCGCCGACCAACGAACGATGGCGCGAATCATGGGCCTGACTCGGGAACGCGCTCCGCGATCTCCGTCCCTGCGGACAGTGGAGAATCGATGACGACGTCGGCGCCCGAGGTGAGCACCACCTTGACCGGGACCGCCGCGGGTCCGTTGGGGCGTCGGACGCGTACGAACGTCCCCGCGGAAGTTCGCCCGACGGCAGAGCGTGGTGCAACGGTCAGACCGGCGGCCGTCGGAGGGACGACCCGAACCTTGCCGGTGAGGCCGGCCCGCAGAGAGCGCGGGGGCTCCGTCTCGAACCACGCGGCCGTCGAACCGTCGCGCGGATCGACGACCGGGGATACGCCCACCAGGCGCAGCGGGATCGGGTCTCCGTTCACCATCACGAGCTCGAACCGCGCCCCCTCCATCAGGCGTTCGGGTGCGCGCGCCTCGATCCGGGCGCTCGCGGTGCCTGCGATCCGAACCAGCGGCGCCCCGGCGGTGTCCCGCGTCTCGCCGAGGGCCGCGGTCACCTCGGTGACGGTCCCGGCGATGGGGCTTCGCAACGGCACGGCCCCCCGATCCAGGCCCGGCCGGGGCGCTCCCGTGTCGCCGATCCCCGCGCTGCGAAGGATGGCGCTGGCGCGCTGCTCGTCGGCGCGCGCTTCGGACAGACGCATGTCCGCCTCCGACAGGTCGACGCTGCGAACCAGCCCTTCAGCCTCGAGCGCCCTGAGCTGGGCCAGCCTGCGCCGATAGGCCTCCATCTTCGTCCTCGCCGCGGCCCGTTCACCGGCGGCCGTCACCACCGTGGGCATCATGATCTCCACCAGCACCTGGCCAGCCTCGACTCGATCGCCCGGCCGGACGTGGAGCCGCACGACCTGCCCCGCGTAGGGCGGGTTGACCAGCGCCTGCGTCCCCCCGGTGGGCAGTACCGTCGCGGGGAGCTCGGCCAGCGCCACCGCCTCCGCCGCCCGAAGGGGCACCCAACGAGCCTCCGCGCTGCTGGGCGCGGGCGGCGCGGGCGGCGCGGGCGGCGGACCCGAGTTTGACTGACATCCCACGAGGAGGAGCGCCGTGAACGCTGCCCATCGAGCCGCGGCCGTCTTCATGGTTCGATCCCCTTCAGCGCGATCTCCGCGACCAGGAGCCAGAGCTTCGTTCGAGCCCACGCGTGCTCCGCCTCGATCCGCCACTGGCGGCTCGCCGCCACGACGGCCGCCCGGTCGGACTGAAGGACCTCGAGCAGCGTCGCCCCGCCGTTCTCGAAGATCCGGCGCCGCGTCTGCGCTGCTTCCCGGCTGGCCGGCACCAGATCGTCGCGGACGACCGCCAGCATCGCGGCCGTGTGCTCCACCTCGTGGACGCTGGAGGCGAGGTCCGCGCGGGCCGCGATGAGCGCGTTCTCCCGCTCACCATCGAGCGCGGCCGCCTCCGCGCGCATGCCGGCGCGCTCGCGCTCGCCACGTTCGAAGAGCGGCACCGTCACCCGCGCGAGCCCCGAGACGACGAGCCCCCCCGGCGCGTCGCGCTGGACCCCAGCACCGAGCTGAAGGATGGTGCCGCGGGCGGCGTGGTCCTCGATCTCTCTGGCGCGAGCGGCCCGTGCCTGGAGGGCCCGTACCTCCACGAACGGCAGAGTCGCGGCCTGCCGCAGGAGGGGCGCCAGCTGGGCGGCGCCGGGGATGGGTGGAGATGGCGCGGGACCAGCGGTGCGCAGGGGCGCCACCTCGGGAGCCGCCACCTCGCGCGCCAGCGCGATGCCACGAAGATAAAGCTCGCCCTCCACCGCCAGCAACGTGCTGCGCGCTTCGGCGTGATAGGCGCGGGCCTCCGCCAGGTCCGCTCGCGTGAGGGCCCGGAGGGCGGCCGCGCGAGCGACGAGCCGCTCCAGCTCCCCGGCGATGGCCTCCTCTCGGCGGGCCTCCTCGACGAGGCGCTCCGCCGCCCACAGATCGATCCAGGCGCGCGCTGCCGCCAGGCGGGCGTCGAGCGCCGCCACGCGCGCCCCGGCGCGCAGGGCGTCTTCCTCGAGGCCCGCTGCGCGCCGTCGCGCGCTGGACTGGCCCGACAGGTTCCAGGGTTGAACGATCTCTGCGATCAACTCCGGCTGGCGGGCGCCGGCGGGGGCCAACCGCCAGCCAGGTTGCACGGTGACCTGAGGGTTGAAGGGGACGGCCGCGATCCGCTGATCGAGCGCCACCTTTTCGCGCGCCGCCTGGGCTCGACCGATCACGTTCGGAGTGGACGTGGCCAGGCCGAGCGCAGCGTCGAAGGACAGCGCCTGACTATCGGCGACAGGCGCTTGTGCCGAAAGAAGGATGGGGACGAGTATGAGAGCGGCGGTCACGGCGTAGCTCGAGACCGGCCGAGGAAGAGCAACCGACGTGCCTGCCCTTTTCGACGGTTGCGGGCCAAGGCACGCAAGGAATGCGCGGTGCGGGCGCTACCCGGAAGGAATTGCCGCCGGCGAGGCGAGAACGACCGCCCGACGAGCGTTCGCGGCCTTTTGAAGGGACCAGCCGCTCTCACGGGCTGCGGGGCGCGAAGCGCGGCGCTGC
>Ga0068853_100004222_pt1 | contig 11091 bp, 10 predicted proteins | sample KBSCornC32_FD_65655 | JGI IMG/M metagenome (GOLD analysis project Ga0068853, IMG submission 65655) | Corn rhizosphere microbial communities from Kellogg Biological Station, Michigan, USA - KBS Corn C3-2 | ecosystem: Host-associated > Plants > Roots > Rhizosphere > Soil ... | reverse complement strand
GCAGTGGCTCGCGGTGGGGTTCGGCGGGTTGGGGCAGCCGTCGCGGGTGATCAGCCGGTGTTGCGAAGGGGGAGTTGGCGGTTGTCGCAGGTGGCGGATACCTATCTGGATATGCGCAAGTGGGGTAAGGGAGTGGTGTGGGTGAATGGGCATAATCTGGGACGTTACTGGTCGATTGGGCCGCAGCAGACGATCTATCTGCCGGCAGAGTGGCTGAAGAAGGGGGACAATGAAGTGGTGGTGCTGGAATTGGAGAAGACAGGGCAGGAGGAGTTGGGGGGGCTGGGTAAGCCGATACTGGATGTTTTGCAGTAGGGGCCGTGTGGGCGGATTGGGGCCCCGGGTTTTGGCGCGGAGGGGGGATGTATAAAAACAACAAGCGACCCGGTATTCCCGGATCGCCCATTTTGAATATCCGTTCATTGACGGATGATATCTTTCGCGGCCGACAGTTACGTCGGCCGTTGTCGTTATTTTAAGGATGCAATATCGATAACAAAACGGTATCTGACGTCACCTTTTATCGTTCTTTCATATGCTGTGTTGATGTCTTTGATGTCGATGACCTCGACGTCCGAGACAATATTGTGTTCGGCGCAGAAGTCGAGCATTTCCTGCGTCTCGCGGATGCCACCGATCATAGAGCCCGCGATTCGGCGGCGTCTGGGGACGATGCCAAAGGCGTGGAATTCGATCTGCTCGGAAGGCAGGCCGACGAGGATGAGGGTGCCGTCCCTTCTTAGCAGGTTGAGATAGGCGTTTAAGTCGTGTTTGGCAGAGACGGTATCGATGATAAAGTCGAAATAGCCGGAGTATTGTTTCATCGTGGCTTCGTCCTTTGTAAGGGCGAATTTGTGGGCGCCGAGTCTTTTGGCGTCTTTCTCTTTTGAGGGGGAGGAGCTGAGCATGGTGACCTCGGCGCCGAGGGCAACGCCCAGTTTGACTGCCATATGTCCAAGGCCGCCCAGGCCGAGGACGCCGAGCTTGTGTCCCTTGCCTACTTTCCATTCGCGGAGGGGGGAGTAAGTGGTAATCCCTGCGCAGAGGAGGGGCGCTACTCCTTCCAGCGGAAGCTTGGGAGAGATGCGGAGCGTGTATTTTTCGTCGACCACGATCTGGGTGGAATAGCCGCCGTAGGTGGGCGTCTTTCTGTCCTGTTCGTAGCCGTTGTAGGTTGGGCTGAGAAAGGTGTCGCAGTATTGTTCGAGTCCTTCCTTGCAGCTCTCGCAGACGCGGCAGGAGTCGACGAAGCAGCCCACGCCGGCAAGGTCGCCGACCTTGAAGTCTTTTACATGGCTGCCTACGCGGCTGATACGGCCGACGATCTCATGGCCGGGGACCATGGGGAAGATGGAGCCGCCCCATTCGCCGCGGACCTGGTGGATATCGGAGTGGCAGACGCCGCAGTACAGGATCTCGATGACTACGTCGTGTTCGCCGGGTTCGCGGCGTTCGAGGGACCAGGGGCTGAGGGGTGTGGTCGCGCTTTGCGCAGCGTAAGCTTTAGCTGGGATCATATTGGTTCTTTTAGTTTGATCGTGTAATCTTTGGGCTTTCGATCCTGGGATCGTGTGACCGGGTAATCGTGTGACCGGGTAATCGTGTGATCGTATGATCGTGTGATCATGTGATCGTGTGATCATGTGATCGTGTGATTGGCCCGGGATTTATCTACTGTAAAATTAATATAAGGGTTTTAACTAATCCAAATATTAGTGGAAGGCTAGAGCAGGCGACCATCCCAAAAGTAGTCTTCGGTTCGGACGAGTTTGACTTTTTTGTCAAAGTCGGGGTGGGAGGTATTGATGAGATAGTTGTATTCCTGAATGATTATTGCCGATGGGACTTTCAGGAGCAGGGATTCCTGTTTTGTGTACCATTCTGATCCGATCTGTTGAAGGACAGGGTATGCGGCCAGTTTCTGCCAGTCTTTTGGCAGGTCTCTGAGGTGCACCTGTTGCTGGAGTTGTTCTTCGTCGGCGACGGATATCACCATCATGCGGTAGTCGCTGGTAGGTTGGATAGAGCCCCGGTGGACGACGAGCTCGAGTGTAGATAACGATCTTGACGAACCGGTGTATAGTACGTATTGTCCGGCTGTATTCCAGCGGTTGCCTGCGCCGGAAGCGGTCAGTGCGTTGGAGTATGTGTCCAGCGAGATCCGAAATAGCTCCATTGCTTATACGTTGTCGCCGTACTCCATAGCCGTCAGGCGATCGAAAAGATAGCGCATGCCGCTGGTGGTGTCCAGAAAGTTTATGGGTTTTTTGCCGTCGAAGAAATAGTTGGGTGTGTCCAGCCATTTGTCGAAGGCTCCGGCGTCGCCTAAGACTGCTTTGCCTTTTTCGAATACGGTCCGGAGCATGACGACCTGTTCGCTGAGTTTTTTGTCGAGGACTTTCTCCGACTTGTAGCTGCGCATGGTGCGTGGGCTGATGTGCAGCCAGGTGGCGATGATCTCGTCGGTGAACCGGGTGAGCTTCTTAATGGCTTTGAGATAGCCGGCGTCGATGGAGTTGTGGTCCATGTACACCAGGACGCTCACGTCCCTGAGGTCTCGTAACTCTTTGTCGGATCTTACCGCGTACAGGGCAGGTTTGACGGCCTTATCCATGGTTTGTTGTTTGATGGAGTAAAGATAGGCAAAATTTCCTATTTGGGGCGGTAGAATTGCCGTTTATGTTGTATTTAATTGATGATTAATTTGTTGTGTTGGTAAGGGGCTGTTTCTTTTGAATTTCCAGCTTATAAATGATGGGTTGTTTCTTCCAGGAGCGGACTTGTTTTCCGCCCTGCGTGGCGGGGATCCAGTCGGGGCAGATCCTGATGATCCGGAGGGCTTCGGTGTCGAGGTAGTATTCGGCGGAGGTTTCGAGGTAAGTATTGTCTTGTTCTATCCTGCCGTCTTTTCCGACGATGAAGGCGACGATGGCTGAGCCCTGGATGTTCTTGTCGACCGCGTGGTCGGGATAGCGCAGGGTTTGGTTGAGGTATTTACTCCAGCCGGGTATGCCGCCGGGGAATTCGGATTCTTTTTCTTCCGGGGGATTGGGGAGTTGTTTGATGGAGTCGCGGTATTTTTCTGCTTCTGCGTTAAGTGTGGTGGAGTCTTTTTTGGCGATGAGCCTGCCTTTCTCGTAGGTCTCGGTGCGGAGGACGCGGTGTGTGGGTGTAAGGAAGTACGCTGTGCCGTGCTTCAGGCCATGGGAATAAAGCACTACTGAACTGCCGTTACCTTTGCGGTCGTAGGTGATATAGCGGCCGTTGAGGCTTTCTCCTTTTGGGTCGTTGTATTGAATGGATGTGCTGCGGGGGCCGTCGACGGTGTAGGTGTTGACTTCGTAGAGGGTGTCGTTGATCTTTATGTGTTGTTCGAGGGTAGAGGCTTTTTTTTCGGAGACGGACTTGCCGTTGTCGTCGAGGTAGATGAGTTTTTGCTGGGCGTTGGATAGGAGGGTGGTGGAGAGGATGATGAGGGTTAGGGTTAGGCGCATGATACGATTATTGTTGAGTAAAGGGATTGATTTGGTCGTGTTAGCAGTGACTATTTGTCGAATTCGTTGGTCCAGCCTTCGTTCTTCAGGCGGTCGACTTTGGAGAGGACTTCGGCTTCGAGGTGGGACTTGTAGGTGGTGACGCGTTTTTGGACGGCGGGGTCGAAGGCGCCGATGATGGAGCCGGCGAGGATGCCAGCGTTCTTTGCGCCGTTGAGGGCGACGGTGGCGACGGGAATGCCGCCGGGCATCTGGAGGATGGAGAGGATGGAGTCCCAGCCGTCGATGGAGTTGGAGGATTTGACGGGGACGCCGATGACGGGGAGGGGGGTGAGTGAGGCGACCATGCCGGGTAGGTGGGCGGCTCCGCCCGCGCCGGCGATGATGACTTTGAGGCCGCGGCCGGCGGCTTTTGTGGCGTATTCAACCATGCGCTGAGGAGTGCGGTGGGCCGAGACGACGGTTAGTTCGAAGGGGATACCAAATTCTTCGAGCATGTCGGCCGCGGCTTTCATGACGGTTAGGTCGCTGTCGCTGCCCATAATTATACCTACCAGGGGAGTGTTCATAGTTGGGTGGTTGAATGCCTTTTGGGTGGTGGCCTATTTGCTTATGACTTTCAGGGTGTTCTTTATTTTGTGCGCTTTATAGACGAGGTCCTGTTTTTCGCGGCTGATGATGGTGACGTGGCCCATCTTTCTGCCGGCCTTTGTATCCTTTTTGCCATAGATGTGTACGAAGACGTTGTCCATCTGGAGGACTTCGTCGAGGCCTTCGTAGTGGGCTTCGCCGTTGCAGCCTTCAGCGCCGACGAGGTTGACGATGGCGCCGGGGAGGATGGGGTCGGTGTTGCCGAGGGGGTAGCCAAGAATAACGCGCCAGAGCATGTCGAACTGGGAGCTGTAGTTGGCTTCTATCGTATGATGGCCGCTGTTATGAACGCGGGGGGCGGTCTCGTTGACGTAGACCTCGCCGGTTTTGGCGACGATGAGTTCGACGGCGAAGATGCCGGGGCTTTTCAGGTCCTTGACGACGCGGAGAGAGATGGCTTCCACTTTCCACAGGACGCCCTGCATCAGGTCGGCGGGGCTGATCTGGTAGTCGAGGAGGTTGAGTCTATTGTCGAAGACCATGTCTACCGGGGGGTAGATGGCTGTCTCGCCTTTGGCGTTGACGGCAATGATCTGTGCTATTTCCTTTTCGATCTCGATCATTTTTTCGAGAACACTGGGAGCGTCGAAGCCTTTTTCAATATCATCCTTTTGGCGTATCATCTGAACGCCTTTTCCGTCGTAGCCGCCCTGTCCGATCTTGTGAACGGCGGGGAGGAAGTCGGCTTTTTCGCGGAGTTCGGCCAGGTTCTGGGTGATGGTGTATTCAGCCGTCGGGATGCTGTGTTCGGAATAAAATTTCTTTTGCGTGATCTTGTTCTTGATGGTCCTCAGTGCAGCGGGACGTGGGTAGATCTGGACGCCTTCGGCCTCGAGTCTTTCGAGTGCGTCTTCGTTGACTGACTCGATCTCTATGGTGAGCGCCTGCAGTCCCTTTCCGAAGTTGTAGACGTCGTCAAAATTCCGGATGTCGCCCTGGACGAAGTGGTGGCATAGGTGCGCGGCGGGCGCGTTGGGGTCGTTTTCCAGCAGGTAAGTTTCTACCGGATAGTTGGCTGCAGCCTGCAGCAGCATTCGCCCCAACTGTCCTCCACCTAGTATGCCGACTTTCATCATGGTCCGATAATTTGGCCGAAGATAGAGAAATCCAGTAAAAATACGAGGCCCGTTGACAATTGGGGAAAATGTAATTATCTTTAGGATTGGAACTATGCGTCCGGATTACTCTCATAAAATTTTCGACGACAAGCGATTGTATCATTTCTTTCTCCGAAAGGCACTCGTCCGGGAAGCGGTTTCTCCGTGCCGACTGTAACCCCTATTCGCTGTATTCCGTAGTTGACGGCTCTGGCCGCATTCTTAATTGTTTAAATTTTTTTAATATGTCTATTGCTCCCGCTACAGAGCCCCGTAAATCGTCGGGCGCCGATACCGATTTTCTGCCGCTGCAGGGAACGGACTATGTAGAGTTCTATGTTGGTAATGCCAAGCAGGCTGCGCATTTTTATAAAACGGCATTTGGATTTCAGTCTATTGCCTATAGCGGTCCGGAGACGGGCGTTAAGGACAGGGTTAGTTATGTGGTGCGGCAGAACAAGCTGACGTTCGTGCTGACGACCGCACTGAGGCCGGATCATCCGATCGCGGAGCATACCCAGTTGCACGGGGACGGCGTGAAAGTGCTGGCGCTGCGGGTGGATGACGCCAGCAGTGCGTGGAAGGAGACGACTGCCCGGGGCGGGAAGAGTTATATGGAGCCTACGACGCTTGCAGACAAATGGGGGGAGGTGGTTTTGAGCGGCATCCATACCTATGGCGAGACCGTCCATCTTTTTGTAGAGCGGAAGAACTATCAGGGGGCGTTCATGCCTGGTTTCAGGGAATGGAAGACGTTGTATAATCCGCCGTCTTCGGGATTGCTGTATGTCGACCACTGTGTGGGCAATGTGGACTGGAACCAGATGAATCCGCGGGTGGAGTTCTATGAGCGGGTGATGGGATTCCGGAACATCCTGAGTTTTGACGACAAGGATATTTCGACGGAGTATTCGGCGCTGATGAGTAAGGTGATGAGTAATGGCAACGGGTATGTCAAGTTCCCGATAAATGAGCCGGCGGAGGGGAAGAAGAAGTCCCAGGTGGAGGAGTACCTCGAATTTTATAAGGGGGAAGGGGTTCAGCATGTGGCGATGGCTACGGCGAATATTGTGGAGACTGTTACACAACTGCGGGATAGGGGCGTTGAGTTCTTACAGGTGCCTTCTTCCTATTATGAGGAGTTATCGGGGAGGGTGGGGAAGATCGATGAGGATATAGCTCCGCTGAAGGAGTTGGGGATATTGGTGGACCGGGATGACGAGGGGTATTTGTTGCAGATCTTTACGAAGCCGGTGGAGGATCGGCCGACGGTGTTTTTTGAGATCATACAGCGTAAGGGGGCGCAGAGTTTTGGGAAGGGGAATTTCAAGGCGTTGTTTGAGGCGATAGAGAGGGAGCAGTCGGCGAGGGGGAATTTGTAGGGATCTTGTGAGCTGGGAGGATGTGAACCGCGGGATGTGGGGTTGTGAATCGCGGGATGTGGATTGGGGGATGTGAACAGAGGGATGTGGGGTTGTGAATCGCGGGATGTGGATTGGGGGATGTGAACAGAGGGATGTGAACCGGTCGTGAACCAAAAAGGACGAACGCCCAATATTTAGTTATAAAACCTGTCTGTATTTTGAATATGGCAGGTTTTTTGTTATTTTGGGGTTTCGTGTTATGCCCTATGCGTAAGTACTTTAAACAATACCTGATCGTTCTCGCTCAATTGTCCATCGCTGGGGTATTTTCCATTGGTCACCTATCCGCGCAAACTTCTATTTCTACTATTCACTTTATTGACTACCAACGGTCTATTCCGAAGGTCAGCGATATGTTGCGCCGGAAGGAGGATACGCTGATGAAGCAGTTCAGGGAGAAGGGGCTGAGTTATCCGGCGAGGTATCTGTACATCCGCAGTTTTAAATACGACAGTCAGCTGGAGGTGTGGGTGAAGAATACGAAAGAGGAGAAGTACAAGCTGTTCAAGACGTATAAAGTGTGTGCGCTGGCCGGTACGCTGGGGCCGAAAAGGATGGCGGGGGATTATCAGGTGCCTGAGGGTTTTTACTATATCAACGAGTTCAATCCGCGTAGTGAATATCATCTTTCGCTGGGGCTTAACTATCCGAATGCTTCGGACAGGATACTCAGCGATTCGACGCAGCCGGGCGGGGACATTTATATCCACGGCAGTTGTGTAACTACGGGATGTATCCCTATAACGGATCAGCAGATCGAGGAGCTCTATATTCTCGCTGCGCACGCCAAGGATATGGGGGAGGATTTTATTCCGGTGCATATCTTCCCGGTCAATTTCAACAATGCCAGGAGCGTCGAGTATCTCAACAAGTATTTACAGACCTTTTCGGAATATACTCCGTTTGCCAAAAGCATGCGGAGCGCTTTTTATTATTTCGAGAAATACCGGGACGTGCCATTTGTGATGGTCAACGGGAAGGGAGAGTATGTCACGGAAGAGGTAGCGCCAGGCGAGGCTTCGGTGAAGGTTGCCAATGTTACGCCGGTTGCGGAGGCGAAGAAGAAATCTGTTCGCGTAAGGCCGGAGCGGGTTAGTCCGGTCGGGGAGGACGATCTGGCCAAGGTAGTGGACAAACTGCCGATGTATCCGGGAGGGAATGAGGCGTTCCAGGAGTTCCTGAACAAGTTGAGTAAGGAGAGCGTAAAGGATCTTGATCAGGGGCAGACGAAGGCCTTTGTCATGGTTGAATATATCATCGATTCGACGGGAAGTCCGGTGTATGCCCGGGTGACGAGGGGGGGTAATGAGGCGATGAATGAGAAGATCGAGGATGCTTTTATGGCGATGCCCAGGTGGGCGCCCGCGGACAGGACCGGGGCCCATGTCCCGATAAGGTTGAAGCAGACGGTTATGATCGGGGATAATTAGGGATCACGAAGTGTGAACCGTGTGATTGGGGTGAACCGTGTGATGGGGGGTGAACCGTGTGACGGGGGGTGAACCGCGCAATGAGGGGCGTGAATCGCAATGAGGGGCGTGAAACGCGAGATGGGGCGTGATCGCGAAATGGGGCGTGAACCGCGAGATGGGTGGCCCCCGGGTTGGGAGCGAGGATGGGCGGCCTGAGCGGCCGGATTTTACTTCATCAGTATTTGTACAGTTTCCTTTGTTTGTTGTCTTAATACCTCCTGCCGGCCGGCTGTATGGCGGGCCAGGACGTCTGCGTCGTAGTGGCGGATCGTCAGCAGGGTAAGTCCTTTTTCCACCTGAACATCGAAGAGGTCGGCGGCTGAGAGGGCCAGCTTTTCTATTTTGTCGGAGCGGTCGTCCAGACAGACCTGGAGGCTGACGGCTCCGGTTTGGAGGAGGTTTGGTTTGATCCGGATGGCGCCGAAGAGGTTGTAGAGGCGTTCGACGCCGGTCTCGCCGACGAAAGAGAAGTCTTTTGAGTGGAGGTGGATGAGGGCCTGGTATTGTTTGAGTACGATGATGGGGGGCAGTCCTTTTATGGCCGAGTTGTGGATGACGGTGCCGGGGAGGGACGCGTCGAGGAAGCATTTGACATAGAGGGGAATGTCCTTGTTCTGGAGCGGCTTGATGGTCTTGGGGTGGATGACCTGGGCGCCGTAGTAGGCCATTTCGATGACCTCATCGTAGTTGAGCTCGGCGATGATCTTTGCTTCGGGGAAGAGCTTGGGGTCGGCGTTCATGACGCCTTCGACGTCCTTCCAGATGGTCTGGCCCTCTGCGTCGAGCATATTGGCGAAAACGGCGGCCGTGTAGTCGCTGCCTTCGCGGCCGAGGGTGGTGCTTTCGTTGTCGGAGGTCGAGCCGATAAAGCCCTGGGTGAGGACGATCGGGCTTTCGTCGAAGAGGGGCAGGATCTCGCGGGTGACCTTTTGCTGGGTGAAGGACCAGTCGATGGCTGCGTCGCGAAAATTGGCGTCGGTGCGGATGATGTCGCGGACGTCGATCCATTGGTTGTCGATCCCGGACTCTGCGAGGTAGGCGCTTATGATAGAGGTCGAGAGCAGCTCGCCTACGCAGACGATCTGGTCATAGTAGTAGTCGTAGTCGCGGACGGGGCGGTCGTGGAGGAGCCATTCGACTTCGGTAAAGAAGTCTTTGAGCTGGGCTTCCGCCGCGAGGTAGTTTTTGACGAGGAGGTATTTGGCGGTGGTGAGGTGGGTGTCTTTTATTTGCTGGAAGAGGTTTAGGGCCTCTTCCTTGTGGCCGCCGTAGAAGGCTTCGGCAACTTTTTCGAGCGCGTTGGTGGTCTTGCCCATGGCGGAGATGACGACGAGGAGTCGTTCGCCCCGGTATACGTGTAGAATTGACACTAATTGTTGGATACGCTGTACGCTGTTGACGCTGGCCCCGCCAAATTTGAAAATTTTACTCACTTTCATAATGTCTTTTCAATTGGGTTCGTGAATACTTCGTATTTCATGGCGCAAATATACTGGGAAAGGACAGTCTCATCAAAATTGCTAAAGCTAAGCTAAAAATTGGGGATTCCCCCTTACATTTGTTTTATGAATGTCAATAGAAAAGTTCTTACTCTCGACGAGTTTACACTCCAGCAGCTGCGCAACATTCCGAATGCCACGGGCGAGCTCAGCAATCTGCTCCGGGATATTGGTCTTGCCGCCAAGCGGATCAATGTGGAAGTAAATAAGGCCGGTTTGGTGGATATTCTCGGGGATGCGGGGTCGGTGAATGTTCAGGGGGAGGACGTGAAGAAGCTGGACGTGTTTGCCAACGAGCAGTTCATGGGCGTGCTGAGGCATGGGATCAGCTGCGCGGGTATCGGTAGTGAAGAGCTGGACGACTTTGTGGTATTCAATGATGAGATCTCCAACAATTCCAAATATGTGTGTATGTTCGATCCGCTGGACGGCAGCGGGAACATCGACGTGAATGTGAGCATCGGCACCATTTTCGGTGTCTACCGTCGCGTGAGTGAGCGGGGAAAGCCCTGTACGGCGGCCGACTTTTTGCAGCCGGGGCGTAACCAGGTGGCGGCGGGGTATATCGTTTACGGTTCGTCAACGATGATGGTTTATGCGACCCGGCGGGGCGTGAACGGTTTCACGCTGGATCCCTCCATTGGCGAGTTCACGCTGAGCCATCCGAACATCCAGTGTCCGGAGGCGGGGAAGATCTATTCTGTCAATCACGGTAATTTCTTCCAGTACGAGGATAAGGTGAAGGCCTATATCGACGCCTGCCAGAAGAAGACAAAAGATAACGGCGGGCCGTATACGCAGCGGTATATCGGGAGTATGGTCTCCGATCTGCACCGCAACCTGATCAAGGGTGGTATCTTTATGTATCCGGGTACTTTCGGCAAGCCGAAGGGGAAGCTGCGGCTGATGTATGAGTGTAATCCTTTTGCCTTTATCATCGAGGTGGCCGGCGGGAAAGCGACGGACGGGAAGCAGCGTATCCTGGATGTGGTCCCGACTGAACTGCATCAACGTTCGCCGCTGTTTGCCGGTAGTAAGTCAATGATGGAGGAATTGGAGGGGTATCTGCGGTGAGGCCCCCGTGAACCATGTTGTGAACCACGTGAACCAGAGGGACTGTGTGACGTGAACCCCGTGAACCGGAGGGACCGTGTGACGTGAACCCCGTGAACCGGAGGGACCGTGTGACGTGAACCGCGTGAACCAGAGGGACCGTGTGACGTGAACCCCGTGAACCAGAGGGACCGTGTGACGTGAACCATTTTCCGAATTTACTTGAACCGCTTTGCGAATTCCGTTGAAAGGAATTGTTCCCTGTCGGCGTCGTCGGCGTCTGTGGACAGGCTGAACGGCAGCCATTTTTTCATTTCTTCTTCGCGGCGGGTGTTGGCGTTGTCAAGGATAGTTATGGCCTCGCTGCCGAGGACGAGGTGGACGGGAGGATTGGGCTCGTC
>Ga0068853_100004217_pt1 | contig 11096 bp, 7 predicted proteins | sample KBSCornC32_FD_65655 | JGI IMG/M metagenome (GOLD analysis project Ga0068853, IMG submission 65655) | Corn rhizosphere microbial communities from Kellogg Biological Station, Michigan, USA - KBS Corn C3-2 | ecosystem: Host-associated > Plants > Roots > Rhizosphere > Soil ... | reverse complement strand
GGCATTCACGACTATGATCGTACAGGGTTTCGGCGCAGGCGTCGGACGCGTCGGGCCGTATTACGAACAGGGAAATTGGTATCGCGGCGGAGCGGTTCAGATGCTGTTTATCGCGTGGCTTTACGGCGAGCAAAATCAGGTGCGGCCGATGTTCCCGGCTGGTACGTCGCAAGAGGATCTGATACGCGCGTCTAAGGCGTTCGATCTTGCGCAACAGCTTCCGCCGGTTGATTGGTCACAGGCGCTTCGCCACCTGCCGGAAATGGATATCATAAAGGCGGTTGACGGGCCGCGCGGCATTTTCGCCGACACGATGCCGGTTGCGACCGGCGGCGCAATGATCAAAAGAACGCCTAACGATCCGGCATGGTACAAGGGCGGACTCTTTCATGACAACATGAAGATCAACATTCCCGGATTCTGGTTCATGTCGTGGTACGACGTGTCGGTCGGCCCGAACCTCGCGGCGTATAATTACGTCCGCCGCACCGCGAGTCCCGATGTCGCCGATAAGCAATACGCCGTGATCGCCCCGACGCTTCACTGCAGCTACACGCGGGCTACCGAAGACACGGTCGTCGGCGAACGGCACATGGGCGATGCCCGACTCGATTACAGCAAGATGACCTACGACTGGTTCGATCATTTTCTAAAGGGCGAAAACAACGACATCCTCAAACGGCCAAAGGTCCAATATTTCACAATGGGCTTGAACAAATGGCAAACCTCGGAAACCTGGCCGCCCGCCGGCGCCCAGCCCATGACGTTTTACCTCGCAAGCGGCGGAAAAGCTAATAGCCTTAAGGGCGACGGAGTGCTTACCATGACACCACCCGCAAACGATGCGCCCGATAGCTTCACTTACGATCCGATGAATCCGGTTCCTTCATTCGGCGGCAACGTCTGCTGCACCGGAAATGCCGTTACCGGCGGAGCGTGGGACCAGACCAAGATGGAAGAGCGCCCCGACATTCTCGTTTACACGTCTGATGCTCTTAAAGAAGGCGTCGAGCTGAGCGGCCCGATCGACGTCAGCCTCTACGTTTCGTCCGACGCCAAAGACACCGACTTTACCGTCAAGCTTATCGACGTCGATGAGCAGGGAAAGGCCTGGAATCTGGACGAAACGATCCAGCGAATGCGTTATCGCGACGGCTATGACAAACCGCTTGTATGGATGGAACCCGGAAAGGTTTACAACGTGAAATTTCAGCCGATGAACACCAGCAATTACTTCGCCGCGGGCCACCGGATCCGCATCGAGATCTCAAGCAGCAATTTTCCGCGCTTTGACCGCAACCTGAACACCGGCGGCAACAACTACGACGAAACCAAAGGTGTGATCGCAAATAACAGCGTCCACCACTCAAAACAATATCCGGCCGCAGTTACAATCACGGTTGTAAGAAAAAAATAGTAAAACCGGATAGTTGCGACATTGTTTGACCAGATTCTGTTGAGATTCTGAATTCTTAATTGCCACCAACTTTAAAAGCTGTGTCAAAACTCAGGAACAGTCACGGGTCACGACTCGTATTGGCTCCGTGGGAGCCGAATGTTTGTAGCAACAACGACAGAAATAACATTCCATGCCCCTTTTGGGGGCGACAGCAACCCATTGTGCAATTCAACAACATGCCGCTCCTACGGAGCTGACCCGCGTTTCTGAACTGGTTTCTACAAACGCAAATGTCAACATAACTCAGGTTTCTCGGCGTGTTGCATCAATAAAAACATGTACCATCTGTAGAAAAGGTGCTAAAATAGGATGCGCGAGTTTGGAGCGTAGCCGCTAGTCGCGATTTTGAAAATTCAGCTTTGAAATCAAGTGTTTTTCTTAGCTTTCGTGTCGATTCGTCGCTAATTTTAGCTCTTTGAAAATGTTTTTAAAAAAACGGCTTGGACGGCCTCTGGAACCCCTATAACTCTTTATAAAATAAGCGGTTGCGTGTCCCACAGCATCGTGGGACAAGAGTGGGACAAGCCTGGGACAGAGCAGCAGGTCCGCGACTCGATTTTTTTGATATACAAGGGTTTATCGACGATTGGCGAGATAGGCGTCCTGAGCGACCGAGTTGTAATACTCAACCGGTGCCAGATCGTCCGTGAGCGGCGAGCGAGTGAGAGGGAATTCGGCGGTGTAGCGATGGGTGAGCAGATCGGCGATCTCACTGTCACTGCTCGCCATATTGATCGGCTGCTGCGATTTCGACCCGACGAGGATCACGTTTTGCAGCCGTTCATCCGTGTAGCCGGTGTTGACCTTGAAAAGACAGACATTGGGAAACACCTGTTTGTACGTCGCATATTCCGCCTGCAAAAAGAGGCTGCCCGGGCCGCGTATTGCCGAGCCGAGGTTTGCGATCATCACGCCGTTATCGTCCATAACGCGGCTTATCTGTTGGACGGCTTCCACAGTGGTAAGCTGCGGCGGGACGCTGAACAGCGAACCGAACGCGTCCATGAGCACCGCGTCGTAACCGCCCGTCGGAGCATGCTTCAGAAAAACACGGCCATCCTCGTTGACGATCTTCATTCGCGGATCGGCCTTGAGCCGAAAAAAACGCCGTGCGATCTTCACCATCCCAGGGTCGATCTCGACAACGTCGATCGCGGCGTTTGGGTAAGTCCGCAGGTATTCGCGAGGATAAGTAAAACCCGCTCCGCCGATCATCAGCGTTCTTTGAAAATCCGGTTTAAAATGACGCAGCAGGTGATAAAAACGGCTGTATTCGAGCACGCGGTCGTCGCTGTCGAGGTAGATCGCCGACTGCGTAAAATACGGATCGGTTGCCAAGGCCTCGATGGGTTTCCCGGATTTGTCCGTGGTCTGAAAAACCCGAACGCGGCTGTATTCGGTGTCGATGTCGTACAGATCGTTTGTTTGGCGCAGGTTGTAAATGTTTAGTTCGCTGGCCGCGACGCCAAACACGAACACTATGATGACCGTCAGATTAAACCGCGTAAGGGCAAACGGTACAAGCAGGATCGACAGAACGATCAACCCGCCCGCGATCAGATACAGCGTGCGGACGCTGCCCACGAACGGGATGAGAAAAAAACCGGCGGCGAACGTTCCTACGATACTGCCGACCGTGGAAAACGCAAACAAACGCCCGACCGTTCTCCCGCTGTCCTCCACCGACACTACACGCAGTCGCACTGCGTACGGCGTCACAAATCCCAACGCGACCGAGGCCGGTGCGAACAGGAGCAACGCCGCAAGCAGCGATTTGATCTCAAGCATCATGCCGGACGCAGCGATGAACGAGAGCACGATCTCCTTTGCCATTATCGTCACCGCAACGCAGCCGCCGGCGAGGAAAATGACCGCCGCAAGCACCTTGATATCGGGTTTCCGATCGGCCCACTTTCCGCCGAGCCAATATCCCAGGCTAAGGCTTGCCAGAATAACGCCGATCAGACTTGTCCAGATGTACGTCGATGTTCCGATGAATGGAGACAGTATCCGCGAGCCGATGATCTCAAAAACCATCAACAGCGCGCCGCAAACAAATACGGTGATCTCGAGAATATATTGTCTCGGCCTGTTCATCGGTTGCTAAAGATAACTTATGGAAACCACGAAACCCCACGAATCGACACGAAAACAAAAAGACACGAAACAGGACCGTCCCGTCTCGTGTCTCACAGTTTATCAAAATGTCTCTATTCTACGCTCCGGCTGTTTTTTTTTCACCGGCGTCGGCTACAAACGTCAGCCACTCGGCACCGAACGGCGCCGGGCGTTCCGCGTTGATGATCTTGAAAAATTCGACCTGCAGGCGTTTGGTCATTTCGCCGGCTTTGCCTTCACCGATGGTGATGCGGTCGATCGAGCGGATCGGCGTTATCTCGGCCGCCGTTCCCGAGAAGAAAACCTCGTCCGCGATATAGAGGGCCGATCTTTGAACGCTTGTTTCGACTATCTCAATACCGAGTTCGCGTGCGATCTGAATTACGGAATCGCGAGTGATGCCCGGCAGGATCGACGCTCCGAGCGGCGGGGTTATGAGCTTGCCGCCACTAACCAAAAAGATGTTCTCGCCCGAGCCCTCAGATACGTAGCCGCGGTCATCGAGTGCGATGCCTTCGGAAAATCCGCCGAGCAGGGCTTCCATCTTGATCAACTGCGAATTCATATAGTTCGCGCCGGCTTTTGCCATGGCGGGCATCGAGTTCGAGGTGATCCGCGTCCAGCTCGAAACGCACACGTCGATGCCGTTCTCCAACGCCTCTTCGCCAAGGTATTTGCCCCACTGCCAGGCGGCGATGTAGGAATCCACGGGATTGGGAAAAGGATTGACGCCGAACGCGGGTTTTTCCTCATCGAGTCCGCGAATGACGAGGGGGCGAAGGTAGCACGAATCCAGCCCGCTCAGGTTAACGAGCTCGACGGCGGCGTCGCAGAATTGGGTCCTGTCGAATTTCGGATCCATGCGATAGATCTTGGCCGAGTTCAAAAGCCGCTGCATGTGTTCGGTCAAGCGAAAAATAGCGGAACCACGGGTGGTCTCGTAACAGCGGATGCCCTCAAAAACGCTCGATCCATAGTTGATGGCATGCGTCATCACATGCACGCGGGCGTTGTCCCAGTCGATGAATTCGCCGTTCTTCCAAACCTTTGGCGCTATCTTCATTGTGCTTACATCTTTTCCTGACATAGATCGTTAAAACTCCTAAATTGTTTTAGATGCGGATAAATTAAAAAAGAGAGGGAAACTGCGAAAAGCCGTTAATAAATTTTTTTAATAGGCATATAGGCTTAACTTTAGATTAATATATCAGCAGCCAATTAGCAAGGTTGACGTTGCCCGCACCAAAAAGCAAAAAGGCGGGTTTTTGGCCCGCCCTTCCGGTATTTGAATTAAGCCGCCGCTACAAAATGCGTAACCGAGCGGCAGTATCGTCAAGCCGAGAGCTGAACGCAGCGCCGTTAGCAGTGACGGTAACGATTATCGGCTGATCGCCAAGAGCCTTGGCCTCAGGCGGCAGCGTGAAATCGATAGTATAAACACCAGGCTGGCTAATGACGCCGCCGGTTGTTATACGGGTGGACGGTATCGTCAGCGATCCTATACGAACGGTTATGGTGCTGGCAGCAGTATTTGCAACGCCGGTGAGATAAACGCGGAGGATCGTATCGACTGATGTTCGCGTACCACCCGACGTTTGGATCGTCGTCTGCATGAACGGCTCAAACGTGGCAACGCGGTTCGTGACATTTGTGACGAATGCGCGGCCACCCGGTGTAAGCGTTCCGGCGCGGTTAAATATATCGGGCTGCGCAGGTACGATCGTTATCTTGGTTTTGTAAACCGTACCGTTATTATTTATCACCACATCGTAGATCGTTCCGGCAGTTGAGCTCGACAAAAACGGCGGTGCTACAAACGCGATCTGCGAAGAATCAACCGACTTTAATCCGCATGAAACGCCGTTGATAGACATTGAAATGCCGCTCAACTCAATAGGCAAGTTGGGCACTCTCTGGATCGAGCCGACCCCCGTACGCGGTGTTACCGCAGGCGTCAGCGGTACGTCGAAATTTGCAACGACCATCGAGCCGGGCGAAACACCAAGCACTGCAGCAGGCGTCGTCGGCGACGGGCTTGGCGAAGGAGTTGGCGTCGGCGTAGGTGTCGGCGATACCGTCGGCGACGGAGTGACCGGCAAACCGCTGGCACCCGTCAAGAAGCTCACGTTGGCCGTGCCCGCTCCGGTGACGCGTGGGTTCAGCAGGTAATACACTTCGGACAAGCCATCGGGGTTACCTGTACCAAGCTCTGAAATAGCCAGGTTGAATGCAAATCGTTCCGACGAATCACTCGTTAGCGGTTGTGTCAATGCAAGCAGCAATCCAGGCGCAGGGAATTTTGTCACACGTGTAAAGGTCGCACCGGCAGGAGCGATGTTTAGCGGGTACGAGTAAATTTGCGGCGGCCGTCCGGTCGTCGGATTTAATCCGTCTGTTGCCGTCGCTGGAACGGTTCCGTCCGCCTTGATGTTCTGACGTGTCTGGAACAACAGCGTGGATGGCGTGCCGGCTCCGTCATTATCGGTAAATCCGGGATAATGCGCAACGTCGCCGCCGGTTGCAGCGGTGTCTGCGTCACTGCGCGGGCCCACTCGCCTGATCACCGGCGAACTTATATTCGCAAGGTCGTACAAATATAGGGCGAATGACGAAAAATTCGTTCCGCCATTCTCATTGGCAAGATCGGCGAATGACGAGAACGCCACATACCGGCCGTCCCGGCTCAGTCGCTTGCCAGGGTCAAGTATGTTGACCGGTGCCCCGGCTGGTGTCGGAGTCGTTACGGTCAACTGCTTTTTCGTTCCGTTGAGGTCTCCCGTGCTCGGGTCAAGATCGGCTAAAAATATTTCCTCGTTGATGCTCCCCACGCCGTTGCTGCCACCCGTCATGTTTAGTATAGGATTATCGCCAGTGGATGCGAATATAATTCGGTTGCCAAGGCCCGATATTGACGGGTATTTACTGTAAATCGGATTCCCGATAGACCCGCGATCGGTCTTTGTTATCTGGTTGGTTCTTGCGAGAGACCTGACGTAGGTAAAGATCTCGTCATTGTTATTTGCCGATTCAGTATTTGTCAGTGGCCGTGTCGAAACAAAAGCGATAACACCACCGTCGTCGTCGATGGTTGCATCGTGATTGTCATCCGCGACCGAAGGCGACAACGTGGCCGAACCCGCGCGCGGAAGTTGGCTTGGCAGCGTATTTGTTACCATCGTGAACGTCCCGCCTGCCAGATCGGTAAGCGCGATCTCGTCGCCGGTTGTAAGATCGGCCGGTGCGTAATCGGGAATTTGATAGAGCCAAACCTCGAGGTTGCCGTCCGTGGTCAATGGATTAGCGGCCGGTGTTGGAGTCGGCGTTGGCGAAACGGTCGGAGTCGGACTAGGCGACGGGCTTGGCGTGGCTGTAGGCATCGGCGTCGGCGTTGGTGTCGGAGTCGGAGCCGACAGGGCATTTGCGTCAAAACCGCCCGGATTGCTCGAATCCGGCGTGGTAGGCGTTGACGATGTCGCATTGGACGAGAACACGATCCACCTGCCGTCATTACTGATAACGGGCCGACGATTGACTATATCGACCCGGGTGTTGCTGGCCGTCGCGGTTTTCGTGGTATCGAACAAAACGCTTTTCGTGTCGGTTATCTGAAAGATGCGGCGTTGTGCATAATCAAACAGAAATATCTCTGTGTTGCCGTCGGCGTTTCGCGGATTTTCTGTGGCGATGTTGCCTTTTGATTCGAATACAACAAACCGTCCGTCACCGCTAACGCTTGCAGCGAACGATTCGAAACTGGAATTGGTTATCTGACTGACTACGGTATCAGCCTGGGCTGAGGCCGATACCGCAAATGTAAATAAAGCTATAATTGCAAAAATAAATGATAAGCTAGACTTCACAGGTTCCTCCAGAAAAAATAAAAGGCAACAGAAAAGGCACAAAAACTAAAGTTTAAGCAGAAACAGGATGTTCTGCAAGCAGGAGTGACCAGGAATCGTTAAACTTTAGGCTGTAACAAAAACGGTTTGATGCACTTGCCGGTATTTTGGGTTGTAGGAGTCGACGCCATAGACCTCAGATGGAGAACGAATTAAAGGTAATGATCGTTGCGGGCGAGGCCTCGGGCGATATGCATGCGGCAAAGCTTGTCAACGCTTTGCGCGATGCGGTACACCAAACTTCATTCGCGTTTTTCGGCGCCACGGGACCGAAACTGCGTGAGGCCGGCGTCGAAACTGTTGTAAACGCCGACGGCTTATCGATCGTCGGTTTGCCCGAGATCGCAAAGGCGCTGCCGGTATTTCTCAAAGCGTTTTCGGAGCTCAAAGCCGCCGCCGTCGCTCGTGACGCCGATGCTGTTATCCTCGTAGATTTTCCCGACTTTAATTTAAAACTTGCGAAAGCGCTAAAGAAACAGGGCATCAAGGTTTTTTATTATATTTCGCCGCAGCTTTGGGCATGGCGAAAATACCGCATCCGAACCATTCGCAAATATGTCGATCTCTTGATAACTATCCTGCCGTTTGAAAAAGACTGGTACGCGCGGCACGGCGTCGAGCACGTCGAGTACGTCGGCAGCCCGCTTGCACGTGAGATCCACCCAGAAACAAGTAAGGGCGAGTTTTGCCTGAAACACAGTATCGACCCCGAAAAGCCGATCGTTTCACTGCTGCCGGGAAGCAGACATAAAGAGATCGTCCGAATTTTGCCGATAATGCTCGAAACAGCATCTTCAATGGCAGAGAAAAAGCGTGACTTGCAATTCGTTGTCGCACTTGCATCGACACGATCGATTAAAGATGCTGAAAACGTGATGCGAAAGGCCGAACAACAGTTCAAATTGCCTAAGAGCCTTTCTCTAATAACCGGCGAGACTTTCGATGCCCTGAATGCCTCGGCTGTGGCCGCAGTAACGAGCGGCACTGCTACGCTCGAAACCGCGATCATCGGTACGCCAATGGCGATCGTTTACAAGACCTCGGTACTGAATTACAAACTTCTACGGCCTCTGATCTCGGTGGAGCATTTCGGTCTCGTAAACCTTATAGCGGGTGAGCGCGTTGCGCGTGAAATGATACAAGGCGAATTTACTGCCGATGCACTCGCAAATGAACTTTTTCGACTCCTAGAACCATCCGAAAACGAAAAAATGCGGGAAAAACTTGCAGAAACAACCGACAAACTCGGCCAGGGCGGAGCCTCGCGTCGCGCCGCCGAGGCCGTGTTGCGGACGTTGGGCGAGTAACGCCGGAGAAAATGAGAAAACCGCGATCCGCAATCCCAAAACCCCACTCGTAACTCGCCGGTATCGCAGTCACGAGGCAGATCCGAGTGGTATGAATTGTACCGATATGGCGGATACAAGACCAAAAAAGATTATTATGAATATTTTGCCGAAGATGCTGAGCTTGTTATGGTGCTTAAATATTTTCTGAAAACCGAACCGCTCGCAAAATCCGTGGCAACTTTAAGGCAACCCGACTTCAATCCCTTTCGTGACTTTGATGAGATCGAAGCAAAGGCGAAAAAGAATTATGGGGTTGATAAGTTTATGGATTTCTAGATCGATCGATGTTTGTTTCATCGTTTTGAGAAATAAATTCAGCGAATAACTGAGAACGGTTTGTCTTCGGTTATCAGTTCCCAGTTATTCCGAAGATAAATCTTTACTATCAATCATTGTATGTTGGTAAAGATAAAGATAGCCGCTCTGTCGCCGGTTTCCCGGGCTTTTTATTTCTCGCCATTTAAGGCGTCTAATTGTTCTGAAAGTTTTTTGACCTCTTCTTTAAGACGTGCCAGTCCCTTGACGTGCGCGTTTTGACGTTTGTATTCGTCGAGCGGCTGGATCGGCGTTCCCCACCAGACGCCGGGGCGAACGATCTTTCCGGGCAAGACGCCGGCTTGCGAGCCGATAATTGCACCGCTTTGCACGCGGGCGTGGTCGCCGAAACCAACTTGTCCGCCGATGACGCAGTCGTCCTCGATAACCGTACTTCCCGAAATACCGGTCTGCGCGGCTATGACGACGCGTTTTCCGATCTGCACGTTGTGGGCGATCTGGACGAGATTGTCGATCTTTGTCCCTTCTCCGATGCGGGTTTCGCCCAATGCGCCGCGGTCAACGCACGTGTTTGCGCCGATCTCGACGTTGTCCTCGATAACGACGATGCCGATCTGCGGAAATTTTACGTAACGGTCCTCGCCGCGAACAAACCCGAACCCGTCGGACCCGATAACAACACCGGCGTGCAATATAACATTATCGCCAAGGGTGCATCCGTCTTCAACAAAAACGTTCGGGTGCAAAATGCAGTTGCGGCCGATCGAAACATTGTCGCCGATCTTTGCACCGGCGCGCAGCTGCGTGCCCTCGCCGACGCTGGAATTGTCGCCGACGCAGGTAAAGGCGCCGATAAACGCGTTAAGAGCAACGTCTGCGCTCTCGGAAATAACGGCGGTTGGATGTATCTCCGGGTCTCTTTGTTTTGGAGGATGCAAAACCTCGGCGATGAGAGCAAATGCGAGTTTCGGATTTTTGACTTTGATCACTGTGAGGGAATCGGCCGGTTTAAAATTTTCCGGAACCAGCACGCAGGCCGCACTTGTTTTCAGGTCCGCATCGGCCCTTTCAAGAAAACTAATTTCGCCGTTCGATGCATTTCCAGTGGCCGCCACACGGCAAATTTCTATCGAATCGTTGCCAACAAGTTGGCCATGCACTAGCTCAGCAATTTCGCCGGTTTTCATGCATTACAATTTAAGGTTTTTCGGGGGAATTGTCAGCCCGCCGGGGTTAGTATTCGGCGCGTTCGACGTCGTTTATGGCAGTTTGCAAAAACAACTCGGTGCCCTCGATTTCAAAACCTTCGGTGTTTTCAAGGCGTTTAAGTATTGGCGCCGATTCGCTGTCGAGAAAATCGAGATCGGCAAGGTCGATCGTTACGTCCTTTTCGCGTGAGGCGTGCAGATTTTTTGCGAGCCGTTCGATCAATATAGCATCGTCAACGGTCATCGTTCCGTCTATGCGCAGTATCATTCGGTTGCGTTCGTTATCATCGATCTGGGTGATGTTCGTCGCCATATTAAAGGGTTTGATGCCGCAACTGGCAAAAACGGCCACATAATTTTGAAACCGTCAGATGAGGATAAATTACATCCGGGGCTCCGCCGCGTCAAGTACTTTCGCGTCACTTTTGGCCAGACGCGGAACGGCCCGTGTTGCAAGCAGAACTCCTGCAAAAATCAACACCGACGCGACGGCGAACTTAATATCGATCTTCTCGCCTAAAAACACAACCGCCAGAATAAAACCGATCAGCGGCTGCAGATAAACATAAACCGCCACAGTCGAAGGATTGACCCGAGCCAGCGCCCAGGCGTTCAAAAAATACGGAACGGCCGTTGCGATCAGGGATATATACAGAATAAGCAGCCAGGTCATCGGTCCGATGCCTGAAACATCCACCCGCGAAAAAGAGAACGCTCCGAGCGGCACGCAGACCAGGCTCGAAAAAATAAAGATCCACGTTATCGACCGCATGGCTCCATTACGGGT
>Ga0068853_100004216_pt1 | contig 11098 bp, 11 predicted proteins | sample KBSCornC32_FD_65655 | JGI IMG/M metagenome (GOLD analysis project Ga0068853, IMG submission 65655) | Corn rhizosphere microbial communities from Kellogg Biological Station, Michigan, USA - KBS Corn C3-2 | ecosystem: Host-associated > Plants > Roots > Rhizosphere > Soil ... | reverse complement strand
GGCCGCGATTTCCGACACGGCGAGGTCGCCGTACACCGTGAGAGCGAGCGTCCGTGGGATCGGCGTCGCGGTCATGTGGAGGACGTGCGGGCTTCGGCCCTCGGCGAGCGCGGCCCGTTGCTCGACGCCGAAGCGGTGCTGCTCGTCGACGACGGCGACGGCGAGGTCGGCGAACTCGACCTCCCGCTCGATGAGGGCGTGCGTGCCGACCGCGACCCCGACGTCCCCCGACGCGACGAGCTGATGTGCGGCACGTCGTTCCCGCGCGGTGATGCTCGACGTGAGCAACGCGACCCGGACGCCGAGCACGGCGCAGAGCCCCTCGATCGTGAGGAAGTGCTGCTCTGCGAGCGTCTCCGTCGGCGCCATCAGCGCGCCCTGGCGGCCGCCCTCGACCGCGCGCAGCAGCGTGTAGAGCGCGACGGCCGTCTTGCCAGAACCGACGTCGCCCTGCAGGAGACGCTGCATCGGCGTCGTCCGGGCGAGGTCGGCGTCGATCTCCCCGATTGCGTGCTCCTGCGCGGCCGTGAGCGTGAACGGCAGTGCTTCGCGGTAACGGGCGACGAGGTCGTCCGGCGGCGCCAGCGCCTCTGCGACGAGCACCTCCCGCTCGGCTGCGCGGCGCGCGAGCGCGAGCTGCAGCGTGAGGAGCTCGTCGAGGGCGAGCCGCCGGCGCGCCCGCTCGGCCTCGTCCTCCGAGCGCGGACGGTGGAGCCGGACCAGCGCGTCGGCGCGGAGGGGCAGCGGCTCCGACGCGCGCACCGCGGCCGGCAGAGGCTCGCCGCCGTCGCGGGCGTACGCGAACGCCGCCTCGCTCAGGCTCCGCAGCGTCTTCTGGGCCAGGTCGGCGGTCGACGGGTAGACGGGCGCAAAGTCGGCCGTTTGCGCGGCATCACCGATGTCGTACGTCGAGACCTGGAAGCCGTAGCGATTCGGCTTCCCCCGCAGGCGCAGCCGCGTTCCCGGGACGAGCCTCGACTCGAGCCACGGCTGGTTGAACCAGGTCGCCCGAATCTCCCCCGTTCCGTCCGCGACGTGTGCGGTCAGGATGTGGAGGCGCCCGCGCCTCCGGCCCGATGCGCGGCGGACGACGACGTCGAGCACCGCCTCCTCGTCACCGAAGAGCTGTGCGATCGTGCGCTCCTCGGCCGCCGACTCGTAGCGGCGCGGTCGGTGCGCGAGGACGTCCCCGACGGTCGCGATGCCGAGCCGTCCGAGCTTGCGCCGCAGGGCGGGGCCGACGCCGGGAAGCGTCTCGACCGGAATGTCGAGCCGCTCGGGGCGCGGCATCGATCGGGGCGCCGGCCAGGGCTTCGGCGGGTCTACACCGGCGAAGCCGGACTGCGTCCGCCGGACCGTGACGGAATGGGCCATCGCCACCGAGTCTACGAGCGTGCCCGGCCGGGGCTTCTAGGCGTTGACGTCGCGAAGCGACGTCAATCCTGGAACCAGAAGAAGCCGACCGCACCGGGACCGGCGTGCGTGCCTACTACCGCGCCGAGCGGCTCGACGAGATCGAGCGTGGCCTTCGGCCGCACCCTGTGCGCCATGTCGGTGATCACGTCGATCCACTCCGGCGCGTTCGCGTGCGCGATCGCGATGTGGAGCCCGAGCCCGTCGCCGTCCTCTGTCTCGGCGGCGAACAGCTTCGCGAACTCCTCGAGTGCCTTCTGGCGTCCACGCACGCGTCCGAGCGGGACGACCACGCCGTCCTCGACGGTGAGGATCGGCTTCACGTTGAGCAGCGAGCCCGCGAGTGCCTGCGCCTTGCCGATGCGGCCGCCCTTCTGCAGGTACTCGAGCGTCGCGACGGTGAAGACGACGCGGTTCGAGCGCTTGAACCGCTCCACGAGCTCCCCGACCTCCTCGTCCGTCGTCCCGTCGCCGAGGCGCCGGTCGATCGCCTCCGCGAGCATCGCGACCGACAGCGAGGCCGTCTCCGTGTCGACGACCCGGACGCGGTCGTCGCCGAGCTGCGCCGCAGCGCGCTGCGCCGACTCGAAGGTCCCCGATAGCTTCGAGGTGAGGTGGAGCGACCAGATACGGTCGAAGCCCGCGGCGGCCAGCTCCTCGTACGTCGCGAGAAAGTCGGCCGGCGTCGGCTGCGAGGTGGTCGGCAGCGTCTTCGCCGCGGCGAGCCGCTCGTAGAAGCCCTCCGGCGTGATGTCGACATGGTCTCGGAGCGCCTCGCCGTCGAAGAGGACGTAGAGCGGGACGAGTCGCATGTTCGCGTGCCGGTCGCGCGCGTCCACGAAGTCGGAGGTCGAGTCGAGGACGATCGCGGTGTTCTCGCGTGTGAGGCGCATGCAGGGAGCCTATGGGGTCTGGCACCGTCAGGTGCCTGTCCCCGGTGACGCGTCGCTGTCGACGAGTCGCCGCTGGGGTCAGGCACCTGCGGCGCCAGACCCCACCGCACGTCGAATCGTGTCCGCGAGCCCGTCGACGGTGCCGCCCTTCTCGACGAGCTCGACGGCGCCGGCGCGGAGGATCTCCTCGCGCTCGTCTGCGGTCGCCTCGGCGGTGAGGCACACGACCGCGGCCCCGGACGCCTCGATCACGGCACGCGTCGCGGCCGCACCGTCGAGGCCGGGGAGCCGGTAGTCCATGACGACGACGTCGGGCCGGAGTCGTCGTGACGCGTCGGCGGCCTCGGCTCCGCTCGCCAACGCGCCGACGACCTCGAGCCCCGCCTGCAGGCCGAGCAGGAGCTCCAGCGACGACCGGTAGACGTCGTTGTCCTCGACGAGCAGGACCCGGATCGCCACGCGCTACTCCGCCGAGAGAAGGAGCGGGTAGTGAGGCTGGCCGCCCCACTTCACGTCCGCGTCCATCCCCCGCGCCTCGATCCGTGGCTCGATCTCCCCGGCGTCGGGCGCGCCCTCGCCGCGGAGCACCTGGACGAAAGAGCGGCCGTCCTGCGAGAAGCGGTCCAGCAGCCCGTCGAGCACCGCGTCGAGCTCGTGAGAGGCCGCGAATGCCCGCCCGTCCAGCAGCGCGAGGAAGTCCCCCTCCGCCGCAGCGATCCCGTCGACGGTCGCGTCGCGGGAGGCCTGCACGATCTCGCCGACGGCGAGGCCGTCGATGGCGCTGCGCATCGCCTCCTCGTTGGCGTCGACGTCCTTGCCCGCGTCGAACGCGAAGGCGGCGACGATCCCCTCCGGCACGGAGCTCGTCTCGATCACGCGGACGTCCTTCGTCGACTCCGCCGCGGCGTTCTCGGCGGCAAGCCGGACGTTCGAGTTGTTCGGCAGGACGATCACATGATCGGCGTTGACCGCGGTCACGCCCTCGAGGATCTGCCCGACCGAGGGGTTCATCGTCTGTCCGCCCTCGATGACGATCTCTGCGCCCTCGCTGCGGAGGATGTCGCGGTTGCCGCTCCCCTGCGCGACCGCGACGAGCGCCACCTCGCGCGGCGGCGCCTGCGCGGCGGCGTGGAGCTGCGCGAGCCAGCGCTCGCGCTCCGAGGCCTGGCTGTGCATGTCCCCGATCTCGACGCGCGCGGCGTCGACGACCCCGACCGCCCGTCCGCGGTCGAGGGCGCCCTCGGGCTCGTCGGTGTGGACGTGCACCTTCGCGACCGTCGCGTCCCCCGTGACGAGCAGCGAGTCACCGAGCGGCTCGAGGCTTGCGTGCAGCGCGTCGAGGTCGAGTGCCTCGCCCTCGACCACGAAGACCGTGCAGTACCGGTACTCCGACTCCTCGTGGTGGATCGACTCCTCGCTGATCTCGTCCGTTACTTCCGGAACGTCGGGAAGCGGCTCGCCGGTGAGTGCGTGGAGGACGCCGCGGACGAGCTCGACCAGGCCGGCGCCGCCGGCGTCGACGACGCCCGCCTCGCGGAGCTTGTCGAGCATCTCGGGCGTGCGGCGAACCGCGTCGTCGCCACGCGCGACGACCCGCGTGAGGCCCTCGACGACCGGCAGCGCGCGCACGTCCCGAAGCTCCGCCTCCTCGGCCATCTCACGGATCACGGTCAGCATCGTCCCCTCCACCGGAAGCTTCACAGCGTGGTACGCGCTCGTCGTCCCCGCACGGAATGCCTCGGCCATCACGTCGCCGTCGACCTGGTCGCCCTCGCCGAGGACTCGGGCCATGCCGCGGACGATCGTCGAGAGAATGACGCCGGAGTTGCCCTTGGCCTCCATCGTCGCGGCGCGCTGCACGTCCGCGGCCAGTTGCGCCGTGGTGGCCGCCTCCGAGCGGTCGAGCTCGGCGACGATCCCCTCCATGGTCTTCTGGAGGTTCGTGCCCGTGTCGCCGTCGGGGACGGGGTAGACGTTGAGCGCGTTGATCCGGCCTCGATGTCGTTCGACGTTCTCGAGCGCGGCCGCGGCGAGCCACCGGACGGTGGGAAGGTCGATCACTCGGCTCTCCGCGCGCTGTCCACGTGGACGTCGACCGCCTTGACGTCGAGCCCGGTGTGACGTTCGACCTCGTACGTGACGCGGGACTGGACCATCGCCGTCACCTCGGCGAGGTTGATGCCGTGGTCGACGACGACGTGGAGCTCGAGCGCCAGTCCGCCGTCGGTCTCGCGGACCCGGACGCCGGGGTCGTTCTTGCCCCGCGCGAGCAGCCGCATCGCCCCGCGCCTCCGCCCCGCCTGGTCGACGACGCCGAACGACTCCTCGACGGCGCGCCCGGCGACCGCCGCGATCGCGCTCGTCGTCATCATCACGCGACCGTGCGCCGTCTCGCGCAGAAGGACGGTGCCCTTCTTCACGTGAGCGAGTCTATGTCTGTTCGCGAGCGGGAATTCGCAGAAGCGGATTCCCGCCGCTCGGATCCCCCGCCTGCGGCGGGGACAGATCCTTGAAGGCGCCCGCTGTCGCGGTCGCAACTGCCCTGGGCGTCCGTAGGCCCGGTGCTACACTCCGCGGCCGCATGTCCAGAGTCTGTGCCATCTGCGGGAAGAAGCCCTCGACCGGCAACAACCGGTCGCACTCCATGGTCGCCACGAAGCGCCGCTTCAACCCGAACCTGCAGCGCGTCCGGCTCGTCCTCGACGGCAAGCCGACCCGCGACTACGTCTGTACGCGCTGTCTCAAGGCCGGCAAAGTCGTCAAGGCCGTCTAGAGCGGCCGCCCGCACTCAGCGGGCCGCGGCCGCGCGCAAGTTCGAGAACAGATCCGCCATCTCGAGCGCCGTACGGACCGCCTCGGCGCCCTTGTCGTAGCGCGGCTCGGCCTGGTCCGCCCGGTCGAGCGTGAGCACACCGAACGAGACGGGGACGCCGGTCTCGATGGCGGCCAGCTGGAGCCCGGAGGCCGCCTCGCTCGCGACGTAGTCGAAGTGGGGCGTGTCGCCGCGGATGACGCAGCCCAGCGCGACGACGCAGGCGAAGCGGCGCGTCTTGGCGAGCGCCATCGCCGCGAGCGGCAGCTCGAACGCGCCGGGAACGGGCATCACGGTGACCGATCCCGCCTCGACGCCTCTGGCCTCGAGCTCCTCGAGCGCTGAGTCCAGCAGGCGGCCGGTGACCTCACCGTTGAAGCGGCTGACCACGATTCCGACCGCGCGCCTGCCGCCGCGCGGCTCGCCTTCGAGGACGGAGTAGCCGGGCGGGATCTCGAGCTCGCCCGGCGCGTGCTCCGAGCTCGTCTCGACGGGCTCGGGCGGCGCGAGCGGAGCCTCTGGGGCCACCGGCTCGTCGGCGACCTCCGCCTCGGCGGCCGGCTCCGGCGCGGGCTCGGGCTCGGGCTCGACGAGCGCCTCGAAGGGCTCAGGCTCGGCCGGCTCCTCGGGCGGCTCGTCGACGGACGTCGCGGGGGGCCAGCCCTCGAGCACGTTCTCGCTCGCGTGCTCGATGTCGTCGCTCTGGCTCTCGCCCGTCCCCCAGCCGCGCTCGTCACCCGGCCGCTCCAGGTCGCTCATCCGTCCGTCCTTTCTCAGGTCTCGTCGGGCCCGTAGCGCTCGCCCTGGTGGTGCGCCGGGCCGCCGATCGTGTGGCCCAGCTTGTCGCGCTTCGTCTCGAGGTAGCCGCGGTTCTCGTCGTTCGGCTCGACCTCGATCGGCTCCTGCGAGACCGCCGTCAGCCCGTAGCCCGAGATCCCGGAGATCTTCCGCGGGTTGTTCGTCAGGACGCGAATCGTCGTCAGCCCGAGGTCGGCCAGAATCTGCGAGCCGATGCCGTACTCGCGCGGGTCGGCCTTGAAGCCGAGCTCGAGGTTGGCCTCGACGGTATCGAGCCCCTGCTCCTGCAGTTCGTAGGCGCGGAGCTTGTTCAGCAGCCCGATCCCGCGGCCCTCCTGCGCGAGGTAGAGCAGCACGCCGCTTCCCTCCTGCTCGATCCGCCGCAGGGCCTGGTCGAGCTGCTCGCCGCAATCGCAGCGCCGCGAGTGGAACACGTCGCCGGTCAGGCACTCGGAGTGGACACGCACGAGCACGTTCTCCGCGCCATCCACGTTGCCCTTGACGAGCGCCACGTGCTGCTTGCCGGTCAGCGTCTCGCGATAGGCGACCGCCCGGAAGTCTCCGTGGGCGGTCGGGAGCTGCACCGAGACGACCCGCTCGATCAGCTTCTCCGTCCGCTTGCGGTACTCGATCAGGTCGGCGACGGTGACGAGCTTGAGGCCGTGGCGCTCGCAGAACCCGACCAGGTCGGGGACGCGGGCCATCGTGCCGTCGTCGTTCATGATCTCGCAGACGACGCCCGCCGGGGCGAGCCCCGCGAGGCGGGCTAGGTCGACGGCCGCCTCGGTCTGGCCGGAGCGCTGCAGCACGCCGCCGGGGCGTGCGCGGAGCGGGAAGACGTGTCCCGGCGAGACGACGTCGTGCGGCGTCGAGGTCGGATCGACGGCGACCTGGATCGTCAGCGCCCGATCGGCCGCGGAGATTCCGGTGGAGACGCCGTCGCGCGCCTCGATCGTGACCGTGAAGGCGGTGCCGAACTGCGCCTCGTTCTGGTCGGTCATCTGGCGCAGCCCCAGCTCGTCGCAGCGCTCGGGGGTCAGGCACAGGCAGATCAGCCCACGACCGTGCATGGCCATGAAGTTGACGGCGTCGGGCGTGACGAACTGCGCGGCGATCGTGAGGTCGCCCTCGTTCTCGCGGTCCTCGTCGTCGACGACCACGACGAAGCGACCGGCGCGGATCTCTTCGATCGCGTCCTCGATGGACGCGAAGGGGCTCGTCTCGGGCTCGGACACGGCTGTCACCGGGTCATCGTAGCCCTGGCGCCACGAGCCGCTCGACGTACTTGGCCAGCACGTCGGCCTCGAGGTTCACCGGCTGCCCCGGAGCGAGGTCGCGAAGCGTCGTCGCCTCGAGCGTGTGCGGGACGAGCGCGACTGCGAACGCATCCTCGAGCAGCTCCGCGACCGTCAGCGAGACGCCGTCGACCGTGATCGAGCCCTTCTCGACGCAGTAGCGCAGGATCTCGGGCGGCGCCTCGACGACGACCCGCAGTCCGTCGCCCTCCGCCTCCACCGAGCCGATCGCGCCAAGGCCGTCGACGTGGCCCTGGACGTAGTGGCCGCCCAGGGGCTCGCCTGCCCGCAACGCCGGCTCGACGTTGACGTCGGCTCCCTCCGTCATCCGGCCCAGGCTCGTCCGGCGCAATGTCTCCGCGACCGCGTGGAAGCGCATGCGCTCGCCCTCGACGGCCTCGGCGGTCAGGCAGACACCGCCGATCGCAACCGAGTCGCCGACCCCCGTCCCCGCCGCGGTCTGAGACGCCTGGACGACGAGCGTCCGCCCCTCCGGTCCGCCTTCCACCGCGACGACGCGCCCGACCTCGCGCACGATCCCCGTGAACATGGCCCCGAGGCTACCCGCCCATGGGGCGTGGCTTCAGCCTCGCCCCTCTTCCTAGGTCTCGTGGAGCCGCCACGACAGCAGCACGTCGTCACCCACCTTCTCGACCTCCGGAGCGCCAAGGTCGATCGGTCGCGTCAGCTCCGCGAGCATGGGCACTCCGCCCCCCGCAAGGACAGGTGCCACGAAGACGAGCAGCCGGTCGACGAGGTCGTCTGCGAGGAACGCGGCGGCGATCGTCGGGCCGCCCTCGAGCAGAAGCGATTGCACGCCTTCGCCGGCGAGCGTCGCGAGCTCGTCGACGAGCGTCCCGTCGCGCAGTTCCAGCTCCGACGCGGCGGGCAACGGGCCGCGTCCAAAGGCCAGGCGGCGCGGCTGCCGGACGACCGCGACGTCGCGCGCGTCGAGCCGGGGCGCATCGGCCCGCACCGTTCCCATCCCGACGCCGACCGCATCCACTGAGGCGCGCAGCTCGTGCACCCGAAGCCGTGACTCGTCGCCCGTGACCCAGCGGCGGCCGGGCACCGTCGCACGACCGTCCACCGAGACGGCGAGCTTGAGGATCACGTGCGGCCGCCGCCGCGCCACCCATGTCCGCCACGCCTCGTTCTGGCGCCGAGCTCGTGGCAGGTCGAGCAGCTCGGCGTCGATCCCGTGCGTGCGCAGCCGTTCGAGCCCGCCCTCGGCGAGAGGGTTGGGGTCGAGGCACCCCGCGACGACGCGGGTGATGCCCGCCTCGATGATTCGGTCGACGCACGGCGGCGTCCGGCCATGGTGCGCACACGGCTCCATCGTCACGTAGAGCGTCGCCCCGCGTGCGGCGTCACCCGCGGCGTCGAGGGCGACGATCTCCCCATGCCGACCGCCGGCCGGCTCGGTGACTCCCTCCCCGAGCGTTGCGCCCTCGGCGGAGACGACGACCGCGCCCACGGTCGGGTTCGGGTAGCCGCGCCCCGCCTCCGCTTCGGCGAGCTCGAGCGCCCGCTCGATGCTCATACGACCGCAGCGCGCAGGCGTCGGTACGCCTCGGCCGGCTCGCCGGCGCCGAAGACCGAGCTTCCCGCGACGAAGAGCGACGCCCCCGCCTCGCGGAGTGCGGCCGCATTCTCCTCCCCCACGCCGCCGTCGACCTGGATCGGGACGTCGACGAGCGTCGCCAGCTCGGCGATCCGGCCGAGCGCCTCCGGCATGAACGCCTGGCCCGAGTACCCGGGATGGATGCTCATGCAGAGGACGATGTCGGCCCCGGCCGCGGTCGCCGCTTCGGCGGCTCGCGCGGGAGTCGTCTCGGGGTTGAAGACGACGCCGACGCCGAGCCCGTGCCCGCGAGCGTTCGCGGCGACCGCGGCGGGATCGGCCGTGACCTCGACGTGGAAGGTCACCGAGTCGGCTCCCGACGCGGCGAACTCCTCGAAGTGGTGCACCGGGTCGTCGACCATCAGGTGACAGTCGAGCACGCCGCCGGCCGCGTGGATGCCCGGCGCGATCGAGCGGAGCACGACCGGCCCCATCGTCACGGGCGGGACGAAGTGCCCGTCGCCGCAGTCGAAGTGGAACACCCTGCAGCCGGCGCCGAGCAGGGCGTCGATCTGCTCGCCGAGGCGCCGGAAGTCCGCCGCGTAGAGCGAGGGCTCGACCTCGACGCCGTCCCGGATCCAGTCGCTCCACGCCACGGCGCGATCGTACTGCGGCAACGGCCTCGTTCAGCGCACGACAAGGCGGGCGACGAAGAAGCCGCCCGTCCCGTGCACGTGCGGCAGCGTCTGCAGGAGCTCGGGACGCGAGCGGTGCCGGAACGCCGGCCACTCGTCACCGAGCTTCGGGTCGGTCGACACGAGCCCCTCGCCGACGACAGCGTCGACGACGGCCTCGTTCTCCTCGGCGTTGATCGTGCACGTCGAGTAGATGACCGCTCCTCCCGGCCGGACTCGCCCGATCGCGGCGCGCAGGAGCTCGAGCTGCAGCTCTGGCAGGGACTCGGCGCGCCAGCGGAGATCGGGCCTGGACGCGAGGACGCCGAGCCCGGAGCAGGGTGCATCGACGAGGGCGCGGTCGAAGCCGTCCAGCTCGGGCGGAAGCTCGCGCCCGTCCGCATGGACGACACGCACGTCCGAGGCCCCGAGGCGGCGCACCGTCTTCTCCAGCCGCTCGGAGCGCGCCTCGTCGACCTCGACCGCGACGACCTCGCCGGCGAGCATCGTCGCCTTGCCGCCCGGCGCCGCGCAGAGGTCGAGCGTCCGCTCGCCGGGCAACGAGCCGACCGTGTGACCGACGAGCTGCGATCCGCGGCTCTGCGGCCAGACCCGGCCCTCGGCGACGGCCTTCTCGTCGACCCGTTCGACGACCCACGCCCCGGGGATCAGCGGATCCTCCGACCCGTCCACTGCTCCGCGAACGAGTCGCACCGCGGTCTCCGGCTCGGCGTTCTGCGCGCGCATGAGCGCCCGGGCCTCGTCCGCACCGAGCTCGCGCCACCACGTCTCGGCGACCCAGTCGGGGTACGAGTGCCGGAGCGCTGCCTCCTCGGGCGTCCCTTCGGGGAGCGACTCGCAGAGCTCCCTCGCGCCGTCGGCGAGCCTCCGCAGCACGGCGTTCGTGAAGGGCACCGCCCGCTCGAGCCGCGCCTTGCGGACGAGCTCGACCGACTCGTTGACGGCCGCGTAGCGCGGGACGCCGTCGAGGAAGGCGAGCTGGTAGCAGCCGAGCCTGAGCGCCGCGCGTACCGGTGGATCGAGCTTGCGCACGGGCCGCCGTCCGAGCGTCTCGATCGCGTGGTCGAGCGTCCGCGCCCGCTGGACGGAGCCGTAGGCAAGCTGTTGCGCCAGGGCGCGATCCCGGTCGTCGAGCGCCGCGGACTCCGACCGGAGCGCGCGATCGGCAAAGGCGCCGTCCTCGAACACGCGCTGCAGCACCGCGAACGCGGCGCGCCGCGCGGGGCTCACCTGAGACCGCGACGCCACGCCGTGACCTCCATCCGCCGGCCGCCCTCCGGCTGGACCTCGAGCGGCTCGAAGCCACCGTCGTCTCCGACGCGCGCGTGCCAGACGGTGACGCGCCGCCCCTCGAGCTCCGCGCGTGCGCCGATGTGCGGGCTCAGGGCGCGCACGACACGCACGAGCTCCTCCGCGGGCCGGGTGAGATCGAGCAGGCGGTCGTCGGGCCCGATCTTCTCCGCGTACGTCGGCTCGCCCTCCTGCGGACGGAAGGCAGGCGCGGGTTCGGCGAGCACGGAGCCGAGCAGGCGTGCCGCCACCTCGGCGGCGCGCGCGAAGACGTCTCCCGCGTCGTCCTCGGGCCCGATCGGGAACGCTTCCCGCGCGGCGACCGGGCCGGCGTCGAG
>Ga0068853_100004210_pt1 | contig 11103 bp, 6 predicted proteins | sample KBSCornC32_FD_65655 | JGI IMG/M metagenome (GOLD analysis project Ga0068853, IMG submission 65655) | Corn rhizosphere microbial communities from Kellogg Biological Station, Michigan, USA - KBS Corn C3-2 | ecosystem: Host-associated > Plants > Roots > Rhizosphere > Soil ... | reverse complement strand
CCAACTTGCAGCGAAACGCGAAAAGGAGCAAGACCAGCGCCGCCAGGCAGCCCGAAAGCATCTTGAGCAAGAGTGGGGACCGATCTGGGACAAGTTACCCGAGCCTGATCGCGAAGAGGTTCGGGCGGCGGTTACAGTCTGCTGGCCTCACTTGCGGCGCGCTCCAGTCCTGTTTGAACGGAAGTGTCTGGAAGAACTCGCTCGGCGGAAAGGGGAGACGCAATCGGAACCGCCGGCAGACGTGAAATGAACCGTCGGTCATCATTGGTTGTCGCGTTTGATTCTTCGCCGTGTCGTCGCCGCTCGGGTAGCCGGCAGCGACGGGAGTAAAGGCGAAGCGCCGGCGGCCTGAGGCCGACCTGGCGATGGCTCCCGCGAGCCGCGGAATCGCCTCCTACGAGGGAACGCCGGTCACGGAGCGGAGCCCGCGACCCCCCGCCCTCAACACGCCTGCGCTCACGCGACAGTGGCGGCTCGGGCGGGGGGTCGCGGCCTGCGGCATGTTGAGGGTCCCGACTGGGGAGCGCCTTAGAGATGTTCTCTGATTTCCTCTTTCCGCGACCGGCGTTCCGCACGCTCCCCTCACGGGTTCGGCCGCGGAGCGGAGAAGACGCGTTCGCCACTACGATGGCAACTGGAATGAGGGGCAAGCTGAAGACCAGAATCTCAAGCTATTTCGTCCGCGTTCAATTGGAGACGCTGGTATGCACACGGTCAAAACGCCAACCGAAATCTCACTGTATTTTCACCAGGGACATTCGCCGAAGTTGGAGCGGGTTGAGTTTGCTGAGGGCGGTGACCAGCCGAAGCGAACCACTATTCGTGGCCGCACGCGCTCATCGGATCGAGATCAGAGCGTGCAGCCTGGTTTCGAGTGGACCAATGCCGTGAAGGCGCTTGCTATGTTGCTGGTGCGACACGCGGCGTCCGCAGGAGAGGACAGGGAGGCGACGATTCAAGGGAACTGTGGCACGCCCGCAACCTCGCTTGACGAGGCATTAGACCAGGAAAACAAGTGGATGAACAAAATGTTTGGGAATAAACGAGCGCTTATTGGCCTGATTACACGAAGGAACCGCGGATCAAAGGATCCAGGCGCGCCTGTTTCGGTCTCGATTCGTTCCGGGAGTTCGCCGACACGACAAGCCGAGTAAGCGAGCACCGCCAGAATTGCGCGATCGCGAATGCCGGCAGGTGTCTCCGGGTCGGGAGCGTCCAGGAGCCGCCGGCAATCAGTTGAAGAAAGGCCGACGGTCTTTCCGTCGCGCGGTACGGCCGGTGCCTGTACGAAGTCGCTGTGCGCCGGATTCGCCCCAGTATAGCCGTAGGTTTGCAGGTACGAGAACAGCGACCGGAGCACGGTCATCTTCCTTAATATAGAGGCGTTACAGAGCCCCTGATTTGTAAGGTGGTCGCGCCAGGCGGCGACGTGGGTCGGTCGGATGGTCAGCAATGCTTCGACTCCATCGGGGCCCGCGCCTGCGAACTTCAGAAACTGCGAAAGATCACGGCCATAATTCTCGCGAGTCTTTGATGACGGGGATCGCGAGAGCCATGCATGACGTGCTTCCAGCAATCGAACACGAAGTTGGTCACGCGTCAAGTGGCCACGGCCATCGAAGGCGGGGATGCTTGCCGCAGTTGACATTTCGCCCGAGAAGTGGGCCGGCACGTTTTGAACAAGCGCCGACGCATCGGCCGTTGACTCGTGCGGCGTTCCGTGTTGCGGTGGCTGGTCAATGGGACGTGTCGGTTTCATTGAATCTAAAGTGGGTTAGGCGAAGCATACCGGAAGTCGGGCGAACCGCTGCAGCACGAGCTGGAAGAAGTCTTCACCGGTTATCCCAAGTCCGAGAAGCGGCCGTCGTTCGGTTCTGTGATCAGCAAGTACCGGGGGACGGATGGCAGAATGCCGTCGTACGTGAGCCTGGAATATGCCGAACGAGTCGTCAGCTACGAAAGCCCGCAATACCTGGGGATGGCGCACAGGCCGCTGAACATCGCCGGGAACGATTTTGTTCACAACCTGACAATGGCCTACGGCATCAACAAAGGCCGCTTTGACGACCGCCGCGCGCTGCTGGAAACATTCGACGACTACCGCAGACAAGTCGATGCCACCCGGGAATCATTGCCGGCCGATCCGTTCACGAACCAGGCGCTCGACCTGGTGACTTCGGGCCGGGCCCGTGATGCGTTCGACCTCTCGCGCGAAGATCCGAAGCTGCGCGAACGGTACGGCAAATCGGACGACAAATTCATTTACGTCAACCACGCAGAGCCCTCGATCTGGGACAGCCAGAAATTTCTGCTCGCCCTGCGCCTGGCCGAAGCCGGCGTGCCCGTGATCACGTTGCGGACGGGATTGTGGGACCATCACGGCAACGTCGTGAGTGCTTTTGGCAGCACGCTGTGGTCGGGCATGAAAACGATGCTGCCGCTGCTGGACCGTTCGATTACCATGCTCGTTTCCGACCTGCACGCCCGCGGGTTGGACAAGGAAGTCGCCGTGGTAGTCTGGGGTGAATTCGGCCGCACGCCAAAGATTTCGCAGAACGGGCGCGACCATTGGCCTGAGACAAGCTTCGCTTTGTTCGCCGGCGGCGGCATGACGACAGGCCAGATCATCGGCCAGACCGACCCCAAAGGCGAGCGACCCGTCAGCCGGCCGCTCGGGCCCAAGAACGTCCTCGCGACGATTTATCACCTGCTCGGGATCGACCCCGAGCAGAAGGTCCCCGACTTCGGCGGCCGCCCGCAATACCTGCTCGACGACAGCCGGCCGATCGCGGAACTGGTTTAGCAGTCCCCGAATTCAAGTAGGGTGTGTCAAGTTCGCGCAAAAAGGTGCGTCAGCGCCAGCGGGTTTCGTTGTTAATGACACGCTGTCGACGATCGAGCGGCTCCCCTGCGAACGCAGACGCACCGTGGCTCGCGCTGGCTCGACACACCCGACCCGAGCTTGCGGCCTGGTCGCCTTTCGCGGAGCAATAGACGACTCTTCCCGGTACCGGAATTTGTGTCACCAATTTCGGGTTCGGCGCAACTCTCTCTTTGCCAGGCGATCTCGCCTGGGGATAATACTGATCGTCTTCGCCGCGGTTGCCAGTCGGAGTCTCCGGAGCTGTAATCGAGCGTACTTTCGGGAGGTTGAACCGGCATGGCGCGGCTTCCTGTCGCTGCGCGACCCGACCGGTGCCGCGCACGCGGTCGGGCCACCCGGATTGTTCGCTGCGCGAAGCCAACTAACGGATGCATCCGTATGACACCCGCACCTGAAACATCTCTGTCGGACCGGGAACTGCTCGACCGCACGTCGCGAGGAGACAGCTCGGCCTTCGGACAACTCGTGGCCCGGCATCAGGCGCTCGTTTGTGCCGTTGCGTACAGCATCGTCGGAAACGTGGCCCGCAGTGAAGACGTGGCTCAGGATGCCTTTGTGGCTGCCTGGAAAAAACTCGGGCAGTTGCACGATCTGGCAAAATTCAAGTCCTGGCTGTGCGGCATCACGCGAAATCTGGCGTTCCTCGCCATCCGAAAGGAACATGCCTCCGAGCCTCTGGACACCCACCTGCCTCTCGCCGCCGCGCAGCCCACGCCCGCCGAACAGGCCGTTTCGCGCGAAGAAGAGACGCTGGTCTGGAAAGCGCTGGAAGCGCTTCCTGAGACATATCGCGAACCGCTGGTTTTGTATTATCGCGACGACGAATCGGTCGCACGAGTGGCTGAGGCGCTGGAGCTCTCGGAAGACGCGGTGAAGCAGCGGCTCGCGCGGGGCCGCGAAATGTTGCGCAGCGAGATCGCCGCCACGGTCGAGCGGGCCCTCAAACGATCTGGCCCGGGAGTGGTTTTCACGCTCACGGTGCTGGGAGCATTGCCTGGAATCGGCGTGGCATCGGCCTCGGCCGCCACGATCGGTGCGGCGGGCAAGGCGGCAGCGCCACTGGCCGCTGCCACAGTCAAGGCCGGCCTCATGGGAGGCCTGCTGGGAGGTCTGGGAGGAATTGCCGGCGGGGCCTTCGGTGCCTGGGCCAGTTGGAAATCGGCCCGCTATCAGCGCGAACGTGACCTGTATCGGCGGGCCATCATTCTCTACGGCGTCGGCTTTGCCATTTTCATGGTCCCGTTTCTGGCGATGACTGTCGGCTGGCAGCCGTGGCAAATGGGGTCCAGGCAATACTTGATCGCTTTCGCTGTGTGGATGGCCGCGTTCTTCAGCGCTTCTGGGTTCTGGACGTGGTACCTCATCCGCTCCTGGCGGCGGATTATCGTCGAAGAAACAGCAGCCGGCGCGACCATGCTGCCTGCGACGGCGCTGCACCGCGAATTATCCCGGTGGGAAGGGCGGCAATGGACGAGCGGCGCGCGCTGGCTGGGTCTGCCCCTGGTGCACATCAATTTCGGCTCGCCGTCGGATGCGTATGCTCGGGCCGTCAAAAGAGAATCGAACATCGCCCGCGGCTGGATCGCCATCGGAGATCGCTCTTACGGCGTGGTGGCGATTGGGAATATTGCGGTCGGCGGAATAGCAATCGGCGGAATCAGCTTCGGAGGCCTGGCGCTGGGCGGACTGGGAATCGGCGTGATTGGCCTGGGCGGATTGGGCGCCGGAATATTCGCCGTGGGGGGCGGCGCAGTGGGGCTCCTGGCGACAGGCGGACTGGCGGTCGGCTGGCTGGCTTTCGGCGGGGGAGCTTTCGCCTGGAAAGCCGCCAAAGGGGGCTACGCACTGGCGCATGAATTCGCGATCGGCGGAGCGGCTGTCGCGCCGCATGCGAACGACGCGGCAGCCAGGGCCTACGTCGACACAGCGTGGTTCTTCAACACCGTCGAGCCGGCCCTGGCCAGGATGCACCAGCTTCAGCAAACCGGCTGGTTCGAAGCCGTGGCCATTGGCATCGCACTGGTGATTGCGATCCCGTTCTGGTTTGCCGCATACCGCCGCAGGCAGCCTCGCGCCACCGACATTAATCGGTGAACAACAACGGAGCGAACTCGGCCAGATAATCGCGCCATTTGAGCCAGGTGTGGCCGCCGTCGGTTTCTTTGTAGACCACATCGAACTTGTGCTTCTTGAGCATCTCGACCGTGGCTTTCGTCGTCGACAGGAGGAAGTCGTCTTTCCCCGTCGCAAACCAGACCAGGCGCAGGCCCTGCTTGAGATCGGAATTGTCGAGAACGGCCAGGCGCTGTTCTTCCCATTGCGTGTTGGGTGGCGCGCCGCCGAAACCGCCGGCAATGCCGAAGATTCCGGAGCTGTAGACGCCGACGTAACCGTATTCCTCGAGATGTGCCGAAGCGATGCTCAGCGTCTGAGCCCCGCCCATCGACAGCCCGGCGATGGCGCGGTGGGCCCGGTCGCCGATGACCCGATAGGTCTTCTCGACAAACGGTTTCAGGTCCTTGGCGAAATCGTCGACGAATTCATCCATCTGCCGTTCGAACGAGCCGCCGCCGGGCCCGAACCGGAACGGGCCCGTATGGCCGGCCGGCATCACCACGATCATGGGTTTGGCTTTTTCCGCGGCGATCAGATTGTCGAGAATGAATCCGGCCCGGCCGACGGTGCTCCACGACGCATCGGAATCGAAGGCCCCGTGCAACAGGTAGAAAATGGGGTACTTCCCTTCGCCGTGCTCATATCCCGGCGGCGTGTAGACATGCGCCCGGCGAAAGCGTTTGAGCGTTTGCGAATAGTACGTGACTTGAGCGACAGCGCCGTGCGGCACATCGTTCAAATCGGAGGTCTCTGAACCGGCCACGTAGAGCAGGCTCCAGGTGTTTCCGTTCGACTCACTGGTCGCCGAATTCCTGGGATCGACCACAGTCACCCCGTCGATGTTGAAAGTATAGCGGTATGCTCCCGCAGGCACCGGGCCGACAGTTGCCTCCCACACTCCGTTGTCTCCCTTTTTCATCTCGACGTTGCCGCCGGCTGGTACGCCTGGCATGTCGGCGCTGGAGAGCCTGGCCGACTCGGCCTTGGGCGCATGAATCCTCAGCGTGATTTTCTTCTCGGGCGAAACTTCGGGAGAAATGAATTCGGGGGGACGCGGGCCGAAGGGCGCCTGGCCCAGGACGGAGGAGACGATGACCAGCGGCAGGATGCCTGCCAGTACGGAGAGAAGGGCCGCGCACTTCATGATGGGCTCCCGGCGCTGACGAAGAGTCAAATGTGAAGGTAGAGGATAGAGGATAGAGGATAGAGGATGGAAGATGGAAGATGGAAGATGGAAGATGGAAGGTAGAAGGTAGAAGGTAGAAGGTAGAAGGTAGAAGGTAGAAGGTAGAAGGTAGAAGGTAGAGAGATGACGAAAGCGGCAGGATGCCGCTTCTACAGGGCCACGTGCTCGCGGCGGAGCCAGCCGTCGCCGATGCCTTCGAAATGGCCGAAGATCCAATCGCCGTTTTCAGAAAGAATCGTGAATTCGGCCCCGTCCTTCAGCGGCTGGTCGAAGGCGGGTTCGTAGTCTTTGCCGATTCCCTTGCGGGCGATCGTCTCGTCGGTGACGACGGCGTGCCGCGACGAAGCGACGTCGAGATACGCCAGGCCCGCGTCGACGCCCAGGACGACAGCGCCCAAACCGAGGGCCGCGCACAGCCAGTAGACGCGCGGGCGGCGGAACATCAACGCGGCAATCGCTGCGGCTGCCGCCAGCAGCACGACCGCAAATGTCGCGTAAACTTTTTCAGGAAGCGAAAACCAGCCGCTCCAGAACAAAACGTGCGTCCACCAGGCGGGCGGGGGCTCGCTCAGGCGGCCAGGGGCGACCGACAGCGCCTGCCGCAGATTGGCGTCAAGATACGGGTCGCGCGGGCGGTACGCCTTGGCCTTGCGATAAGCGGCGATCGCCCGGCCATATTGGCCGGCGCGGAACCAGGCGTTGCCCAGATTATAATAGACGGCCCCGTTACGAAATCCGTCGGACAGCAGCGATTGCAGCAGGGCGGCCGACTCGGCGTATTCCTGCGGCGACCGAGCGGCGTCGAAGATTTCGAGCGCCCGCAGAAACGTGCGTTCGCGCGATCCCGGTTCGGCGGCGGTCGAAACCGCCGGCCGGAGGAGGGCGAATGCGAACAGGGTGAGAATAAATCGAGACATAACGCGATTCGTGGCAGGTTGGAAAACCGGATGAAAAACCTGTCGCCCGCGAATCAACCCGGAGACTAATTGAACCACAGAGGCGCTGAGCCCACAGAGAGTAAGAAATCCATCCACAGATTACGCAGATTTTCACAGATTTACAAAGCTGGAACTCGGCCGCGAGGCACAAACGATGAGAACCAACAACAAGCAGGATGATCGATTCAACAGACGAGTAGATGCCCACGGATGGCGTGGCAATACCACGGATGAAAGACGGGATTGTGGAACAGAGTTTTCGTTGTCAGTCTCTGTTAACTCCGTTATCTCCTGTTCAGTTATTCGTATGTCTTCAATTCGAATGACTTTATTCGCGTTCATCCGCGTTGATTTGCGGCTGAATTCCTTTGTCACCTTTCGTGTGTTTCGTGTATTTCGTGGTTCCGTCTTTTGGACAGGTTAGAAACCTGTCCTACTTCAGGTGACGGGCCAGGCTGGCAACCAGCGATTCGGCGTAGGCTAACATGGCTGGGATTTCCGAGGCGGAGGCCGATCCGTATTCGGCCGACTCGATTGTCTCGAGCAGACGCAAGACCCCGGCTCGATCGTCGGCGGGTAGATTCGTCTGGGAGAGAACGTTATCGGCTTCGGCAGAGGTCATCCCTTCGGCGACGAGGTTCCTCGTGTCGGCGATCAAACCGACGATGGCTGACCGCATGGCGCGCAGGGCCTCGCTCGAATTGCCTGCCGCCAATGCCGCACGGGCTTCGGCCAGTTTGCGCTCGGCGTTGCGCCGCGCGGATTGTTTGCGCTGCCAGACGACGTCGCCCGATTTGCGGCGCCTGGACGTCACGATGCCCATCAACAGGCCCACGCCGCACCATAACCCGGCTGCTGTTTCGAGCAATGCGATGACGTTCACGTTCTGATCGCGCAGTTGCGAAAGATCGGTGACGTTCTGGAAGATCCCCTGCTCGCGCGATTTGATCTCCGGCGTGCCGGATGTCGTCACCGTCCCCACGAGATCTCCCGCCCCCAGATGGGCCCCTTCCGTGACGGTGAGCGCGATCGGCCGCGTTACGACTTCCTTGAATTTTTCGGTTTCGGGATCGAAGACCGTCATCGTCAGGGCAGGAATGCCGACGTCGGGCCGCTTGGGTCGCAGGGCATATGCGAATCGCTTGACGTTTCCCTCGCTGCGTCCGGTGGGGTTCTTATCCAGAATCGCGAAATCGGCGGCGACTTCGGGGTTGGCGGCCAGATCGGGGGCCGAGATCAATTCCAGCGATCCGCCGGCCCCGCGCTCGACGTCGACCGTGAGCGTCAGCGGGTCGCCGACCCGCAGTTCGTGCGGCGTCGCCGAGGCGGTCACGCGATATTCGCCAATCCCGCCGCAGAACGTCGCCGGTCGCGGAGCAGGGACGTCGAGAACGTCGACCGGCACCGCAGTCGCAACGGCGACCAGGTTCTTGCCTTTATAGCTTTTACGGTCGGAGCCAATGACGAACACGCCCTTCACCATCGCCGGACCGAAGAGATATGTGCCGGCCTTCTCGGGAATAAACCGGCGTTTGAGCTCGTAGGCGAAATAATTAACAGGCTGGCCGTCGAGCCCGGGACGAGTTTCACGCCCGTGGAGCAGATTGAACACGGCGGCACGCGGTCCTTCGAACAGCGATGCGCTCTGCGTATTGATGTCGTTAAGCCTGAAACCGGCGCCGTCATCGGAGAGAAGTTTTTCAAGCCAGCGGTTCTTTTCGTCGGCCGTCAATCCGGCCGGCGTATCGACCCAGTTGGCGTTGATCTGCGGAGGCTGACGGCGAAGCGCCGAGAGCGGGTCGCGTTCGGGCGCATCGGGGAGGGGGCGAACAAATACCCGCAATGTCACCTCGAAGGGTTGCGTGGGGTAGATTTTCTCGCGATTGATCGAAATTTCCGGAATGACGATGTCCTGCTCTTCGGGCGCGACGACGTTGAGCTCCAGGGGCTCGCCCGTAATGGCTTTCCCGTCGATCGTCGCGGAGGGACCTGGAATCGTCAGGTGTCCGGCACGCTGGGGGGTCAACCGGAAGCGATACACGTGACTGTAGGTGCTTCTCTGTGTCATTCTCCCGTTGATGATCGTCACAGAGGATTGGTCTTGCGCCATGTCGCCACGCGACTCAATTTTGAAATCCTCGCGCAGCGCCTGCATGTCGGGAGCCGGCGGGTTTTTGACGTTACGAATCTCCACGACGTAGTCGACGCTTTCGCCGACGAAAATCTCACTGGCGCCTGCCTGGACGGCGATCTCAGGAGGATCGGCGGCGAGGGAGGGGGACGCCAGGAAGAGTGCCAGTATGGCGAGCGATGCAATCGCAATTCCCCCCCTTAGGAAGGGGGGGGTAGGGGGGGTCGCGCGGCGCGGTGATGGAGTTGCACCTGCAGAATCGGGGGCGAACGATGCAGCTTCTTGTCGCTGCGCGACCCGGCCGCCCTGCGGGACGGCCGGGCCACCCGGTTTTTTGTGGGAACCGGATGCCAAGTGATGCGAATTAAACAGCTTGATCCGACCCCCCCTGCCCCCCCTTCCTAAGGGGGGGAGAACGGCGCCCTGCGGGCTATTTGATGTGAATCGTCTCATCACCAATCCTTTTCCACGGGGGCCCGGCCGGAAATGCGGGCCTTGATTTTGCGGTCGCGTTCGCGCTTATCCTGCTGCCGTTCGCGGACCTTACGCAGTGCGTCTTCGATCTGGTCCTGCGACATCTGCTTCTGGTTCTGTTTCTTATCACCCGGCTTCTTCTGTTCGTCCGGCTTCTCTTTTTGCTTGTCCTTCTCGTTTTCCTTTTTTTCGTCGTCTTTCTTCTCGTCCTCTTTCTTTTGGTCGTCTTTCTTTTCCTGATCTTTCTGACCCTGCTTCTGCTGGTCGTCCTTCTTTTCGTCGTCTTTTTTCTTGTCCTGGTCCTGCTTCTGCTCAGGCTGTTCCTGGCGAGGCTGCGCTTTCTGGATTTCTTCGAGAATCTTACGGGCCTCTTCGGCCGGCGGATAAGCGGACTTGCGGTCCTTTTGCTGAAGGGCCTTAGAAGCCAGTTCCATCTGTTCGACGGCCTGTGGCGCGAGCTCAATCGCTTTCTGGAAGCCGGCCTTGAGTTGTTCGGGATCGACCGGCTTGGGATGCGCGGCGCCGGGGCTGTTCGGATCGTCATCGGGTGGCGCCGCCGATGCGTCAGGTGGCGGCGAATTCTCCAGCCGCTCGAGCTCGGCCTCGGCTTTGAGCTTCAGCAACTGGGTCCGCCGGCCGGTTCGCTCCTGCATTTCGGCCAGCGGTGCCAGATCTTCGCTTTCGGTCGCCAGCGCGGGATGTGCTGCTCGCGCTGGCGAATTCGCTGGCGGCGGTTCGTCGTCGCGGTCGGGCATCGGCTCTTCGGCCGGATTGCTGTCGTCGGCTTTCGATGCGGAAGCCGCCGGGGGCTCGATGGTTCGCGCGATCTGCGTCTGGTCGGCCAGGTCGCGAGCCAACAGTGCGCTGAACGGTATCACGGCCTCCCAGATTTTCTCCAGTTCGTCGATCGCCTTCTGCTCATCGGCAGCGGCCTTGCCCGCTTGACGCGACGCCAGATTCCGCGAGGCGGAATACATTTTCTCTCCGGCCTCGTCGGCCCAGCCCGTGAGGAGCGCGATGCCCTGTTCCAATTCCTGCGAATTCGCCCCCTGTGAACTTGCCCCCTGTGAATTCACCGGGGGAGCATTTCCACCCGCGGGATCCTGCGGTTGCAGTTCTGTGCGGATCTTCTCTCTGAGGGGGGCGATTTCCTCTCGCAATTCTTCCTGCAGGCGTTTCAATTCGGCGAATGCGTCGGTGGGCGCGGTCGCCGGCAGCGACTTCACCGATTCTCGCAAGGCCTTTTGTGTCTCGATCAGATACTCCAGGAAGGCTACGAGATTTGTTTCGTCGCGCCGCTTCTGGCGATCGTGTTCGTACCACTTGCCGGTGTAGTATTTGATCCACTGCCGCACGAGCTCGATATCGCGACGGG
>Ga0068853_100004205_pt1 | contig 11106 bp, 8 predicted proteins | sample KBSCornC32_FD_65655 | JGI IMG/M metagenome (GOLD analysis project Ga0068853, IMG submission 65655) | Corn rhizosphere microbial communities from Kellogg Biological Station, Michigan, USA - KBS Corn C3-2 | ecosystem: Host-associated > Plants > Roots > Rhizosphere > Soil ... | reverse complement strand
GACTCCCTGTATCATCTATGCGGATAACCGGGCGGCGGATATTGCCGATGAACTGTCCCGCAATGGGCACGGCCGGGCATTCTATGCCGCCACCGGCGTACCCGTACACGCGATGACGCCGTTGTGCAAGCTCATCTGGATGCGGAGGGAGGAGCCGGCGCTGTTCGAAAGCGCCGCGGCCTTTGTCGGCATAAAGGAATACGTATTCGGCCGGCTTTTCGGCCAGTGGCCCGTCGACAGCAGCATTGCGTCGGCGACGGGTCTGCTCAACAGTCAAACGCTGGATTGGGATGATGATATCCTGCAATATATTTCCGTTGACCGTTCAAAACTGGCCAGGGTGGTCTCACCCCGGCATATCATTGCCTATGATCCCGAAGGGGGAGATGAGGGCCATCCCTTGTCTCTTCCTGCCGGGACGGCAATCGTCGTCGGTTGCAGCGACGGGGCTGCCGCCAATCTGGCTACGGGCGCCTGCGGGGGACAGGTGATGGCCGTCACCATCGGCACCAGCGGTGCGGCGAGGATGATCCTTTCCGGTAACGGCGTGGACAAGGATATGCGTACCTTCCGCTATCATGTAAAAGACAACGACTATATCAGCGGCGGGGCCACCAACAACGGGGCGGTGGTGCTGCAATGGCTGAAGGAGACCCTGTTACAGACGGAAGAGAACTATAGCCGGCTTTTCCAGCTGGCGGGGACCGTGCCGGCCGGTTCTGACGATCTGGTCTTTATTCCGTATATTTTAGGCGAAAGAGCGCCCGTCTGGAACTCGAGGGCCCGGGGGATCTACTTCGGGCTGGATATCCGGCATACGAAGGCGCATCTGGTCCGGGCGGCGATGGAAGGAGTCGTTTATGCCGTATACAGCATCGGGCGGATATTGGCGGAGCAGAACGCCGTCACCGAGCTGCACGCCACGGGCGGCTTTGCGCGGAGCCCGCTCTGGGTTCAGATGCTGGCGGACGTATTCAACGTCCGGGTGCTGACCTTTGGCGAAGAGGAAATTGCGGCGCTCGGCGCCGTGGTCATCGGGATGGAGGCGATGGGGCTGCCCCCTTCCTTCCGCAGGGAGGCGCTGGCCGTCTACCATCCGGATGCCGGTAGTCATGCCGTCTACCGGGAGAGAGTGGGGAAGTTTGGCCGGCTGTATGAGAGTATCAAAAAGGAGTTTTGAACCAACCAAATAGAAATCATGATCCAAAAACTGTTACTTCCTCTACTGCTTATCGTTAGTACCTGGTGCCAGGCCCAGCGCGTCGGTTCGTCACCCGAAATGATCAGGGCCCTTACCCCGGGCTGGAAAGGCGAGCGTTCACCTGACGGGCGTCCGAAGGTTTCGGACAATCTGCTGGAACGTCTGAAGAAGCTCTCACTGGAAGACGTCTGGGGCGTGTTGCGTAACCACGGCTATCAAAACCAGTATGAAGGCGACTGGCACGTCATCCATCCCGACGGCGGTAGCATGACCGGCCGCGTCGTTACTGCCCAGTATATGCCTTTGCGCCCCGATCTTGCCGCGGTCATCAAAGACCAGGGTAAGGCAGAAGGCCGCAATCAGCAGGGGGGCACCAATTCGTGGCCGATCGACGTGCTCACCGAAGGGGACGTCTATGTCGCCGACAGCTATCTGAAAATGGCCGACGGGACGCTGATCGGGGATAACCTGGGCAATGCCATCTTTTCGCGGTCACACCGCGGGGTGATCTTTTACGGCAGCGTCCGCGACGAGGCGGGACTTAACGAGATCAAAGACTTTAACGGCTGGGTGAAAGGCGTGGACCCCTCCTATATCCAGCAGATGATGCTGACGTCTATCAATACGCCAATCCGCATGGGCAGGGCGATCGTGGTGCCGGGGGATGCGGTGCTTGCCAACAAGTATGGCGTGGTCTTTATTCCGGCGCAACTGCTGGACACGGTGGTGATCACTTCGGAGTTTATCGAGCTGCGGGATGAGTTCGGTCACCAGCGTCTGCGCGAGAAGAAATATCTGGCCGGACAGATCGATTCGCAGTGGTCCGACGAGATAAAGAAAGACTTTCTCCACTGGCTGGACGAGCATCCCGAGAAGTTGCCCATGAGCCGGAAAGAGTTGGATGAGTATATGAAGAGCAGGACATGGTAGTGAAGACCTGTCGAAAATAAATCTTAAAGCATATGAACCCATCAACCAAATTCCTGGAGAAATTCGGGGTGAAAGAGCCTGTCTCCGAAGAAAAGAATCAAACCAGCGACCGGCGTAGCTTTCTCAAAAAATCCGCGCTTGGCGGGCTTTCACTGAGTGGCCTTTTATTCGCAGGAATAGAAGATAGCTTTGCACACAGCGCTTCGAAGGTCAACCGGTATTCGGGTCCGTCGGACCTAAAGATCACCGACATGCGGTATGCCACCGCGATGAACACGACGGGCCGCTGTACCATCATCCGTATCGATACCAACCAGGGGATCTATGGCCTGGGGGAAGTGCGGGACGGAGCCGACTGGCGCTATGCGATGTTCCTGAAGAGCCGGATCATGGGGATGAATCCCTGCAGCGTAGAGCAGCTGTTCAAACGGATAAAGCAGTTCGGTTTCCACGGCCGTCAGGGCGGGGGCGTGTGCGCCGTCGAAATGGCGCTGTGGGATCTCGCCGGCAAGGCGTATAACGTTCCTGCCTACCAGCTGCTCGGCGGCAAATACCGGGACAAGGTCAGGCTCTATGCCGACACGCCTGAGGAGGAGGACCCTCAGGTATTCACGGCCAAACTGAAAGAGCGGCTCGAAGGGAAGGGCTTTACTTTTTTAAAGATGGACCTGGGTATCGAAATGATCAGAAAAATACCGGGCACCATCGTCAACTCCAACTACTGGGACGTACAGCGCCAGTGGAATATGGCGCCGATGACCTATGGGGCGACGAAGCACCCTTTCACACAGATACAGGTGACCGACAAGGGCATCGAGGAGATGGGCAAATATGTGGCGCAGGTGCGGGATGTCATCGGCTATGACGTGCCGCTGGCTTCGGACCACTATGGCCATTTCGATATGAACAACGCCATCCGTCTTGGGCGCGGTCTGGAGAAATACCGGCTGGCCTGGCTGGAAGACCTGATCCCCTGGCAGTATACGGACGAGTGGAAGGAGATCACCCGGAGCATCGAGACGCCTACCAATACCGGGGAGGACATCTATCTCAAGGAAGAGTTCATCAAACTCATCGACAATCACGCGACGGACCTGGTCCACCCCGACCTGGCCACTTCCGGCGGTCTGCTGGAGACCAAGAAGATCGGAGACTATGCCGAAGAGAAAGGGGTAGCGATGGCCATGCATTTTGCGGGTCTGCCCGTCAGCTTTATGGCCAATGTGCACTGCGCAGCGGCGACGCAGAACTTTGTGGCGCTGGAGCACCATTCGCTGGACCTGCCATACTGGAGCGATTTTGTCCGGACGAAGGACGGAAAGCCGCTGTTCGAGAAGGGTTTTGCGAACGTGCCGGATACGCCGGGGCTGGGCGTGGAATTGAACGACGAAATGCTGAAAAAGCATATGGATCCGGAAAATAAGAACTATTTTGGACCTACGCCGGAATGGGATAATGTTCGGTCCTGGGACCGGCTGTGGAGCTAAAATTGATTGCCTATGCAAAGAAGCGCGCTGTTCTATTTTTTCGCTCTGGCCTTTCTGGTCCTGTATGTCGTCGTTGCATATCTGAGTATGTCCTGGGCGGGGTGGTGCCTGATGGGCTTGTTTGCGAGTCTCGCTCTTGCCTTCAGGGGACATCCATTTCTTAAAGGGTTTGTTTTCACCGTGACGATTCTCGCCGTGGTGAGTCTCGCGATGTACTATCCGCAGTATTTTGTGACCGTGGGCGGGTTCAAACTATCGGGGCTGATCGTGCCTTTGCTGCAGGTGATCATGTTCGGGATGGGGACGGAGCTGAGTCTGAAGGATTTTGCGCAGGTACTGCGGATGCCAAGGGGTGTTATCATCGGCGTTGTCTGCCACTATACTATCATGCCGCTGGTGGGCTTCGGGCTGGCGCGTCTGTTCGGCTTCCCACCGGAGATCGCAGCGGGTATTATCCTCGTGGGCTGCTGTCCGAGCGGGCTCGCTTCCAATGTGATGTCTTTTCTTGCCAGGGCGAATCTGGCCCTGTCTGTGAGTGTGACGACGGTCTCGACGCTGCTGGCGCCATTCCTGACACCGCTGATGATGCGGCTGCTGGCGGGCAGCTTTATCGAGGTGCACTGGCAGGCCATGGTCTGGGATATCATGAAGATGGTCATCTTCCCCATAATTGCGGGGCTGGCTTTCCACTATTTTGTCCGTGGCCGGTTCAAGGGACTGGACAAGGCGATGCCGGTCGTTTCCATGGCCGGTATCGCTATCATCATCGTGGTGATCACGGCGGCCGGCAGGGACAGCCTGCTCAAGGTCGGCGCCCTGCTGGTGGTGGCAACCTTCCTGCACAATACGGCGGGCTATTTTCTTGGCTACTGGGCGGGGAGGCTGTTCTCCTTTCCCGAGCGGGACTGTCGTACGATCGCCCTCGAGGTGGGAATGCAGAATGCGGGTATGGCTTCGGGTCTGGCGCTGGGAATGGGGAAACTGGCGACGGTGGGACTGGCGCCGGCAGTTTTTGGGCCGTTGATGAATACGACAGGGTCGTCGCTGGCGAGCTGGTGGCATAACCGGCTGCCGGAGGAGCCGGCTTTGCCGGGGGCAATTGGGCCGGCGGAGGGTTCGACCGGGTCTGCCGGTGATTCGGCGGCTAGCTCTTCCCGTGATATTCCTTCAGCTTCTCGTTAATATAGAGAAGGATATCCTCATTGGTTGCTCTGCGGCAGAATTTATACGAGGGACGATAGCGGTACATGAAGGTTTGCAGCGAGTCGTCGCTGAGGCCCGTCACCCTGGCCACATAGGCGCGGGGAAAACGGAAATCGATGTAGTAGTCGATCTCTTCCTGTTTAAGCCGGCGGCGAAGTCTTCTTTTTTGGGTCTCTCTGGCGGAGAAATAGTCGACGGGGCTGAGGATCACGCCAAATCCGTATTCGGGTGTTTCGCTGCCGATGAGTCTCCGGCGATGGGTCGGATAGACCCAGGCATATTCTTCCTTTCTTTTTAGGGAATCTTTTTTGTAATTGTCGGCGTCGTCGACGCGGACGGCGGGCAGCTCGACGGGATTGGGTACCATCGCCACCAGGTAGCCGTCTTTTTCATGGAACATCCAGTCGCTGATAAAGGCCGTATCGGGCCGGTAGCCTGCTGAGGTAAAGACGATCGTGTCACCGGCTTTGGCGGGAATGCGGTAGTTGCCGCCCTGGTCGGAGACGTTGGTTCTTTTTTGCGTACGGTTGATGACGCTTACGGAGGGAAGGACTTCGCTTGTGGAGCGCCGTTTGATCTTTCCGGTCAGTGTCTGTTGGGGCGCTGCGCCAGGGGGCCGCCGGGTCGCCGGGGGGAGTGCCTGCTGGGCCGCTGCAGGAAGAGAAAGCAGCAGTAGCAGGGACAGGCCGTATACCGGTGAAGAGACAGGCATAAAACCAAGATAAAGTTATCGGTTCACAATAGCTTTATCCTGGTCTGCAAATCTTTGTTAAAGAACCTAAAGGACCAGCCCCATTTTGGCCAGCGCCTGTTTGGTCTGTTCGACGTTCTTATAGTTATGGGTGATGCCTCTCAGCCCCAGGCTCTCGGCGACCTGCACGAACATATTGCGGTCGTCGATATAGACCACATTTTCGCGTGGCACCTGGGCGATGTCGAGGGCGACCTTCCAGATGTCTACGTCCGGCTTGCGGAAATGGACGAAGCAGGAGGAGATGAAGAAGTCCACGAATTCGTACAGCTTAAAGGTCCGGATGCGGTGTTCGTTGAGTTCGCGGCCTTCGTTGTTGACGACGGCGATCCTGAGACCGTATTTGGCTTTCAGCGCCCTAACCAACTCTATCATCTCGGGATAGGCCTCCGACTGGTCATACATAAAAGCGCGAAAATCTTCGATGGTAAACGGGCGTGGCTGGTAAAAGACGGCTCTTTTCAGGTATTCGTCGAGGTTGAGCTTGCCGGCCTCATAGGTATCGAAGGTCATGCGGTGTCTGTCGTTGAGTTCGTCCAGATCGAGGTTGAATTTCTTTGCCGCTGCCTCCCGTGATCTCCTGTCCCAGCCATTGGTGAGCATAACTCCTCCGATATCCAGGAAAAGGGCCGTGACGGGCGCAGATGTAGTATTCGCTGCCATTGCTAATGATTTTTGAATTTAGTGCAATGTAGGGAGAAAATCGATGTTTTCGGTGTCGGGAAGATGACAGGATCATTAACGATGATCGGTACACAACTATCGATGATACCGACAAGCCCGGGGGTTGCGGGGCAGGGAGGGAATGCCTATCTTGGGTAAAACTAACTCTCTATGGCAGGACTTTCTTCTTTAGGTATCATCCATACGGCGATCTCCCTGATTGCCGTGGGTTCGGGAATCGTCTCCCTCGTACGCACCGGCGACATATCTCTCAGGAACGGCGTAGGCAGGACCTATGTTATAACGACCATCCTCACCTGTCTCACGGGTTTTGGTATCTTTCACCATGGTGGTTTTGGAAAGCCGCATGAACTGGGTATCATTACGCTGGTCGTGCTGGGGGTCGCCTGGCTGGGTGGAAGGAAACGACTGGGCAGGGTCTCTCCCTATATCGAAACGGTCTGTTATTCCATGACCTTTTTCTTCCATCTCGTTCCAGGAGTTACCGAGACGACGACCCGTCTTCCGGTCAGCGCGCCGCTGGCGTCGGGTCCCGACGATCCGCTGGTGCAACGGCTGGTAGGCATCTGCTTTTTACTATTTCTTGTGGGAGCCACGCTGCAGGTGATCAGGATGAGGGCCCGAAAGGCCAAAGGCGGTGTTGTGGCCTGACCACGGGGCGTCTGACCGCCGTCGGGCTAGCCTGACCGCTGTCGCGGTGGCCTTTAAGAAGCCAGTCTGGACTGGTGGAGGTATCTTTTGTCGGGGCTGTAGATGAAGAGGCAACTGCCGTCCCGGATCACGTCGATGATGGCACTGTCTATCTGTTCCGGTATGGCGGGGCATCCTTCGCTGCGCCCGAGAAAACCCCATTGGCGGATATGGTCTTCACTCACGTAGCCGGCGGGGTGCATGATGATCGCCCGGCTGAAGACGTTGTCGTTCCATCCTTTTTCCATTCCTTCAAGCCGCATCGAATAGCCGTGCTGTCCTATAAAGGCCTGGCCGGTGAGATAAAAGCCGAGGCTGCTCATCAGGCTGTTGCGGCGGTTGGAGAACCGGGTCGCCATCAGCCCGCCGGAATTGCGCCCGTGGGCAACGAGCGAGCTGAAAAGGAGTTTCCCGTTATAGGTATCCACGATGAACAATCTTTTCTGCGAGGACGGCAGGGAGAAGTCGATGATGGACAGGACGCCGGGATTGGGTATAGAACCGGCTTCCACCAGGTTCAGAAAACCGGTGACTGCCTTATGATAGGCCTGGGTACTAAGCCCGAGTTCCGCTAGCTGCAGGCTGTCGTACAGAAGGTTGAGCCGGGAAGAATCGGCGAAAGAAAACTCGTGTCTGGCTGATTTGGATATATCGGAATTGGCAACGGCTGCTGTGCTGGGTGCGGAGGCTCTAGGTAAGGAATATTTTTCGGCGGGCAAAAAACTGAAAAATAAAAGGGCAATTGCAAAACAACTGGGTACTGTCAGGTATTTACCGGCCCGGCGCATCCTTTTCTTCATCACGGGTAAGTATTGTTGGTTTTAGAATATATATTGGTCCTGCAAAGGTACCCGGATATTGGGAAAAAATGGCGGTTGATCCCTGTTTGTTAATCAATTTTAACAGAACTCTTAGCAGGATTTGAAGGTTTTATTTATTTTCCGCCGGTCCGCCCGCTGACTGGCCGGTAAGATGGTCTAGGAATGCTTCTTACTACGGTATTCATTCGGCGAAAGTCCCATCAGTTTGCGAAACATCCTCGAAAAATAATAGGGGTCCTCTATCCCCAGCTTGTCAGCGATCTCCTTTATCCGCAGTTCGGTGTATAAGAGATACTGGCAGGCCTTCTGGACCTTCAGGTGGTTGAAGTATTCAATCGGGGCATAGCCTGTTTTTTTCCGGAAGAAGGCGGAATAGTGCGAGGCAGAGAAATTGACGGATGCGGCGATGTCTCCCAGCGTCAGCGTCCGGGAGAGGTTTTGCTGCATAAAGTCGATCGACAGCTCGACCGCGTTGTCCTCCGGCTTGTTCTTCGTCAGACCGAACTTGTCGGGGTAGATGAAGGAGGAGACGTAGTGATAGAGACATACGTTGGCATAGCAGAGATTGTCACTGCCATATCCTCTTTCCAGGCAGGTATACATTTCCTCGAACAGGTCGAGCCGCCTTGCCTGGAAATCGACGGCCCCGCGGTGGGCGTTGATTTTTTCCAGCAGCGTTCGTATCAGCCTTTCCGAAGCGGATCCTTTGAAGTGCACCCAGTAAATAGTCCAGCTATCGTCTGCGCTGGCCGAATAATTATGTTGCTCTCCGGCCGGAATAAGAATGAATGATCCGGGGCCGATCTCGTACTTTTTTTTCATGACCTGCGCGCTTCCTTTTCCTTCAACACAGTAGATGAGTATGTGCTGATCGCTGCCGTGCGCGCGTTGCCTGAAATGATACTGGGCTTTTGGATAATACCCGATATCAGTGATGTATAGCCATTTGATCATCGGATTGTTCACGCAGGAGTCGGCCAGGATCTTGCGCGGCAGGACAATGGATCGTTGTCCTGCAAAGCCTTCTTTTTTTCTGAGAACGCCGGAGTATTTCATATGCAAGCAATTTGGGCTGTCGCGGGACAGCAGTACAACAAAAATAGAAGTTATTGCTAATTGCACATGGATATGGCCGATAATAAGATTGTCTAGGTTTTTAATAAGAATCTCCATCAGGCCTGTGCCGATATCTGGCTAAAATTGTGCCTTCGAATTCACGATCAACGAAAACTGCCAGATATGAAAAAAAGACTACTGCTTTTCTGCTTTCCCATTTTCTTTATGGCGCTGACTGTGTTTGCACAGCAAAAACCCATCAGGGGTATCATCACCCACACGGGTGGTGAGGCGCCTTTCTCCGGTGTAAGCGTGACCATTAAGGGTTCCTCTAAGGGGACCGTCACGGACAACGAAGGAAGATTTTCCATCAGCGCATCGTCCGACGCCACTCTTGTCCTGTCCTATATCGGGTACGCGACAAAGGAGGTGCCGGTCAACGGACAGTCCTTTATTACGGCTTCCATGGAGGCCTCGAACAAAGAGCTGGACAATGTTGTGGTCATCGGCTATCAGACTACGTCCCGCAAGAGCATCAGCACTTCGGTCGCCTCTGTATCGGCGAAAGACGTCAACTCTTATGTGACGGGTAATGTGGCCAATGCTCTGCAGGGCAAGGTACCCGGCCTCCAGGTCGTGTCCGGCGGCGGTCTGCCGGGTGCGCAGCCGAGAATACTGATCCACGGGCTGAGCAGCATCAACTACAATAACAACCCGCTGGTGATCATCGACGGCGTCGAAGTAGGGTTCAACTCACTGAACCTGCTGAACCCGTCGGATATCGAAACCATCGACGTGCTGGAAGACGCCTCGGCGGCGGCCATCTACGGCGCACGCGGGGGACAGGGCGTTATCCTCGTGACAACGAAAAGAGGGAAGGGCAACGCTTCTATCAATGTGTCGGCTTCGACGGGCTTCAACTACCTGCCCAAAGTGAACCTGGCCGGCGCCCCGGAATATGCAAAGACGATGAACCAGATCGCGCAGGCCAGCAGCCAGCCGGCGCCTTTCGCCAATCCGGATGGGCTAACGACCAATAATTACTGGGACAAAACATTCGACGTGGGGCGTACGCAGAACTATATGGTCAGCGCCACTGGCGGAAGGAATGGTCTCTCGCTGTATGCCAGCCTGGGCTACTACCGCGAAGACTCGTACAACGCGACCGCTAAGGGAGGCAACTGGCAAAAATACACCGCCCGTTTCAACGCCGATATGACCGTCAACAATGCGGTGAAGTTTGGCGTCGCCCTGGCTCCCCGCTATGAGACCTGGCTCAACACCCCCAACAATATCTATGCGGCCTATTCCATGGACCCGACCGTCGCGCCTTTCAAGACTTCAGACAGCGTATACAGGTCGATTCCCAGCGGATTTATGGATATGACGGCTTTTAACCCCTATTACAGCCTGCCCAACCGGTCGTCGTTCAACAGCGTGACCAATCCCGCGTTCAACTATGTAACGAATTTCAACAAGAACGATTTCTTCGGGACGCAATATAGTGCGTACCTGCAGATCACGCCTATCCGCAACCTTGTGATCAAAAGCACAGTGGAAGGATTTGTGGACGTCAGTCAGTACAACAACTACACGCCCAAATACTATCTTGCCCCCAACGCCAATAACAAGCAGTCGATGCTTTATTCCACGACAGGGGTCAACACACGCTGGAAGATCATCAACACCGCCAACTACAAATTCAATATTGGTGACCATAGTGTAGACCTGCTGGCGGGGGAGAGTACAGACAAATATATTGTAAAAGCTACCAGCGCAACCCGTCAGGGCATCGCGCTGGATGACCCTTCTTTCCAGTATGTCTCCGCCGCTACCACTGTCATTGATGGCAGCGGCTCTTATCAGCCCGGCGCGGCTCCCTGGGGAAATATGGTGTCTTATTTTGGGTCGCTCAGATATAACTATAAAGAGAAATATTTCATATCCGGCACAATGCGCGGCGATGCATCTTCGCTGGTGAACCCCCTTTACCGCTGGGGCTATTTCCCTACTGCCTCCGCTGCGTGGATCGTATCGGAAGAAGGCTTCTTCAAAAAGATCAATCCAGAAACGATTAGCTATCTCAAGCTGCGCGCCAGCTGGGGTAAATCCGGCGGCAACCTGCCTCCGTCCTCCGGAGCCTATCTCACGACGCTGGGTTCCACCACCTACCCCAACGCCGCCGGCGGCTATACGGTAGGTTATGCCGCGGGCACCATCGCCAACCCCGAGATCAAATGGGAGATACAGAAGGACTATACCGTCGGTTTAGATGCCACCCTG
>Ga0068853_100004202_pt1 | contig 11107 bp, 11 predicted proteins | sample KBSCornC32_FD_65655 | JGI IMG/M metagenome (GOLD analysis project Ga0068853, IMG submission 65655) | Corn rhizosphere microbial communities from Kellogg Biological Station, Michigan, USA - KBS Corn C3-2 | ecosystem: Host-associated > Plants > Roots > Rhizosphere > Soil ... | reverse complement strand
TCGAGCTGCGCGCCAGCCGCTCCTCGGGGCCCGGCGGCCAGCACGCCAACGTCACCGCCTCCCGGGTGGAAGCGGTCTTCGACGTCGAGTCTTCACAGGCGCTCGACCAGCGCCAGCGCGAGATGCTGCTCGCCCGCGGCGGGTCTCTGATCACGGCGGTCGCCCAGGACGCGCGCGGCCAGTCCCGCAACCGCGAGCTGGCGCTGCGCCGCCTGGCGGAGAAGATCGCGGCTGGGCTCGATGAGCCGGTGCGGCGGCGGCCGACCCGGCCGACGCGCGCTTCGCGGATCAAGCGCTTGGAAGAGAAGCGGCGGGCGGGGGAACGCAAGCGCACGCGCCGGCGTCCGAGTGGGGATTACTGATGGCGAAGGGAAAGAAGCGGCGGCCGCGGGAGAAGCCGGCAACGGTTGACTATCGCGATGCCGAGGGCAACACCCTGACCCTGCGCCAGTCACTCAGCCCCGGCACGATCGCCAAGCTGGGAGAGGGGCCAGCGACGGCGGCGACCAGCCAGGAGGACGCCTGGCACCGGCGCTCCGAGCTGCTCTTCGAGCGTCTCGCCGTGCGCTGGGAGATCTCCGGCCTGCCGCTCACCGAGCAGAAGATGCTGCTCGGCCGCTACCGGATGGCTGACTCGGCGACCCAGCAATGGGTGCGTGAGACGATCGCCGAACACCTCGAGCGACATATCCCCGAGCTGGCCGGGTAGCGGTCAGCCAAGCAAGCGAAAGGACCGTCATGTTCGCGAACACCAAGGCGACCAATGGCTTCGCCGTCGACGATGTCGAGGCGGCGAAGAAGTTCTACGGCGAGACGCTGGGACTGGGCTTCAAAGTCATGAGCGAGGAGTTCGGGGTTGCCTCGATCCAGCTCGCCGGTGGCCGCGACACCCTCGTCTACCGCAAGCCCGATTTCGTCCCCGCCACCTACACGATCCTCAACTTCGAGGTCGACGACATCGATGCCGCGGTCGACGAGCTCGCCTCGAAGGGGGTGGAGTTCGAGCGCTACGAGGGCTTCGAGCAGGACGAGAAGGGGATCGCCCGCGGGCCAGGGCCTTCGATCGCTTGGTTCAAGGACCCGGCGGGCAACATCCTTTCCGTGTTGCAGCAGCCTTCTTAGTCGGAGCGCCCCCGCTCAGGCGTTGAGTAGCTTGGCCTTCTGGGCCGCGAACTCCTCCTCGGTGAGGATGCCCTGCGCCTTCAGCTCACCGAGCTCCTTGAGCTGGTCGATCGTCGACTGGCTCCCTGGGGCGGGTGCAGCCGGTACGGGAGCCGGTGCCTGCTGCTGCTGCGCTTCTTCCTGCTGGGCCCAGCGCTGGCCCTGGCGGCGCGAGACGCGGTTGCTGACGCTGGTCGCTGTGCCGGCGATCACCGCCGTGCGCGCCACTCCTCGAAGTAGTCCTGGCATGGGTTCCTCCTTCTACTCGGATGCCTCGACCGCGTCGAGCGCGGCGAGGACGTCTTGGACGGGGATGCGACCGCTGGCGACCAGCTGGCCGCCGGAGCGGCGCACGGCTGCGGCAAACGGGCCCGCCCAGCTGTTCTCGAAGACGAGCAGGGCGGCGGAGGTGCCCGGCTCGAGCGCCTTGCTGGCCTCGGAGATGTCGTCGTCGCCGAGAAGGCCCGAGGAGGCGCCCTCGAAGGTGGCGAAGACATCGATCTCGTCGCCGAGGTCGGCCAGCTCCAGCGCGGCGACCGAGCCGTCCTCGGCCTTGGCGATGAAAGCGAGGTCGAGGATGCGGATCAGGCCGCGGTCGACGAGGTCGACCAGGTGCGGCAGCGCCTCCCCGGTCGGCTGGCGTCCCGGCCACTCGACGATCAGGTAATCGATCGGTCCCATCTCGTTGATCTCATCGCCGCTCAAAGTCCGGCCCCTTTCGCTTTTGGTTGTGCGCGGGTCAGGCCCGGCAAGGGGACCATAGCGGCGCGGCGCCTTTGGTTGAGGAAGCCGATGTAAACGCTAGGGCGCAGCGGGGACCACGGCGATTGGACCGCCCTCGGTGGGCAGGTCGACGGTGTCGAATGAGGAGACCCCGAAGCGGGCGGTCTGCGGCATCTGGGCGACGAACTCCTCCTCGCTCTCCGGAAGGAAGTCGGCGCGGGCGGTGCGGTAATGCATCGGCACCACCCAGCGGGCATCGAGGCGGGTGACGATCGCCCCGGCCTGTGCGGCGCCGATCGTCGGGCCGCCCCCGACCGGCAGCAGGAGCAGATCGACGGCGCCGATCGCCGCAGCTTGCTCCTCGCGCAGCTGGCGCTGGCCGAAATCGCCGAAGTGGGCGACGCGCAGGCCGTCGAGCTCGAAGACGAAGATCGTGTTTGACCCTCGTTCGGTACCGGCCACTTCGTCGTGCTCCGAGGCGACCCCGAGCACCTCGCCGATCGCCGCCGAGTCGTGCCTGCCGGCGGTTGCGCGCAGTATCTGCGGCTCGCCGGCGATCACCTCGACCGCGTTGTGGTCGCGGTGCTCGTGGGTGACCAGCAGCAGGTCGATGCCGTTGGCCTCGATCGGCGGGTAGTCGAATTTGAGGCCCCTGTCGGCCAGCAGCGGACCCATGTCGCCGAAGGGATCGACGAAGACCTTTGCCGTGGAGCCGGTCAAGGTGAAGGCCGACTGTCCGTGCCACTCAACGCGCATGCTGCTCCCCCAGTTGTGGGACTTGGATGGGGCCGATCGGGGCCTGGGCCGGCTCCTCGGCATGGTGGTACTGGCCGCCGCGCAGCAGTGAGGCGGCGGCGGCGACGAGGCAGGCGACGATCGCGAAGGTGAAGGCGGTGTCGAGCCCGTCGCTGAAGGGCCCTGAGATCAGGTGGGGGAAGAAGGCCTGGCCGGTCAGGGTCGTGTGGGCGTGAGCCGGCAACGCCGCCAAGGCGTGCGCGCCGACCAGGTGCTGGATCGGGTTGTAGCCGAGGAAGGCGGCGAAGAGGACCGAGATCGGCGGCGTCTGGCCGGCATGGTGGGCGACCACGTGGGGGACACCGTGCGCTTCCAGGCCGCTGCTCAGCGCGCCCGGCAGGCTGGAGGAGAGGCCGACTATCAGCAGGGTGAAGAAGATCCCGACCGAGAGCACCTGGGCCGAGTTCTGGAAGGTCTGATTCATGCCGCCGCCGGCGCCGCGGTCCGTCGCGGGCAGGCTGTTCATCACCGCGGCCCGGTTGGGCGAGGCGAACATCCCCATCGAGATGCCCTGCAGCAGCAGGATCGCGGCGAAGACCGGGTAGGCGAAGTCGATCGGCAGCGCCATCAGCAGGGCGAAGCTGATCGCCGCGGCGATCATGCCCCCGGTGGCGAAGGGGCGGGCGCCGAAGCGGTCGGAGAGGTAGCCCGAGGTCGGCCCGGCGAGCAGCAGGCCGATCGTCAGGGGCAGCATGTAGATGCCGGCCCAGAGCGGCGTTTCGGTGAAGCCGTAGCCGTGCAGCGGCAGCCAGATGCCCTGCAGCCAGATGATCAGCATGAACATCAAGCCGCCGCGCGAGACCGCGGCGAGGAAGGTCGAGAGGGTTCCGAAGGTGAAGGCGCGGATGCGGAAGAGGGGGAGGCGGAACATCGGCTCGGCAACGCGGCGCTCGATCACGGCGAAGGCGACGAGCGAGGTGATCGAGCCGGCGAGCAGGGCGATCACGCGCGGACTGCCCCAGCCGGTCGGGTTGCCGCCATAGGGGCGGATGCCGTAGGTGACGGCGACCATCACCAGGATCAGGCCGAGGGCGAAGGTGATGTTGCCGCCCCAGTCGATCGAGGCGGGACGCGGTTTGCTGCGCTCCTCGAGCTTGAGGTAAGCCCAGACGGTGCCGAAGAGGCCGACCGGGACCGAGATCAGGAAGACCAGGCGCCAGTCGATCGGCGCCAGCAGCCCGCCGAGGATGAGGCCGACGAACATGCCGCTGACGCCGACGATGTTGTTGATCCCGAGCGCCATGCCGCGCTGGTTGACCGGGAAGGCGTCGGTGATGATCGCCGCCGCGTTGGCCAGCAGGCAGGCGCCGCCGATGCCCTGGACGATCCGGAAGACGACCAGGTACATGGCGCCGGCCTGTCCCGTCATCCAGTCGATCGCCAGCAGCAGCGAGGCCGCGGTGTAGATGACGAAGCCGAGGTTGTAGATCTTCACCCGGCCGTAGATGTCGCCCAGCCGGCCGAGGCTGACGATCAGCACGCTGGAGACGACCAGGTAGCCGAGGATCATCCAGAGCAGGTAGAAGCTGTTGCCCGGGACCAGCGGATCGAGGCGGATGCCGCGGAAGATGTCGGGCATCGCGATCAGGGTTATCGACGCATCCAGGGTCGCCAGCAGGATCGCCAGGGTGGTGTTGGAGAGGGCGATCCACTTGTAGCGGTCGTGGGGCGGCCCGCCGTTGGCCTGCGCTGCGCTCGTCGCTGGCATAGCCCTCGAATATACACAGGCAAACTGCGCAGTTTGACTGTGTATATCTGGTTATGATTCGTCCATGCCGACCCGCGTCGACAGCGGCCCCCTCGCCAGCGAACTGCGGGTGGTGCTGGGCCACCTGATCCGTCGTCTGCGCGGCGAGCACCGCTTCTCGCTCTCCCAGGGCTCGGTCCTCGGCCGGCTCGACCGCGAAGGTCCGCAGAGCACGAGCAGGCTGGCGAGCGCCGAGCGCGTGCGCCCGCAGTCGATGGGGCAGACCATCGCTGAGCTCGAGTCCCAAGGACTGGTTGCGCGGCGCCCCGATCCCGCTGACGGCCGCAGCGCTCTGCTCGAGCTGACCGAGGCGGGGCGGGCCGAGCTGCGCGAGGACCGCGGCCGCCGCGAGGGCTGGCTCGCAAGGGCGATCGAGGAGAACTTCAGCGACGAGGAGCGCGAGGTGCTGGACGAGGCCGTGCGCCTGCTGGCGCGGCTTGCCGAGCTCTGATCAGTCGCCGACCCGCACGACGAGCTTGCCTACGTTGGCGCCGTCGAAGAGCATGTTGATCGCAGTGGGCAGCTGCTCGAAGCCCTCGACGACTGTCTCCAGCGGCTCGAGGCTGCCGTCGGCGATCCATTCCGCCAGCTGCGCCGAGACCTCGGCCAGCTTGCCGAAGTGATCGAGGATTATGAAGCCCTGCAGGGTGGCGCGCTTGACCAGCAGGTTGCCGAAGGTCTCGCGCGAGCCCGGCGCGGGGGAGCTCTCGTTGTAGCCGGAGATCAGCCCGCAGAGGGCGATCCGGGCGTGGAGGTTGAGGCGGTTGAAGATCGCGTCCATGATCGGCCCGCCGACGTTCTCGAAGTCGACGTCGATTCCCTCCGGGGTCGCGGCCTTGAGCTGCTCGCGCCAGTCCTCGGCGCGATGGTCGACCGCCGCGTCGAAGCCGAGCCTTTCGGTCAGGATCGAGCCCTTCTCCGGACCGCCGGCGATGCCGACGACGCGGGCGCCCTCGCGCTTGGCGAGCTGCCCTGCTACCGAGCCGACCGCGCCGGCGGCGGCCGAGACGACGACCGTCTCGCCCTCCTTGGGCTTGCCTATTTCCCGCATCCCGACCCAGGCCGTGAGGCCGGTCATTCCCAGCACGCCGAGGTAGAAGCTGGGCGAGACGCCCTCGATCTCGGGCACGCGCTGCAGCGGCGCAGCATCGGAGGCGACGAAGTGCTCGGTCCAGCCGGTCAGGCCCTGGACCAGCTGCCCCACCTCGTAGTCGCGGTGCTTGGACTCGACCACCCGGCCGAGCCCGAGGCCGCGCATCGTCTCGCCGATCGCCACCGGCGGCAGGTAGCCCGGCATGTCGTCGATCCAGGTTCGGTTGGTCGGGTCGAGCGAGATCCACTCGGTGCGGACCAGCGCCTCGCCCTCGCCAATCGCCGGCAGCTCCTCCTCGACGAGCTCGAAGGTCTTCTCGTCGATCCGCCCCTCAGGGCGCTGGCGCAATGCGAAACGACGGTTGGCGGGCACGCACCGAGTCTATGGCCGGGACACTCCTGGCGCGGCTCAAACGTGTTGAAGGGGGTAGTGGCAACGAAGATGGGACATCGCCGACTCCCGATCCTGACTGTGCTCACCTGCGCCTTCCTGGCGCTCCCCTCTCACTCGGTGGCGGCCCCGAGCTGCGCTGAAGGCCCGCAGATCGTGGGCAGCACGATCGTCGGCACGCCCTGCCCCGACGTGATCCGCCTGCCGCGCAGCATCACGGCCGCTTTCGGCGAAGGCGGGGACGACGTCCTCTATGGCCAGCGCGGCAACGACAACCTCTTCGGCGGCGAAGGGGCCGACCGGCTCTACGGCGGCGTCGGTGACGACCGGCTGCGCGGTGGCGCGGGAGACGACCGGCTGTTCGGCGGCTTCGGGGCCGACTCACTCGACGGCGAAGGCGGCAACGACCTCGCCCGCGGCGACGCGACGATCGACTCGATCGGCGATTCGGGTGGCGGCAGCGACACGCTCAGCTTCGCGACGGGGGTGACCCCGGGCTTCGCCAACACAGGCCCTTTCTTCGCCGGCGCCGGCTTCCCTGCGGGCGCCGAGGGGCGCGGGGTCTACGTCGACCTCGGCGAAGGCTTCGCCAACAACGGCCTCGCCCCCTCCGGCGGCGGCGTCGACGAGCCGCTCGAACCGGCGACCGACTTCAGTGACTTCGAGACCGTGATCGGCACTCCCTTCCCCGACTACATCGTCGGGACCTCAGGCGCCGAGACCTTCTACGGCGGCGGGGGCGCCGACCTGATCGACGGGGGTGGCGGCGCCGACGTCGCCCACGGCGGCGAAGGCTGGGACGGCTGCGTCAATGTCGCGACTGAGGACTGCGAGCTATCCGGCGAAGAAATCGAACTTCGCAACCCCGGTGCGATTGCCGTCGGCGTGATCCTCCCGGTCGCTCCCGGGGGGCCGTCCGTTTATTTGACCGGCAGCGATAAGAGCGATCGGGTGGCGGCAAGCTACGCGCCTGGAGCGGTCACCTTCACGCTGGCGGCCGGCAGCATGGGGCAGTTCGACCCCGCCGCCGCGGTGGCGGGCGGCTGCTCGACGCCGAGCATGGGAGCGGTTTCCTGCCCGGTCACGGAAACTCCCGACGCGGTCCTGCTTGCCGGTCTGGCCGGCGATGACGTCCTCTCCGCCCCGGGTCTGCCGGAGACGGTCTCGGTCGTGGTGCTGGGGAACGAAGGTAACGACAACCTGACCGGCGGTGAAACCGAAGACGCGCTCGTCGACGGCGCGGGGAACGACGTGGTCAGCGCCGCCGGTCGCGACGATGCGCTGCCAAACAACGGCGGCGGCGACCTCCTCGACGCTGGGTCGGGGGAGGACCTCTTCATCTCCAATGCGGTCTGCGACGGAGATTCCCTCAACGGCGGCGCCGATCGCGACAACGCCAACTGGGCCAACTTCGGCTCCGGCGTGACGATCGACATGGCCCAGCACGCCGCCGGCCTGATCGGCCCGCAGGGCGAAGCGCACTGCAACAACGCCAGCGAACTGACCAGCCTGGCCGCCATCGAGGACATCGAGGCCACCAACGGCGGCGACAACCTGATCGGCGACGACGGGCCCAATCAGCTGCTGGGCAGAGCTGGTCCGGACAACTTCTTCGCGGGTGGAGGTAACGACCTTCTGCTCGTCAACTCCGGCGACTCCGATCCGACCGTCGATTGCGGCGAAGGCTTCGACACTGCGCTGATCGACTTCGCCCCGATCGCCGACGGCCCGCCCGTCGATTGCGAGTCGGTCGAAGAACGCGCCCCGAACAGCTTCCGACCTCCCGACACTCCCCCCGGCCCGGAACCCGAACCCGAACCAGAACCACCGCCGAAGCCGCCGCAACCGGAAGCGAAATCCCCGCCCAAGCTGCCGGGCCCCGAAGCGAGCTCCCCGCAGCATGACCAGACTCCTCCCGCGACCCAGCTGCGGCGCCATCCCGCCGCGCTGCTGTTCACCTCAGGCAGGCGCCGCCGGGTCTCCTTCGGCTTCGCCTCCGAGCCGGGCACCCGCTTCCGCTGCAAGCTCGATCGCCAGTTTTGGCATTCCTGCCGCTCGCCGCGCTCCTACCTCGTCCGCGCCGGCCGCCATGTCTTCCGCGTCTACGCGATCGACGCCGCTGGCAACCGAGACAGCTCGCCGGCGACGTTCGGCTTCCGGGTCCGCTCCTAGAGCAGCGGGAACGTTCCCAGGCTCCCGTCTTCGAGCGTCAGTTTCAGCCCGGAGGGTGCTTTGCCTTCCCGGTAGAGGGCGTCGAGGCGATCGAGGGCGGCGTCGATGACGATTTCGTTGACGTGCCCGGCGAAGGGGGAGACGTAGCCCGGGATCAACCCGAGTACGTCGCCGTCGAGCGTCAGGCCGGGTGGCGATTCGGGAGCTTTGAAGATCGCCGTGGTGTAGTCGGTGGGGATGCCAGCCAGCGCCAGGGCAGCGACCATCTGGTCGCTCTGGTCGGAGGTGACCTCGCCGTCGAGGACGCCGTGGGAGACCACCACTCCTTTCAGGCCGGAGGCTTTCATCTGGCTGGAGCGTAGGGCTGGACTGCGGCTGAGGTAGGTGGCGGGGTTGAGGATCGGCGAGCCCATCTCGGCTTCGATGTCGGCCTTGGCATTGGCGCCCGTTGTCTGAATGCCGCCGAGTGGGACCAGTGAAATCGCCGTGGCGTCGGTGTAGATCTCCGGCACGTCGGTGACGCCTGCGACGTCGAACCAGTAGTCGAAGAGGGGGCTGCCACCGGCGCGGGTGGCATGTTCGGAGACCGCGAGCCCGGTCATGTTGCCGCCCATGCTGACGCCGAAGGCCGTGTTGACGAAGCGGGCGGGGTTGAGCCCCTGGCAGGTGCTGGTGAGCAGCTGCGTCGCGGCGATCGAGTCGGCCGCTCCCTCGCTCACTTTCCAGCCCCGCGAGGTGTTGCCGCTCGGCCCTTCGAGATCGACGGTGCCGTGGTAGTCCATCGCGATCACGATCACACCGTCGCGTTCGGCGATGCCGGGCATCAGCGGCACCATCGAGTGGGCCGTGGTCGGGTAGCCGTGCCCGAGCACGACGACGCCCTTCGGAGTCGTCGAGGGCAGCACGTAATAGCCATAGGTCGGGACTCCGCCGACGGTGATGCTGAGGGTCTGGATCGCCGACGGTTCCCCCGTGCAGGCGGGCGGTTCGGCCTGCGCTGTCCCACTCAGCGCCATCACCAGGGCGACGACCGACACCAGCAATCCGACAGCGCGCGAACGGCTCCTGCCCAACCTCACCATGACCTCTCCCGACTAATTAGTTGACTGCTAAAAGTTTTCGCAGCATACAGCTCGATCGGAGATCGTCAAGAGCGTTCGCGTGGGGCGCAGCACTCCGTGTCATCGGGAGCGCACACCGCGTCGACCCACCCCATAAACGAGCCAGCTACGCCCTGAAGGGGGTGGGTGCTATGGGCGCGGCTGGGATTCGAACCAGCGACCTCTCGCGTGTGAGGCATTTGATCGCTGGAGCGGCATATTGCTCTAGGTGGCCGAGAATGGCTCTGCAGCTGAGAAAGAAGGTTGGGAGGCGTTCGGCGGCGTTGGGCTGGGTTGGGCTGTGTTCTGGCCAATAAACGGGCCATTTGGCCAACGATTAGGCCAACGAGAGACCAGGCCAGCCTGAACTTCAGGACAGGCCCATCCGGCCACTTGCTGATGGCGAGACCAGTGTCAGGTCGCCCTTGACCAAATGCTGCTGCTTTCACGCGGAAGCAGAAGCGGCTGACGGCCCATGCCCAGCACTTCGCGGCCTCCGATCTCGCTATTTGAAGCTGCTAGATGCGACCGACTCATTCGATCCGCTCGCAATGCTTTGCTGCCCCGGAGCAGCAATGCAAGTTCAGCGCTACATCTCCGACGAGCTGACCCACTTCATCGGTCGCGATCTGGTCCGTGAGATGCGTTTCGAGGAAGAACGCGACGAGCGGGACGAAAGGCTTTACGCGCGCCTGGTCTCGATACTCCGCGACAGGGTGCTGTTCGCAGGCGGCGTACCGCCGAACCCCGAACCGGGGAAGGCAACCGCCAAGGTTCACGTGTCCTACACGGGGAAACCGGAGTTGAGCGAGTTGTTCGATCCGAACATCGTCTGTTTTTGCGATATCCCGGTCGGCGATGTCGAGATTCACGCCGCGAAGTACGGGCCGTTCGGGCTTTCGTTTGATCGACGCTTTCTTCTCGCGCATGGGGTGAACCCAGTCCTTTACCTCGCCGAAGACGCCGATATTGAAGGCGATAAGGCAGGGAAGGTCTTTGCCGAGGAAATGAAGCACACGATCGACTTTCTCGGTGAAATCTGGCATCGGAGAGAGGACATGCCAAAGGAGGTCTCCGCCGCCGCCGGCCGGGCGTTCTCATTCCTCCTGTATCACCATTTCCCGCTCGTCAAGGGGTTTCGCGCACGCGCTTCGGACGAGGATCCCGAGAACTACTACATGGAGCGAGAGTGGCGAACGTACAACGATTTCAACTTTGCGCTCCACGACGTCAGACGGGTCTATCTGCCCGCTCGATTCGCCGCGAGGTTGAGGGACGACCTGCCCGATTACTTCGGACAGGTCACTTTTCTCGACTAGCCCGCAGTTCGATGGCACAGCTCGGCGTCGACGAAGCTCTATGTGTGCCCCGTTGCAGGCGCGGCGGACCTTTCAGCCGGTAGGGCTGCGAAGCCTTCGACGGACGATTTCGATGCCTGTAGCCACTTCTGCGTCGCGCGACATGCGAACCGTAGCTAACTTCCTAGGGCCGAAGCCCGCCTCGACGCCTAGGGATCGGGCCACGCTCTGTAGTCGCATCCCTAGGTTGAAGACGCTTGAGTAGCTCGGCTCTTCGTCAGTAGCACGATCAACACGGGCCTTAAGCACCTATGCGGCCATCGCGGCATTCTTGCGCCCGAAGAAGTGCCGCCGCGTTTCGGGGAGAAGGAGAAGCGCGAGCGTGACGACGAACCCAACCTGGTAGTACCACGCGATCCCGCCGGTGAGGTCGGACAGGACGCCTAGGGCGCCGCCGGCGACGAGGAACCACCAGAGCCACCGGACGCCCTTCAGCAGGAAGTAGTTGATCAGCGCGTTGAGGGGGACGAAGGCCAAGTGGTAGAACTGCCCGGTTCCGACGGCCGACGCTGCTGGCCAGAGGACCGTCAGCACGGCGTAAGCCTTTAGAGCGGTTGGCGCCCCAGAC
>Ga0068853_100004201_pt1 | contig 11108 bp, 7 predicted proteins | sample KBSCornC32_FD_65655 | JGI IMG/M metagenome (GOLD analysis project Ga0068853, IMG submission 65655) | Corn rhizosphere microbial communities from Kellogg Biological Station, Michigan, USA - KBS Corn C3-2 | ecosystem: Host-associated > Plants > Roots > Rhizosphere > Soil ... | reverse complement strand
GGCATCACCGACCCCAACCACGAGCGGTACAAGGAAGCCGCCGAGGTCCGCAGCCTGATCGAGACCGACCGCGACGTGAAGACCATCTACGAGACCGCGCGCGGACTCGAGGGCCTGGTCCGCAACGCCGGCGTGCACGCCTGCGCGGTGATCATGAGCAGTGAACCGCTGGTGAACGCGATCCCGTTGTGGAAGCGCGCACAGGACGGTGCGGTCATCACCGGATGGGACTACCCATCGTGCGAGGCCATCGGGCTGCTGAAGATGGACTTCCTCGGCCTGCGCAACCTGACGATCATCGGTGACGCCTTGGCGAACATCAACGCCAACCGCGGCATCGAACTCGATCTGGACACGGTGCCGCTGGACGACCCGGCGACCTACCAACTTCTCGGCAGGGGCGACACCCTCGGCGTGTTCCAGCTCGACGGCGGCCCGATGCGCGATCTGCTGCGCCGCATGCAACCTACGCTCTTCGAGGACGTCGTCGCCGTCATCGCGCTGTACCGGCCGGGCCCCATGGGCATGAACGCCCACAATGACTACGCCGACCGCAAGAACGGCCGTCAGGCCATCAAGCCGATCCACCCCGAACTCGAAGAGCCGCTTCGGGAAATCCTCTCGGAGACCTACGGCCTGATCGTCTACCAAGAGCAGATCATGCGCATCGCGCAGAAGGTGGCCGGCTATTCGCTCGCCCGAGCCGACATTCTCCGCAAGGCCATGGGCAAGAAGAAGCGCGAAGTGCTCGACAAGGAGTACGAGGGCTTCTCCGAGGGCATGAAGAGCAACGGCTTCTCCGCCGCGGCCGTCAAGGCGCTGTGGGACACCGTCCTCCCGTTCGCGGACTACGCGTTCAACAAGTCACACGCGGCGGGCTACGGTCTGGTGTCGTACTGGACGGCGTATCTCAAGGCCAACTTCCCGGCCGAATACATGGCCGGGCTCCTGACGTCGGTGGGCGACGACAAGGACAAGGCCGCGGTGTACCTGGCGGACTGCCGCAGACTGGGCATCACGGTGCTGCCCCCCGACGTCAACGAGTCCGAGCTGAACTTCGCGTCGGTGGGCGTCGACATCCGCTTCGGATTGGGGGCGGTGCGCAACGTCGGCGCGAATGTCGTTGCCTCCCTCATCAACACCCGCAACGAGAAGGGCAAGTACACCGACTTCTCCGACTACCTCAACAAGATCGACGTCGCCGCCTGCAACAAGAAGGTGACGGAATCGTTGATCAAGGCGGGAGCATTCGACTCGCTGGACCACTCCCGCAAGGGGCTGTTCCTCATCCATACCGACGCCGTCGACTCGGTGCTCGGCACCAAGAAGGCCGAGGCCATGGGGCAATTCGACCTCTTCGGGGGCGCCGACACCGCGACCGACGCGGTGTTCGCCATCAAGGTGCCCGACGACGAATGGGAGGACAAGCACAAGCTCGCCCTCGAGCGGGAGATGTTGGGCCTCTACGTGTCCGGCCATCCACTCAACGGTGTGGCGCACCTGCTGGCCGCCCAGGTGGACACGGCGATCCCGGCGATCCTCGACGGCGACGTCCCCAACGATGCCCAGGTACGCGTCGGCGGCATTCTGGCCTCGGTGAACCGCAGGGTCAACAAGAACGGGATGCCTTGGGCGTCCGCACAGTTGGAGGATCTCACCGGCGGGATCGAGGTCATGTTCTTCCCCCACACGTATTCGACGTTCGGCGCGGAGATCGCCGACGACACCGTCGTCATCGTCAGTGCGAAGGTCAACTCGCGGGACGACAGGCTGTCCCTGATCGCGAACGACCTCGTGGTTCCCGACTTCTCGAACGCGCAGGCCGACCGTCCGGTGGCAGTCAGTCTGCCGACCCGGCAGTGCACGGTCGAAAAGGTGGGCGCGCTCAAGCAGGTGCTGGCCAATCACCCTGGGACGTCCCAGGTTCGGCTGCGTCTGATCAGCGGCGACCGCATCACCACGCTCGAACTCGATCAGGCGTTGCGGGTGACCCCGTCATCGGCCCTGATGGGTGACCTCAAGGCACTGCTGGGACCGGGTTGCCTCGGAGGCTAGTCGGGTAATTGGTATCTGATGAGCCGTGAGCTGTTGGCGACGACGGCCACCGAAGACGCGTTGTGCAGGATGGCGGCGACCACTGGTGACAGGGCACCGCCGGCACCCACCAGAAGGCCCAAGGCATTGACCGCGATCGACATGGCGTAGTTCTGCTGGATCACGGTCACCGCGCGCCCCCCCAGGTCACGGATGTCGAGCAGGCGGTGCAAGTCATCGCCGGCCAACGCGACGTCAGCGGTTTCCACTGCGACGTCGGTGCCTGCGAGTCCCATGGCGATTCCGATGTCGGCGACGGCAAGCGCAGGCGCATCGTTGATTCCGTCACCCACCATCGCCACGCGGTAGCCTTCGGCTTGCAGTTCCCGGACCGTGGCGAGTTTGTCCTCGGGTAGCACCTCGGCGCGCCACTCGTCGATACCCAACTCGGCTGCGACGGCCGCTGCCGTCTCCATGTGGTCGCCGGTGAGCATCACGATGCGCCGCACGCCGTTGACGCGTAATGCCGCCAGGACTTCGGGGGCTTCGGGCCGGATCACGTCGCGGAGGCTGATCAATCCGACCAGCTTCCCGTCTACGGCGAGGAGCAACGGAGTCTCGGCCTGGCGTTGTAGTCGGGCGACCCAGTCGGCGGCCTTCTTGGTGACGCGCACCTTCTCCCGGCGTAGAAGTGCCGAACTACCCAGCAACAGGGTGTGCCCGTCGGCCTGGGTGCGCATGCCGAGCCCGACGAGGACCTCGCACTCCTCGTGTGGGGGGATGGTGATGTGTCGTTCTTCGGTGGACCGGATCACAGCCTCCGCCAGCGGATGCCGTGAGTGGATCTCCGAACTCGCTGCGTAGGCAAGGACTCGTTCGGGTTCCCAATCATCGTGGAAGGCAATCACATTGGTGACCATCGGCCGTCCGATTGTCAAGGTGCCGGTCTTGTCGAAGACGACGGCATCGACGCGGCCGGCTTCTTCGAGGTGCGAGCCGCCCTTGATCAGGATGCCGCGGCGGGCGCCGTTGCCGATCGCGGCGCTGATCGCCGTCGGGGTGGCCAAACCGACCGCACAGGGACACGCGATCAACAACATGGTCATGGCGCGGCGCACGTCGCCGGTGAGGGCAAGTGTCAGTCCCGCGAAGAGAAATGACGCAGGCACGAATCGGCGGGAGAAGTTGTCGCCGACTGTCTGGATCGGGGCCCTGTCTTGTTGTGCCTGCTCGACGCGGGTGATGATGCGGCCGATGGTCGTGTCGGCGCCCACCGCGCTGGCTTCGAGCACGAGTCGGCCGCGGATCACCACCGAACCGGCGTGAAGACGTGCTCCTGGCGTGATGCTCACCGGCAGGGTCTCGCCGGTGATGGCGGACTGGTCGACGATCGCCTCGCCGTCGACGACCAGGCCGTCCACCGGGATCGCGACGTGATCGTGCACGACGACCAGATCACCCACGGCGAGGGTGTCGATGCGGACCTGAATCTCACTGCCGTCGGCAAGGCGGATCCAGGCCGTGTCGTCGTTGCCGCGCAACAGGTCCGAGATCGCTCGCCGGGTGCGGCGCAGCGTCAGGTCTTGGAGGTACTCGCCGATGTTCAGCAGCCACAGCACCGTGAGTGCCACCACGTTCTCCCGAAGGACGAGGCTGGCGATGGTGGCGGCGGACACCAGGGCGTCGGTGCCGACCGATCGGCCACCGACCAGGCCGCGCAGGGCGCCTCGGAAGAACGGGTACCCGGTCACGATCGTGGCACCCGAGGCGAACAGTCGGCTGGTCGGGCCCAGGAGCGGTGGACGACCAAAGGCGTACCGCCGCAACCCGAGCAAGGTCAGCGCGAGCCCTCCTATCGCCATCCGCAGTACGTCGGCGTTGGCGACGTCTGCTGAGCGCGGCGCCCGGACGGGCACCAGCTCGGCAGGTACGTGGCGGGCGTTGGCGATCGCCTTCATGATCGCCTCACGGTCAGACCATTTGGGGGAGTACCAAACCACCACCGATCCAGTGCGGGGATAGGCGTGGACGGCACGAACTCCAGCGGTTCCTTCGACCGAATCCTCTACCGCGACCGCACGCAGCGAACTGGATTCGATCCACGGCACGCGGACCCGGATCCGCCCCGCCGCATCGGAGACGACGGTCAGGTCGCCGTCGTCCGCCATCAGTGTTCGTGGTCGTGGTCGTGATTTGCGTCCGGGATCCCGGGCGGCGTGGCTTCCTCGCCGAGGCGCTCGCGGGCCTCGGCGACGACGTCGGCAACCGCCAGACGCGCCGATTCTGCGCCGACTTCGGCCTTGCGCACCCCTCGCAGACCCACCTCGGTGGCGGACACGGCCACCCCGCGAAGGGGTGCCTTGGCGGCTGCCTTTCGGAGGACATCGTAGGCGATTGCGCCGACGGTGCCGGTCACCACCGTTGCGGCGGCCTTCGCGAGGAATCCTTCAACGATCATCATCATTTCCCTTCATCGGCGCGCCCCAAACAGTTTGCGGCACAACGTTGGTCTATCGATCGACGGGGGTGACTCGGGCTGGTACTTCGGCGGCGCGCGGTGACTCTTCGCCAACACGGTCGGCGTCAGCGACTTGCCCGGCGAAACGGCTGCGGGCCTGCAACCTGGGGACGATCGTCACTGCTGCCACCCTGGCGAACAGGTACAGCGCGAAACTGATGGTGGCGATGAAGACGCTCGCCTTGACTTCGGAATGGACCAGGCTCAGCAGCAGCCCGCCGTCGGCGGCGACCAGCGCGAAGGCGATCGAGATGGCGATCACCACCGGCGTGCGGGCGCTGAGGCGACTGGCGGCCGCCGCCGGGGTGATCGCCAAACTCAGCACCAGTAGTGTGCCGACGATCTGGGCTGCCTCGGTCACCGTCAACGCCAGGATGTAGACGAACAGCAGACCGACCAGGCGGGTGGGGACGCCCCGCGCCTCGGCGAGTTCGGGATCCACCGAGGCGAACAGGAGCGGCCGGTACAGCAGCGCCATGCCGACCAGCACACCGATCGCAATGCCGGTGAGCAGGGTGATCTGGCCCGGGCTCACGCCGAAGATCTGGCCGAACAGGATGTTGGTCGCCGCGGTGGCGAAGCCGCGGTAGAGCGACAGGAGATACACCCCGACGGCGAGACCGAACGCGAGGATCACCCCGATGGCCGAGTTGCGTTCGCGCTCCCGGTTGCCGAGAAAGCCGATGGCGGTGGCGACCACGATCGACCCAAGCAGCGCACCCAGCACCGGGTCGTTGACGGCGACCAGGCCCGCCGCCGCACCGGTGAACGCCAGCTCGGCGGTGCCGTGCACCGCGAAAGCGAGGTCGCGGATGATCACCACCGGGCCGATGAGTCCGGCGGTGATGGCGACCAGAGTGGCCGCGATCACCGCGTGCTGCACGAAGCCCTGGGATAGGTACTGGGAGAACGTCATTGCACGACCACCCGGTCCTCGTCGACCTGCGCGAGTCGGGCACTTGGGCCCGGTTGCGACTGAGACCAGTCCTGGCCGCCGACGATGACGATCTGTCCTCGGACCCGCAGCACGTCGACCTCGGTCTGGTACAGCTCCGACAACCGGGGCCCGGTCAGAATCTCGTCCGGAGCGCCAATTGCCCAGCGGGATCCTACCACGTAGAGCACGCGGTCGACGGCGGGCAGCAGAGGGTTGATCTCGTGGGTCACGAACAGCACCGAACTGTTGAGGTCGCGGCGGCGGCGATCGATCAATTCGAGTACCTCGCGCTGGTGTTTGAGGTCCAGCGACAGCAGAGCCTCGTCGCACAGGATCAGCTGGGGGTCGCCCAACAGTGCCTGTGCGACTCGAAGCCGCTGCTGCTCGCCACCCGAGCACCGCCCGATCGGAGCGCCGGCGAATCCGGTGGCGCCGACCGCGGCGACCGCCTCGCGCACCCGATGCCGCTGCCGGTTCGAGAGCGAGAAGCCCCACCGGTGCCCGTCGAAACCCATGCGCACCAAGTCGATACCGCGAATCGGGAGGTCGCGGTCGAATCCCTTCTGCTGTGGGATGTAGCCGATGCTGCTGTTGCCCCGACTCGGTGGTGCCCCGCACACCTGCACCGTGCCCGACGTCAGCGGCGTCAACCCCAGCAGTACCTTGAGCAGCGAGCTCTTGCCGCTGCCGTTCGGCCCCAGCACGGCGACGAATTCGCCAGGCGCCACCGCCAAGTCCATGTCCTGCCAGAGCCGCCGACCCTGGTAGGCGAGGCCGGCGCCGCGCAGCTGCACGGTCGGCTGGATCGAGGTTGCGCTCGGGGTCACGATCGGCCGTTGAGCGCCGTGGCGATTTCGTTGATCTGGCGCAGCTGCCAGGCCTGGAAGTCCTTGTCGGTCGACGGCAGGGTCTCGGTGACACCGACGACGGGCACGTCGTCCTTCTGAGCCAGTTTCTTCACTGCGTCGGTTGCCGGGCTGGTCACCTGACCGTTGTAGAGCAGCACCTTGATGGCCTTGTTGGTGATGGCCGCGTTCATCGCCGCGTTGTCGGCCGGGCTGGGGTCATTGCCGTCTTCGATGGACTGCGCGAACGTCGGCGGCGTCGCCAGCTTCAGGCCGGCGGCGTCGACGAGATAGCCGGGCACCCGTTCGGTGTAGCCGACGGGTGCACCTGCATCCTTGGCCTTGAGGGTGGCGATAGCCGTGTTGATCGGAACCAGGCTGTCGGTGAACGACTTCGCGTTGGCCGTGAACGTGGCGGCGTCGTCGGGGTCGAGCTTGCCCAGCTGATCGGAGATCGCCGAGGCGACGTCTGGCACCTTGGCAATGTCGTACCAGATGTGGGGGTTGGCGTCCTGGCCTGAAATCTGCATTGTGTCGGCAGCATTGAGCACCATGCGGCTGGGATTGGGGGAGGCGGACATCAGCTTGTCCATGAAGTCGTCGTAACCCAGCCCATTTTCGACGACCATCTGCGCACTACTCACGGCGGCAGCGGTTTTCGCGTCCGCTTCGAATTCGTGCGGGTCGGCGTTGGGGTCGGACATTATCGACGTCACGGTCACCCGGTCCCCGCCGATCTGCTTGGCGATGTCGCCCCACACATTGGTGCTGGCCACCACCGTCAGCGGAGCGTGTGCCGCGGCGCTCGAGCTCGGCGTCGGCGAGGTTGGCGAAGTTGGCGGCGCCGGGGTGGGGCTGCATGCGCTCAGCGTGACCACCAGGGCGGTCACCGCGGCGCCCGTGGCGGCCGTCCTGCGGGCAAGGCGAATTGTCATTGACGGGGCTCCCTTGAACTAATGAACATGACTATCGTTATCGGTACCCTAGAGCATCCGTCGGAAGGCCATGCTTGGGCAGCACTGGTCATTGCCTTGGGGTTGACTGCGCGCGAGTCGGGCCCGCCGACGGCAGCTGCCCACCAGCCCACAGAGCTGCAGGTCCGGCTGTGTAGCGAATGAGGCCTCTACCAGCGCGGTTTTGCTGATTCCGGTGTCGCCGCCGCCCGTCATCGCATCCCCTTTCTCGTCCGCCAGGTCCAGCCTCTGGGCGGCCGTTGTCCGGCACGCCCCAGCCAGTGGTCGACGGGAGATTACGATGTCACCCGCATTGTTCGTATCGTCTGAGCTGATAGTTCGGGCCCAATGCTGATAGCGACGCGAGACTCAAACGACGCCGAACGCGCCGGCCGGCCGTGGCTGGGGGGGCATCGTCGGGTTTGCGTGGCCGGCGCCCATCGCTAACGACGCTGCGCGGCAGTCGACGAGAAGTCTTCTCCAAGTTCGGATTGGAGCTGCTGGTATCGCCCGCGTTCTCTCACCAGGGCCCCCTGGAGCTGGTTGCGGGAGCTGATGGCAAGCTTGGTGAAGACCTTTCGCAGATGGTAGGCAACGGTGCTGGAGCTGATGAACAGTCGCGCAGCGATTTCGGAGTTCGATGCACCCTGCATGGCGAGCACGGCGATCTGCAATTCCCGCGCGGTCATCATGTCATCGGGGGTGTCGACGCTGCGGCGGCGAACATGTTCACCGCTTGCACGAAGTTCCGTCCGTGCGCGTTCGGCCAGGCTGTCGGCGCCGGCCGCATCGACAATGTCGAACGCCCGCCGAAGCTGGATCCGGGCGTCGCGCTTGCGTCGCTGACGTCGCAGCCATTCGCCGTAGAGCAAATGAGTGCGGGCAAGCTCGATGCGGACGCGCGTTCGCCCCAAATGCTCTATCGCCGCCTGGTAGTGCTCGTCCGCGGTGTCATCCGCGCTGACCAGAGCGTGTGAGCGGGCCAGTATTCCCAGCGCCCAATCGGTGCCACTGGCGTTTGCGTTTGCCGAGAGCTGCTCGATCGCGGACGCGGCGCGCGTCGGCTGTCCGCTGCGCACGGACGCCTCGATGAGCTCAGGCAACGCCAGGGTTGACCAGAGCTCCTCGGGATGAGCGCTAGCTTGCGTGGCGTCCGCGAGAGCTTCGGAGTACCGGGCGCTGCAGTTGTACAGCAGTGCACGATTGAAGTAGGCGCTGGCCAGCCCCATGCCTTCCCCGCGTAACAGCGACTCCCTTACCGTCGTGTCCACGAGATCTACGACCTCGGCTTCGCGCCCACGGCAGGCTGCGAGTGGAAGTGCGGCATAGGGCGGCAGTCGGTTCCCGATCGCATCGCCTACCGCTTCGGCCTCGTCGACCAGCGCTGTGGCCGAGGCGAAATCGCCACCAAAGAGATGAACGAATGCCAGGGAGTTGAGGGCGACGGGAAGCACCGCCAGTGCCCCGGCATCGCGCGCGACCTGAACCTGCAACGTGGCCAGCGCATGCCAGGTGTCATCGTCCCACACGACGACTGCGGCATGACACGCAAGCCACAACCAACGGAGAGTTTCCTGGCTGGTTAGGGTTTGGAAGCGAAAGGCGCGGAGCGCATCCTTGATCACCGGTACGCCGGCCACGTATCTGCCTGTGATCACGAGCGCCAGACCGTCCAACAACTGATCCCACGCCGGCGAAGACATCGACAACGGCGGGGCCGAGAGCGCGGTTTCGGCTATCTCGACCGCTCCCCGCCCGCCGGCTAAGCGGCCGGCGAACAGCCCGGCCGACAGCGCCTCGAGGAGGGTTTCGCGAGCCAGACACAGGTCCAGCGACAAGAGTTCCTGGGCCGCCGTGAGCAAAAGCTTCGGAGCCTCTCTGCCGCGGCTCGACGCGAATGCAATGCGGCCTCGGATCAGATCCGCGCGGGCGCGGTGGATGCCGTCGAGCCCCCCGACCTCTGCGGCCGCGACCAGATCGAGCGCCACGTCGAAGGCGCCGACCTGGCATTTCGCATGGGCTGCGGCCAACGTCCGTCCTGCTCTGCGGCCCGGACCGCCCGTCAGGGAGGCTGAGCGTTCAAGGAATGCGGCGGCTGCTGCAATACCTCCGCGATCCTGTGCGCGCTCGGCGCACCTTTCCAACTCCGCGGCAACCGCGTCGTCGATGCCGACGGTCGCGGACGCGAAGTGCCATGCGCGCCGGTCCGGGTCGACCCTCGGATCCGTGGCCTCGGCCAGCGCGCGGTGCGCGGTGCGCCGTTCCCGATCCGACGCTGATCGGTACACGACCGACCGCACGAGTGGATGCCGAAACCGAACCCGAGAGCCGAACTCAATGAGACCGCTGTCTGAGGCCGGCGAGGCGGCACTGACCTCGATGCCGAGCCGTCGGGCCGCTCTCCAGAGCAGCTCCGGCGAACCGAGCGGTTCCGCCGCCGCCAGCAGCAGCAGCGAATGACTCTGGGGCGGAAGGGATTCTGCGCGAGATCGGAAGTCGAGCTCGAGGCGACCCAACGGCTCGTCGTGGTTCGGTAGCGCGAAACCGCCCGCAAGCTCGGCAGGGGTCAGGCCCCGGGTGAGCTCCACCAACGCCAGGGGGTTGCCGCGTGTCTCGGCGATGATGCGGTCGCGCACCTGTTCATCCACCGGCCATCGCAACACCGATGTCAGTAGGTCTCGCGCGTCTGCGTCAGAAAGGCCCTCGACAAGCAGGTTCGGCAGCCCCTCCAGCTCCTTGCTGGGCTGTCGCGTGGCGAACACCAACGCCATCGACTCCGCCAGTAGCCGGCGCGCGGCGAACGCCATCGCTTGGCGCGACGAGCGGTCCCACCACTGGAAGTCGTCGATCACGCAGAGAACTGGCCGCTGCGCGACCGCGTACGAGAGCAGGCTCAACGTGGCAAGGCCGACCAGGAATCGATCGGGTGGCGGTCGCGCGTAAGCCCGAAGACGACGCCAAGCGCGTCGCGCTGCGGCTCGGGAATCCGGCCAAGCCCCTCCAACAACGGGGTGCAGAACTGGTGTAGACCTGCGAATGCTAGCTCCATCTCCGACTCCGCACCCTCGCCTGAGACGATGCGGAACTCCGGCGCTGAATCGATCGTGCGCTGGAGCAACGCGGTCTTCCCGACACCCGGTGCGCCACACACGACCAGAACCCCGCCGCACCCATCGCGGGCAGTTTCCAAGAGCTTGTCGAGGGTCTTACGCTCGTCGCTACGCCCGCAGAACATCCTTCCAGCCTAGCGAGCGGGCTCCCCGACGTCTCAGCCGTTGACCGTTGAACGCCACTAGGCCATGTCCGTGATGCGCCGCCGAATACCCACGTCGGTGACAACCCGCTCGGTCGGGTGCCAAACGTCAGCCTTCGCGAGTGCGATGCGTAGTGATGTCGTTGGCGCACAACTAATTTGGGGTTAGAAGATGAGACTCGCGGTTGATCAGAGCGTCAGCGCTGACACCCTGTGCCGACGCTTCATCCGCACCGGTCCGGGCAGACCGTCGAGTCCGGCAAGGGTCATCAGGACCGATACGGTGCGCGGGCACGCGTGATACCCATACCCAGGGTGATAGAGCAACCTCCCCGGACCTCCGCGAGGCGTCCGAAGGCAGGTGTAGCTTTCGCGGCATGGCCGCTCCCACCGTCGACGTCAAATTGCCGGGCCGCCTTGGCGACCCGCTCATGGAGCTGCGCTCCGATCCGCGCGCCGACCCCCGGGTGGTCGCGATGTTCGCCCGGTTCGGGCTCGACGGGAAAGCCGCCGAGCTACCCGTCACCCGCCAGTCACCCATCCAGGACTTGCTGGCCGTGGCATCCGA
>Ga0068853_100004193_pt1 | contig 11116 bp, 3 predicted proteins | sample KBSCornC32_FD_65655 | JGI IMG/M metagenome (GOLD analysis project Ga0068853, IMG submission 65655) | Corn rhizosphere microbial communities from Kellogg Biological Station, Michigan, USA - KBS Corn C3-2 | ecosystem: Host-associated > Plants > Roots > Rhizosphere > Soil ... | reverse complement strand
TAATGGAAAGGACAAATCATTCTTCCTGTTCGGCTTCGAGGCGATCCGCGACTCTCGGCCGCGTTTTGACGTTACAAACGTCTGGGTGCCGACCGAAGCGCTGGCCTCCGGCGACTTCTCGGCCTTCAGGTGTCTGCCGACGTCGAAAGCTGGCACGTGCACCAACATCTATGATCCACTGACGCGAACGAACGGCGGATCGGGAACAACTTACACCGGGACACAGTTTGCGGATCCAAGCCGAGCAACTGCGGACAATCCGCTTGGACTGAACATCATTCCGCTGAACAGGCTTAACGACGTTGCCAAAGCCATTTTGCCGTTTTTCGGTGCACCGAAAAACCCGGGGCTCGTCGGCAATATAAACGACTCAACGCTTTCAGAAGTTACGAAACCCTACAACAACTGGACCTTTCGTGTCGATCAGAAGATATCCGAAAATAATCATTTATTTGTTCGCGGAAGCTGGTATGACAGAAACAGCCTTTACGATCGATACACAGACAGCGCTTACGCCGGAACGAATTTTGTGTTTGCCTCGCGCGGCGGCGTGATCGACGATGTCCATACATTTAATTCAACGACGTTCCTTAACGTCAAGTACGGATACAATCGCTTTATCAGAGCTTCCGGCGCACAAGCGGACGCGGTCGGATTCGATCTGACACAGCTTTGGGGCTCAACGGCTGGTGCGGCCTACAATGACATCGTAGGCGAAGGGATCCGACGCTTTCCGCGGTTTAATTTCCCGTCAAACGGAACACTCGGCAATGGATTGACCGACGAAGACCGTCCGGTCGATTCTCATAACGTTGTTGCAGTTCTTAACAAATCCTTTGGTAGACATTCGATGAAATTTGGCGGCGAGCTGCGCATTTATCGCGAAGATGACAATTTTGCGAGCAACGACCAAACAGGTCAGTTTACATTTAACAACACGTACACCCGCGCGAGCACCAACTCGAGCACCGGCCCTCAGGAAGTCAACGGACTTCAGGGTTTTGCTTCGTTCCTGCTTGGGTTGCCGGCGACCGCGACTATCACGCGTAGGGCCGACTATTCGGAGTATTCCAAGACGTGGGGATTTTTTGTGCAGGACGATTGGAAAGTGTCCCGAAATCTGACCCTCAATCTCGGATTGCGATATGAAAAGGAACTGCCGCTCGTCGAGCGTCAGAACAAGAGCGTCTCGGGTTTTGATCTCTCGTACGTCCAGCCATCTCAGGCGCAGGTCCGATCTAAGTTGACCGCGGCCGACACGGATCTGAATGGAAACCCGATCGACCCGGCGAGTTTCAATCTAATGGGCGGCTTGCTGTTTGCGGGAACCGATACTGGCAATGGGCTGTACCATACACCCAGCAATACGTTTTTACCGAGAATCGGCGCGGCTTATCGGTTGGGGGACCACACAGTTATCCGCGGCGGTTTCGGGTTATTTGCTGGCTTCCTTGGTGAAAGGCGTGGTGACGTTATTCAGCCGGGTTATACACGTACGACTTCACAGCCGTTGACCACGCTCGCAAATGGCGCGCAAATTCCTATTTCGATCTCGGATTTTCCGACGACAATATCGGTTCTTGAGCCTGTTGGGAATGCCGACGGAAAGCAGACGGGGTTAGGCGGAGGAATCGCCTTTTTTAACCAACACCCAAAGTCGGGCAAACAAGCTCGCTGGCAGGTTGGAATCCAGCGTGAGCTGCCCTGGGGATTAGTTGCAGAAGCTGTTTATGTCGGCGACTACGGATATGATCTTGAGATCATACAGGACATCAATGCACTTCCGACTAAATACCTTATCGACGCCGGATTGGATGCAAACGGCGCGATCGATCCTGCACTGGCCGCAAGATCGGCTCTTCTGACCGCGAATGTCCCGAATCCTTTCCGAAACGTTCCCGGCTATGAGGGTACCAACCTGTTCAGTTCGTCACAGATCCAGCGCCAGGTTCTGCTGCGGCCGTTCCCGCAGTTCTGCGGCAGCACGAATTGCAACACAACTGTGTTAACTTCCAACAACGATGGAAAGTCGTGGTATCACAGCGGCCAGTTTGCAATTCAAAAACGGTTCGGCTCCGGCAACACGATCCAGGCAGCCTACACATGGTCCAAGTGGCTGCAGGCGACCGAATATCTGAACCCGGGTGACGAGAAACCGACCAGGATGATCTCCGACCAGGATTCGCCGCATCGGTTCACGCTCAGCGGCATCTGGGCCCTCCCATTCGGCAGAGGACAGAAGTTTGCGAATGGTAACGGGATCGTTGATCGGATCGTCGGAGGGTGGCAATTACAGGGTGTGTACCAATTTCAGGTCGGATTTCCCGTTGCCTTTGGCTCGTACAACATAACCGGCGGTACGACGTCAGGCGATATTTTCTACCTCGGTGGAAAGATCGGTATACCGTCAAGCGAACAAACGACCGACCAATGGTTCAACACGGATGCGTTTTCGCAAGTCGCTCCCATAACGGGGCATTTGCGAACACTGCCGTTTCGCTTTAGCGACGTTCGCAGGGACAACATTAACAATGTCGATCTGTCGTTGTTAAAGAACACACGTATAACCGAGACGACGAGGATACAGTTCAGATTAGAAGCGATCAACGCTTTCAATCATCCGTACTTTCCCGCGCCGTCGGTGGCGCTTGGCTCGGCCTTCGGTACCGTCGGGGCCGGAAGCTCGAATCAGGCAAATTACGCACGACGAATTCAGATAGGTATTAAGTTCCTTTTCTAAGGTACGTGCTTGCTCTTGAAAACAGAGTTGGCCGCAGTGTTTTAACGCTCATCCAACTCTGTTTCCGCGTTCTGGGTCTTTGTTTTTTAACAAATCATTCCTTGACCACCGATGAGCTCTGGACAGAATTTTTATTTCGTGTTATCTTTCCGACTAACCAGTCTTGATAAGTTATTTTGCCCAGATCCGAACAGATTTTTGTACATGATTTAGATAGTTTCTTTTTTTTAACATTTTGAGTTAAGCGGTTTACTGAAAAGGCAAACGTTTTTGGCCAGAGTCGCGATCGCTCCTTTTTCACACTTGCGATCAAACTTTTCAGGCACCAATGCTGCTTGAACTAAGCTCCGCTTCGAATGCAGAGAACAGCTGCGATCCGATCAGGAGCTGCTGCACCAGTCAGTAATACACGGGTTTCCAAGCCCGTTCCATCACGTTAGGAGGCATATGCGATTAGTTAAGATTTCGGTTTTCATTCTTCTGTTAAGCTTGGCGATAATTGGTCAAACCAATCGGGGCGGCATCAGTGGAACCGTTAAGGATTCCAATGGCGCAGTTGTCCCCGATGCCAAAGTGACGATCACGAATGTCGGCACCGACCAGTCGATCACGTTGACGACATCGAGCGATGGTAATTTTCTCGCCAACTCTCTGGAACCTGTCGAATATAACGTACTGGTCGAGGCGACCAATTTCAAGAAATCCGTTGTTCAAAAGGTCAAGGTGAACACGGCGACAACGTCAACGGTAAACGTTGTGCTTGAGATCGGGAACTTCACCGAGACGGTGACTGTTCAACCGGACGACGAGCTGCTGAACACGCAAACGGCGACCACATCGCAGACCATCTCCGAAATGCAGCTTCGGGAACTGCCGTTGAATAACCGAAGCGTTCTCGATCTTGCCGTAACGCTTCCGAATGTGTCCGGCGATGCGGGCAGCGAGGATGCTGAGGTCACCTCGGGCCAGCCGGTTCCGGGTTACAACCTTAGTTTGAACGGCGGCCGCCCGGGTGGGACGTCGATCCTCGCCGATGGTGTTAACAATACAGGCGTTGGCATCGGCCGGGCCATCGTCAGCTTTACACCTGAAACTGTGCAGGAGTTTACCGTCCAGACATCGGTTTATTCGGCCGAATATGGAAACACGAGCGGCGGCGTGATCAACGCTACGACCAAGTCGGGAACGAACGACCTGAATGGAACGGCACTTTGGTACACACGAAATCCAAAGTTTAATGCTCAACCCTATCGCATCGGCACGACACCTCGTACTCCTAATAACCTGCGTTATAACCAGGTGTCGCTGACGGTCGGCGGGCCGGTTTATCTGCCGCGATTTGGCGAGGGCGGCCCGATGCTTTACGACGGGCACAATCGAACCTTCTTTTTCTTTGCGTACGAGCCGCGATGGCGAAAGGATTTTGTGACCACGACGACCTTGCTTCCTACTGCGGCCGAACGCGCAGGTGATTTCAGAAATCTGGTCAGGACGAACCAAGGCGGTTGGGTCCCAACTGATGTCGCGGCACAATTTCCTACGACAGTTGCCGGTCCCTCAAACATCTACCAACAGTTCGTAATATCCAACGGCAGTCTCGTACCTATCCAGTTGGCAGCCGGAAATCAGTATTGTCAGTTCAATGATCCGCGGGCAATTACAGTAAATACGGTCTGGAACGGCCAAAACATTCCGACACCACAATGTAATGCCACGATAAACGGCGTGCCAAACGATGCCTTAAACGTCTTACCATCGCAATTCATCGATCCGACGTCGCAAAAGATACTTCAGTTCATGCCCGTGGGCGGTGACTACTTTCTCGACAACGGCGTTATTCGAAACTACATAGTCAATCGCGAGGTCACGCAGAACGAGACCCGCTATACGCTGCGGCTGGACCATAACATTACGAAATCGAACAAGATCAGTTTTCGCTACAGCAGGACCCCGGCCACGGCCGTGCGCGATTTTGGGACCGACGTGAACGGCAGCACGGGTGTGTTCAGCAATGCCAGACAGTATCTGGTAAGCGACGATCATATCTTTACGCCGAACATTGTTAACAACCTGCGTCTCAGCTACACCAAGGGAATATTCAGTGAGGATTTTTCCCCTGAATTTTCGATCAACGGCGGGCGAAATCTGGCGACCGAGCTTGGAATTCCAAGTTTGACGAGCGGCGGCCTGCCGTTGTTCCAGATCAGCGGGGACGGCGGAAGCAATCGCGGCTACAACGCTTTTGCTGATGTGGGTTCTTCAGGTTCCACAAACAATTTTAACCAAGAGGAACGTTATAATGTCGATGACATCGTCTATTGGAATCGCGGCAACATGGGGTGGAAGTTTGGTGCCAGCCTGAGCCTTTCCAAACTAAATGTGATCCCGTTTTTCGGAGCGTCGGGAGGCCGCTGGGAGTTCCGTGTGGTCAACACCAGCAGTAACCGCTCGACAAGTCTTGCAAACGGCGGCAATAACCTCGCCAGTCTGCTCCTCGGCGTGCCCAATGCCGTGCAGGTAAGGCCGCTGCTTCTTGATTACAATTATTATTGGAAGGCTGGCGCCCTATTTGTTCAGAACGACTGGAAAATTCGCCCTAACCTTACGCTCAATCTGGGATTCAGATACTCGCTGCAGCTTCCGCGCGGTGAACGGAACAACCAGCAGGGCGTGTTTCGTCCGGACCTCGCGGAAACCGTGACGCTTACCGATGCCCAGCGAAATGCGATAATAACCGGGCTGGGGATACCGGCCGATTCGCCGAACAGAGATGCGATCATTGCAGATATCCCGACCAGCGTCCAGATCCCGGTCTTTGCTTTGGCTGGTATGGGAGGTCGGTCCAAGTATCTTGTACCGGTCGATCACCACGATTTTGAACCGCGATTTGGATTTGCGTGGAGCCCGAAATTCTGGAAATGGGCGGAACACCGCAGCATGGTGATCCGCGGCGGCTACGGCATTTCGCACGCTCCGCTTACGGGAAACAACCGTTTGCCAAATCCGGATTTTGGCGGCTTCCAGGCGGTTTCGACTGTTGCGAACGGCTCGGCCGGCACGGTCGATGAAACTCAACCGGTTCGTTTATCAGGCAATCCGCCCAATCTTCCGAGGGCCACGTTCCAGGAGGCACTTGCGAACACGTTTGGCCTGACGGACGACGGGCTTATCACTCTGAACAGTCTGGGTGTTCCGGGCTTTGCGTTTCCGGGTGAGGATTCCGGAGCTATTCCTTATACACAGAATTGGAACATGTCGCTTTCGTTCCAGTTATTCAAAAATACAGTACTCGAGGTTGCGTACGTCGGAAACAAGGGAACGCATCTCTTCATGCCGTTCGTCAACGTCAATCCGCGCGACATTGATTTTGTCGAGTTACTCGAAGGCAGCAACATACCTGCCGAGAACACGTTTAGGGACCCGTTAGGGAGAGAAAACGCACTTGGAGCAGTGATTTCCATTCAGCGAAACAGCATCACCGCACCGTTTTTAGGTTTCAATACGCTTAACCGGTTTTACGATTCCTCGGCCAACAGCATATATCACGCGGGATATATCGAGATTCGCCGGCGATTTTCCGACGGGCTGACGTTTACCGCGAACTATACGTACGGCAAATCAATAGACGACGCGTCCGATTCGTCGCCCGATGTACGCGTTTTGTCGACGGGCACTACGCTTGGGCAGGTCTTTTACGGCGCACCGAGAAGCGGCGACCGCGCCGTTTCGGCATTTGACCTGAAGCACAATTTTAACAGCACGTTTGTTTGGGAAATTCCGGTTGGACACAGGCGATGGCTGCTGAAAGATTCTCCGGGTTGGGTCGATTCCTTTGTCGGAGGCTGGAATGTTTCAGGCATCTTCCGTCTGCAGGGCGGACAGCCTTACACACCGTTTATTACTGACACAAACCGGCTCGGCGGAACTAACCGTTCCGTTCGTTTAGACATCGTCCCGGGTGTGCCGCTCAAGAATCCGTTATGGAGCCGCGATTGCCCGATTGGATCCGGTTGCGAACCGTATGTAAATCCGGCGGCGTTCATGCGACCGATCAAGGGACAGCTTGGCAATTCGCCGCGAACAATAAGTCTAAGATCGCCGACGCAGCCGTATTTCGACTTTTCGATCCAGAAGAACTTCCCGCTGCCGTTTATCGGCGGAGAAGGAAAGCGGCGGCTCAATTTCCGCGTAGATTTTCTCAATGCCTTTAACACCCCGGTATTTAGGTACAACAACACGGGAAATACGCCGTTCGGATTTGGAACGCTTCCCACCGAGACGCCCGTTACGTTGGCCGAATATAATTCCTGGGCCGATTTTAACGGTAAGCCAAGGGCGACTGGCGCCAGCGATCCGGCACTTCTTGCGGTCCAGAACCTTACAGTCGATGCCCAGCTGTCCACCGGAGCATTACCGTTGGATTATTTTCACATACAGGTTCCCGAGGGATTTGCAACAAAAAATCCGAACGCATTCGATATTACGACCGACTCGGGTCTCAAGCTTTACCGCCTGAGACAGACCTACGATGCGAATTTCGGAACGCTTTTCCCTGTGAATAATCCGCGTTACATCCAGTTCGGAATTCGACTGTTCTTTTAACCGGCACGCTGCCGCTGTTCATGCATCGCTTCGATAAAATTTTATTGAAGCGATGCAACATATGTTATAATTAACACGACGGGTGTTGTGCATCGTGGTGTTTGACATCAAATCGATCGTGGTTTTTCCGGCCGCCAAAGTTTTTTTCCAAAATACGACGGGACGGCTCCTATAATATCGATAAATATTGTGATAGCAATAAGTTGGCTGTCCCACGACATCGTGGGACAAGCGTGGGACAACATGGAACAGATTTTCAAATTCCGTTTGACAGCCGGAATTTGAAAGGCAAGTAAAAAACAATCATGAAACGGATATTTTTCACATTTCTGCTAATAATTTTAATTGCGGCAATCTTTCGGGCACAGGATCCGCCTCGGGAATGGGTCGATCCGGATACGGGCCACCGTGTGGTGCGGCTTTCGGACGAACCGGGCAGCTCTTCGTTTTATTTTCATCAAAACGGATATACGGCCAGCGGCGATAAGCTCGTCTTCTCAACTCGCTCCGGCCTTTCGACCTACGATTTCAAAACCAAAAAGATCGAGCAGATAGTCGAAGGCCGTGCGGGCGATGTGATCGTGGGACGGAAATCGCGCAAGGTTTTTTATTTGAAAGGCGATACGGTCTATGAAACCGACATCGACACCAAGGCCACGCGCGAGATCACCAAGGACGCGCGGCTGCGTTCCGGTTCTGGTTTTGCGGTCAACGCCGACGAAACATTGCTTGGGGGCAGTATGGTAGCGGGAGACGTACCGAAAGAGTTCCGCCCGTCCGGACCGCCGCCGGCGCCGAGCGTGCAGCCCCAGGCGAGCCCAACCCCGCGTGGCGACAATTATCCCGGCAAGGGCGAAATGATGGAACGGCGGCTTGCGGCAAAGATCCCGATGGCGCTCTATACCGTCAATATCAAAAGCGGCGAGGTCAAGACGTTCCACCCGGCAACCGACTGGCTGAATCATGTGCAGTTCTCGCCGACCGACCCGACCCTGATGATGTTCTGTCACGAAGGCCCGTGGCATAAGGTCGATCGCATCTGGACGATCCGCACCGACGGGAGCGATCTAAAAAAGATCCATACTCGTACGATGGATATGGAAATTGCCGGGCACGAATTCTTCGGGCGCGACGGCAATATCTACTACGACCTGCAGACGCCGAAAAGCAAGGTCTTCTGGCTTGCGGAGTACAACGTTAAGACGGGCAAGATGACCAAATACAGCCTCGAAAAACACGAGTGGTCCGTGCATTACAACGTTTCACCCGACGGCAAACTTTTTGCCGGCGACGGTGGCGGCCCAAACAGTGTCGCTCGCGGAGACAACGGCCAGTGGATCTATCTTTTCCGGCCCGAAAACGGGAAACTTAAGGCTGAGAAATTGGTAAATATGGCGAAGCATGATTACAGGCTTGAGCCGAATGTAACATTTACGCCGGATGGTAAGTGGATCGTCTTCCGCTCAAATATGTTCGGCCCGACTCAGATCTACGCGGTCGAGGTGAAGAAGGCTGGCTAGCAAAGGACTACGGTTTTTTCGTAAAGCCGTGAACGCTAAGCCAATTTGCACAAAGCTCGGTCCACGTTGCCAATACCGGGTTATTCGGCGCCAGCCCGAACCCGTGCGGCCCCTGCTCATACAGGTGTAGTTCGAACGGTACGTGTGCCTTGCGCAGCGCATCGGCAAACAGCAGGCTGTTCTCAAAAGGTACTCCGGGGTCTGCAACCGCGTGGACAATGAATGTCGGAGGCGTGTCTTTGGTAACGTGCAGCTCGTTCGAATAAAGTTTGACGGCTTCGGCTGTCGGATTTTCGCCAAGGAGGTTTTTCTTTGAACCGGAATGTGTGAATTCGCCCATTGTGATAACGGGATAGATCAACACGATCAGATCGGGCCGTGAGCTTTCCCGGTCGATCGCGTCGTTGGCGTCCGACTTTCCTGCGTCGAAGTGGGTTGCAAGCGTTGACGCAAGATGTCCGCCCGCGGAAAAGCCGAGAATGCCAATGCGATGTAAGTCCAGATTCCATTCTTTTGCACGCGAACGAACCATTCGGAGCGCGCGCGACGCATCCAACAAAGGCGAAGGAGCGTGATAGCGCATCCCGAGTCGGTATTTCAAAACAAACGCCGTTATGCCTAAGGAATTAAGCCATTTTGCAACGTCGCTTCCTTCTTTTATTTCAGAAAGATGCGAATATCCGCCACCAGGACAGACAATGATCGACGCTCCCGTCGCCTTATCTTTTGGAGCAAAAAACGGCGTGATAACAGGAATATCCTGCGGCTCGTTGCCTGCGGCACCCGGCGCACCATTTAGCCAGAGCACGATCGGTTCCGACTGTGCATACAGATATTTCATCGGTATAACGAGTGAAACGAAAATAAAAAATATTGATAATCGAAGCTTCATCGATATTTTACAAAGGTCAATTTCCAATAGGTTCAACTCGAAAGAACGAAAGCGGTCCGAACATAATTTACTCTATTTCAGCCGGATGCGGCAATAATCGTTAAACGGTTAAATCGATTTACACTGCCGAGTTGAGATCAAACCAAAAATGAGAAGATTACTTCCGATCACGGTTCTAATTGTACTGATAGTTTTCGTCGGCGCAGGTTATTCGCAGCGAGGCGATCAGGCGCAAATAACTTTGCCGTCAAGATATTTATCGCCGATCGGCGGCAGGCAGTCACTGGCCGTTACGAATATTTATTATGAAACTGCGAGTGGCCGGACGATGTTACCATCGGCTCTTACCGCAGGCCTAAAGAAAAACGGCCAGCTTGATGCGAGTCGGAAAATGCCCGATGGCCGAACGCTCAATATATCGGTAACGCCTGCGGGAAAAAGCTTCAATGTCAGCCTGACGGCAAGCCCTCATGACGGGATCATAAAATGGGGATTGGCGATCGAGTCAGCCGCAGCCGAATACTACACAGGCCTGATGGAGCGCGTCGTCGATGGCCCCCAGCAGGCGTCGTGGGCTCCCGGAATAAAGCAAGCAATGAACCTTCGCGGGCAGAAGGTCGATATGATAATAAAGCCGACGACGTCCGTTTACGCGCCGTTCTATCTGTCATCTCGCGGCTATGGTGTTTCTGTTAAAGGTGATTGGCCGGGGCATTTTGATCTTGCCGCGAGTGACCCGGGTCGAGTGAAGATCGAGTTCGAAGGCCCGAAGTTTGAGCTGAAAATTTATACCGCTGATAACCCCGCGGATATCGTCAAGGCCCACGCCGCAGACGCAGGACTGCCAATCTTGCCACCAAAATGGATGTTTACGCCGTGGCGCTGGCGCGACGAGCACACTCAACGCTCAGCGTATTATGACGGCACCAAGGTGACTGCGCCTTTTAATTCCGAGGTGATGGAAGACGTGCTGATGATGAAAGCCTTCGGCATTCCGAACGGCGTCTATTGGATCGACCGCCCATGGGGAACGGGGCTGTGGGGATATGACGATTTTGAGATCGATCACAAACGTCTTCCGCATTTCGAAGAAATGGTCAAGTGGCTCAAAGCTAATAACCACGAGACCGTCCTTTGGATCGCTCCCTTTTTCCAGGGAAAAATGGCCGAAGAAGCGCTGGAAAAAAAATGGAATCTGGCAGGACAGGTCCGGCCGTCAAACGGAAATAATTACCCGATGGTTGACCTGACCAATCCCGACGCAAAGGCGTATTGGCAATCAGGTATCGAAAAACTGCTGAGGCTCGGCGTCGCCGGTTTCAAACTCGACCGCGGTGAGGAGAATATACCCGACGACGGGCC
>Ga0068853_100004192_pt1 | contig 11118 bp, 12 predicted proteins | sample KBSCornC32_FD_65655 | JGI IMG/M metagenome (GOLD analysis project Ga0068853, IMG submission 65655) | Corn rhizosphere microbial communities from Kellogg Biological Station, Michigan, USA - KBS Corn C3-2 | ecosystem: Host-associated > Plants > Roots > Rhizosphere > Soil ... | reverse complement strand
TCTCGCTCGCGGCGATGATTCCGGACGGCTCGATCGTCCAGAACGGCGCTCCGCACCGCTTCGCGCTGGTGCTCGTGCCGCTCGCCGCGCACGTCATGCGCACGCTCTGCAACGATGCATCGCCGCTGCGCACGTTCCGCAACCTCGCCGGATTCCTCGGGCTCTTCGTGATCGCGTTGCCGATCGCCGCGAGCGCCGCGACGCTGCTCGCGGCGTATCCCGGCGGCGCAGCGGTCCAGCGCTTCGAAATCTGGCTGCACGTCGGCTTCGCGCACGCGCTCGGCTACCTCCTGTTCGCGCCGACGTGGTTCAAGCCGCGCGCGCGCTGGACGACGCTGCAGCGCATGTTCGCGCCTGATTCGTGGCCGGCGATCTCGGCGCTCGCCGCGGTCGCGGCGATCGGGCTTCTCTGGAGCGCGTTCGGCGGCCTCTCGTACGTGCGCCCGCTGCTGCTGCTCGCGCCGATCCCGGTGCTCGTGTTCACGGCGCTGCGCGCGCGCGTCGCCGGCGCGTACGTGCTCGTCGTCATGGTCTCGATCGTCGCGATCCAGCTGAGCCGCGCCGGCCGCGGACCCTTCATCGAGGACGACGCGTCGCTGACGGCGCTCTCGTTCATGTCGTGGATTCTCGCGATCGCCGTCGCCTCGTGGCTCCTCGCGGTGCTGATCGAGCAGCGCGTCGACATGCGCCGCGCGCTGGTGCATTCGAGCCGCGAAGTACGCGAGCTCGCCGGCCGCCTCATCGAGGCGCAGGAGCAGGAGCGCTCGCGCATCGCGCGCGACCTGCACGACGACATCAACCAGCGCCTGGCGTCGGTCTCGATCGAGCTTTCGGCGATACGGCGCGGCGCAGGCGCGGCCGGCGCCGAGCTTTCGCACGTGCAGGACGAGCTCATCGCGCTGTCCGAGGACGTGCGGCATCTCTCGCACAACCTGCATCCGAGCATGCTGCACGAGACCGGCCTCGATGCCGCGCTCGGATCGCTCTGCAACACGCTGCGCCATCGCAACGGACCTTCGATCGACCTCGACGTGATGCCGAATGCCGACAACCTGCCGGATGCGGTCGCGCTCTGCCTCTACCGCGCGGCGCAGGAAGCGCTCGGCAACGCGATCCGGCATGCGCGGGCACGCGGGATCGATGTCAGGCTCGGCGTCGTGGACCAGGTGGCCGAGCTCAGGGTCGCCGACGACGGCGTCGGTTTCAGCACCAAAGGCCAGGCGGCACGGCGGCGCGGGTTGGGCCTGCTGAGCCTCGAGGAAAGGGCCAAGCTCCTCGGGGGGAGCTTCGAGATCGGCACCAGTCCGGGAAAGGGGACGCACGTATGCATACGGATACCGCTGTCGCCGCAACGCCTTCGCTGAAGAAGAGCAAGGCGCCGCGCCTGGTCATCGCCGACGACCACTGCATGGTCGCCGAAGGCATCGAGCGCCTGCTCGTCGAGGATTTCGAGCTGCTCGAAGTCGCGAGCGACGGCGACGCGCTGCTCGCAGCCGTGCGCCGCGAGAACCCGGACGTCGTCATTTCCGACATCAGCATGCCCGGCCTGAGCGGGCTCGACGTGCTGAAGCAGCTGCGCTCGGAAGGCTCGCACGTGCCTTTCATCTTCCTCACGATGCACGCCGAGCCCGCGCTCGCGGCCGCCGCGATGCGCGCCGGCGCGAACGGCTACGTGCTGAAGTACGCGGCGGGCAAGGATCTCGTGACCGCCGTGCGGCAGGTGCTTTCGGGCGGCGTCTACGTGACGCCTTCGCTCGGCGCGCGCTATCTCTCGAGTCAGCTGCAGGAGATCCACAACCTCACCGTCAAGCAGCGCGAGGTGCTGCGGCTCGTCGGCCGCGGGCTCCGCTCCAAGCAGATCGCGTCCGACCTCGGCCTTTCGGTGCGCACGGTCGAAGCCCACAAGTACACGATGATGCAGATCCTCGGCGTGCACTCGACGCTCGAGCTCGTGCGCCGGTCCGAAGAGCTCGGTCTTCTTTTCTGAGCACGCTTTCCGCCTTTTTTTCCGGGTAGTTTTACCTAGTCCGAGAGTAGTTTTACTTAGCCGAATCGGTTCAATTTCGCTAGCGGCCCGTCTTTACGAACGTCATCCTGACGTCAACGTGACGGATGCGGCCGATGAACCGTCCTACGATCGTTCTCGCGGAAGATCATCCGAACGTCGCCGAGCAGCTGCACAAGCTGCTGAGCAGCGCATTCGACGTCGTCGCCGTCGTCGGCCACGGCGAGGCGCTCGTCAAGGCGGCGCTGAAGCTCAACCCCGACGCCGTCGTCACCGACATCAGCATGCCCGGCATGGACGGCCTGCGCGCCGCGCAGGAGCTGCTGCAGCGGATGCCCTCGCTCGCCATCGTCTTCGTCACCGTGCACGACGATCCCGCGCTCGCGCGCAAGGCGCTCGCGATCGGCCGCGGCTACGTGCTCAAGACCTCGGCGGGCGACGAGCTCGTCGACGCGGTGTTCGCGGTGCTCGATTCGCGCCGCTTCGTGTCGGCCTCGCTCGGACCGCTCGAGACCCTGCTCGAAGGCGGCGCGCGCACGGCGCATCCCGCCCGCTCGTGATCGCGTCGCGCCGGCGTTGGAGGCGTTGCTCCAGCGCGGCGCGGCATCATCGGCGATTCCTCGAACGCTGAACGCGGGTCCTCATGGCGCAGCGTCGGCTGCGCCTTATTTTTTTGCGGCGGCGACGAAGCGGCGTTCCCGGCCGTCCTGACCGTTCTGCGATGAGCCCGAGGCCGTTGCAGTAAGATTCGGCCGCGGTCCCGCCGCGATGCGCCGTGGGAATCGCGCAGCCGGTGCGGTGCCGGCCATTCCCCGCGAGGATTCTCCGCGCACGCGCGAAGCCTTGCGCGCGTCTCGTAACCCTGTCCATCGAAAGAAGGAAGTCCGATGAAATCCGCTTTTCGTCTGCTAGTAACGACGGCGTTGCTCTTTGCGCTGGCCGATTCCGCCTCTGCTTTCACGGTCGGTGGGCCGACCCAGGGCCTGTGGTGGAATCCGGCCGAGTCGGGCCGCGGCTACCAGATCGACCTGCAGGGCGACACGATGATCGTGACGACCTACGTCTACGAGCAGTCCGGCGATCCGATCTGGTATCTCTCGTCCGGCACGTACGATCACGCGACCGGCGTCTTCACGAGCGCGTACGACGTCTTCGCGAACGGCCAGTGCTTCGGCTGCCCGTACGTCGCGCCGGCGCACACGGGCGATGCCGGCCCGATCACGATCACGTTCCACACGAACCAGACGGCGACGCTGACGTACCCGAACGGCTCGACCGAGATCTCGAAGTTCCAGTACGGCTATCCCGATCGCACGCAGGTCCTCTATGGCGAATGGGCGCTCTCGTACATTACCGGCGGCAACGTCACCGGCGACTGGGTCGTGCTCGATACGCCGTACACCGATCCGGCGAGCGGCATCGTGTTCGCGTCGGGCCACGACGCCGGCGACTCGACGGTGACCGTGCTCGCGTACTACGAGCCGACGGTCGGCGAAGCGCTGATCGAGGTCACGGACGGCACGACGAAGCGGCTCTACGAGTTCGGCGTGTTCGACGATCGCCGCGTGCTCGGCACCGTGAAGCTGACGACCGGCACGACGACCGTCGGTCCGTACACGGCCAGCGGCGCGCGGCTTCTCTACAAGAGCGAGCTTCCGATCCACGTGATCGGACAGGGCGCGACGGGGGCGCCGCAGACGATGCCGGCGCCCGCGGTGGCCGACAGTGCGGCGGCGATCGAGAACCTGCAGCGCGCCAGCGCAGCGCGCGACTGACGCGCCTCGCGCACGGATGAATCCGCTTCATGGGCGCGCTATGCTGGCGCGACCCATGGCGGCTCCTCCCGACATTCCGGCCACGGCGGCCGGATCCTCCGACGTCGTCGCGCTGCCGTGGTTCGACGCGTCCGTGCTGCGCGCGTATGCGTGCGACGAGCTCGATCGCGCGATCGCGCACCTCGGCTGGCGCGGCGGGCGCGTTCACGAGGGCGTGCACCAGGCACGCAAGTCGCTCAGGCGCACGCGCGCGACGCTCGCGCTCGGCGCTGCCGTGCTCGGGCCCGGCGCGGAGCTGATCGACCGCGAAATCCGGCGCGTCAACCTCAAGCTTTCGAAGATGCGCGACGCGCAGGCGCTCGTCGAGACGCTCGACCGGCTGATCGACAAGGGCAAGTCGCCCGAGGCGATGCCGGTGCTGCGTCGCGCACGCCGCACGGCCGCGACGGCGCGTGTCGAGAGCGCGCGGCGCGAGCTCGCCTCCGATCCCGGCCTCGCGCGAAAGCGCGCGCTGCTCGCGACGCTGCGCGCGGCATTGCCGGCGCTGCCGTGGGACACGCTGACCGAAACGCGCGTGCGCGACGCGCTCACCGACGGCATGGCGCGGATCGACGTTGCCGGCGCACGCGCGCGCGCGACCGGGCGCGACGAGGACTGGCATCGCTGGCGACGCCGCGTGCGGCGGCTCTCGCAGCAGCACCGCGCGATCGGCTCGCAGATCGTCGACATCAACGCCGCCAAAAAACGCGTCAAGACGCTCGCCGAGCTTCTCGGCGAGGGCCAGGATTTCGCGCTGCTGCAGGATCATTGCGGCAAGCGCTCGCTCTTCCCCGGTCCCGACCGGCAGATCCTGGCCGCGATCGCCGCGAGCGGTGCGGAGCGCACGCGCGGCCGCGTCGAGGAGGCGCTCGCGCAGATCGCGCCGGCGCCGGCCGATCCGTCCGGTCAGTAAAGGAACGATTCGATCTCGGACACGCCGGGATCCGGTCCGTCGACGAATCCGTAGCGCCAGAGCGGATGCAGCGCGATGTGCATCGCGACGACGTTGCTCGCGTTCGAGAAATGGAACCCGTGCAGCGACTCGACCAGCGTCCCCGACGCGTCGTAGACGTAGATGCTGCTGTCGCCCACCGACGTGCTCGAGTTCGGCTGCGCGACCAGGAAGAGGTGATGGACCGGATCGACCGCGACGTCGGCGCCGCTGTAGAACTGGTTCGTCGCGCCGGGCAGCGGCTGGCTCGTGCCGGTCAGCGTCGTCAGGTCGTAGAACTGCACGCTGAAGTCGATCTCGGTCGTGGCGCACGCGACATGCGCTTCGGAATCGATCGCGAGGCCGTTGACATCGCCCTGGCCGGCGCCCTCGAAGATCGTCGTCGCGCCGCTCGCGACGTCGACCGACGCGAACGTCGGCGGAATGAACGCGTTGCCGATCGTCTGGATGCCGAGCAGTGCCCGCTTGGTCGATTCGTCGTAGGCGAGCTTGGGCACGAGGCCGGTCTGGAAGCTCGCGTCGGTCAGCACGACGAGCGGGCCGAACGTGCCGTCGCCGAGGTTCGAGCGGAACACCTGCGGCTCGAAGTTTTCGCTGTTGTCGTAGGCGTAGGCGACGAACGTGCGGGTGCCGTGGTTGCGGCTGACGGCCTCGATCAGGTGATGGTCGTCGATCGGCGGCTGCCACTGGCCGGTGAAATGGTTTGCCGCGAGCGGTGCGATCTCCGGAAACGTGCGCACGACGTCGAGGAACGCGACTTCATGCTCGTATTCGACCAGCGCGACGTGCTGGCCGACGACGCCGAGCGTGACGTAATCGTCCTGTGCGTTCCGCCGCGCGACGACGTGCAGGATCGCGCCGGTGCGCTGGTCGAATGTCTCGACCGCCGCGAGCACGGTGCCGTCGCCTTGCGTCTGCGCTTCGCTGAGGATGCCTTCGCTGCCGCCGGGGTCGATGTCGAAGCCGAAGATGCGGCCGCCGAAGCGCGGATGGACGATGACCGGCACGAGGCCGGGACCCGGCAGCGGCGAGATGTCGGCCGAGGGCGGGTTGCCGGAGAGCGGAATGGGCGATGCCGCGCCGGCGGCCGGCGTCAGCGTGGCGATCAGGGCCCAGACGAGTGCGCTGACGGGAAGCGGCGGTCGCATGTCGATTTCCCCGGGACGGGCGACGTTTGCATTCTGCGCGCGCCGGGCTGCTGCGTCGCGTTGCTGGGTGGAAATCCCGTCCATGGCTGATGGGCAAAAGCGACGGGCCCATCGTTTACGACGCTCGCCGTTCCATTCCCCGTGTGCTTTTCCCCTCTCCCGCTAGCGGGAGAGGGGGGCCGTCGCGAATGTCGGCGTTACGAACCTGTCACCGGCTTTCGCGAGCTTCCGGGCGCAACTATTGGAGAAGTAAAGTTCGTCACGGCGCGATCGGCGCCGATTTCACGTTTCCTTCAGGCCGAAACGACAACGATCCCTCGGAGACCTGCGGGTTTTCCGCAGGGGATCGCCGTAACGCATGCACTTTCTCGAGGAGTGCCTTGCGATGAAGTCGCCGGTGAAACTTTCGCGCGTGGTCGATCTGCAATCCGTGCGCCGCGCGTCGCGGATGCCGATCGAGGAAAGCGCGCTGCTTTCGCGCATCGTCTCGGTGCAGGGCGAGATCGCGCAGGCCGGGCTCGATCCGCACAAGGTCGTCGACGTCGTCACGCGCCGCGCGCAGGAGCTGACGCATGCGACCGGTGCCGTCGTCGAGCTCCTCGACGGCGACGAGCTCGTCTACTGGTCCGCGAGCGGCACGGTCACCTCGCAGCTCGGCATGCGCGTCAAGTCCACCCGAAGCCTCTCGGGCCTCTGCATCGAGACCGGCCGCGTGCTGATGTGCAACGACAGCGAATCCGATCCGCGCGTCGACGTCGACGCGTGCCGCCTCGTCGGGCTTCGCTCGATGCTGGTCGCGCCGCTGCCGTACGGCGACACGCTGATCGGCGTGCTGAAGGTCGTCGCGCCGTGGCCGAATGCATTCCACGACCAGGACGTGCGCACGCTCGAGCTCTTGAATACGCTGATCGGCGCTGCGCTCAGCCACGCCGCGCATCACTCGTCGGTCGAGGCCGCGTTCAACAGCAAGCTCGAGGCCGACCGGCTCGTCGCCGACGAGCGCGACGAGCTGCGCCGCCGCATCCGTGGCGTCATCGATCGCGAGGCGTTCGAGCTCGTGTTCCAGCCGGTCTGCGCGCTCGACACGGGCACGACGGTCGGCTTCGAAGCGCTCGCGCGGTTCAGCGAGGGCCGGCCGCGGCCGCCGGACCGCTGGTTCGACGACGCGACGCGCGCGGAGCTCGGCTTCGAGCTCGAAGTCGCGGTCGCGCGCAAGGCGTTGCGCGCGCTCGCGGTGCTGCCGCCGACCGCGTATCTCGCGATCAACGTGTCGCCCGAAACGGCGGCGTCGGCCGAGATCATGCGGCTGTGCGCCGGGCACGCCGCCGAGCGCATCGTGCTCGAGATCACCGAGCATTCGAGCGTCGACGATTACCTCGCGCTCGCCGAGCGCGCGCGGATGCTGCGCGCGATGGGCGTGCACCTTGCGATCGACGATGCCGGCGCGGGATTCTCGAGCCTTCGCCACGTGCTCAGGCTCGAGCCCGACCTCATCAAGCTCGACAAGTCGATCACGCGCAACATCGACAAGCGCGCGCGGCACCAGAGCCTCGCGGCGGCATTGCTCACGTTCGCGGACGGCACGTCGGCGTCGATCGTCGCCGAAGGCATCGAGACCGAAGCCGAGCTCGCGACGCTGAAGGCGCTCGGCGTGCCGTACGGGCAGGGCTATTACCTCGGCAAGCCCGAGCCGCTCGTTTCGCGCGCCATGCGCTGACGCGTCGCGCGACACACAAACCCCAAACCCATAGGGTGGGCTTCAGCCCACCGCTCTTCGCGTCTCGAAAGAATGGTGGGCTGAAGCCCACCCTATGGCTGGGTTGCAGCGATGCAGGTCGCGCCTGCTCAGTGCTTCATGCTCTCGGCGGACGCCTTCGCATCGTCGCGTGCCTTTTCCGCGCGTGACTTCGCGGCATCGCGTTCCGAGTCGGCCGTGTTGCGGCAGCTCGTCTGCTGGTCCGACGGCAGCGCGCGGCACTTCTCGGCGGCGACCTTGTAGTCGGCGTCGGCCTTCGCGACGGCGACGTCGTAGCGCGCGTCGGCTTCCTTCGCGAACGAATCGGACTGCACGTCGGCGAGATCCTTGTCCGCGGAGCGCTCGGCCTTGCTCGCATCGCTGGTCGCGTCGTTGATCTTCCCGGTCGCCTTCGCGTTCGCTTCGGCGACGTCGGCCGAGGCCTTCGCCTTCGCGGCATCGAGCTTCTGCTGCGCGGTCGCGACTTCGTCGGCGGCCTTCTTGCTCGCGTCGGCGACGTCCTTCGACGCCTGCTGCTGCGTCTTGGACACGTCGCGATCCGATTCGGCCGGCGTCTTCTGGTTGCAAGCCGTCAGCGCGAGCGCGAGAGCGCCGATTGCCAGAACTGCGGGAACGTTCTTCATCGTAGCCTCCATTCGCCGCGGCATGCGGCGCGGCGAGCATCGTAAGAAAAGCGTTTATCGCCGATGAACGCGTGCACGCGGAGCACGCGCGCTGCTGCGCTTATATGCGCGCTGAAGGGAAACAACCTGATTCAGCATCGAGCCACGCCGCGCTGCTTAGGTTGCTCGCACCTTCAACGAAAGAAGAGGTAGCCATGAAGCGCTCGATCCTCACCCGCACGCTCGTCGCCGCGCTCGCGGTGGCCGGCGCGGTCCCGATGACCGCAACCGTCGCGTTCGCGAACGGCAACGGCAACGATTCGAACCACCCGGTCAACGACACCTGGATCACGACCAAGGTCAAGGCCGAGCTCGCAACGACCGACGGCGTCAAGAGCAACGACATCGACGTCAAGACCGTCAACGGCGTCGTCACGCTGACCGGCGTGCTGCCGACCGAGGTTGCGGTCAAGAAGGCCGTCGCGGCGGCCGAAAGCATCCAGGGCGTCGCCAAAGTCGATCACTCGGGCCTGAAATCGAAGTGATCGCTGCGCGTGTCTCGCAGGCAGGCACAACCAGAGAAAAGGAGCACCACGATGAACGAGGACAAGATCAAGGGCCAGTGGAAACAGCTCGCCGGCAAGCTCAAGACGAAGTGGGGCAAGCTGACCGACGATGATCTCAAGATCGCCGACGGCAACAGCGAATACCTCGCCGGCAAGATCCAGGAGCGTTACGGCGTCGCGCGCGACGAGGCCGAGCGCCAGATCCGCGATTTCGATCGCACGCTGTAGGCAATGTTGCGAGGGCGGCGCTGCCGCCCTCGCTCTCTCACGGAACGGAGGAACGTGACATGGGCAAGTACTTCATTGCATGGCTGCTCGGCGTACCGGCGGGGCTTCTGATCCTGATCTACGTCTTCACGCACGTCTTTTGACGGCGGCGGCGGACCGACCGAAACGACCACCGCGATGTTGCATGGCCGCCGACGCGTCCGCGCCGCCTATCCCTGAAGTCCGCGCGTATGCGGCGGCCGCCGGCCTCGTCTACGTCGCGGACGACGGGCCCGGCATCACGCGCCGCCGCGCGGGCCGGGCCTTCATCTATTTCGACGCCGATCGCCATCGCGTGCGCGAGGCGAGCGTGCTCGAGCGCATCCGCATGCTGGCGATTCCGCCGGCGTATTCGGATGTCTGGATCTGCGCGAACCCGCGAGGCCATCTGCAGGCAACCGGCCGCGACGCGCGCGGGCGCAAGCAGTATCGCTATCACGCGAAATGGCGGGCGACGCGCGATGCCGGCAAGTTCGACCGGCTGATCCGCTTCGGCGAGCGGCTGCCTCATCTGCGCCGCGTCCTGCGGCGCGACCTCGCGCTGCCCGGATTGCCCGAAGCGAAGGTGCTCGCGGTCATCGTGAGCCTGCTCGCCAATACCGGCGTGCGCGTCGGCAACGAGGAATACGCGCGCAGCAACGGCTCGTACGGCCTGACGACGCTGCGCGACCGCCACGTGACGTTCGTGCGCGAAGGGCGCGCGGTGCTGCGCTTTCGCGGCAAGAGCGGCCAGGCGCAGGAGGCGCGCGTGGACGATGCGCGGCTCGTGCGGATCCTCCGGCGCTGCCAGCAGCTGCCGGGCCAGTACCTCTTCCAGTACATCGACGATGAAGGGCAGCGCAAGCCGGTCGACTCGGGCATGGTCAATCAGTATCTGCGCGACGCGATGGGCGAGGAGTTCACGGCGAAGGATTTCCGCACGTGGGGCGGCACGATCAGTGCGATCGCGCTGCTGGCGAAGACCGCGCTGCCGGAATCGCGCGCGGAGCGGCCGTTCAAGTCGGCAATGGTCGATGTCGTCAAAGGCGTCGCGGAGCGGCTCGGCAACACGCCGGCCGTGTGCCGGAGCTCCTACATCGATCCGCGCGTGTTCGAAGCGTGGCGCGCGGGGCGCCTGCATCGCGCGGTGCCGCCGGAAGCGGTGTGCGCGACGCGCCGGTTCGAGACGATCGCGCTGGGTCTGTTGCGCAGGGAAGGGCCGCTTTCGAAACGGCGCGGGCGCTGAAACGGTGCAGGCGTTGCGCGCTCGGATCCATGGCGGGGCAGCCGCGTGGGCGCGCGGCCGCCCTGCCGTTCCGTCAAATCTTCCCGAGCAGCAGCAGGATGATGAGGATGATGACGAGCAGGCCGATGCCGCCGCTCGGGTAATAACCCCAGCCGCGGCTGTACGGCCAGGTCGGCAGGCCGAAGATCAGGAGCAGGATCAGGACAATCAGGATGATGGCGCCGGTACTCATGGGAATCTCCTTGTTCTCTCTCGGGTATCAGGACAGCGGGTGTGTCGGGAAACAGCGATGGTCAGGACAGGATCGCGCTCGAGACGCGCTCGCTTCGCAGCACGCGAAGGTCGCTCTCGATGTCGCTCGGCAGCGCACCGATGCCGTAGGTGCCGGCGAGATATTCGGGCGCGACATCGGGGCTCCGCTCGGAGCGATCGAAGAGGACTTCGGCATTCGCGTTCGCCCAGACGGTGACGTCGAAATGGAGCGATGCCATGTGGACGGTTCTCGCGACCTCGGCGAGATCGCCGCGCAGCGAGCCGGCGAAGATGGCCTTGCTGCGGCGGGAAGAAGGGATGGAAGAAAACGCTGTTTCGAAGTGGCGCATGGACATCTCCCGCGAAAGGATGTTCCGGACTCGTACTTCACTTCACCCCGATGGAACGGTGGCGATGACCGCATCCTGCGAAACATCGTCACCGCGAAACGTGCAGGTAAATTAAGATCGCCAATTCGAATGAAGCATTAATACAGACAGGTCTCTGAACGCGTGTCAGGATCGATTCATT
>Ga0068853_100004191_pt1 | contig 11120 bp, 10 predicted proteins | sample KBSCornC32_FD_65655 | JGI IMG/M metagenome (GOLD analysis project Ga0068853, IMG submission 65655) | Corn rhizosphere microbial communities from Kellogg Biological Station, Michigan, USA - KBS Corn C3-2 | ecosystem: Host-associated > Plants > Roots > Rhizosphere > Soil ... | reverse complement strand
CACGTCATCGCCCATGCCGAGCGGCTGTGCGAGCGGATCGCGATCATCGTCGGCGGCCGCGTCCGCTTCGAAGGCAGCGTTGCCGATGCGCGCGGGCGGATGCAGCCGGTGGTGACGCTCGTCACGCGCCGCGAGCACGGCCCCTGGCAGGATGCATTGCCGCCCGGCGCCCGGCGCGACGGGCGGAGCTGGACCTTCGATCTTCCCGAAAGTGGGATCGAGCCGCTGCTCGCCCGCCTGATCGATGGCGACGCCGGGATCGAGGCGCTTTCGATCGAGCGGCCCGGCCTGCACGACGTGTTCGTCGATATTGTCGGGGCGTCCGTCACGAAGGAGATGGACGCGGTGGAGGAGGCGCAATGATCTCGAACATGCGCGCCGCGCTCGTCATCGCCCGCCGCGACTATATCGCCACGGTCTGGTCGCGTGCCTTCATCCTGTTCCTGATCGGGCCGCTGCTGCCGATCCTATTCGGCGTGACCTTCGGTTCGATCGGTGCGAAGATGCAGGATGCTCCGACGCCCGTGATCGCGATCATCGCGCCGCCGGATGCAGGTCAGGCGCTCGTGGCCGCGCGAGTCCGGCTAACTGAAACATTCGGCGCGATGGTGCCGGACTTCAAGCTGGTCAGCCCTGCCGGCGATGCGATCCGGCAAGGAAATGCGATTCTCGCCAGGGGCGAGGCGATGGCGGTGCTGAGCGGCGTTCCCGATCGGCCCACCCTGCGCGGCAGCCGCGAGATGTTCCACAGCTTTGGGCCGGAGATCGACTGGATCCTCAACGAGATCCGCCGCGATGACGCGTTCGCGAAGGCCGGGCTGGAGGTTCCCGCCGTGCAGCTGACGCGCCTGCCGGTCGCTGAGGTCGCCCGGCCGGCCGAGGCGGATCGTGCCCTGGTGGCGCGGGGCGCACAGTTGCTGCTGCTGTTCCTGACGATGATTCTCAGCGGTATGCTGCTGTCCAACCTGCTCGAGGAGAAATCGAACAAGGTGATCGAGGTGCTGGCGGCGGCGGTTCCGGTCGATGCGATCTTCATGGGCAAGCTGATCGCGATGCTTGGCATGTCGCTGACCGGAATCACCATCTGGTCCTCGGCGGCCCTTGGGGCGGCCGCCATTTTTAAGCCCGGCCTGCTAATGGCACTGCCGGTGCCGGCGGTCGGCTGGCCAATGTTCGTGGTGCTGGGCGTGGTCTATTTCATGGCGAGCTACCTGCTGATCGGCGCGTTGTTCCTCGGGATCGGCGGGCAGGCGGCGAGCGTGCGCGAAGTGCAGACGCTGTCGATGCCGCTCACCTTCGGGCAGCTGATCGTGTTCGGCTTCGCCACGGCAGTGATCGAGCAGCCCGATGGGCTGCCCGCGATTCTCGCCAGCATCTTTCCGTGGAGTTCACCCTACGCGCTGCTCGCCCGCGGCGCGATGCGGCCGGAGCTGTGGCCGCATCTCCTGGCAGTCGCCTGGCATGCGGTGGCGGTGACGGCGATCATCCGGATCGGCGCGCGGATGTTCAGGAGCAGCGTCCTCAAATCCGGCGGCGGCGGGCTCCGCCGCTGGCTCAGCCGGCGTTCAGCTAAGGCGTCCTAGCAGGAGCCCATGGCCATGACGCGGCGTGACATGCTTCTCGGTTTCTCCGGCTGCGCGATCGGCGCGCTAGTTGCCGGCCTTGCCGGAACGGCGGCCGACGCCGGGACCTTCGAAGTCACGCTTTCCGATGCGGAATGGCGCAAGCGCCTTGATCCACAGGCCTATGCCATATTGCGCCGGCAGGCGACCGAGCGCGCCTTCACCAGCCCGCTCAACAGGGAACATCGTCCCGGTATCTTCGTCTGCAAGGGCTGCGCATTGCCGCTGTTCAGCGCGATGACCAAGTTCGACAGCGGAACCGGCTGGCCGAGCTTCTGGCGTCCCCTGCCCAATGCAGTGCGCACCAGCGTCGATCATGATCTCGGCTATATCCGCACGGAGGTCCATTGCCGGCGCTGCGGCGGTCATCTCGGCCATGTCTTCGACGATGGTCCAAGGCCCACGGGCCTGCGCTATTGCATGAACGGCGGCGCCCTTCGTTTCGTGCCGTCCCAGGCCTAGTTCCAGCGAATCATGATCATGCGCATTACTGCGCGAAATCGCCGTCGATAACCTATCGTTAACGACATTCAGCACGCGATGTTAAAAATTCATAAGTAATTACCAAATATAAGCAAAATCATCGGCTGTCGGAAACGATAGTGTCCCGTTTCGGTGCAATATCGAAGTGAAACAGGTTTATCGGAAATTTAACTGGATCATTGCCAACATATCCAAAGATATAGCGTGATTATTAGAAGGTAGGCAGGTCAATCACTGACCAGGGCGGAAACTGCTTACCGATAGAATAGCTGGCGAGAATGCTGACCCCTCTGCAGCCGCTTGGCGGTTCAGGGCATGTGGAAGCTTGTGTGCTGGAAATGAATATTCGTTCTTTATGACTGCCAAGGAGTATTGCTGTGAGCCTCTCTCTCGACGTCCTGATCGACTATCTGCAGAACGACCTCGCGATCGAAGTCGGCGATCTGACCCCGGAAACCCCGCTGTTCAGCTCGGGCATCATCGACAGCTTCGCGCTGGTCTCGCTAATGACCTTCGTCGAATCCGAAGGCGGCATCCGGATCGCTCCCTCCGACGTGAATCTCGGCAATTTTGATAGCATCTCGCGAATTCAGGATTATGTGACCCGTCAGCAACTCGGCTGATCGCACATAGTCAGGGAGTTCGACGCGATGGAAGCGACTTTGCGCGAGAATCTTCTGAAGGCAGCGGCGGCGCAGGGAACGCCCGCCTATGTCTACGATCTCGATATCATCCGGGGCCGCTACAAGCGGTTGAAGGCACTGTTCGGTCGTCATTTCGGGGTAAGCTTCGCTGTGAAGTCCAACCCGAATGTCGAAATGCTCCGCCGGATGCTGCCGGAAGTCGTGACGTACGACGTGTCTTCCTATGCGGAAGTCGAACGGGCCATGGACGCAGGCTGCCCTACTGCCCGCATGACCTTCTCGGGCCCCGCCAAGCGGGTCGGAGAGATCGAGAACGCCCTGCGAGCCGGCCTTGGCGAGCTCGTGCTGGAATCGGTCGCCGAAGCCGGAATCGCCAGCAAGGTCGCGGTCGAACTGGGGATCACGCAGGATGTACTGATCCGGATCAACCCGGCCACCTCGCCCCGCCACTTCGGCGTCAACATGGCGGGCAAGGCCAGCCAGTTCGGCATCGACGAGGAGGAGATCGAGCCTGCGATCGATACGATCAAGGCGCTGCCCGGGCTGAATCTGATCGGCTTCCACATCTATTCGGGCACCAACAGCCTGAAGGCAGAGGCGATCTCGGAGAATTACGGGATCTTCATCACGCTGTTCCGCCATTGCTCGGCCTATGCCGGGATCACGCCCAGGAAGCTGATCTTCGGCTCGGGCTTCGGCGTGCCCTATATCGACGGCGATCAGTCGCTCGATGTCGACGCGCTTGCCGAACTGGTGATGCCGCAGCTGGACGAACTGCGCGCCGATCCGCGCTTCGCCAAGAGCGAATGCATCCTGGAGATGGGCCGCTGGCTCGTAGGCCCGGCAGGCTGGATGCTGACCGGCGTGATCGCCGAGAAGCGCAGCCGCGGTGTCGATATCCGGCTTTGCGATGCCGGCTTCAACAACCATCTCGCCGCGTGCGGCATGATGGGCACGGTGATCCGCCGCAACTGGAGCTTCACCAACGTCTCCAATCCGGAAGGCGAGCCCGAGAAATATAATCTGGTCGGCCCGCTCTGCACGACGATCGATATCCTCGCCTCGGACATCACCTTGCCGAAGGTACGGACGGGGGACGTGCTCGCGGTCTCCAATTCGGGCGCCTACGGCATCACCGCCAGCCCGACCCGCTTCATCAGCCATCCGGAGCCGGTCGAGATGATCATCGACGGCGGGGCGCTCGTGGATGCGACCGAAAGCCGACTGAACCACTGGCGCGCCAAGCCGCGCACCAAGCTGTCGGACGCTGCCTGAGGGTGCGGCATGGGGGCCCTCTGGCGAACATTCGACGCGCTGTCGCGCGCCAAATCCACCAACGCAGCCCTGATCTGCGGTGATCGCACAGTCAGCTATGGCGAACTTCGCGCCATGGCTGACGGAATGGCGATCAATCTTGCCGGCCGCGGTGTCGGCGCGGGATCGCGCTGCGTCCTCTGGTCGGCCAATTCGCCCGAGCTGGCGGCAGCCATCCTGGCGATCTGGCGCGTGGGCGCGGTCATGGTCCTCGTCAATGACGAGGCACCTGCGACCCATTTCGGTCATGCCGCGAACCTGACCCGTCCCGTCCTCGCGCTGGTCGAAGAAAGGAATGTCGAGGCCGCGCGTGAAGTGACCGACGTTCCGGTTAGCGCGCTCGCGATGCCCGGCGATCTCGGCACCGCCCCGAACGCGGCAACAGGCGTCCACGATCATGAGCCTGCCTCTGTCTTCTTCACCTCCGGCTCGACTGGACTGCCCAAAGGCGTCGTCCAGTCACACGCCAATCTACTCGCCGGTTGCCGCATGGTGGCCGAGCATCTCGGCACCCGACCGGACGACAGCATCCTTTGCCCGATCCCCTGGTCGTTCGACTATGGCTATGGCCAGCTCCTCTCGACCTTGCTGCTCGGCGTCACCCAGATATTGCCCGAGGCGCGCAATCCCTTCTCGCTGTGCGAGGCGATCCAGCGACACCAGCCGACGATCCTCGCCAGCCTGCCGTCGATCGCGGCGTTGCTGATCCGTGGAATCTCCCCGATTCGCGAGACCGATCTGAGCTCGATCCGCCTCATCACCAACACCGGCGGCAAGATCGCGCCGGCGATCTTCGACGAGATGCTGGGCCTGTTCGGCCATAGCGACATCTCGCTCAATTACGGCATGACCGAAACCTATCGCGGCGCGGGCCTGCCCGTCCATCTCGCGCGCGAAAACCCGGAATCAGTCGGCTATGCCTATCCAGGTGTCGCCATCAACATCCTGCGCGAGGACGGCACTGAGGCAGCGCCTGGCGAGCAGGGCGAGATCGTCCATCGGGGCACCGGCGTGTTCCTGGGCTATTGGGGCAATCCCGAAGCCACGGCCAAAACCCGCCGCCCCGATCCGCTCTGGACGCAGGATGGCGTCGCGCCGCCGATGGCGGTCTTTTCGGGCGATCTTGGCTGGAAGGACGATCGCGGCCTGCTCTTCGTCAAGGGTCGCCGCGACCGACTGATCAAGTCGATGGGCGTCCGCGTGAGCCCCGACGAGATTGAGACGATGATCCGCAATTCGGGCCTCATCCAGGATGTCGCGGTGGTCGGCGTCCCTCATGAGCTGATGGGCGAGATGGTCGTCGCGGCGATTACCGTGCCCGAAGGCGCTCAGGACGCAGTGCGCGCGCTGAAAGTCTATTGCCGGGATTCGATGTCGAACTTCATGCAACCGCGCGAATATCGCATCCTCGAGGAATTCCCGCTGACGCCCAACCGCAAGATCGATTTCGCGGGCGTCCGCGCGCTGTTCGATAAAAAAGCCGCATGACCGCCACTTCGTCGAAAAAACAGTCGCGTCTCGTCGCGGCGCTTGGCAATCTCTGGGCAGGCTTCACGCAACCCAGCCTGTTCGCCCTGTGCACGATGGCGGTCATGGTGATCGTGACGGTCATCGCCGTGCTCGTCTCGGTGACGCCGGAGAAGCTTTCCGGACCGTTCGGCGCCTATCTGGTCAAGACCAGCAACGATGCCGAAGGCGCGGCCACCAAGAACGCCTATATACTCGTCGATCCCAGAAAGCCGGTCAGCACCACGCCGCACCTTTATGTGGTCGGCAATTCGCTGATCGCCCAGGCGATCGCCGACGGGCCGAAGCTGGACAAGGCACTGGAAGCCGATACCGGTCAGTCCTGGGACACATATTTCCTGACCACCGGCTCCCAGGGGCCGCTCGATGAAGCCGCGCTCGTCGATTATGCGACCATGCATCAGCCGGGTGTTGTTGTGTTGCCGATTAACTTCGATCGCTTCGACGACGATGTTCAGGACATCATGAAATTCTATCGGATGGGCCGTCTCGGTTTCCGATCCGATCTTGCAGACAATCAGGTCAAGCATATCCTCAAACAGCGTCCGCGCCGTCGTACCGGCATCTTCATCGTCGATAACCGCTTCTTTTTCCTGCGCAACGCCAGCATCATCGGATTGCGTTTCCTGACGCAGCAGCCCGCCGAGCAGAAGATCGACGCCTTCGTGTTCAAGCCGACGCCGGAAAAGCTGGTCACCTACAAGCGCGACATAGTGGGCGCGCTGCGGCAGAACTACCAGCATCCGGAACTTGCCACCGCGCTGCTGAAAGATACCGTCAAGACGGTCGAAGCTCGGGGCAGCAAGGTCGTGTTCTTCCAGGTCCCGATTTCGCAGACATTGCTCGATAATCCGGCCGATTATAAGCGCTTTCAGCTTCACATGGCCAAATCCGAAGAATTCGCGAAACGGCTGGGCAGCGTTTACTGCAAACAACCAGGTGACAATGTGCTGCCGACCCGTCTGTTCAGCGACTATTACCACATCGCTGATCCGGTCTGGCAGGAAAAGCTGCGCAAAGTCCTGGCTCGCTGCGTCGCCTATGCACAGCGTGGAAAGACAGCGTCATGACGAAAAAGAGCAAGAAATGGTGGACGCCCGAGAAGGGCCCGGTGTTGCCATGGCGTATAGGCCAAGTCGCCCAAGGGGTGATCATGGGCGTGTTGCTTGCCTTCGCAGCAGTTGGATTGGCCGCAATGTACGGGAACGTGTCGGCGTTTCAGTATCAGGGCTTTTGAGCGAGTAATCAGACGTGATCCAGAATCCGAGCTGGTGGATATTCTTGGTCCTGGCACCGCTGGTCTATTGGCTGGCGCCTGCGCGATTCCGCCCCGCCATCCTGATGATCGCCAGCTTTTCCGTGCTGGCGCTCATTTCGCCGCTGTCGGTCGCGTTCATGGTCGCGCTGTCGCTGTTCGTCTATTTCATCTTGAAATATACCGCGCCGACGCCCGGTATCGCCACCATAGAAGGCGATCCGTCAGTCGCGGCCACGCCTTATCTGCCGAGCAAGATCGGCAATGTCCGGATGACGACGTGGATGTTCTTCGTCGTCCTCGGCTATCTGGTCTGGTACAAATATACCCCGCAGGTCGCCGATTGGCTGGCGCCCAAAAGCTCACTGGCGGACATCGCCGTTCCGGTCGGCATCAGCTATTTCGCGTTCAAACTCATGCACTATGCGCTGGAACGCGGCCGCGGCACGCTGCCGGCGCACAACATCCAGGATTTCGTCTCCTGGATGTTCCTGATGCCGACGTTCACGTCAGGGCCAATCGAGCGTTTCGACCATTTCCAGGCCAATAAGGAAACGACCTTCCAGTTCGCCTTCGTGGTTGAAGGCCTGACGCGCATCACCCAAGGCCTGGTCAAGCGTTTCATTCTCGTTGATCAGCTGACCCAGCTCTGCATCTATCTCGCCAGCGACGATCTCATTTCCTTCGCGCATGGCAATGCGGGGCAGGAAGGTGTGTGGGCGGTCTGGGCCTATCTCTTCGTCGCGCTGGTCGTGCTCTATCTCGATTTCTCGGCCTATACTGACATCGCCATTGGCGCGAGTCGGATGTTCGGCTTCAAGATAATGGAAAACTTCGATTATCCGCTGCTGGCTACGAACATCACGGATTTCTGGAAGCGCTGGCATATGTCGCTGACCGGCTGGTGCCGCGCCTATGTCTACATGCCGCTCATCGGCATGACTCGTAACCCCTATCTGGCCGTGATCGCCACCTTCCTGCTCGTCGGCGTGTGGCATGCCGGCACGATCCACTGGGTCGCGTGGGGCCTGTGGCATGGTTGCGGACAGGCCGGCGCGCTGCTCTGGCAGCGGTTCGCGCAGCGCCGCAAGTTCACCTTCTTCAAGTCGCGTCCGGGCAAGATCGTCGGCTGGGCGATGACCATGGCCTATGTGTCGCTCGGCGGCGCTCTGGTCGCCTTCCACGGCGCCACCGCGGGGAACGGTACCTTCTGGGACTCCTTCGTCCTGATGGGCCGCGCATTCGGCATAAACCCGTACGTCCCCCCGGCGCTTTAACCTGAGTTTAAGCCGCATCTGCAACTGTTTGCGGCATCCGGCGGCTCATTTTTGCGAGGCAGATTGCAATGCGAACCGATAGTATCGGCACCCGACTGATCGACGCGGCGAACCGCCATCAGGATCGCATGGCACTCGTGATCGGCGGCGTGGAATATTCCTACCGCGATCTGTTCGACACCGCCTGCACGCTTGCAGCCGAATTGCAGCGCACTACTGCGCCCGATGCCGCGATCGGCATATTGGGCCAGCAGAGCTTTTCCTCCTATGTCGGTATTATCGCCGCGATGCTGTGCGGCCGGCCCTATGTGCCGGTCAATCCCTTCGAGCCTTATGAGCGTCAGCGCATGACCTTCGAGTTGTTGCCGCCGACGGTGATGGTCTGCGATCCCGCAACGCTGGAAGCCGCCACGCGCCATCAGGAAGATTTCGGCGGCGCGCCCGCCATCTACATCGCCGACGACGTCGCGACCGTACGGAAGCTGCCCGATCACGCCGTGCCCGCGACGAAGCTCGGTGCCTTCACCCCCAGCGGCACGCTCGACAGCAGCACCTACGTGCTCTTCACCTCCGGCACGACCGGCAAGCCCAAGGGCGTGCGCATCCTCCAGCGCAACGTGCTCGCCTATATGGCGGCAATGGACCGGATCATGCCGCTCCGCCCGGACGATCGCTGCACCCAGCTGTTCGCGCTCACCTTCGATCTTTCCGTGCATGACACCTTCTACACCTGGCTGTCGGGTGCCTCGGTATGGGTCATGCTGATGGAGGACCAGCTCGATCGCCTGGCTTTCGTGCGCAAGCATGGCATCACCAGCTGGTATTCCGTCCCGGTTACGGCGGCGAACGCCCAGCGGCTCGGCCAGATCACGCCGAACGCCGCGCCGACGCTTCGCTACAGCAGCTTCTGCGGCGAGGCATTGCCCACCAGCGTCGCGCTTGCCTGGCAGGAAGCCTGCCCCAACGCGAAGATCTTCAATCTCTACGGTCCGACCGAGGCGACCCTGTCGCTCACCTATTGCGAATTCGATCCGAAGAGTTCGATGGTGGATTCGTTCACCGTGCCGATCGGCCGGGCCCAGCATGGCCAGTTCGCGGTCGCGGTCGATGACAAGGGCCTGCCGGTCCCGCCGGGTGCCGAGGGCGAGCTGCTGCTGGGCGGAACCCAGGTGAGCCCCGGCTACACCAACAACGCTGAAGCCATTGCCACCCGCTTCTTCGAAGGCGAGGTCGGCGATTCCGGCCAGACGCGCTGGTATCGCACCGGCGATTGGGTGCTCAACCATCCCGAGCATGGCCTGATCTTCAAGCGGCGCATGGATGATCAGATAAAGGTGGGCGGCTACCGCGTTGAGATGCAGGAGATCGAGGCAGTGCTGCGCGAAGCTTCGGGCACCGCGACCGTCGCGGTCGTGCCGTGGCAGCTGAACGGTGTCGGCGGCGCGAACGCTGTCGTCGGTTTCGTGTGCGGCGCCACCCTGCCGCACAAGGACATCCTCCGGCGTTGCCAGGATTTCCTGCCCAAGGCGCTGGTGCCGCGCAAGCTGATCGATCTTGAGGACATGCCTACCAACGCCAGCGGCAAGATCGACCGCAAGGTGCTGAAGGCGATGCTCGAGGCGCCCCAGCCGACCGCCGGTGCTAAACCCGAAGCGGCTCGCCGCGTCGCCTGATCCGACAACCGGGAGAGACAAGCATGGCCAGTTCCTCCGCCCGCATCACCCGCGAGCCAGCCACGCCGGAATGGGATGCCGTCGAGCTTTCCCGCACGCTGGGAGAACGGATCACCGCAACGAACGGTCCCGGTCGCGAACGCGACTTCACGGACGCGATCCTCCAGCAGCTGCGCGACGACAAGCTGATCGGTGTGGTCGTCCCCGCGTCGCATGGCGGGCCGGGTCTCGGCACCGCGGACATCGCCCGCATCACTTACAATATCTCGCGCCTCTCGGGCTGTGCCGGGCTGATCTACGCCATGCACATGTCGCAGGCGTTCAGCGTGATCCGCCACGCGCCGGACACGCCCTTCTTCGACGCTTTCATCCGCCGCATGCTCAGCGATCAGATGCTGATCGGCAGCGGTACGTCCGAAGTCGGCGTCGGCGGCGACATCTTCGGATCGATCTGCACGGTCGAGGATCTGGGCGAAGGCGCGCTGCGCATCGTCAAGGAAACGCCGATCATCTCCTATTTCCATCATGCCGGCGCAGTGCTGATCACCGCGATGCGCGATGGGGAGCCTCGCAAGAAGCAGGTCCTCGTCGTCGGCGAGAAGCCCAACATGGAATGGGTCAACGGCAAGGAAATGCAGCTGATGGGGATGCGCGGCATCGTCAATCAGGGCTTCACCCTCACCACCCGCTTCGGCGAAGATGCGATTTTCCCCGAGGATTTTCCTGCCATCCAGCGCGTCACCATGACGCCGGTGATCAATATCATGTGGGCGGCGGTGTGGAGCGGCATCGCCTGGCAGGCAATCGACCGGACCAAGGCGTTCCTCGCCAAGTCCGATCCCAAGGATACTGAAGTCGCACCCGTGATGCGGCGCGAGCTGAGCCAGCTCGTCAACAAGCATTACACGATGAACGCGATCATCCGCGACGCGATAGCCGAGGACGAGGCCAACCAGATCGCCCCGGACATGACCAAGCGCATGGGCCAGACCGCCCGCAACGCGCGCATGAAGATCATCTGTTCGGAACTGCTGCAGGAAATCTGCCAGGGCGCGATGGGTCTCATCGGCATGGCCAGCTATTCGGTCAGCGGCCCGTTCAGCATCGCCGAGCTGCTCTCGGACGCGCTCAGCGCGAAGCTGATGGTCTCGAACTACCGCCTGTCGGCGCGCAACGCCAAGGTCGAACGGTTCCTCGAAGAGAATATCTAGAGCGTGATGACATTGCATTGACTCGATTGGGGATTCCCAAGCGCGGCGCGATGTGGTTCACGATGTCTGCTGGAAATGGAGGCCAGCATGGCATGGTTCGAGCCTATTCGATGG
>Ga0068853_100004190_pt1 | contig 11123 bp, 9 predicted proteins | sample KBSCornC32_FD_65655 | JGI IMG/M metagenome (GOLD analysis project Ga0068853, IMG submission 65655) | Corn rhizosphere microbial communities from Kellogg Biological Station, Michigan, USA - KBS Corn C3-2 | ecosystem: Host-associated > Plants > Roots > Rhizosphere > Soil ... | reverse complement strand
TTATCCCTAATATCAAAAAAATCATGGACAGCATCAACGAAAATCAGTCCGAATTAAACCATCTCGATCTCCATAGTCAAAACCTGGTTCACCGAAGGCGAAGATGATCCGCGTATTACTGTTATTAAATTCATTCCCCGTGACGGATATTACTGGGATAACAAACACGGAGATATCGTCGCAGGCGCCAAAATGCTTGCCGGAGCGCTCGTCGGAAGGACGCTCGACGACTCTATCGAAGGTCGACTGAATTTTTCCTGAATAATATTCCCCATCCCTCATTACTCAAATAATATCCCTCATTACTCAAATAATATTCCTCATCCCTCATTACTCAAATACTCCAAAATTGCCCGCCTGATGGCATCGGTATATACCCTACCCTTGTCGGCAATTGGAAATGCCGTTTCAAGCTTTCCCGCCCTGAGTTGGTGAAATACCTGAGCGCCATGAGATTTCTGCAAATGCTCATCCAGCGGCCATACGGTAAATTGCGAATGACCCGGCCTGTCGATGACGTCAACTTTCGCCCGCTGTTTATGCCCCTCAAAATTAAAATCCACAAAAAAATTGTTCATTGCAGTTTTCCAATAGCAATGAAAAAAATATACCCACTTAAACACCAACCCTCCCTTGTCTGCCTTCCGGGCTCAAATCGTAGAAAATAATACACATTCATCTGTCAATTCAATTCCCGATCTTTAAACAAAAAAACCAATGTCAAACCAAAAACCTTCCCCTATTACCATCGGAGCCGATCAGGGAAAAGTCCTTTCGGTCGCCGGGGGCTCATACAAAATTTTAGTTGGTGGCGACCAGACCAATGGCGAATTCGCAACCATCGACATGCTCATCCCGCCCGGCGGTGGCCCAGGCCCCCATGCACATCCCGATTTTCAGGAGACCTTTTATGTCATCAGTGGAACAATCGAAGTAACATCAGAAGCCGGCACCTATATCGCCGTTCCGGGAACCTACGTGGTAATCCCGAAAGGCGGCATAGTCCACCAATTCAAAAACATTTCTCAGGAGATAGCACACCTGCTTTGTACAGTTGTCCCTTCCGGTTTGGAAACCCTATTCATGGAGATCGGCAAACAATCCCGCTGGGGTGAGTTCCTTCCCCCGCCTGCCCTGGACGAAAAAACCATGGAACAACTAAGATCAATTGCTGAAAGCCACGGGCAAACACTCTACCCGCCGGATTTTTTAAAAAAATAACTGGCTATCACAACCCCACTATCCAATTCACTTTCTTTTCCCGCAATCGCCTGAAATTGGATCAAAAATCCAGGCTTTATCCCTTTGATATGTTATTCGTCGAAATGGCCGGGCGTCAACGCCAGGTCCGTTACAGATTGATCCGCCGGCTTATTTCTTACGGCATGTTTCATTTTTACCAGAGTGGAAAACGTTTAGGGAAAGAATCGCGCCGCTTATGAATTAGTCCTGATCATGCTAACTATTATAATCACGAAGAACAGCGACAGCTGTATCGGATAAAACCAGCCCATAGTTTCCCGAATTGTCACCGTGTACGACAAAAGATCAGCGCTGTGCGCACTAACGGCCTCCCTCAGCCTATGCCCCTGCCTGTTTCCCACAAACAGCCCGTTCAATACCAAAATAAGGACCAGCACCGTCTTCACCCTGAACCATGGCTCAGCCCAGATAGCGCCTTTACCCAGCACCAACAACGCGATCCCGGTAAGTATGATCGTTATAGCGCCAGTCCTGACAAATGCTCCATATCTGGCCATCAACGGGATCAGACCAAAAACACGACTATCGCCCGCCCCGGCAAATTGCCGGAAAACCCTAAAGGTCAAATAGTCTATCATCGTTGTCCCGGCCATGACTACGATCCCTGCAATATGCAGGGCGAGCAGAAGACGCAGTATAAAATACATTTTCATATTAATACCATTTGGCAGTTTATAACACAAATTAATACCATTCGGAAGCAATAAACAACTATTTGGTACTTATTTTTTATTTTTACAACCAAATCGCAGTATTTATGAATCAAACAGTGGAACTAGTCAGGCTCTGGGGAGAATACGAAAAAGAAAACCCTAACAGCACCATTGACAACTTCTGTCGTCATGTTCTCACCGGCTCCATAAAGAAGCAAAAGTCCATACGACCTGACTGGCAATTGCATCCGGACCTTAACGGAGCACTGATCAGAACGATCAGCCGTATCGGGAAGTTCCAGGATATCTATACCAAAAAGGCGCTGGTAGGCACCGGACTGGACCAGATAGAGGAATTCGGGATGATGGCGGCCATTTATAACCTGAAAAACCCTCCAAAATCCGAAGCGATCTTTACCAACATGCTCGAACTTTCCAGCGGTACCAATATCTTAATACGATTAAAAAGAAAACAAATGATCAGTGAATACGCCGATTCTGAAGACAGGCGGATAAAAAGACTTCAGCTGACAAAAAAAGGAGAAAAAGTCCTCAGGGCGGCGAAGCAAAAGATACTAAAAGTCGTCTCCATGCTCACCCGGGATCTAAGTGACGAGGATAAGCAGCTTTGTCTTCAGCTATTATCTCCCGTTGAATCAAGGTTCTTTCCCATGATCCAAAAGCAGAAAAACAAATCATTTGAAGAGATCTATTCCGAACAGCTGACCTCCCCCGCCCGCTACTCCTCCACCCGGTAAATTATAAACTTGCTAACGCCTCAATATCACCCGCCGGCTTACCACCAGACAAAAAAAAGGCCCGGCGAACCGGGCCTTAAGACAACTAGTTGGTAGGATACCCCGGGTTCTGCGTCAAATTCGCATTCTTCGCGATCTCCGTCCGGGGTATCGGATACAACGACCGATAATCCCCATTCGGCGAATGCGACAACCACGACTTCCGCGTGAACACCCCAAAACGCACCATATCCGTTCTCCGGCGGGCCTCCTGGCAAAACTCCCAGCCCAGCTCATCCAGCATCCGGCCATAGGTGACGTCGCCGCCACCCTCTGACGTTGTGGTCAGGTGATTTCTCAACCCGTAATCATAGCCGCTGCCTCCCATAAGCTGCGCTCCCGTCACAATAGCCTTCGCCGGATTGGACTTGAAGTCCCGCTGCCGTACCTGCGTAACAAGTACCGCCGCGTCGTCCGCATGCCCCGTCCGCAGCAAGGACTCGGCCTTCATCAACAATACGTCGGCGAAACGGAAAAGGGGCCAGTCATTGCTCAGCCGGTTGGTAGCGCCCATCGCGATCTCGAACTTACCCAGTCGGAACCCATCTACCTCATCCGAAATATCCACCCCAGGCACATAATTCCTGTAGGACAAAGGCTTCCCGGTAAAATCTCCCATGGTACCATAGAGTGAGTCGCCTTCAGCCGTATACTGCTGCCCCTTGATATAGTTGTCCTGGTACCTGCTATCGTCGGTATCGAATGTACTGATGAACTGCGGTATCGCGCAGACACCACCCCACGGAGAGGACTGCAGCTTATAGGTAGCCTGGTTCTCGGGCTCCAGCGTCTGCATATGTACGTCAAAGGAATTCCAGTCGTTTACATACTTCGAGTCGAAGGGCAGCGCGAAGATGATCTCCTTTGAATTCTCATTCTCCGTGATAAAGACATTCTTCTGGTTGGACTCGAGTACGAACTTGTTCCCGTTGATGATGGTATCGCATACCGCAATGCACTTGTCATAGGCAGCCGTACCCGAATAGACTTCGGCATTCAGATACATCTTGGCCAGTAGAGCCAGCCCGGCCCACTTGTTGAACTTGCCATAGGTCGCTGCACTGTTGTCGGCGCTGACCAGGGGGATATTGGTCACCAGCTCGTTCACAATGAAATTATACACTTCCTTCCTCGTGCTTTGCTTTGGAAGGAATCCCACCGGAACGTCGAACCGGTCTACGATCGGCACATTCCCGTACATATCACACAGTACCCAGTAATAGGAGGCGCGCAGCAGCCTGATCTCCGCGACAAGTGCGCTCGTATCCTTTGCCGCAACAGGTATCGCCCCCGACTGCACCTGATAAATGATCCGGTTGCAGTTGGTGATGCCCTGGTAAGCCCGTGTCCACACATTGATCACGATATCGTCGTCCGTGGTCCATTTGTGCTCGTGTATACGCCGGTAGACCCCTCCATCCACCCAGCCATTGGGACGCGCAGGCGTCAGCATTTCATCGCCGGACACTTCCTCCGCCCGGTACAGCGTATTCCACTGCAACAGCAGCCCCCGCCAGTCCACATAGGCCGCTCCCGACAATGCCGACAGGTCCGACGTGCCGGGCACGAACGTACTGCCGATTATCTGATTATAAGAAGTACTTTTCAGCTTGGTGCAGCCCACCCCCGTCGCAAGGGTGACAACCAGCAAACCCCAGAATAGTTTATTATTAGAAGTCATAAATTCTTTTTAAAAATTAAAATGTCACATTCAGGCCGATCGTAAATGTTCGGGTGGTGGGATATTTATACGGACTATCCATCCCGGGGTCGAGACCCGACGTCGGCGTTTGATTCACGCCCGACTGCGCCGTCGAGATCCCGTTCCGCAGGCTTACTTCCGGATCGATACCCTTATAACCCGTGATGATCAGCGCATTCAGCACCGCCGCATATATACGGGCAGACTGGATATACCGCATACCTGTATGCGTGAAATTATATCCCAGCGTGACATTGTCGATCTTCCAGTAGTCTCCGTTCTCGATATAATAGCTGTTGAATTCCACCGGCGACTTCAGCTGGGCCTTCCCAAATACCTTGTCGTAGGCATTCTTCAGCAGGTTGTACTGTGCCTGTGTCGGATTCTCCAGCATCATCCGCTGCAGGTTCGCCACCTGGAATTTGAATGCTCCGCGCTGCGTGATGCTCAGGTCCCAGTTCTTATACCGGAAGCTGTTATTCCATCCCAGGTAGAATTTGGGAATACCGTTCCCGAGCACCCGCTTGTCACCGAAGGAATGGGTGAAGTCGGAATACTTCACCGGCTTCCCGTCTGCCCCCTCATAGATCCACTGACCATAGTTAGCAACATCCGAAGGATCGTTGCCGATGCCCGTCACCTTGAACCCATAGAAATTACCCACGGGACCACCCACTTTCAGCAAATGCGAGAAGGTCTGTATGGGAGGGAATATGGCGCCCACCAGCAGGTAGTCGGTAGAGGTCTTGTAAACGTCGTTCGACAGGCTCTTCAGCTTGTTCGCATTGGTGGAATAGTTGACGCCTGAGTTCCACTCGAAGTCTTTTGTCTTTACAGGCACGAAATTGACCGATACCTCGACCCCTTTGTTCTCCAGTACGCCCACATTAGCGAGGGTCTGGTTATACAAATTTGGGGGGCTCGGAACATCATACCAGAACAATAGATTGTGGATCTGCCGGTTGTAGTAGTCCACGCTGCCGCTGATCCTGTTTTTCAAAATGCTGAAGTCGAGGCCGATATTGGTCTCGCGCTTCTCCTCCCATTTCAGGTTGGGGTTGGCATTTTGTGTGGGTGTCAGCGTTTGTATCCACTGCCCGTTGGAATAGACGAAGCCGCCATAGCCGATGACCCCGATGCCACGGAAAAGATCCGACGGCTGCGATCCGGTGATGCCATAACCCGCCCGCAGCTTCAGGTCGTCAAATATCTTCTGCTTGCTCATAAAGGATTCCCGGGATATCCTCCACCCTGCCGACACGGCCGGAAAAGCGCCCCAGGGATTTTTTGTACCCCATAGCTGACTGGCCTCCTCCCTTCGCACGCTGGCCATCAAAAGATAACGCTCGTCATAATTGTAGGTCAGCCGGCCAAAAAAGCCTATAAGGTTCGTCTCGCTTTTATAACTATTGCCCAGCCCCTGGTAGTTACCGCTGCTGATGGCCCGTCCAAGACCGATATCGTTCCAGCCAAACCGGTCCGTAGGAAAGTCCCAGTTCTCCATGTAATGACTCGAGTACACAGTCTCCTGGTAGCTATATCCACCGAGCAGCACCAGGTGATGCCTGTCCAAACTGCGGGAGTATTCCGCCGTCAGCTCCATAAGGCGGTCTGTCGATTGACTGCTGCCTACCCTCGCATATCCATTCTTTCCATCCCGCAGCGTAGACACATGCTGTTTGGTCTCCATGTATCCCGAATCGCTCATCCGCTTGCTATAGGAAAATATGCCCGACAGCTTGAGCCCCGATATAGGAGTGAATATAACGGCCCCCTTGTAGCGGGAATTGGTTTCATTGCTTTGCCCGTCGCTCTCCATCAGATCCGAAACGGGATTTTCGTAGTCGAATTTCGTCAGCTCCTGGAACCAGGTACCGTCGGAATTCTTCAGCGGGGAAGTAGGGTTCTGCAGAGTGGCCTGCCGGTAAATATTCCCGTTGAAACCATTCCACTTCCGCGAACTGCTGAAAAGGTTCAGATTGATCCGGAGCTTATTGTTTAACATACTGTGGTTGAAATCCGCATGACCGCTGAATATCTGGTTAAAGGACTTCCTGAACATCCCCGGAGAATTATTATAATTGCCGTTGATGAGGTAGTTGGTGGTAGAGTTTCCACCCCGGAAGGTGAGATTGTGGGACTGGATCACTGGCGTCTGGGTAATGGCCTTCACCCAGTCCGTACTGGCGCCGTTGTCCGCCATCTCGGTCTTGCGGAGACCGGCCTTTATCTGATCCCGGAAATCCGCAGCCGTCGAAAGGTTAAGCTTCCGGGCAATGGTCTGCGTACTGACATATCCGTTGTACTCGACATCGCTTCGGTTGTTGCCGCTGGCCCGCCGGGTCGTGATCAGGATCACGCCATTCGTGCCACGGGTGCCGTAGATCGCCGCAGCCGACCCGTCTTTCAGCACATCCATGGACTCGATGTCCTGCGGCGCCACCGTCCGCAGATCGCCGGGTATCCCGTCGATAAGCACCAGCGGGTTCTGGTTGGCGCCCATCAGCGTCGTCTGTCCGCGCAAAAGGATTTGCGTATTGCCGGTAGGATCGCCGCTTGGCGAGATAACGGTCAGCCCCGCCACCTTGCCCTGGATCAGCTGCCCCGCATCCGTCACAGAGCCCTTGATAAAATTCTCGGCCTTCACCGTCGCCACGGCGCTGGTCAGGTCCCCTTTTCGCTGGGTGCCATACCCGATCACGACTATCTGCTGCAGCTCCTTGTTCAGCAGCTGCATGGACACAGCCAGCGTCCTGTTTCCGGCGACCCTCATCTCCTGGGGGGCATAGCCGATAAGACTGAATTCGAGTATCGGATCCTCCTTCGCCGTTGTCAGCGTAAAGCTGCCATCCTCTCTGGACGTAGTCGCATTGCCCGACCCCTTCTCCTGGACCGTGACTCCAGACAGCGGGTTCCCGCCGCCGTCGGTGATCCTGCCCGTTATCGGCGGCGCCGCCTCCGCCTCCTTACGGATGGCCACGGAGTCCATAATGACATACAATCTTTCGTTGATCTTGCGATAGGTCAGCGCGCTGTTCTTCAAAACCAGCATCAGTACTTCCTTCAGCGGCGTATGCTCTACGGCTACCGAAGTTCGCTGCTGTCCCCTGGACAGAACGCTGGTCTTGTATACGAATCGGTACGATCCCTGATCCTCGATGGCTTTCAGCACATCCTTAATGGTCACATTGTCAAGCCTCAGGCTTATATTCTCCTGGCCATAGCTGCTGGCTGCAGCCGGGAGGGTAAAGCAGACGATAAGTATAATGGCAAGCTTCGTCATGAGGAAATATTTGAAAGTTAACCTGGCTGCCGGGCACGGCAATCCATGTCTTGTTTTTTTCATACTTTTGCAAGAGTTAAATGTTAGATTAAATAGCCTCCCACGGCTGTTTACTGTCCTTTTACGAATACGGAGAATGCCGCAAACATTCTCCGTTTAATTTTTTACGTAGTCTTTTTCATATGCAGCAGTTTTTGGTTTATGGCAATCGATCCCTACCGGCATAGCCGGTCAGGGTATTATAATAACCTCGTTCCTCTTAATGACATATTTGAAACCTCCTGACAATTGCAACGCATACAGCACCTCCGTCAGGTTGTCGTCATCGAACACACCCGAGAACTCTGTATTCTTCAGCTCCTCGCCCTGGATGATCACCTTTACCCCATACCACCGCTCCAGCTTCAGCGCCACTTCGCTGAGGGTCTCCCCGTCGAAGACGAGCTTGTTCTTTGTCCACAATACTTCCGAGGGCACGCTGTCCTTATTCAGGTGATGCACCTGTGTCAGCGTCATCACCGCCGCCTTCCGATGAACATCCCTGACCAGAACGCTGTCACTGCTAACCGCAGCGCTGTCATTGCTGACGATCAGCTTTTCGTTCGGCTTTAGCAGTATCTTCTTGTCGGCGCTGGTTTTCAGCGTCACCTCCACAGCCCCCCTGATCAGTGAAGTTTCCGTGATCTTTTCCTCGGGATACGACCGGACGTTGAACGCCGTACCCAGCACAGTCACGTCCACCGTCGCCGTATGAATGATAAATGGGCGCGCATTGTCCTTCGCCACATCGAAAAACGCCTCACCCGTCAGCCTCACCTCGCGCGTCCTTTCACCAAATCCATTGTCATAGGAGATATTGCTGCCCGAATTCAGCCAGACCTGCGTCCCATCCGGCAGCTGCAATTTTGACTTCGAACCGTTCTTTGTACTGACGAAGTTCCCCGTTGCCGAAGCCGCCGCAGCCCCACTCTTCACCCCTCCGCGTAGAAATACAACGGCGAGACAGGCAGCGATCGCCGTTGCCCCCAGCACCCATCGCAACCCCGCCCGCCGGCGGGACCGGCTATCTTTTTCAAAACCTTCCGCCCGATGAAAGAAAGGCGTATCCTTCGCCGTGTCATCGCTTAGGCGCTGCAAATGCCTGTTGAATAGCTCATCCGTATGCTCTTCTTCTACATCGCCTTTCCCTTTCCATACGGCTTCTACGGACGCCGCCTGCGCAGCCAGCTCCGGGTGCTGCCGAATCAACGCATTCAATTCCGCCAGCTCTTCGCCGGTGGCGTCTCCTGAAAGCTTCAGGATCAGCAGGTGCCATATTTTTTCGTGCTCCATCATCAATAGGACACCAAATAGAAGACCATGTACCAAAAGGAATAAAAATAAAAATGGAGCCCGCGGCTCCATTGACATATATAGTTGACTACCAGATATTTGATCAGCCCGGTTTCGGCTTCGTCCGCGCGGCGGGAACATTCAGCTGCGCGGCCGCGGCGATCTTTTTGGCGGCTATGACAAGTTGATTCCGCACCGTCAGCTCGGATATATCCAGGATCGCCGCCACCTCCCTGTACTTCAGCCCGTGCTCGCGCACCATCTGGAAGATCAGCTTGCACTGGGAAGGAAGCCCGTCTACGGCCTGCTGGACGCGCCTGGTCATCTCCGCGGTGATGAGCAGCTCTTCGGCATTGTCGAAAGTCGAGATGTTCTTTACTTCGATGGTATCCAGACTGACCCTGGGATACTTGTAGTTGCGGGTAATATGGTTGATGGACAGATTCCTTGCGATGGTATAAAGGAATACCGTAAGGTTCCCGATGCCCGGCAATTCATTACGGATTCGCCACAGCTTGATAAACACATCGGAGACGATCTCTTCGGCCGTCTCTCTCGACTTGATAATGGAATAAGAAAAATAGAACAGCTCCTTATGCAGGGTATCCCACAGCCTGCGATAGGCCGCCATGTCGTCGCAGAGGGCTATCTGCCGTTGCAGTTCCGATATCAGTTCTCTCTTCTCCATTCCCGCAGCCATTATTGTTTTTTCCCTTTCCCGATCCGGATGACCTGCAGGGAATAGGGGGGTACATCCAGCGTAAACTTTTTACTGACCTCGAGGTTACTTTCCTTAGGCACCACCGTTGCCGGGGCCGCTTCGTCATTCCTGGCTTCCGGAGTTCCGGTTAGCAGGATCCTGCTGGCGGGCCCACCCGCTTTGCCCACGGTCGTCAGGTCCACGGCCACACGAAGAGCGCCGGGGCCGGTATGTACAACCTTCAGGATGATATCACCCGTCCGGCTGTCTTTCACACAACTCGTCGCCACCGCCGTATCACCTGACCGGACAGCAACGACTCCCGGATAGAAAATATCGCCGGCATTGCCGGCAAACAGCTGCTGCACATAGTAATTGACGGTCCTGATCACACCGGTGTTCGAAAAATAGATCAGGTTGGGATTCCATGACGTGTGACGGACATTGGCCAGCAGGGGGGCATAGGATGCCATATGCACTACGTCGCCATTCCGCTCGAGCGAGGTCATATACGCGCCTTCCGCCAGTGCGTTGTACAGCGTATTACCCCAGGACGCATATTCCCCGACATATACCTTCGACCGGCTCCTGTCATATCCGTCATAACGCTGCCCGTTGGCAAGGAACCATTCCGGCTTCTCGTAGTAGTGCTCGTCCACCATGGCTACAGACACGCTGTCCGCAAACTGCCAGCCGAGATCAAAGTCCTCGCCGGCCGGGGAAGGTCCCACCGTGCCGATGACGGTGACGTCCGGATATTTCGCGTGCACGGCCGCATAGATCATCCTGAATCGCTGACGGAATGCATCCGTCTGCCTGTCCTCATTACCGATGCCGATGTATTGCAGATGGAAAGGCGCCGGGTGGCCGGCGGCTGCCCGCTTCGCGCCCCACACCGAGCTCTCCGGGCCATTGGCATATTCTATCAGATCGAGCACGTCCTGTATATATTGCTGCATCTCGTCCATTGGAATGCCCTTCTGTCCCGTACTGCCGATACGCCAGGTGCCCCCCGAGTTCTGACAGCTGACACCCGCCGCGACGATCGGCACCGGCTTGGCGCCAATGTCCTCGCAGAATTGGAAGTATTCGAAGAACCCCAGTCCCGCCGACTGGTGGTAGTTCCAGATATTCTTTTGTTCCAGCCGCTGCTCCGCCGGCCCGATGGTATTCTTCCAGCGGTACATATTCCCCAGCCCGTCCCCATGCACGAGACAACCCCCGGGAAATCGCATGAACTTCGGATGCAGGTCGGCAATCGCCTGAGCCAGGTCATCCCGCATCCCGTTCGCTCGGCGCCTGAACGTCTGTTCAGGAAACAGCGACACCTGGTCCAGCGCCAGCTTCCCCTTTCCCTTTGCCAGCACCACGAGATACCCGCTGTCTTCGGACG
>Ga0068853_100004189_pt1 | contig 11124 bp, 8 predicted proteins | sample KBSCornC32_FD_65655 | JGI IMG/M metagenome (GOLD analysis project Ga0068853, IMG submission 65655) | Corn rhizosphere microbial communities from Kellogg Biological Station, Michigan, USA - KBS Corn C3-2 | ecosystem: Host-associated > Plants > Roots > Rhizosphere > Soil ... | reverse complement strand
ACAGAGTCGCCAAGTTACGGGACAGGCTTGACGCGCGAACTAAAGCCCACACTTGGGGATCCATGTTTGAACTTTTTGGCTCGAAGGTACGGAAGCGTTCCCAAGAACTGGCCTCCGCACTCAGCAGCTTCTACGCCGACGATCAACGAATGCTGCAAGCTCTTACCGACAATCTCGACTTGGCGGAAGCGGCACTTGCCGAAGTCGAGAATGCCCTTGGACCTCCTGCAATTGCGAACCCATACAACGTACCAATTGCAGCACAAATCCTGGGAATCTATGCGGAGATCTTTCGCGATCCTCATCGACAACTAGACAGTCTCGCTGATGAGCTGAATAATGCTCGCATCGCAATTGCCCCTTGAACTGAGTTGTCTTTTTAGCGTTCGCGAATTGCGGCTGAACACGATAGCCAATGGAGCTTCAGGTTGGGCACGAGTTTGCCAAATTGAGGGCTCGCGTTTGCACAGTTACTTAATGACGGATTGCGGCCAAACTTTCGTAGATCCCGAATCAGCCAAGCCTCGAGTCTCTCTAACTTCTTGAAGATAATTGCAAAGTTGAATATATGAAGTTTTTGCAGTTGACAAACTGGGGATACTGAATCGAATTTCTGTATAAGCATGGGCGAGACTGACTCGGACAATAGCGAATATCGAGCTGGCGCTGAAGCCGAAATTCTGACAGGCGAAACTGGGCAGTCGTGGAAAGACATCCCTCTGCCCAAATGAGTGAGGATCACGGGGAAGCAATTGATGGTAATTGAGCGACCTCTTCCTTATGAAGGAACCGGTCTCAGATTGGCAGGCAACTTCGCTGACGCGGTGAAAAGCACATTTCCCCACTGCCACTGTCAAACCGAAGCTGGATGAGTGCTTTGGCCTGTTATCGCCAATTGAAGATCCAGATCGGTTAACGTAAGCCGACTTATCGGGATCTGCAGGTGACTCGAGTGTCACACGACGGCGCGACTAACATCGTAATCTCGATTAGACCGCCCTGTCTTGATCTAAATCGTCCAAAACCGAACGAACTTTCCAGATCACTTTTCTTAACCGATTGTTCTCCTGTTGGAGTGAGCGGATTTCTTCTGCAATCGTGTCCTCCTCTTTTCCCTCACGATTTGTTCTGATAGCGTGGAGATTCTTTGAACTGTGCTTTCGCCTGATAGCCTTTCGCACCTGAGCCAGTTCGGACGCATTTAGGTTTGGCGAATATTGCATCTTTGAGATGGCCGCAAGAACTCGAGCTCTCGTTTGCTTTGAAACATTCGCCTCCCCGTGCACGACCCGAGCTACGGTCGTTACCGAAACTCCAGTTTCGATCGCCACGTCTTTGAGCGTGCAAATCACGGAGGTCTCCTTAAGGCTGAGTTGTTGAGCAGTTCGTTGCTGTCGCTGTTCAGTTCGCTTGGCTACGGGCTGCCAAGTGTGCCCAGGTCGATCAATTCATAGCGATGACACTGTCGCGATTGCTGCTTGGCAGCAGCGATCGCTGGTTGCAGCCGCAGGGGCAGCTTGGAAGGAAGGACTCCTCACATCTCGAGATCCTCCGGGCGACTGGTGAATTTCGCGTCCTCTCAATGGTGAACATCCAGCGATCGCATCGTTTTCACGAAAGCTTTCCATTGAGCCTGGTTGGTGATCGGCGTCGTCGGGTTAGAAATACGCTGGTTACTGCCGCCGGGAGACACTCGGCACACGCTAGAACTTCCGAGGGCGGATGGTGAAAGGTCCGACTTCAGCACTGCAGTACCGTCGCACGTCACGGAACTGCCTGCATTCGAGGCAAAGCTCGCACCTGTGAGGTCGACGCTTGAGTTCACAAGATCGAGAATGCCGGGACCGCCATTCTGGGAGATTGTTGCTCCGCGGACGTAGGCCTGCGAATTACCTTCAACAAGAATGCCGGACCGGGACGGGTCAGTACTGGTGCCGTTATGGCTAATCTGATTACTTCCATAGATGGAGGCTTGGCTGTTCGAGTAGATGTCTACCCCCGCTATAGTGTGATCGAGTATCTGAGTGGCTCCGAAGACTGTGACCTGAGAGCCGAACTCTTCGAAGATGCCGTACGGGCCGTTACCTTGAATGAGGTTCCCGTGAGGTGCCCACGAAAGGCCACCACCCACTGAAAATTCGGATTTCTCTCCAATGAAGATGCCTCCTCCGGCATTGTTGGTGACGGAATTGGGCCCGGTGAAACCGAAGAGGCCGCCATTTGAACCGCCGAACTCGATAATGCCGAAGGCGTCTGGGAACACCCCGCCGGAAGCTGGCACTGTGTTCGCAATCGTCGTGCTCCCTGTAGACTCGAACACCGCTCGGTCTATGTGAAGACCTGACCCGGTGTTTCCGATCATCTCGAACTGAACACCGATGTTCGGCCACCATCCCGAGAAGTACAGAGTAGAGTTCAAGCCCGCGAATACGCCACCGCCGCCGTTGTAATCGAACGACCCTGTGTGATTGACGGTCACTTCAGACGTATTCACATTGAGGCCGAGACCGGCATTGTTCGAGCTCCCGCAGTCGTCGAGAGTTACGGCGCGGCTGCTATTGACATCGATTCCATTCCCTGAGCTGTTGGAAATCTGGGCGCCGTATATGTAAACCGAGTTGGAGGCCTGAATATTTACACTCCCGACAACTTTGAACGTCGAGCCCTGATCCGTAACCACGCCAACATTGCTCAAAGTGCCGATTGATACTTGTTCCTTGCAAACAGAGCCCGGCAGTACGTATATTCCTGTTCGGTCCGTTGCAGCGGAAAGTGCAGAATCGATGGAGCGGTACACTGGAGGGCTGTCTGCGGTCAGGGCACAATTGACATTTAGCCAGTGAGTGTATTGAGCCAGCATTTGGTTTGGCGACATTAATGATGGAGCAGCTAGAGAGGCGAAAACTACCCACAGTTTGGACAAATGCACCTTTTCTCCTTCCAGTGGTTACTCGTGTTGAGTACGGCAGTTCATTTGAAGGGAGCGCCGTTATTCGATACCACTAAAGCTCCCACTGAGATTGTTCAGCGCCGGTTTGCAATTTCAGACAACCAGTCCTCGAAGCGAGATGTGGGTATCGTAATTATCCGATGAGTTGTATTCATCTCCGCGCTCTGATCGATCGAAGCCAGAAGAGATGTGGGCAAAGCGGCTTCACCAACTTTTTTGTTCAAGGGATCGATACTGGATGAGCTATTTCGGTCTGGTACGCCGGATAGAAAGTACTCAAGCTCCACATGCCTTCCGAAGAACAGCCCAAACTCAAATTCATCCGCAGATAGAGCCGTATTAGCCAGTTCAGGATTGATAGCAGTGAGCGTCGAATGGATTTCTTCCCTCCAGACGGGAAGAGCCAGTCTGTCAATGCTGCCAGAAAGTACGCACCATTCCTGATTCTTACTGCGCAAGTGCCCCAGTCGACGAAGCAATGACTCATCCGAATCGCTGTGAGAAAGATACCGATCCAGTTCCAATCGAATCAAGTCGATACTGCCGAAAACCAGCACGCCCGAATCGAGAATTGCCAGCCACCGGGCCTCATTGAAACTCTTCCGTTCACGCCCAAAAGGTTGGATCTCCGCCACTTCGATTCCTCGATACATCGCGATTGTCGCTCCAGCAGATATCGCTGCTTTGAATGTTCGGGACTTGTCGAAGTAGCCGCTGGCGAGAAGGCTATGCTCATCGAGCATCGCTTTATCAGAGAGCGCCACCAAGGCGATCTGATGGATGCGCCGCGTGTCGTCCCCGCCGGTCAAGGCATAGAAGTCGGTCAGGTCAATCTGATTCTTCCCCGTCATCAGGACGAAGTTGCTCGGCTGGCCCCTGGATGAGGACGCACTAATGCCGGAGACGAGTTGGGCTTCACCAGGAATAAGGCATGTTAGCCGCGGATCAGGCGATGGGTGCGCCGTGCCCGTGAGGACGAGCGAATACAACAAGATTCTGAAGTTCTCCCGCCGGAGCATTCCTCCCATATCACCTCCCGGAATGTTTGCAACAGTGCCGTGCAACCTCACCGTTGGAAGCTGATTGGAACTTTGTCCCAAATTCGTGCTCTGAGCAATCGTGTACGTGTGATTTACGAGTGATTTGTGAATGAAAAGGGGACAAGTGGCCGAAATTGCTTGATCTAGATGGAAGTGGCTGGGAGACTTGAAGCATTTCCCGGAGGCAGCGCGATGGCGGTCAACATCCGTTTCGGACCCTTCCAACTGGATACTTCAACAGCGGAGCTGCATTGCAATGGGGAAAGAGTCCGCCTGCCTGAGCAGCAATTCCTCATTTTGGAAATGCTTTTAACAGCGCAAGGGAGACTTGTCTCTCGAGAGGAGATACGGAAGCGGCTGTGGCCGAACGACACGGTCGTCGAATTCGACCGAAGTATCAATGCAGCTATCAAGAATCTGAGGGCTTCCCTCGGCGACTCGGCGGACTCGCCGAAGTACATTGACACAGTCGCTCGGCGTGGTTATCGGATGATCGTCGAGGCCCAGCTGCCCGAATCTCCTCAGCTGACGAAGCCTGACATCCTCACAAGCAATGCGAATGGTGCCTTAACAGGCAAAAAGGTCTCCCATTATCGCGTATTGGAACTTCTGGGCGGTGGCGGAATGGGCCTTGTCTATAGAGCTGAAGACTTGAAGCTGCATCGTCAGGTCGCTCTTAAGTTTCTTCCCGACGAGATGTCTTCAGACCCAAAGGCAATTCGACGGTTCGAGCGAGAAGCGAGGGCGGCCTCGGCGCTCAATCATCCGAATATCTGCACCATCTACAGTGTTGAAGAGCATGGGCGCCAGCCCTTCATCGTCATGGAACTGCTCGAAGGGCAATCTCTCCGCGAACTGATCGCCGGAAAAGGTTTTACTTCTCATGGGAACGATCCCAGCGGTGAGCGAATCATTCAGATTGGTATCCAGATCGCTGAGGGGCTAGCTGCTGCTCATCATCGGGGGATCATACATCGAGATATCAAACCGGCTAACATCTTCGTAACGAACAGAGGACAAGTGAAGATTTTGGACTTTGGATTGGCCAAGGTCAATGGCTTGGAACCAGACGCTTCAACTTTAGATGGGAGCGCCAAACAAGATGTTCGCTTCTGGCCGAATTCAAGTGGGAACCTGCCGACCGAGGAAACGTTAAGCCGTACTGGATTTGCGATGGGGACGGCAGGCTATATGTCGCCTGAACAAGTCCGGGGCGAGAAAATTGATTACCGAACAGACCTCTATTCTTTCGGTCTAATCCTTTTCGAGATGGCAACCGGCGAGCGTGCATTCGTCGGAGATACCGTTGAGCATGTTCACGATGCCATCCTTAACCGAGAGGTGCCTCCAGCAAAGCAATTTAATTCTGAACTGCCGACAATTCTGGAGGAGATTATTGGTAAAGCGTTGAGGAAAGATCGTGAGCAGAGATTTCGCACTGCGAGCGAAATGCTCGATCAACTTAAGGGGGCTCTCAAAGTCAGCGCCGTTGAGACACTTGGACCAGAAATCACAGTCACCTCAGTCCAAAGGGAAGCGCGACGATCCGAGCTGCGCAAACTCGATGGCACAGACGGTTCTTCTCCGGTAGAACCACATTTCCCTGTTACTAGGAGGATTTCAAGTCCCGCACGATTCTGGGTAATTCCGTTATTGGTATTGCTTTTGGCCGCGATCACCACCCTATATGTAAGCCGCGCGGCGAAATCTCGCGCACACAAGCAATCAAGTCTCTCTTTTTCCATCGGAACAGCAAAAAATATCCTTGCTGTTCCGGGACGGGTGTTCGCCACATCAATTTCACCTGACCAGAAGCAGCTTGCTTTCGTTTGGATAACCGAGACAAACGCACAGCCAAATGTCTTCGTGCAATTGATCGGAGAGGAGCAACGTCGTCAGTTAACTCATAACACCGGTGGCTTCATTTGCTGCACCGAGTGGTCGCCGGACGGATCTCAGATTGCTTACGGATACTGCGGCGATCACGGAGGCAGCGTGTTCGTAGTGCCTGTCTTGAGCGGCTCGGAACGCAAAATCACCGACGTTACGTGCATTCTCGGAAACGCTGGTTTTCCTCAATGGGCTAACGAAGGACGTACGTTGGTGCTTGCCGATCAATGCGCGCCGGGAACACCTCGAGGGATTGTCACATTCTCGATGGATACGGGAGAGAAGCGCTGCATAGCGTCTCCGCCCCCCGGAGCACCCAACGTCAGTGATGGTTTTCCGGTCTTGGGGCCCGACCAGCGGACGGTAATATTTATTCGCAATAGTGCGTTCGTATACTCCGAGATTTACGCTGTAGATCTCTCGGGAAAGGGTCTCCGGCAATTGACGAATGATCAACATTTCATAACTGAGCCAGCGATGTGGGCGCCAGATGGTAGGCATATCCTCTTTCGTTCAAGCAGGCCGGGAACCGCCCGATATTGGCAGGTCTCAGCGGATGGCGGACCAATCGAATCAGCATCAGAGTTTCCTTTCTGGGGCTCTCTCTCCCGTGATGGGAGATTTCTCGCCTATCCGGACGGCGTATCGGCGACGGCTAGTACCTGGCAAGCAAGATTAAAATCGCCAGGCGGCAAAGTGGTTTCGATAAAGCCCATAACCTCTGGCTCACTCTGGGAAACCCAACCTCAGCTGTCCCCCGATGCGAAGCACATCGTAATCCGAAGTGCTAGAGGACGACATTTCAACGGGCTCTGGAAGGCAGATGCCGACGGAACCAATTATGCCTTCTTGTACGAGCCGCCGTCTTCGTTCCCCGGGAACCCTTATTGGTCGCCCGATGGGCGGTGGATAGCGGTGGACTGCATGGTGGGGCTACAGAGGCAGATTTTCATAATGGACTCGGAGGGCCGCAACGTCCACGCACTCACCTCGGGCAATTACGAGAATGCAGTACCGCGATGGTCTCGCGATGGCCACGCCATGTACTTCTCCTCAAATCGCACGGGGGAGCCGCAAATTTGGCGACGCGACTTGTTGACGGGGCGTGAACAGCAGATAACGCAGCACGGGGGAGTCTCGGGATTCGAAGCATATGATGGCTCCGCGCTCTATTATTCGAAAGCGGAATCCCCAGGGCTTTGGCGGCAACGCCTCTCCGGTGGCCCAGAAGAACAGATTTCTGCCGACTTGCACATCGGCTACCTGGATTCGTTTGCCGTAACAGAGGAAGGCATCTATCTGGTTGATGGCAACGCGTTGGTGGGAACCTCCATTGTCTATTTTGAGTTCAAGACCGGCAAGTCGAAACGAGTATTCACGGCTGATCATCTTCCGCTTGCTGCATTCCCAACCATAACGGCCTCGAGGGATGGTCGAGTTTTGATCTTCTCGCAGTTCGAGGCGTCGTCGAGGATCAACTTAGCGGAGATCGCGAATTAGGTCTCTACCTGACCGTCCGGCGCTTTCCATTCTTCCAGTCGAGCAGATCTATGGTCGCGGACAGCCCAGGGAACAGAGCGGTCCACCTATTGGATTCAATGCAGAAGGCTTCAGTTCCTGACCATGTCGGGATACACCTACTACGATCTGGACGGCAATTCCATTCCCAGCATCAGTGGAACTTTCACAATCACGGCCACGCGGATTGTGGTGCAGACGCCAAAGTAGTTCTCGCAGACGCTGACAAATAAATGCAGGCAGCCGATCATGGCTGCCCGTTTTTGCTGCGTTTCTCTGGATAACTACGAGTCCATGGCGACCACGAGAGATCTAAGGTTATTGCCCGGCACGCTCAGGCCGCTTCCCATACGGACTTCCATGCTATGTTCGACCTCTTCCGTACGGGGGAACCGGTCGTAAAGACAGGCTATTTTGCAGACGTAAAATCCGGAGTCGCTGCACGGAAGTTATTGAATAAGGATGACTTATAGGCAATCAGATGCACACCGTGTCAAGGCCTATATGTCTAATACTTTCAACAATCTACAGGCCGCTGGAGACTGCCAAACAGCGTATTAGAACGTCTAAGCCGAAAATCAGCAGGTAATTTTGCAGGCGATGGAATCTCGGCGGCCCGTCCGAAGCGAGAGTAGTCTTCTGATTTCCGACAACCAGAAATTGGTAAACGCGAAGGCGTTTATCAGGACCTACCCGCTAACCAGATTTCCGGATAGCCGGTTTTTCGGCCACCTGATGTTCCAGTAGACTCCTGCCCCGCGCCGGCCGCTGGCGGCGCATCGACGAGCTAGCCACTCGAGGTGCAGCCGCAAGGCCAGCGCGAGATGATGAAAGCCATCAAGTTTGGAGTCTGCACATATCTATCCGTGGTAGTGACTTGTGTTTGCGCAGTCTCGGCAACGCAGTTTTCTGGTAGCCAAGACTGCCGATTGCCGTGTAGTGTCGCAGACAAACAAGGTAACAGCTTGATGTAGGCGAAGGCCCCGTAAGGCGTTCCAAATTTCTGACTTTGGGAACCGAAGAGAAGCCAATAGTCGTTCGGTCTTGGCAGGTGTTCGCATTTGCCATCTGCTGGCGGCAAGCTCAATCGCATTTCCATTGCACGATCGAGAAGAGGAATCATGAAGAGGAAATTCAGGCTATCGAATGTACTTGCCGTCAGCTTGATCGGATCGCTTAGCGCAATGATCGGATGTGGCAGCAAGATTGAAGGCAGCACCTATGAGGGTAACGGCGGCGTGGTCAAGATAGAGTTCAAGTCCAGCGGGAAGGCTTATGTGTCTACTGGTCCTGTCACCACTACGTGCTCCTATTCGGAAAGCGGCAAGAAGGTCAGCATGGTCTGTGAAGGCGACACAACGGTATTTACCATCGAAGACGATGCGCTGGATGGGCCACCAGATGGAATGCTGGCGCGATTGACAAAGAAGAAATAGACGGGATCTTTTCCACAAATATGTGCGTGGAATCGGAGCGTGCTTAGTGCTGCCGAGCACCTGCGTCAGCACGCCGAAGACCGAGACGTCTGGCCCATCGCAGGTAGTACCCAAGTTGTAGCGTTCCGTCTTGGGTACGAATCTCTGAAGAACTTCAAAAAGGAACTCGAGGTTTAGTTCTGCTTTGCTATTGAGATTTCGCTACAAGCGTCCCAAGCCTGCAGCTTGCTTTTACTGGAACGAAGTTGTGCACGTCGCCACCGGCTGTGGGAACGAGTTTGCGTCCTTCAACTGCAACGGTTCCTGAGCCGACGAGAGCGCCATTCGGTTGCAACACCAATGTGAACGGAGCAGCACCGTTTTGCATCTTCACTTCAAACTGACCACCCACCCGAATGACGGAGTAGCTCTCCGCATTGTGGGCCGCTCCGCATTCAACGGTTGCCGAATCGTCGCGGAATTCAATGCTTAAGCCGCCTGGGGCGAAATATGTGCCGGCGAGACGCAGTCCGGGGGTGGTGTTGGCCACCTTCGATGCCTGTGTGCCAAGCAACTGCGTCAGAGCATCCGAAATCTTCACGTTGGAGTCGGTGGCGGGAAGCACCCCGGCATTGCATTTCTCGATCTTCGATTTCATCGGCACGCTGTAGGTGGTGTGGTGCACGGGGTTGTAGCTGGTTGTGGTTACCGGCTCATTGACGGAATACTCCATGCCATTCTGGTGAACAGCATCGGTTCCCTCGTAGTTTCGAGTTTCTGCCGCATCGATTTGCCTAGTCTGCATGGTCGTTTGTGTCTGCGTCTCGTAACTCGTGGAAGTATTTGCCACCGTGCCTCCGGCGGGGACCAGCCCGGCTATTTCGACCATGCCTGGTCCGTTCAACTTGCCGTCTGCGGTGTAGGTGAATTGGAGGGGTTTCGGCGAAACGGGCACTTTCACCAGGACCTGCGAGCCGGAGCGCTCGACTGTATATGGATATTGAGCGGGATTGAGACTGCCGCACTTCGTCACGGCCACGGTTTGATCGAAGCTCATGCTGAGATTACCGGCATTATAGGTGCCGCTCAGCCGCAGGCCTGTGCCGGCTTCGGGAACGATCCCTTTCAGCGGATTGCCGCCCATCAGATCCTGCAATCCGGTCTTCATGCCCTTGCCGAGGCACTCCATGTCACTACGGCCTGACTCCATGCACTTCCTCATCGCGACAGAGCCGGCATCCTTGGGCAAGGCTTGCTCGGCTGCCTGCGCTTGTGCCTGGGCGATCATGGCTTTTTGCTGCGCGTTGGCATCGTCCATCGCGTGCTGCCGCTCCTGCTGGATCTTTGCCATGTAGGCCGGGTTATTAGCGCCGATCACCTGTGCGAATTGCGCCTGCAACGTGGGCGAAAGGAACGATACCCATACGGGGATGCCTTCGAAGGCGAATCTCGGGTCAGAGCGGCTGAAGTGGTAGGGATTGCCAGCAAGAGTCAATTGCTCGCCATTCAGGTTTTTGGGTGCCGCTTGCTGAAGGCTGGTTATCTCGGCGCTGTATTGATCGATCAGTTTCTTTTCGTCGGCGGTCAAAGCTCCCCCATGTACCTGGGCTAGCGTCTGGATGATCTCGCTTAGCTGGTACAACGCACCGATTGAACGGATCACGGTCTCCCGCGGAGTCTGGACCTTCATGCCCTGGACCACGATCTCTTTGCTGGGGAATTGGGTGAGATAAGGAGGATTGATGGCGATGCCTGCTTTGCACTGTCTCTCTCGTAGTTCCTGCTCGATGTCGGATTTCGCCTTGGGTAGCTGCATGACGAATTGGCCGTTCTGTTCCAGCTTGACCATGCAGAAGTCGCGACCGTTGAGTGGTTGGCATTGCGTGAGGGTGAGGGTCGCATTTCCGCCACATTGGTACGGCGTGTTGAGCAGCAGGCCAGACGATTGCTGGCTGGCTGCAGCGCCTGCCGCACCGGAGCCCTTCAGTTTGCACTTGTTGGTTATCTGCCAGGCGACGGCCGCGCGGGTGTTGTAGCGTTCCGATTCGTCGCCGATCTGGAATGTACACATCTCTCCCTTTGCGCCCGGGGTGCACTTGTGCACGACATATGTATATCCGTCGGAGCACAGATACGGCACGTTAAACTGCAGACCGTCTGGCGCCTGCTGTGCGGCAGCGATCGCTGTGGTGCAAAACAGAAGAAATTCGGCGATCCGTATCATTTTCATTTCGGCTCCTCGATGCTGAGTGCATAGCCAGGCAGCCGCCCGATATCTGCCAGGCCCAAGACCAGCCGCGTTCCGACTTCG
>Ga0068853_100004188_pt1 | contig 11124 bp, 6 predicted proteins | sample KBSCornC32_FD_65655 | JGI IMG/M metagenome (GOLD analysis project Ga0068853, IMG submission 65655) | Corn rhizosphere microbial communities from Kellogg Biological Station, Michigan, USA - KBS Corn C3-2 | ecosystem: Host-associated > Plants > Roots > Rhizosphere > Soil ... | reverse complement strand
CCCTTCCTCCCGAGTCCCATCATATAGCGGGCCATCGATCGCTTAAATGGCATGTTCAGGCTGATATCTTCGGGCGAGACGTCCTGGGTCGCGACCAGTCTTATCTGATACTGCAGATAACCGTCGAACTCGAGATGTGCCGAGGTCTGAAGGGCCACCCCACTACCTGTAGCCGTCGTCATCCACTCTACAGTTCCCGGCTCTTTTTTAGTAAACCGTACCCCATCATACTTCAAAGCCCCCACTCCTGCAACGTCAAAAGACAGCGGCGCACTCAGCAGCTCATTCGGCGTGGCGCCAATCCCTGTCATCTCGGGCGTAAAGAAGGTCTGTATCCGGGCAGGCAGGCCGGACGGCGCCAGCATCAGCCGGCGGCCCAGAAGTGAGATGGTATTGCCTTCCACTTTCAGGTCCGTATAGGGAGCGATAACCGTATTCTCCTGCATCATCGTCGAGTTCAGCCATTTCAGCCGGGTCTGCTCTTCGGGATGGCTGATGCCGCCGTCTTCCAGTACTTCAGAACCCACCTGCAGGCTCACCGGAACAGCCACGCTACCAGCATTCGCAAAGGAAATGCTAACCGAACCCTTATAAAGACCGGCAGGAATATCCTTTGGGATATCCGCCAGACACCAGAGCGCCTGCACCTGCCCGGCCGCAACCCCGACCGTTTTTGTAAACGACTTTCCCGTATAGTCGATACCGTTGGTATTCAGACAGGAGAACGAGCTGCCCGGAATAACCCCGCCGGCCGCATGAAAGTCGCCAAAACTCACCCGAAGCCCGGAAAGCGCCTTCAGCGCATATACCCCGAGCTGAAAAGAATAGTTCTCCCCCCGCGACGCGCTGCCGGTGAACGCCGCGCGATAACCCCGGCTCGTCCAGCGCTGCGGCAGCCGATCACTCATCCTTATGGGATAGCGCCGGTCCTCCGGGAAGACGAGATATTCCTTCTGTCCGCTGGCCTTTATGATAGCAGTCGTTTCTTCCGGAGTCGCGATGACCTGCATCGGGGAATAACTATTAAAAGAGTCGATGGATTCGATACCACGAAACACCGCAGTAGCCGCGGCGCCCGATGGTTTCCAGTCACCGGCGAAAGGAGAAAGATAGACACCCTTCGGATAATTGCTCCGGCCCTCATTCCTGTAGGGCATGTAATAAATATAGTAGAGCCCTTTTCCGGCCACGGTCTGAAAAGATACCTCACCCGATGCGTTGCTGATCGCGCCGACGGCAACACCCGTAACAAGCGCGCCAGTACTGCTGTCCTGTACGATGATCCGCCGCTGTTCAGGATGCGCGTCAGGCCGGCGCCAGGGAATGACCACGCGGGCATACTGGCCTCCGGAGTTGACGGCAACAACGGCACGGATATTCCCGAGTGAGTCGGCGTTCCATTTGGGTTGGGCTTGCAGTGCGAGAGTCAGGCAACTGATAATGGCTGAGAGTATTCCTTTCATGTACAGCTGAATTTTGGATGCTCTAAGGTAACGGAGGGGCTCCGGGCAAAAAATGCGCAAACGATTGCGCGAAAATATCAAACGTTTGCATTGACCCAAAAGGCCCGCCCCGAGCGGCCCCCAGATTTTTTTAACAAAGAAAACCGCTACTTTTAATTGGACCAAAACAACAATTGTATGAGAACGGCTTCCCTTCTTAGCTTCTTTCTTCTGATGCTCTACGCAACCTTATCCGTCAATGCCCAGTCTAAAGTTACCAAAGAAATTACAGGTACAGTGACAGACACCAAAGGCGCGGCGATGTCCGGTGTGTCGATCAACGAAAAAGGAACACAGCGGGGCACTGTGACCGACGCCAACGGCTACTTCAAACTTCGCACAGCGGGCAGGTCGCCGGTGCTGGTGGCCAGCTATGTCGGCTTCGAAGACCTGGAGATAAAGGTCGGCAGTCAGACCAGTCTGGCCTTCACGCTGCAGGAAAGCACCAAAAAACTCGAAGAGATGGTCGTCATCGGGTATGGCGCCCAGAAAAGAAAAGACCTTACCGGGTCGGTCAGCTCCATCGGCGCCGATCACATGAGCCTTGGCGGCACCGTCTCGAACGTCGGCCAGGCCATCGCGGGCCGCGCGGCAGGTGTGCAGGTGCAGCAGTCCGATTTCTCCCCCGGCGCGGGTATGAATATCGTCGTTCGCGGCGGCAACTCCATCAACACGACCAACCAGCCCCTCTATGTCATCGACGGATTTACTTCCGACAACGGGTCCTATATCAATCCCAACGATATCGAGAATATACAGGTATTGAAGGACGCCTCGGCCACGGCCATCTACGGTGCGCGCGGCGGCAACGGCGTCGTACTGATCACCACAAAGAAAGGCAAGCTCGGAAAGATGCTGATCGAGGCTGACGGGTCCAACGGCTCCCAGAGCCTGACCTACAAGCCTTCGCTGATCAACGGAACGCAGTACCAGTCCATACAGAACGCCATCGCGACGGAGAACGCCACTACGCCTCCCTTCAACAATAGCTTCCCCACCGCCAACACCAACTGGTATGACCTCGCTACGCGGAATGCCACCATCGAGAACCGCAGCATCAGCGTCAGCGGCGGCGACAAGACCAGCCATATCTACATCAACGGCAGCTACCTGAAACAACTTGGCGTCCTTCGGCATACGGACCTCAACAGGTACAGCGCCCGCGTGGGAGCAGACAAGACCCTCAGCGACAGGGCAAAGATCGGCGCCAACGTCTACGCGGCCAGCAGCAACTCCAACATCCAGAAATACTCGGGCGATATCACAGCCCCCCTCTACTCCATCCTTACCTATGGGACCAATATCCCCGAGTTCAACCCCGACGGCAGCTACTACCGTTATCTCGGCAAGGACAACCCCATGGCTACCCTGATGGCGCCGACCAACACCTCTACCAACAAGCTGATCAACGGCAATATGTTCCTCGACTATGACATCATCAAACACCTGACCTATCATATCAGCGTGGGCGGTGAGTTCTCACAGAGCACCAACGGGCAGTATACGCCCCTGTCACTGGTCGCGGGCCAGGCCAACGGCGGCGTGGCGGCGGAACAGATGTTCACGACCGAGCGCTGGCTGGTCGAGCAGTACCTTACCTATAAATACTCCATCGGGGATCATTCGCTGACGGCCCTCTTCGGGACCACCAACCAGAAAGACATACTGCAGTCCCTCATCGCGGGCAGCAAGGGCTATTCGACCGACCTCTTCCTGAACAACAACCTGGGCGCCGGCGCGACGGCCTATCCCGCACCCGGCAGCTACAAGGCGGAGATAAAACTCAGCAGCTATTTCGGTCGTCTGAACTATTCCTATAACGACAAGATACTCGCCACCTTTACGCTGAGGGATGACATCTCCTCCCGTTTTGGCGCGAACTACAGACACGGCCTCTTCCCCTCCGGCGCACTGGCCTACCGCTTCACAGACGAAGGCTTCATCAAGGACAGCAAGGTCCTTTCCAGCCTGAAGGCCCGCGTCAGCTACGGTATCACGGGTAACGACCGCATCGGCAACTACGCCTATCTGAGCACCTTCACCAACTACAACACCGTCCTGTTCAATGGCAGCACGCTGTCCACCGGCATCGAGCCGTCGGGTCTGGCGAACAACAACCTGAAATGGGAAAGCACCGCGCAGCTGGACTTCGGCGTGGACATGGGCTTTGCGAACAACAAGATCAACGCGACCATCGACTACTACCGGAAAAAGACGACCGACCTGCTGCTCGCCGTGCCCGTAGGGCAGTGGTGGGGCTTCAGCTCGCAGACGGCCAACGTCGGATCGGTGCTGAACCAGGGCGTCGAGCTCGGTATCAATACGGAGAACGTCAGCACGAAAGATTTCTCGTGGAATACCACCTTCAATATCGCTTACAACCGGCAGAAGGCCCTCGCGCTGGCTCAGAGCATCGCCTTTATCAGCAGCACCACGGCCAACCCCAGCGGCGTCGTCTCGGCGCAGGAGTTCACCAGGCTGGTGCCGGGCAAGGAGCTGGGTGTCATCTACGGCTACAAATACCTTGGCGTCATCAAGACGGGCGACCAGCATACGACGGAACCCAACGCCAAACCAGGTGATCCCCTGTTCGAAGACCTCAACCACGACGGCAAGATCACGCCCGACGACCGTACCTGGCTGGGGAATACCAACCCGCACTGGATCGCGGGTTTCAGCAACGACTTCCGCTGGCGCGGCCTCGACCTGAGCATCTTCTTCCAGGGCGCGTTCGGATACAATCTGTATGACATGAACAGACTCGTGCTCGAGTCTACGACCGGGACGGCCGTGCTCGACAGGTGGGTAGCAGGTACGCACGAGAATACCAGTGTGCCGAGGCAGGGTTATTTTCTGAGCACGTACGGCAGCTATGTCAACTCCCGGTTTGTCGAGAACGCTTCCTACATCCGGCTCAAGCAGTTGTCGCTCGGATATAACCTGCCCGCGGGTCTGGTCAACCGGCTGCACTTCTTCGAAGGCATACGCGTCTACGCCACGGGACAGAACCTGCTGACCATTACCGGCTACAAGGGTACCGACCCCGAAGTCAACGTCCATGCGGGTAACAATCCCGTGGGTGGCACGCTCTCGGGCACGGCGGTGGTCAACGGCTCGGTCAGCAATATCGCCGGCGGCCTCGACTTCAATTCCTTCCCTGCCTTCCGCACCTATACGGTCGGTGTAAAACTGACAATCCACTAAAACTAAATTATGTCTATGCAACGATATTTTGCTCTCATTGCCGCCGTGCTGCTCCTGGGCGCCTGTAACAAATCCCTCGACCCGACGGTATACAGCAGCCTCACCAACGCCAACGCCTTTGTCACCAAGTCCGACGCGATCGCGGCCGTCAATGCCGTCTACGCCCGTCTGAAGGGACCCGCCGTAGGAGACAATTTCACCTACTGGACCGTCCGCCACTTCGCGCTGACCGACCTGTCGACCGATATCGGTCACTGCAGCTATGGCGGCGACCCGGGACAGCTGTCCCTTGGACAGTGGAACTCCGCCAACGGCCTCATCGGCCAGGACTGGCAGTACGCGTACAAGCTGGTCTCTGACGCCAACAACGCGATCTATAATATCACCGCGATGTCCGGTATCACCGACGCCGAGAAGTCCCAGTTCCTGTCGGAGATCAGATTCTGCCGCGCGGTAGCCTATAGCGATCTGACGGACGCCTTCGGTCCGGTAGTCCTGGCTACGGAGAAAGATCTGGCCAGCCCTGCTTATACGGGTCAGCCAAAACCTTCGCCTGTCGCGAGTATCGACAGCATGCTGATAGCCGACCTGAACGCTGCGGCAGGAGTGTTGCCCCTCAACTACCAGAACAACCCCATCTATTCTACGAATGACATTGGCCGTGCTACAAAGGGCGCCGCACTGACCCTGCTGGCGAAACTCTACCTGCGGGAAGGCAACTGGCAGAAGGTAGTAGACCTCACCCAGCAGGTCATGAACCTTAACACTTACAGTCTTTATCCTTCCTATCTGGGATTGTTTAGTGAATCCAACAAATGGTGCAGCGAGAACATCTTCTCCGTACTCTGCGACGCCAATACCAACGGCGCCGAGCTGATGAACCACTTCGGCCCGCTGAACCACCCCGTCGTCCAGAATCGCTGGCAGTACTATGCTGTGTCCTGGGACTTCTGGAACAGTTTTGACAGCGTGGACGACAGGAAATGGTGCTTCTACCCCGTTTATAAAGGCGTAGACGATCTGATCTATCAACAGGGGCCGACGCTGACCAGTACCGCGCCTGCCGGCTATAGCTATATGGCGGATATCGCCACCAAGAAATACGCTGATTCATTGGGTTCCGTGACCTCCTACTACGACGGCCACAGCGTGGATATCCTTCGCTATGCCGACGTTCTGCTGAGCCGGGCCGAGGCGCTCAACGAACTCAACGGACCTACCGCGGAATGCTTTAGCCTGATCAACCAGGTGAAGGGACGCTCGCACGCAAAGCAGCTGGTTCCCGGAGGGGGATATACGAAGGACAGTTTCCGCGACGCGCTGCTGCAGGAGAGGGGATGGGAGTTCTTCTATGAAGGCAAGCGCCGCGCCGACCTGGTCCGGATGAACAAATACGACGTCATCGTCAATGCCTACCTGAAAAGGATCGGGCAGACGCAGGCGATCTCGATGCCGAAGAATAAATACTTCCCGTACCCGCTGAGCCAGGTACAGCTGAACCCGAATCTGAGCAACGCCGACAGACAATGATGAAGAAGTTGATTTTTGGTTATATGGTGCTTGCCGCCAGCTGTAGATACGGCGGCGGCAGCGCCGTTAAAGAGATACATATCGGAAGGCACCACAACAACGCCCTTCAGATAGAGGTGGACGCTTCGACGGCGGACTCCGCGGAGGCTTATGTCCGCTACTGGCCGGACAGCGCGGGTGAGGCTGCGTCGTTGGCATCCACTGTCTCGCCAAAGGGACTGGAACACAAAATGGTCCTGCTCAACCTCGTGCCGGGTACCAAATATTCCTATCAGGTGGTGGCGGGAGGGGTGGCGACGAAGGCTTTAAAGTTCGAGTCCCCGGTGCTGCCGATGTGGTTGCAGGAACAATTCAAATACAGCAGTGATTCGCTGGCGCTGGTTCCACAGGTCTTTAAGGAAGGCTTTATGCTGCTGAACAAGCGTGAGACTCCCGGCGTCGACTATATCGTCGACTACAAGGGCCGCATCCGCTGGTATCACGAGGTGGACGGAACGGGATTTAAGGTGACGCATTTTACACGCGACCATACCGTGCTGTCGATCCTGGGGAAGAACGACGAGCCGACCAGCTATGGCAGCGAGATACTGGAGATCAGTCTGACCGGGGACACGGTGAGATACCTTCGTAAGGGGACGGGAGACCTGAAATATTCTATCCACCACGAGATACTAAAGGATTCTCTGGGGCGCTATCTGACGCTGTTCGTCGACCAGCGGCTGCTCGACCTTCGTTCGGCCGGCGGGGGCGCCCGTGATACGGTCAACGGGGACGGGATACTGATACTGGATTCTACCGGCAGGGCGCTCTGGCGCTGGAGCGTGTTCGACGTGGTCGATCCGCTGCGCGACCCGGATCTGCTGAAGACCCGGCGGGACTGGATGCACGCGAACAGCCTCAATTTCGACAGGGACGGGAATTTCATCGTCAGCTTTTATAACAACGGACAGATATGGAAGGTCGACGCGCATACGGGGAAGGTGCTATGGAAATTCGGGAAGGGCGGGGACATCGCGATGCCGGCGGAATGCAGATTTACACAGGCGCACGCCGTACACATCAACCCTTCAGGCGCGCTGATGTTCTTCGACAATGGCGTTGAGAACAGGCTTTCCGAGGTCTTCGCGGTGCGGCTGGATGAGGCTGGCCGCCGGGCGGATATGGACCTGCACGTCCGGCTTCCCCCGGATATCTACAACGACCGGATGGGCAGCGCGTATATGATCACCGATAGTACGGTGTTGTGCTGCAGCAGCAAGCGAAAGATCACCGTATTGGTTAACAGGAAGGGGACCTTATTGTGGGATATGGAGACGGCGATACCACCCTACCGGGTGGAATTTTTAAAGAGACAACAGGTGGCGCCCTGGCTGGTGCCGTGATAGGTTATGAAAAAGTTATTAGTTGTCGTGGGAGGGGTTATGGCCTTTTGGGCCTGTACCAATGGGGTGAGCGAGGTGCCTCCCAAAGCGCCCGTCGCGGAGACAGTGCTGACCGTTGACACTTCCACGATCCCCAATGATAAGTTCGGTGAACTCGTCCGGTACGGCAAGGAGCTCATGTACAACACTGCGTACTATATCGGCCCGGACGGCGTCAACGGCCATTATACGCGGAATAAAATGAACTGCACCAACTGTCACCAGAATGGGGGCACCAAGGCGTATTCTTTCAACCTTATGGCTTCCCACGCCAGCTATCCCCAGTACCGGGCGCGGGAGGGGAAGGTGCTGACGCTTGCAGAGCGGGTGAACAACTGCGTTATGCATCCGCACAATGGCCGGGCCCTGCCGCTGGACAGCAGGGAGATGGTGGCCTTTCTGTCTTACCTGAAATGGATCAATGGGCCGGCGGCCGGCCGCGCGCATTTCAAGGGCGAGAAGAATCTGGAGGTTCAGTTCCCGGCCGTAGCCGCCGATCCGCAGCGGGGACAGCAGCTGTATGCGGCCAACTGCGCGCGCTGTCATGGTTCCAACGGGGAGGGGATGATGCGGGATGACAAGTCGACCTATGTATATCCGCCGTTGTGGGGGCCGAACTCCTATCAGCCGGGCAGCAGCATGCACCGGATAATAAAGGCGGCGCAGTGGCTGAAGGCGAATATGCCCTATGACAAGGCCACCTGGGACAAGCCCTTTCTGACGGACGCGGAGGCGCTGGATATCGCGGCGTTCATCAATGACGACCGGCAGCACAGCCGGCCGACGGTAAAGAATTTCGACTATCCGAATATCGTGGAGAAGTCGATCGATTATGATCGCGGACCGTTTGTGGACCATTTTTCCGAACAGCAGCACAAGTTCGGGCCGTATAATGATATTATTGCAGAGTGGAAGAAGAAGGGAATGAAGCCGGTGTACTGAAGGTTCCCGCGGCTCACACAGTCCGCGGGGCCTCGGCTACCAGCCGGGTGATCGTCCGCAGCCGCGGGGATATCTCGTTATACTGTCGCAGCAGCGTCGCCTGGTTGAGGGCCCGGATATAGTTGTGGTCCTCATATTTGCGTCCATAGTAGACGTCGTCATTCAGAAAGTCGGTCAGGAAACGGAGGGCCTGCATATACATCATAAACGCCCCGGCATACACGAAGCCGTCCTTTTCAGTCGCCGTCAGTTCGCCCCTCATCTCCTCCATATACCCTTCCACGATAGCCTTATAATAGGATTCCCGCACCGTGATCCGCGTGAGGTCCTTTTCCTCTTCCGAGACCGGCGACAGATAGGTGCGCAGCATATCTCCCACGTCGCTGATAAAATAACCCGGCATCATCGTGTCCAGGTCGATCACGCAGATACCCTTGCCCTGGCGGTCGAAAAGTACGTTGGAGATCTTGGTGTCGTGGTGGGTCACCCGAAGATGAAACCCTTTATTGGCGCGGATATCCTCGTATTCCGACACGATATTGCTTTGTGATTCCAGGTAGCCGATCAGCTGCCCCGACCTGCGTATCCGCTGTGTATTGCCCTCGTCCAGCGCCATCCGGAAGTCGCGGTAGCGGCGGGACAGGTCGTGGAAGCCGGGCAAGGTCTGGTGCAGGTTGTGGGCCGGGAAGCCGGACAGCAGGCGCGTGAACTCGCCGAATTTTTTGGCCGCCTCATAAGCCTGGAGGGGTGTGTCGGCAACGTCGATGGTCACGGAATTCCCGACAAAGGGATAGAGCCGGAACCAGGCTGAATCGTTCACCCGCACCAGCGGTTGTCCATTCAGAGATAAGACAGGCCGGGGAAAAACGGCGTCCGGATAGTGGGTCGTCAGATAATTACCTACTTGCTCGATATTGTCGGCGATCATCGCCGGGTCGGTGAATACCTCGCTGTTTATCTGCTGCAAAACGAAATCCCCTTTCGGGCTCCTGATCCGCCAGGTGCGATTGATGAGGCCGCTTCCATGGGGAGTGATTTCACAATCCGGGGGAAAACCATAAGCAGACAGGATCTGATCCAGCATAAGGTGTTTATTCTATCTCCAAACATAGGGAAGTTATGGGAGTTATCCATGCGCAAACGGTTGCGCTAACGCGCGAAAATTCGCGGCCCGGCTCATCGCTTTCCATGGACGATCAACTGCCCGTTAATAACTATATTCTGAAACTTTTCCGGCTCGTCCGGCCGCCCCGCCGTTTCCTCTTCGGAGAGGATCCCGATCAGCATGTCGGCAGCCTGGGCGCCCTGTTCGTACGGATATTGTTCGACACTAGCCATCGGCGGGTTCTCCAGATAGCTGGTGATCGGGAGGTTGGCATAGCTGACGAAACAGACGTCCTTGTTGATCTTCAGTTTTTGCTGCCGCGCGTACTGCATGGCGTCGAGCGCGATATAGTCGTTGATCGCGACGATAGCGGTGGGGCGGGGGCGTTGGCTCAGCAGGTCCTGCATGGCCTTATGGGTGCTCTCGCGGGTGAGGTCGGTGGAGACGACGAGTCCCATATCGATCTTGAGACGGCGCTTTATCAGGACTTGTTTGTAGGTCTCCGTCCTTTCCTTCGACGACCGCATCTGTTCGGGGCCGTTGAGGACGCCGATGCGACGGTGCCCCTTTTCGATCAGGAACTCGATGGCCTCCCGGGTGCCGCTGTTCATGTTGGAATAGACCTTATTAAAGTCGGGGAGTGACGGAACCCTGTCGAAGAACACGACCGGAATATTGTATTTCTTCAGCGCTGTGAAATGGTCGTAGTTGGTGGTTTGTTTGCTGAGGGAGACGATGATGCCGTCGACGCGGTTATTCTTCAGAGTTGTGACGATGCGGCGCTCGCGGTCGAGGTCGTCTTTGGACTGGCTGATGAGGACGCTGTACTTGTTGCGGCTGGCCGTCTCTTCGATGCCATCGATGGCCTGGGAGAAGAACTCTTCCTTGAGGTTCGGGATGATCACGCCGATCGTGAAGGTCCTCCGCTGTTTGAAAAAGATCGCCGTCTGGTTGGGCTCATAGTTCAGCTGCTGCGCCAGCTGCTGTACGCGCATTCTGGTCCGGAGACCGATGCCGGGGTGGTCGTGCAGCGCGCGCGAGACCGTGGAGACCGAAACATTTAGCTGTTTGGCTATTTCCTTAATAGTAGGGAGTTTGGCGTCCTTCATGGGTTAAAGATAGGGGTTTCCTTTTATGGCCGTCCCGGTCCTCCGGAACCCCACAAAAAACCCGCCGGGGTCACGGCGGGTTAATTCATTCACTGTAAAGGGTTAGACGTTTTGTGGTACAGTGGTTTCAGAGACAGGCGCCGGATGCGCCACCGACGGCTTTCAATGGAATTGGATTGGATTCATAGGGATTGGAACTCGGTTCATAGGGATTGGATCATCGGTTTTCAGGGATTGGATCATCGGTTTTCAGGGACTGGATCACGGGTTCATAGGGATTGGATCGGTGTTTTCAGGGTAAAGACCATTGG
>Ga0068853_100004182_pt1 | contig 11128 bp, 10 predicted proteins | sample KBSCornC32_FD_65655 | JGI IMG/M metagenome (GOLD analysis project Ga0068853, IMG submission 65655) | Corn rhizosphere microbial communities from Kellogg Biological Station, Michigan, USA - KBS Corn C3-2 | ecosystem: Host-associated > Plants > Roots > Rhizosphere > Soil ... | reverse complement strand
GTTCAGACTTATCATTGATAGCTTCGCTGGTGAATTTCAAAATGGAACGAACATAGGGGCTAAGGTCGGTGTAATGTAAAAAGGCATCTTTTTCAAAACCTACATCCACGAAAGCCGCATTTAAGCCGGGGATGAGTTTTTTAACTTTTCCAAGGTAAAGATCTCCCACGCCAAAGGTCGCATCAGTTTTTTCACTGTGCAGCTCCACTAGCTTTTTATCTTCAAGCAGGGCAATCTCAACCCCCTGCGATGCAGCGTTAATAATAAGTTCCTTGGTCAAGCGTAATTTTTTTAAAGACCATGTACATCACGGAAAGGAAACATAACTGCATGCACTGATAGCGCTACAATTATAGCGGCAAGCCTGTAGTGCATACAGAAAAATAGGCCCCGAAAAGGAGTATCGGGGCACCACTAAGAAAAAAGATTATTTCTTCTTATGGCGATTCTTTCTTAAACGTTTTTTACGCTTGTGTGTTGCAATTTTATGACGTTTTCTCTTTTTACCACAAGGCATAACTAGTCTTTTTTGTGTTTAAAATAATATGTTTAATTCGTTGTATTCTTTGGTTTATTGCAAAAGCTTTATTCGCTCATCAATCTCTTTATCGTATTCGGGGCTGTTAGCCACCCTCTTCATTACCCTGTACCACTTAACAGCTTCTGCTTTTTCTCCCTTGCTTGCATAAGCATCGGCTAAAAATGCTATGGCTTCCAAATTGCCCGGTTGTGCTTTCACCACTTTAGTTAAACGGTCAATAGCTTTATCATATTGCCCCGAAACAAAACCTCCTATCCCTAAAACCAACTGCGCTTTCATGTTGGAAGAGTCTTTTCTAACAACAGCGAGCAATTGCTGTATGCCTTTCATTGTTTCCGCTGGGCTTCCTGTTCTGCCTTTGCCATAGATATAGCAACTGCCTAATCCTATCTTAAGATCGTCGTTGTCGGGATCTAATTTAATTGCCTGCTCAAATAACTCAATTGCCTGTTCGGTTTGCCAGTTTAATTTGGGCTGGTCGTGTTCTCCTCGCAGGTTATCCAAAATTAATTGGGCAGCAAAGGTGAGGTTTTTTTCTGAATTCTCCAACTTAACAGCCTTCGATAAATAATATACATAAGGTTCAAACGCATGGACACTGTCTTTCCAAAATGCTGCAAGCTGTTTATTGGCTTCAATCTCCTGGTTTTTAACATCTCCACGGGTTACACTATTTTCAAGTTTGCCCAGTGTGGCCGCCTGTGCAGCAGTGAGTTTTTGTTTGGAATCGTTTATGAATTGAGTGATATTGAATGTAGAAATTGCAGTTTGAGCTGGTGGGCCTGGAGTTGTATGGGCTTTTTTTTCTACTGTCCGTCCAAAAAAGAAGAGTGTTGCTACCAGGATAAGACCTGCTGCAGCAAGTGTCAATTGTTTGTTCAAAATAAAAATTTAGACGGCAAAGGTACGTTAGTCTTCGTTTTCGTCAATTGTTTCCGTGCTCTCTTTGACGTTTTTAGAAGATTTTATTTCCTGCATAAATTCCTTTGCAGGTTTAAAAGCGGGTATGAAGTGCTCTGGTATCTCCACAGCTATATTTTTTTTGATGTTGCGCCCAATCTTAGCTGCCCGCTTCTTAGTGATAAAGCTCCCGAAACCCCTTATATAAATATTCTCCCCTTCCGCTAAGGATTTCTTCACTTCTTTAAACATTGTTTCGAGAGTAACCAAAACATCCACTTTGGGAATGCCGGTTTTTTCGGAAATTTGATTAATAAGGTCTGCTTTTCTCATGATAGATTATTTATATTTCTTTAAGTAAATTACAAATTACGCACCAAAATTCCAAATAAGTTGGTGATTATCAGGTACTTTGTTCCTTCTAAAGATGAATATTTTTTTCTAAAAAGCCAAGTAACTAATTGATTATTAATGGTATGTACTTTATTTGATATGTATAAATATATTGTGACAAAACCTTTATAAAAGGCTAATTGAGGGTATGAATAATTTAAAAAAATATTTTACAAAAGGTCTTTTGCAATGGAATAGCAAAACCAATGACCGTCCTATGCCATGGAAAGGGGAAAAAAATCCCTACAAGATTTGGCTCAGTGAGATCATTCTACAGCAAACAAGAGTAGACCAGGGCTGGAATTATTATAACCGCTTTGTTGCTGAATTCCCGTCTATTGAAAAATTGGCTAAAGCACCTGAAACCAAGGTGTTTAAGCTATGGGAAGGATTGGGTTATTATACACGTTGTAAAAATCTTATTGCTACTGCAAAACTGGTATCAAAAGAATATGGAGGAAAGTTCCCCAATAACTATGAGGATATCTTAAACCTAAAAGGTATTGGCCCATACACAGCTTCAGCAATCGCGTCTTTTGCTTATAACCTGCCACATGCAGTGGTGGATGGCAATGTATTCAGAGTGCTGGCTCGTTTTTTTGCAAACGATATAGCAATCGACAGTACAGAAGGGAAAAAGATCTTTACATCATTGGCCAATGAATTGTTAGACAAAAAACAACCAGGTACTTATAACCAGGCATTGATGGATTTTGGAGCTGTTGTATGTAAACCAAAATTGCCATTGTGCAGCCAATGCCCGCTGCAGAAAAACTGTGGCGCTTACCTTAAAGGCTTAGTAGATGTATTACCGGTGAAAGAAAAAAAGGTCAAACAAAAAACAAGGTGGTTCTTTTATTTTATTGTTGAAGGAGCCGGCAAAATATATGTTCGCAAACGGGGCGTAAAAGATATTTGGGAAAACCTGTATGAATTTATGCTGTTCGAATCTCCTGTGCCAACAGAATTAAATGCGATGATAAAACTTCCCGCATTTAAAAAGATATTTGGGAAGCATCAATTTAGTGTTGAAACCATTTCAAAAATATATAGCCAAAAGCTTACCCATCAAACTATTCATGGCCAGTTCATCCGGGTACAACTAAAAAAACCAGTACAAATAGAAGGGTACCAACCGGTTTCGCCAAAAGAGCTGGACAAGCTGCCTTTCCCCAAATTGATAACAACCTATTTGAAAGATAAAAATGTATCTTTAAATTTGTTATAGTACGATAAATGAACAGGCACATTCTTTAAAATTTAATTTTATGAGAGGCGTAAACAGGGTAATGTTAATAGGCAATTTGGGCAAGGATCCTGATATACAATTTTTGGAAGGTAATATTGGTGTCGCAAAATTTTCATTGGCAACAACAGAAACTTTTAAAGACAGGAGTGGTAAACTGATCTCACAAACAGAATGGCATACCGTAGTGTTGTGGCGTGGTCTTGCCGACCTTGCACAAAAATACCTGCACAAAGGAAGCCTTGTTTATATTGAAGGGCGCTTAAAAACAAGAAGCTGGGAAGATAAGGATGGCAACAAAAAATTTGCAACAGAAATTGTCGGAGATAACCTGATCATGCTTGAAAAGAGAAGTGATGGTTCAAACCCGGCAGCAGGCATAGAGGGAATGGAAGGTATGGGAGGTTCAGATATTCCGCCAATTGATGACGGTACAGAACGATTACCGTTTTAGATATAGCCTTTATCTTTGGTATTTAACAGGTGAAGTTTTAAATACGACTTTACAATTGTTTACATAAAAATTTTATTTTGGATTATCATTCGGCCTTCAGTTTTATCTCATCACTTCCATTAACCTTACTGGCAATAACTCTTGCAGCCAATGCAGTGCTTATTTTCCTGGTATTTATTTTCCTGATCATTTCTTTTTTACTGGCAGGATCTGAAGTGGCTTTCTTCTCTCTTACTTTAAAAGACATTAATATTCTTAAAACAAAACAACAGCCTGCTTACCGCCGCATCGTTAATTTGCTGGAACAACCAAAGAATTTGCTGGCTTCTATGCTGATCACCAACAGTTTTGTAAATATCGGTATCATTCTTATACTGAATATTTTGATGGATGGCTGGATCGGCGGCTTACATTTAAATTTTATTTCTGCTTTTTTGATAAAAGTTGTGGCAGTTACTATTTTGTTGGTGCTGGTAGCAGAAGTATTGCCCAAGGTTTGGGCAACCCATCATAAAATTTGGTTTGCGGCTACCGCTTCGCTTGTAGTTGAAGTATTCAATAGTATTTTTTACAAGTTTAGCAGGCGCATGGTAAGGTGGAGCGATGGCATTGAAAAGAAATTCTCTTCTGATAATACCGCGGCAATGGACAGCAGCCATTTGGATTACGCGATAGACCTGCTGCCCGAACACGAAGCAACCGTAGAAGAAAAACAGATACTGAAAGGGATAAGAAAGTTTGGAGATACTACCGTTAAACAAATTATGCGTACACGGCTGGATGTTAGTGGTATCGACATCAGCAGTAATTTTGCCGCTGCTATAAGAAAGGTAGAAGAATTGCATTACTCCCGCTTACCGGTATATAAAAATAACCTGGACGAAGTGGTGGGCATGCTGCATACCAAAGACCTGTTGCCGCATTTAAACGAACCCGACGATTATGATTGGCATCAATTGATGCGGCTGCCATTTTTTGTTCATGAACAAAAATTGATCGAAGACCTGTTACAGGAATTCAGGAACAGGAGAAACCATTTTGCAGTGGTAGTGGATGAATTTGGAGGAACATCTGGCATCGTTACACTGGAAGATATCATGGAAGAGATCATTGGTGATATCAAAGATGAATTTGATGATGAAGAAAGCGGTAATAAAAAGATAGATGACTTTACTTATATCTTCGAAGGAAAGACCATGATCAATGATGTATGCAAAGCATTAAGTCTTCCTATCGATACTTTTGATCATGTGCGTGGCGATAGTGATTCGCTGGCAGGGTTGGTGCTTGAAATAGCAGGCGAATTTCCACAGGTGAACGAGGAAGTAATAAATGATGGCTTTACTTTTATTCCGTTAGAGATCAATAAGAACAGGATCGATAAAGTGAAAGTTATATTAAAGAATACAGAGCACAGTACAAAGTAAAGAGTAAAAAGTACAAGCCAATGAAATTTAAAAAGTATCTCGTATATAAAGTTGCAGCTATTGTACTCTGTACTATGTACGCTGTACTCACTTCCTGCAATTCCACTTATACCTCTAAGAAAAAGGGCTATTTTAAAATTGATCTCCCCGAAAGAAAATATGTAAGCTTTAACCAGGAAGGATTTCCTTACAGTTTTGAATACCCGGCATATGCCAATATTATAAAAGACAGCACTTACTTCGATAGCAGCCCTGAAAACCCTTACTGGATAAATATTGATTTTCCTACATTGGGCGGAAGGATCTTTTTAAGTTATAAGATCATTGGCGGCAAAGCTATTTATAAAATAAAACAGGCAAATGGCAGTTATAAAGATTCAACTGCCGTGAATAAATTCGATAATATGGTGAATGATGCCTTTAACCTTACCAATAAGAACCAGGCCATTACCAATTCAATTAAAGACAGCATCATGCATACTGCCAATGGAATTACGGGCGTTTTCTTCAGGGTAGGCGGCAATGCAGCAACTGCCAAGCAATTCTTTTTAAGTGATACTACCCAAAATTTCTTACGTGGTGCCCTATATTTTGATGTAACTCCCAATGCAGATTCTTTAAAGCCGGTGCAGGATTTCTTACAAAAAGATATTGACCATATGATCAATACTTTTAAGTGGACCAAAAAGAAATAGCCCGAAGCCTCCGTATTGATGATTTTAGATTTCAGATTGTCGATTTTTTTCGGCTTAAATAACACTTACCATTTCGTGGCAGATCATCGATTTAAAGAAATCTAAAATCTAAAGTCTAAAATCTATAATTGTCCTCCCGGTTTGTTTTACCTTTGCGGCCATGATCGCAATTGATAACATATTAGTAAGTGACCAGGTTGTAAAGGAACAATTTGTATGTGACCTTAGTAAATGTAAAGGAGCATGCTGTGTTGACGGCGACGCGGGGGCACCACTGGAAAAAGCCGAACTCAAAAAGATCAATGAAGTGTTTGATAGAGTCTTGCCTTATTTAAATGCAGAAAGCAAAGCCGAGATCGAAAGACAGGGGCGGTATGTTTATGATAAAGAATATGGATGGGTTACACCCACCATCAACAGTAAGGTTTGTGTGTATGGTATAAAAGATAAACAGGGTATTGTGAAATGTGGTATCGAACAAGCCTATCTTGATGGAAAAATACAATGGAAAAAGCCGATCAGCTGTCACCTCTTCCCGGTGATCACCAAAGAAAGCAAGCACAGTGAAAATGTGTATGTGAATTACGAACCAAGAGAAGATAATTGCAAAGCCGCATGCAGCCTGGGAAAAAAACTAAAAGTGCCCGTATATGTTTTTTTAAAAGAATCATTGATACGCAAATTTGGCCAAAAATTTTATGATGCGCTGGACGCTACAGCCAAACACCTTAATACCCCAAACCCCTAAAGGGGCTTAAAATGCATAGTTAGTTATGACAAGATTATTTCGTTTTCATGGATCTTTATTTTCTATTATTTCCTGCGTAATATTATTTGCTTCCTGCAGTGTAAACAAAGCAAAAATTGATAACAGCCTTAAAACCTATTTTGATCAAAACAAAGTTGATGGTTGTTTTGCATTATTGAACAATGTAGATGGCAAGATCACTGTATACAACATGGCATTGGATACACAGCGTTTTGCTCCTGCTTCTACTTTTAAAATTGTCAACTCTTTAATTGGATTACAAACCGGCAGGATATTAAATGATACCATGACCATAAAATGGGATGGTAAGGTCCGCGTATTCCCCAACGGTGATACCGCTACAGCCTGGAATAAAGATATGGGTATGACGGAAGCATTTAAAGTAAGCAGCGTTCCTTATTACCAGGAAGTAGCAAGAAGGATCGGGAAAGACACTATGAAATTATGGATCGACAGTATTGGTTATGGCAATAAAAATATCAGTGGGCCGATAGATTCTTTCTGGTTGAATAATACTTTAAAGATATCTCCTGACGAACAATTGGGATTAATGAAACGCCTGTACTTTGAGCAACTGCCTTTTAGAAAAAGCGTGCACGAAATGGTAAAGAATGTAATGTTACAGGAAGACAATACGGCATACAAATTGAGTTATAAAACAGGCTGGGGCTTTGATGAACAAAAAAACAATATCGGCTGGCAGGTAGGCTGGATAGAGGAGAATAACCATGTATACTTTTTTGTAACATTTGTAAAAGGAGGCCCTGGCAATATGGATATGAAAACGATCCGTCAAAATATCACCACGGGTATTTTAAAACAATTGGGTTTTTTTGAAGGGAGGAAATAGGTTTAACAATTTGCTTGAACGCAGATTTGTTAATTTGCACACACTCTATGTTTAAATTCCAACATAACGAATATTTACTGGCATTGGCAGCAATACCCATCCTGTTATTGCTGTATTTTCTTGTATTGAGATGGAAAAAAAAGACCATCAAAAAGATCGGTGATCCACGTTTGGTGAAGGAGATGATCAAAAATTATTCTCCACAACGCTTTGCTATAAAATTTCTTTTAATAGTTACAGCTTTTGCTTCTGCTGCTTTTGCATTGGCCAACCTGCGTACGCCAAGAGGTTCAGAAAAAGTAAGCCGCAATGGTATTGATGTAATGATCGCACTGGATGTAAGTAAAAGTATGTTAGCGCAGGATGTAAAACCCTCAAGGCTCGACAGGGCAAAACAGGCGTTGGGTAAACTGATCGATAAACTCAGTAACGACAGGATCGGTATCGTTGTATTTGCCGGTAAGGCCTACCTGCAAATGCCGCTTACAGGAGATCATGGCGCAGCAAAGATGTATCTTTCTTCTGCCACTCCTGATATTGTACCTACACAGGGCACTGTTATCGGCGAAGCGCTTAAAATGTGCGCTGCATCTTTTAATACCAAAGAAAAAAAATATAAATCCGTTATTTTAATAAGCGATGGTGAAGACCATGATGAAGAAGCTGCTAAAGTTGCAGCACAGATGACGAATGAAGGTATCATAATAAATACAATAGGCATCGGTTCCCCGGAAGGTGCACAGATCATTGATGCAGCCAGCAATGAACCAAAAAAAGATAATGAAGGCAATGTAGTGATCACTAAGTTGAATGAAGCAGAATTAAAAACGATCGCCGAAAAAGGCAATGGCATTTACCAGTTGTACAATAATACCGATGAAGTGGTTGCAAAATTGGATGCACAATTATCGAATATGGATCAACGAACCGTAACAGAAGATTCATTGGTGAACTACGAAAGTTTTTTCCAGTATTTTTTATTGCTGTCTTTATTATTACTCGTCATTGAAATGCTTATTTCAGAAAGAACGCGTGTTGAAGCTACTAAAAACAAAGCCATCAAATTAGCTGCATTGCTGGTTATCGTTTCTTTTGTATGGCCTTCAGCTGGTTTTGCACAGGATGATAAAGCAATTATAAAAAAAGGTAACGAAGCCTATAAGAAAAATGAATTTGATAAAGCAGCGGAGCAATATCAAAAAGTAACCACTAAAACCCCGGCCAATGCCACAGCACAATATAACCTGGGTAATGCCTTATATAAAAACAGTAAGACCGACGATGCCGTAAATGCATATACCAACGCGGCAACCAATATGTCGGTGAAAGAAGATAAGTCGAAAGCCTTTTATAACAAAGGCGTAGTATTGCAGAATAATAAAAAATTGCCCGAGTGTATCAGTGCTTATAAAGATGCGCTGAAATTAAACCCGCAGGATGATGATGCACGACAGAACCTGCAAAAAGCATTGCAGCAATTAAAAGAGCAGCAGCAAAAACAACAAAAAGATAATAAGGATCAAAAGAAACCCAAAGAAGACCAAAAGAAAAAAGAAGAACAAAAGAAAAAGGAAGAAGAAAAAAAACAACAGCAGCCCCAGCAGCAGCAACCGAAAATATCAAAGAAAGATGCTGAAGAAAAATTAAAAGCCTTATTGCAGCAGGAAAAGAACCTGCAGGATAAATTGCAGAAGGTGAACGCTGCTTCTCCAAACAAACCAGAAAAAGATTGGTAATAAGGTTTGACGGCCTCGTCTGACCGTCAAGAATTTCCACGATTTTTTAATTCACTGCGCTAATTTTTGTTGCCACAGAGGCACGGAAGTGCAGAAGAAAAACAAAATTATTTAAATATAGCCTCTATATTCCGTGCTTCCGTGCCCCGATAAATATCGGGATGGCAACCCTTGCTGCGCAGCAGCACCATTTTATTGTTATTTTTGCATTATGCAATTCTACAGCGAATCCCTAACATCTTATAAACGCCTTCCCACAAGAGAAGTAAAAGTTGGCGGGCTTCTATTGGGCAATGGTCATCCCATCCGCATTCAAACCATGACCACCACGGATACGATGGATACTATGGCCACGGTTGAACAATCGATCCGTTGTATCGAAGCTGGCGCAGAACTGGTTCGTATCACAGCGCCTTCAAAAAAAGAAGCAGAGAATTTGCAAAATATAAAAGATGAATTACGGAAGAGAGGATACAATACACCTCTTGTTGCTGATATTCATTTTACACCCAACGCTGCGGAGATCGCTGCAAAGATCGTAGAGAAGGTAAGGGTGAACCCAGGCAATTATGTGGACAAGAAAAAATTTGAACAATTAGAATATACCGATGCAGAATATGCAGAAGAGATAGAAAGGATAAGAGAACGTTTTACACCATTGGTATTGATCTGTAAAGAACATGGCACTGCGATGCGTATCGGTACCAACCATGGCAGTTTAAGCGACAGGATCATGAGCCGCTATGGTGATACTGCAATTGGTATGGTAGAAAGCGCGATGGAATTTTTACGTATTGCAAGAAGCGAAGATTACCACCAGGTAGTGTTGAGTATGAAGAGCAGTAATCCGCAGGTGATGGTACAGGCCTATCGCTTGCTGATAACGCACATGATGGAAGAGTTCGGTGAATGTTATCCTTTGCATTTAGGTGTTACCGAAGCTGGCGATGGTGAAGACGGAAGAATAAAATCTGCGATAGGCATTGGCACTTTGCTGGAAGATGGCATTGGTGATACGATAAGAGTAAGTTTAACTGAAGATCCTGAATTAGAGATACCAGTATGTAAGGATATTGTATCGCGTTATACAAACTACAAACCACAAACCTCAAACGACAAACAACAAACGCCTTCAGTGGATAAACTCCCTTACTCACCCTTTGAATATAAAAGAAGGGAAACCTTTGAAGTAAGTAATATAGGTGCAAAGCATGTACCCGTTGTAGTGGCTGATCTAAGTAAACTGGATAAAATTACTCCTGCAGATCTTGAAAGTATTGGTTATACTTATGATGCCGCAACAGATAAATGGAATATTGGCGATGCAGCTGCCGATTATATTTTCGCCAATACAAAATTAGATTTTGCATTGCCCGGCACATTGAAGGTCATCCTCTATCATATCGCCTGGTTACAGGTTACAAAAGATGATAAAGAGCTGGCAAAAAAATATATGCCGCTCCTGACTGCAGAAGAATATTTAAATGACCTCGTTGTAAAATCTGCCTACATCAATTTCGTAATGGTAGATTGTTATTCTGTAAATACTCCCGATCAATCGATCGTGAAATTGTTTGCAAAATTAAAAGCAGATCAAACCGCCGTGACCTGTTTAAGCTCTACCAATAAAAACGCATTGCAAAGTATCCGTCGCATGTTCGTGGAATTAATGAACAACGAAATAAAAAATCCCGCGATCATCATTTGCGACAGTAACGATAATACAATGGATCAAAGCCTGATTCATTATGCCGTTGAAGCAGGAGGTTTATTATTAGATGGATTTTGCGATGGTGTTTGTTTTGGCCATCATTTTGGCAATGCCACAGTTGAACCTCAAATAAAATTATTGAACTCCATTGCATTTGGCATTTTACAGGCAACAAGAACAAGGATCTCGAAAACAGAATATATCAGTTGCCCCAGTTGCGGCAGAACATTATTCGACCTGCAGGAAACAACTGCAAGGATACGTTCGGTAACCAATCATTTGAAAGGCGTGAAGATCGCTATCATGGGTTGCATCGTAAATGGTCCAGGCGAAATGGCCGATGCGGATTTTGGTTATGTGGGCAGCGGTGTAGGTAAGATCACTTTGTATAAAGGCAAAGAAGTAG
>Ga0068853_100004178_pt1 | contig 11131 bp, 11 predicted proteins | sample KBSCornC32_FD_65655 | JGI IMG/M metagenome (GOLD analysis project Ga0068853, IMG submission 65655) | Corn rhizosphere microbial communities from Kellogg Biological Station, Michigan, USA - KBS Corn C3-2 | ecosystem: Host-associated > Plants > Roots > Rhizosphere > Soil ... | reverse complement strand
CGACTCCCCCTCTCCCAACCCTCTCCCCTGAAGGGGAGAGGACTTTTCGATGATCGACGCCCTCACGCCGCACATTCCCGCGCGACGGCGACATCGTCGAATGGCAAGACCTTGTCGCCGATGATCTGGCCCTGTTCATGACCCTTGCCGGCGAGGAGGACGATGTCGCCCGACTTTGCCTCGGCGATCGCGGCGCCGATGGCTTCGCGGCGGCCGCCGATCTCGGTCGCGCCGGGGGCGCCGGCGAGCACGTCCCGGCGGATCGCGGCGGCATCCTCGCTGCGAGGATTGTCGTCGGTGACGATGACATGATCGGACAGCTGAACGGCGACGGCGCCCATCTCGGGCCGCTTGCCCTTGTCGCGGTCGCCGCCCGCACCGAACAGAGTGATCAAACGGCCGGTGGCGTGGGGGCGCAGCGCCTCGATCGCGGCGCGCAGGCCGTCGGGGGTGTGGGCGTAATCGACATAGACCGGGGCGCCGGTCTTGCTGATCGCGGCGCGTTCGAGACGGCCACGGACAGGCTGGACTCGGGTGAGGCTGTCGAGGGTCGGCGCGAGCGCACCCCCGGTTGCCAGCACGAGACCCGCGGCGGTCAGCGCGTTGGCGGCCTGATAGGCGCCGATCAGGGGCAGCTTGACGGTGTGGGTCTTGCCTTCGGCCTCGATGGTGAGGGTCTGGCCGAGCTGGGTCGGCTCGCGCTTCACCAGTTTCAAGGTTTCGCCCCTGGTGCCGACCGTGATCAGCCCGAGGCCGCGTTCCGACGCCAGTTCGGCGACGCGCGCGGAGGCTTCGTCGTCCATCCAGATGACCGCCGTGCCATCCTCATCCACCACTTCGGTGAACAGGCGGAGCTTGGCCTCGAGATAGGCCTCCATGGTTCCGTGATAGTCGAGATGGTCGCGGGAAAGATTGGTGAAAGCGGCGGCGCGAACGGGAAGGCCCTCGGTACGATATTGGGAGAGGCCGTGGCTGGACGCCTCGAACGCGGCGTGTGTCACGCCCTCGCGCGCGAGTCCCGCCATGTTCGACAGGAAGGTCACGATATCGGGCGTGGTGAGGCCAGTGGAGACCTGCTCGTCGGCGGTGGTGACGCCGAGCGTGCCTATCGAGGCGGCGTGGAAGCCGGACATGCGCCAGATCTGGCGGGTCAGCTCGACCGTCGAGGTCTTGCCGTTGGTGCCGGTGACGGCGACGACCGTTTCCGGAAAGGGGGCAAAGAATTTGGCAGCAAGGCGGGCGAAGGCGCGGCGTGGCTCCGCATCGGCGATGTGGACCGCGCCGGTGACGCTGGCTTCCGGGCGAGCGACGATCGCGACTGCGCCGGCGGCGACGGCATCGGCGATGAAATCCTCACCGTTGAAACGGCTGCCCTTGAAGGCGCCGAACACGGTGCCGCGCGCCACCTTGCGGTGATCGATCGCGAATCCGGTGACGTCGGCTGATTGGCCTGAGGGAAGGTCGAGACGCATCTTACTAAATCCCCCTCCCTTTCGAGGGAGGGGCCAAGGGGTGGGTGCCCGCGTCTGCGGGCCAGAGGAATAGCAACTCAGGGGCATCGAACCCCTTCGCTGCTACCCCACCCTTACATCCCTCCCCTGAAGGGGAAGGAGATATTTTTTTAGGCCCCGCTATCACGGCTTTTCCGTCTTCAGGATCGCGATGGCTTCCTGCAGGTCGCTCATGTCGACGTCGCGGGTCTCGTCCGGGATTACGCCGAGCAGCGGGCCGATGCGGGCGACGATCCGGCCGACCGAAGGTGCGGCGACCTGCCCGGCGGTGGCGTAACCGCCGGTCTCGGCCGTTCCATGGGGCTCGTCGAGCATGGCGACGACAACATAGCGCGGCGCATCCATCGGGAAAACGCCCGCGAAGGTGGAAACGAGCGCATTGCGCTTGTAGCCGCCCTGGAAAGGTTTCTCGGCGGTGCCGGTCTTGCCGCCGATGCGGAAGCCGGGGACGTTGGCCTTGCGCGCGGTGCCGTTGGTGGCGACGAGGCGCATCAGCTGGCGGATACGCGCGCTGGTCTCAGGCGAGACGACGCGGCGGCCGTTCGGAATATGCGCCGCATCGCGATGGACGAGCGTGGCCGGGCGCCAGATCCCGCCATTCGTAAGCGCTGCATAGGCATTGGCGAGGTGCAGGGGCGTGACGGCGATGCCATGGCCGTAGGCAACCGTCATGGTCGTGACGCGGGCCCAATATTTGGGCCAAAGCGGCGTACCCCTCGCGCCGAGTTCGATATCCACCGGCTTGTCGAAGCCGAGCTTGCGGAACATCGCGACCGTGCGTTCGGGTCCCAGCTCGTCCGCGATGCGCGCGGTGGCGATGTTGGATGAGTGGGCGATCAGCTCGGGCAGGTTGAGCCAGCGGCGGGTCGGGTGATCGTCCTTGATCGTGAAGCGACCGATCCTGAGTGGCACGGTCGCGTCCCAACGCTCGGTCATCGAATGAATGATGCCGCTTTCAAGCGCGTTGGCGGCCGTGATCATCTTGAAGGTCGAACCCAGCTCGTAAACGTTGAGCGTGACCTTGCTCGCGAGATTTTCCGGCGGCGCCTTCGAGGGTGCATTGGGATCGAAATCGGGAAGCGACGCCATGGCGACGATTTCGCCGGTGTGGACGTCCATGACGATGCCGGTCGCGCCGATCGCGCGATAGGTGGCCATGGCGCTGCGCAGCTCGCTCTCCATCGCGGCCTGGACGCGGCTGTCGATCGAGAGCGCGACGGGCTTGTCGAGCTGCGCGGGATCGGCAAGGCGATCGTTGAGTGCCAGCTCCATGCCGGAGACGGCCTTGCCGTCCTGATCTGTCCAGCCGATGACGTGCGCGGCGAGGCTGCCCTGCGGGTAATAGCGGCGCGGTTCGCGTTCGAAGACGATGCCGGGCTCGCCGATCGCGTTGACGCGCTTCACCAGCTCGGGAAGCGCTTCATGTTTCAGGTAGAAAAAGCTGCGCTTCGAATTGAGGATCGCTCGATATTCCGCCTCGCTGCGGTTGGGCATAAGCACGGCAAGCTGCGCTGCGATCAGGCTCTTGTCGCCGATGATCTTGTTCGGGTGCACGCCGATCTTCCACGCGTCGATCGTGCCCGCCAGCACGACGCCATTGCGATCGGTGAGATTGGCACGCGGCGGGATCAGGCCGCTGGCGATATTGGCGCTGGCCGACGGATCGGAGAAGAGGGTCAGATAGGCGAGGCGCAAACCGATTACCGACGTGACGCCGACGAACATCAGCATCACGACCATCAGGCGGAAGTGGACGAGCGCTACGCTTTGCTCGCGCTGCCCTCCGAGGCGCTGGCGGGACGGACGTGCAACAAGCGCTGTCACCGGTCTCCGTCGCCCCCGCGCTTCTCGCGCCGGGCAGCGGACTGGAGCTCGGCCAGCACTGAATCGTCGAGCAGCGAGGCCGGACGGACATTTGCGGCGAACTCGGCTTCGGACGGCTTGATGTAGCTGGCGTGGCGCAACATCGGCTGGCCTTCAGCCGCAGGCACGGGGGCCGGCGCTGAGACCGGGATCACGCGGGCCGGCTGCGGCTGCGCCGAGCGGACCACGCCCGGCTCGCTGGGGGCGACATCACGCCCAGGCTCGAAGCGCGCGAGCTGCACCTCGCCATGGAGATACTGGTTGGCAGAGGGTGCGGAGAGCGCAAGCACCTGGCTGTTCCACTGCTCCAGCACAGGCATGCGGCTGCGCGTGCCGAGTTCGGTTTCGAGCTTGCGGATGTCCAGCTTGGCCATGACGATCTGGCGATCGAGCTTTTCGACGGCGGTGCGTTCGCTCGCGACACGCTGCGAGATCATATAGCATCCAAGTGCGGCGATCCCGACGCACCCCACCCAGCCCATCGACTTGAAACGCTTTACTATCATGGCTTTACACCTTTTACAGCCGGACTCCATGGCGCGGCGGCGGTGCGCCGTGCCGTACGCAATGTGGCGGATCGCGCCCGTGGGTTGCGCGCCAGCTCGGCCTCGCCGGCGCGCGCGGGCTTCGCAGCGGCGGTGAAGCTAGGGGCACGCGATCCCTGACCCGCATCGGGCCGGTGACGCGATCCGGAGGGGGTCGAACCGCTGCGTTCCCGCAGGAAGCGCTTGACGATACGATCCTCGATCGAATGGAAAGTGACGACGGAAAGGCGGCCGCCCTCGCCCAGCACGCGCTCGGCGGCATCAAGGCCTTCGCCAAGCTCGTCGAGTTCGCTGTTGAGGTGGATACGGATCGCCTGGAACGTACGGGTCGCCGGGTCCTTCTTGTCGCCCTGGCGATAGCCGAGCGCTTTCCGGACGATCGCCGCCAGCTCGCCGGTGCGCGTGATCGGGCGCGCGGCGACGATGGCGCGCGCGACACGGCGGGAGCGAGGCTCCTCACCGAGGGCATAGAGGACATCGGCGATCTCCTCCTCATCAGCCTCGTTGAGGAATTCGGCGGCGGTCATGCCCGACTGCGCCATGCGCATGTCGAGCGGGCCATCAGCCTGGAACGAGAAGCCGCGGTCGGCGCGGTCGAGCTGCATCGACGAGACGCCGATGTCGAGCACGACGCCGTCGACGGCCTCGATGCCCTGTTCGGCCAGCGCCGCATCCATCTCCGAAAAGCAGCGATGCACCAGGGTCAGCCGGCCGCCGCTCGCCTCGACCAGCGCAGCGCCTTCGGCGATTGCATCCGGGTCGCGATCGAAGGCAATGACACGGCCGGCGCCGGACGCGAGGATCGCGCGGCTGTAGCCGCCCGCGCCGAACGTGCCGTCAACATGGACCTCGCCGGGGCGGATGGCGAGCGAAGCGATCACCTCGTCGAGCAGGACCGGGACATGCCGCGCGCCAGCTTCCGCGGTGGACGCGATCATAGCCGCCCCTCCCGCTCAGCGATCAGGTCCTCGGCGAATTCACGGATATCGGGGCGATCCGCGGACTGGAGGGCGACCTCCGGGCTCCAGATCTCGAAGGTCTCGCCGGTGCCGACGAACAGGGCGCTGTCGGTGATGCCGGCGCGGCGGCGGAGACCGGGGGGCAGGATGATCCGTCCGCTGCCGTCGATGGCGATTTCCTCGGTGCTGCCGAACAGCGTGCCGGAGCGGGTGAAGCGCGAATCGGTGGGGCGACCGCGCTCGACGTCTGCCTGCTGCTGGCTGCGCATGTCCCGATAGGCGAGCGCGAGATAGGTCTTGTCGAAGCCCTGGATGCACTGATCGCGCTCATGCCGGGCCAGCATCATGGTCTTCGCCTCGGGGACGCGGGCGGTGACAACCTTGCGAATCGAGGCGGGCACCGAAACGCGACCCTTCGCGTCCACGGTGTTCATCCATTTACCAGTGAAGAAATCCAATAATTCCACTGATGCGCCCCTTTGGAGCGCGCCGACACCCGGATTGGCCTGCCTTCCTATCGACCCCCGACAGACATCCTCCGGCTGCGTTGCGCCACGCCATTCGAATACCCGAGAGCGCATGCCTCAGCAATGCCTTTTCATGCCCTATTATGGGTTTTCTGTGCCTTTTTGTGGAAAAAGGCACTCGGATCATGCCCTGACGTGCCGCCATACGGGGAATGACGGGCGCAAAATGGCGGAAATGCGTGGGTGCGCACGACGCCCCTTAAGGGGATGAGCCTGTGGATAAGTCTGTGGTGAAGAGGCCGTGCGGGAGGCGCTGACCGCCGATCGTCATGCCGGACTTGATCCGGCATCCCGCTTCTTTTCCGATGACAAAGCAGACAGCGGGACCCCGGATCAAGTCCGGGGTGACGACTCAATTAACAGGGATTTCCGCTAGTTTGACGCGGGTGCCTTGGCGCCGTTCGCGCCCTGGTCCGGCGCGTTGCCGGGGGCGATGCCCAGCTCGGCCAGCGGCTCTTTCGGAAGCTCGGCCTGATTGGCGCCGGGCACGCCGCTGCTTGACGCGACCGCGATATCGGCCTGGCGCGAAGCCTCGCCTTCGCGCACGAACTTCACGAAGATCGCGCCCAACAGAACGAGCAGAAACACGCTCGCCAAACCGGTAAGACCGATGCGAACCCGCTGCATCAGGGTTTGAAGCCCTTGGACATGTGAACTGGGTAGCCGAAACGGTAGAATTTGTCGATATTCGGAGAAATACGGAGTGCGTTAACCAGCTAAATCCTTCCGCGTCGCAGATAATCCGGAACCGGCAACCCTTTGGCATCAAGCCAGTCCGGATTGAACAGCGACGAAAGATACCGCATTCCGGAATCGCACAGGATGGTCACGATCGTCTTGCCCGGCCCAAGCTCCCGCGCCAGCGCCATCGCCCCGGCTATGTTGATGCCGGACGAAAGCCCGACACAGAGCCCCTCATGTTCCAGCAGGCCGAAGAGCTGCTCCAGCCCTTCCTGATCGGAAATCCGGAACTGGGTATCGACCGGGGCGCCTTCGAGATTCGCAGTGATCCGGCTCTGGCCGATACCTTCCGAAACCGAATTGCCCTCAGCCTTCAGTTCGCCATGCGCATAATAATTGTAGAGCGACGCGCCATAAGGATCGGTGATGCCGATCACGACATCGGGATTGCGCTCCTTGAGGCCCAGCCCGACGCCGGCAAGCGTCCCGCCAGTGCCGACGGCGCAGGTGAAGCCATCGACCTTGCCGCCGGTCTGCTCCCAGATCTCGCCAGCGGTCGTGCGGATATGCGCCATGCGATTTGCGGTGTTGTCGAACTGGTTGGCCCAGAGCGCATTGGGCGTCTCCTCCGCGATCCGGCGGGAGGTGTGCACATAATGGGCCGGGTTCGAATAGGCGGTTGGCGCCACCAACACCAACTCGGCACCCAGCGCCTTCAGCGTGTCCTGCTTCTCGCGGCTCTGCGTGTCGGTCATGACGATGATGGTGCGATAGCCCTTGGCGTTGCCCACAAGCGCCAGACCGATGCCGGTATTGCCGGCCGTGCCTTCGACAATAATCCCGCCCGGACCGATCGTGCCCTGCGCCTCGGCGTCCTCGATGATCGCAAGCGCGGCACGATCCTTGACCGAGCCGCCGGGGTTCATGAATTCGCACTTGGCGAGGATTTCGCACCCCGTTGCCTCGCTGGGGCCAGCGAGTCGCACGAGCGGCGTGTTTCCGATGAGCTGAAGCGCATGGGGCGTGGTCGTCATGTCCCTCGCTTAGCCGAGGTGTCGCGGGAGGGGCAAGGAAGCTTATCTACCGATGCGCCTAAGGCCGGTTCGCTGCCTAAGAAACGGTCAGCGTCAGGAAAATCGACCAAAGCTTGTGCACTCGTTGGATTTTTCTTGTATGTGACTAGTTCGTCACAATTCGGGGCCTTGACGCACCGGATGACTTTAGTCATGGGGCCGCGCCATGAAGAATGTATTTCGCCCCCTAGCCCTAGCCCCCATCGCCCTTCTGTCGATGCTCGCAGCCTGCAGCAGCGAGCCGGAGAATATCACCTCCGACGGCCCGCCCGATCCGGACGCCGCCGAAGTCGCCGCCGCTCCGAAGGTTGAATTGCCGCCGATGCTGGCCGGCAGCCGAACCTATCGCTGCAAGGACAACAGCCTCGTCTACATCGACTTCTTCAGCAACAACACCGCGACCTACAAGACCGAGAAGGACGCGCAGACCGGCACCACGCTGACCGCGGCCGAGCCGGGCAAGCCCTATACCGCCGAAGGCTATTCGGTCAGCGGCAACACCGACAACATCGATCTCACCGCACCGGGCAAGGGCAGTACCACCTGCAAGGCCTGATTTCGGTATCCAGCCATTTCGAGGCCGGCGGGAGCGATCCCGCCGGCCTTTTTGATTCCCCCCACCAATGCTCGCTCGTTGGGGGTTACGAGCCCGCTTGGCCCCGCCGCCGGTCGTCGCTAGGAGGCGGCATGTCCGAATCTCAGATCACCCCCCAAATCGTCGCCGAACATGGGCTCAGCCCTGAGGAATATGAGCGCGTCCTCCACGCGCTGGGCCGCGAGCCGAACCTGACCGAGCTCGGCATCTTCTCGGTGATGTGGTCCGAGCATTGCAGCTACAAATCGTCGCGCATCCATCTGTCCAAGCTGCCGACCACTGGCGAATGCGTGATCTGCGGCCCCGGCGAAAATGCTGGCGTGATCGACATCGGCGACGGCCAGGCCGCCATCTTCAAGATGGAGAGCCACAACCACCCCAGCTACATCGAACCCTATCAGGGCGCGGCGACGGGCGTGGGCGGCATTCTCCGCGACGTCTTCACGATGGGCGCGCGCCCGGTCGCCAACATGAATGCGCTCCGCTTCGGGCGGCCCGATCATCCGAAGATGAAGCATCTCATCTCGGGCGTGGTCCATGGCATCGGCGGCTACGGCAATTGCGTCGGCGTGCCGACCGTCGGCGGCGAAGTGAATTTCCACAAGGCCTATGACGGCAACATCCTCGTCAACGCGATGACGGTGGGCGTCGCGGACACCGACAAGATTTTCTATTCGGCGGCGTCGGGCATCGGCAATCCGATCGTCTATGTCGGCTCCAAGACCGGCCGCGACGGCATCCACGGCGCGACCATGGCGAGCGCCGATTTCGGCGAGGACAGCGACGAGAAGCGCCCCACCGTGCAGGTGGGCGATCCCTTCACCGAGAAGCTGCTGATCGAAGCCTGCCTCGAACTGATGGCGACCGACGTGATCGTCGCGATCCAGGACATGGGCGCGGCGGGCCTCACCTCCTCCTCGGTCGAGATGGCGAGCAAGGGCGGCGTCGGCATCCAGCTCGACATGGACAAGGTGCCCCAGCGCGAAACCGGCATGACCGCCTACGAGATGATGCTGTCGGAATCGCAGGAGCGCATGCTGATGGTGCTCAAGCCCGGCCGCGAGGCCGAGGCCGAGGCGATCTTCCACAAATGGGAGCTGGATTTCGCGGTGATCGGCCATGTCACCGACACTGGCCGCATGGTGCTGGTCCACAAGGGCGAGACGGTGTGCGACATCCCGCTCGGCCCGCTGGCCGACGAAGCGCCGAAGTACGACCGGCCTTATATCAGCCGCGAGGAGTACAAGGCGTGGTCCGGGGTCAAGCCGCTTGGCGACATCCCCGAGAGTACCGACATCGCCGCCGACCTGCTCAAGCTGATGGCCTCCCCCGACATTGCCAGCCGCCGCTGGATCTGGGAGCAATATGACCACATGGTCGGCGCCGACACCGTCCAGCGCCCCGGCGGCGACGCGGCAGTCGTGCGCGTCCACGGCACGCAGAAGGGCCTCGCAATCACCACCGACTGCACCCCGCGCTATTGCTACGCTGACCCCTATGAGGGCGGAAAGCAGGCGATCGCCGAGGCTTATCGCAATCTGTCGGCGGTGGGCGCAAAGCCGCTGGCCGTCACCAACTGCCTGAACTTCGCCAACCCGCAGCGCCCCGAGATCATGGCGCAATTTGTGGGCTGCCTCGAAGGCATGGCCGACGCCTGCCGCGCGCTCGATTTCCCGATCGTGAGCGGCAATGTCAGCCTCTACAACGAGAGCAAGGCAACGGGCGGCGGCTCAGCGATCTTGCCCACGCCGGCGATCGGCGGCGTGGGGTTGCTTCAGGATTGGAGCAAGAGCGCGACGATAGGGTTCAAGAAAGCAAACAATACCATTTTCCTCATCGGCGACTATGGGACGCATCTTGGCCAATCACTGTGGCTTCGCGAAGTGCATGGCCGTGAAGACGGCTCCTCACCGTCCGTTGATCTCGAAACCGAGCGAATGCACGGCATGTTGGTTCGCTATTTGATCGAGCAAGGACTCGCCAACGCTGTCCATGATGTATCCGATGGTGGAATCGCCGTTACTATCGCGGAAATGTGCTTGGCAGGCGATATCGGTGCAACTTTAGCCGAAGGTCATGAAGAACTGCTTCCTTCGACGATGAGATACTTCGACGCAAAGGGCAAAGAGCATTGGTTTGGCGAAGATCAAGGCAGGTACGTCATTTCAATTGACGACGACTCGTTTGCTGATCGGAACGAGGTCGATTGGATTAAAAAAATTCCGGCCGAATTCCGAAACTCATTAGGTTGGGTGCCCTTCAAAAGAATTGGATGGACCGGAGCTAGCGTAGAGCGCCAAAATGTAATCGAGTTTCGCGGATATGGTGGCAAGGCTTCAACCGTCTCCCTCGCCGATCTCCGCGCCGCGCATGAAGGCTTCTTCCCCAAGCTGATGGGCGCTGACGCCGCGCTGGCCTGATCGTCATTTCCGCGAAGGTGGGAATCCATCTCCTGACGCCATCATATATTGCTCCAGCAGGTAATGGCTCCCCGCCTTCGTGGGGATGACGAACGGAGACGCATCGACAATCGCATCAAATGATGCTATAGATGATGCATGCGCACGACGATAACCCTTGACGACAAGCTCCTTGCCAAAGCTGCCGAATATACCGGCGTGCGCGAGCGCGGGGCTTTGATACGTCTCGGCCTGGAGAGCTTGATCGAGCGTGAGGCAGCGCGACGGATCATCGCTCTGGGCGGTTCGGACCCCGATGCGTGGGCTCCGAATGAAGGCGACGAGCGTCCCATTTGATCGTCGTCGATGCCAACATCTGGATCGACCATCTGCGCATGGCCGACGCAACGCTCAGCCGCTTGATCCAGCGGCGGCGCATAGTGATCCATCCTTACACGATCGGCGAAATCGCGCTGGGATCTCTCGCCAATCGCGATCAGGTGCTGGAAGGTCTGGCCCTTATTCCGGCAGCACCGGTGGCGGAAAGCTACGAGATGCCGGAATTTATCAAACATCACGGTCTGTTCGGCACCGGAATTGGCTATGTCGATAGTCATCTGCTGGCGTCCGCGATGCTGCTTGAAAACGGCAAGCTCTGGACGCGCGATAAACGGCTCCATGCGCTTGCCGACCGTCTGGAACTCGCCTTTGCCGCATAGCATTCGCCGCTAAAATCGCACGATCCGAAAAATTTTTCCGCAGGTTTACCACACCGCTCCTTCGCGCCTGAGACTCATTCGCATTCTTTCATTAACCTCACTTTGCTATTGCGAACCAGTCGCACATAAGCTATCTCTCGAATCACGGAGAGGCTCTAATGATCGTTTGCGTTTGCAATGCCATTCGTGAGACTGACGTACGGGAAGCAGCCCGGCGTGGCGCGACCTGCCCCAAATCGGCTTATCAAAGCCTCGGGCG
>Ga0068853_100004177_pt1 | contig 11133 bp, 13 predicted proteins | sample KBSCornC32_FD_65655 | JGI IMG/M metagenome (GOLD analysis project Ga0068853, IMG submission 65655) | Corn rhizosphere microbial communities from Kellogg Biological Station, Michigan, USA - KBS Corn C3-2 | ecosystem: Host-associated > Plants > Roots > Rhizosphere > Soil ... | reverse complement strand
TGCAGGATGCCGAGCCCGCCGGGCTTCAGGAACTCCGCATGGGCCCGGACCACCTCCGGCAGCTGGTCTCGGCCGGCGTGCTCCAGCGTGCCGATGGAGACGACCTTGTCGTACTGCTCGTCGACGTCGCGAAAGTCGGCCTCGCGCACCTGCAAAGAGGCTTCGAGCCCGCGCCGCTCGATCTCGTCGCGCAGCCACTCGACCTGCTCCGTGGTGGTGTTGAGCCCGACGCCCGTGGCGCCGATCTTCTCCTGGGCGCGGAACATGAAGCCGCCGAAGCCGCAGCCGATGTCGATGAAGCGGTCTTCGGGGCCCAGCAGGATCTTGCGGCAGACGTGGTCGATCTTGTGACGCTGCGCCTCCTCGAGGCTGTGCGTGCCTTCGGGCCAGTAGCCGCAGGTGTACATCATGAGCGGATCGTCGAGCCACAGGCGGTAGAAGCCCGTGCCCAGTCCGTAGTGCGCACGGGCATTGGCCTTGGCATGGGCGGGGTCGCGGTTGGAGTGCCGCAACTCGTGCAGGCTGTTCTCGATGCCGTTGAGCGCGCCGGCCCGGTGGTCGAAGCCGGCAGCCATGCCCGCCGCCAGGGCCGCGCCGAAATCGCCCTGCACATCCACTTCCTGGTCGAAATAGGCCTCCATCAGGCCGATGTGGCCGCGCGTCGCGGTGGCGAACAAGGCGGCCTCGGTGTGGAAGACGACGGTGAAGGCCGGCTCGCCCTCGCCGGCGCGGTGGCGGCTGCCATCGGGCATCGCGATGGCGAAGCAGGCCGCGGACCGCCGCCCCAGGTCGTCGAGCATGTTGCGCAGGGGCTGCGACAGCGTCATGGGAGCGTCCGGTTCCGCTTTCGCCTACCCGTCCAGCGGCACGCCGCCGCCGAACCTGCAGATCCACTGGTCGGTGAGCTCGCGCTGCACGGCACCGAAGGAGCGCTGCCAGTCGGCCATCAGCTCCAGTTGCCTCAGCTGCGCCTGCAGCGCGCTCCCCGCAATCGCGATCTGCCAGTTCATGATGGCCTGGAGGTAGCTGCCGTCAGGCGGCACCGGCTGCGTCTGGATGAGGGGGAAAGGTTCCGCGGGCATGAGAAATGTCTCCAAGAGTCTTCGGTCCATCCTAGGTACATGCCACGGGCGCAGGTTGACGCACATCAAGCCGCGTACGGCTCCCGGCTCCCTTCAGGCCGGCGCGCCGCGCATCGCGCCTCGCAGGCGCGCCGCGGCCTGGCCGACCTGGGCTTCCACGGCCTGCCATCGGTCGGAGTCGGCGGCGTCCATCTCGGCCACCTTCTCCTCCACCGTATGCACGGCCTGCCGCAGCACGAGGATCTGCCGCTCCAGGCTCGCACGGGCTTCGCCGCCCTCGCCGTGCGCCAGCTGGCGCTCCAGCCGCGCGATGGTCCGCCGTGCCCTGTCGGCGTCCTGCAGCGCCTGCTCGACGATCGCGCTCTGCGTGCGGGTGACGGGGGCATGGACGAACGCGGGCTGCAACGCCAGCGCCTGGCGATCGGCATCGGGCAGCAGCAGGCGTCCACCGCGCACCGCGAGCTGCGATGCCGGCACGGCGACCAGGTGCCGCGAGCCCGAGGGGAAGGTCCCCATCTCCACGATCAGGAAGGTCACGCGCCTGTCCGTGCCGACGATCAGGTCCAGCGCCTTGCCGATCCGTTCGCCCGACGCGTCGTACACGGCACGCCCGAGGATGCTCTGCTTCGCGCTCCATCCCGGGATCAGCTGCCCGGTTTCGGTCAGCGTCGCACCCGTGCGCGTGGCACCGGCCACCTGCGCGGCCGCGATGCCTGCGAGCGCGGACATCAGCCCGAGGGCGGCGAGACGGCGCAGCATCTTCACGGAGCCGCTCCCGCTCAACCGGCCTTCATGGGCGCCGCCATGCCCTCGTGCACCGAGAAATACCGCCGGGCCAGCGCGACGAGCTCGTTGGCGCTCATGTGCTCCGCCGTCTCCCAGCCGACGATCTGCCCCGCCACTTCGGGCCGGTGCTTCTCGACGTAGTGACGAAAGTCGGCCTGCGCCATGCGGGAGCCGGTGACGAGCACCTGCGTGATCCCCTTCAGGGCATTGCAGACTTCGCCGAAGAACTCGTGTTCGCTGCGAACGCTGCTGCCGTGCTGGCGGGTGTAGCGCGCGTGCTCCCTGACCTGCTGCGCAAGGACCTGCGAAGCGTCGAACTGGAAGACTTGCGCGGCGTGGTGATCGACCCAGGCGACGGCGTGGAAAAGCGACATGGCGGATATCCGTACGAAAAAGAAAAAAGAAAAAAGAAAGACAGCGGGAAAGGCGCGGCAAGGCCTTTCGGGGCGCTACGTCTCGATGAGCACCTTCAGCGCATGCGTCTCGGCCGCGCGCGCGAAGGTGTCGTAGGCATCGATGACCTGGTCCAGCCTGAACCGGTGCGTGATCAGCCGGGCCGGGTCCACCTTGCGGGCCTGCACCGTCTTCAGCAGCATGGGCGTCGAGACCGTGTCGACCAGCCGCGTGGTGATCGCGATGTTCTGCGACCACAGGCGCTCCAGGTGAAGGTCGGCCGCATGCCCGTGCACGCCGATGTTCGCGATGGTGCCGCCGGGCGCCACGATGTCCTGGCACAGCACGAAGGTGGCCGGTATGCCCACGGCCTCGATGGATACGTCCACACCGCGCCCGCCGGTCAGCGCGAGCACCGCCTCGGCCGCGTTGCCGCCGGTGCTGTTGATCGTGTGCGTGGCGCCGAAGCGGCGCGCGACCTCCAGCCTGCCCTCGTCCAGGTCGATGAGGATGATCTGCGAGGGCGAGTAGAACTGGGCCGTGAGCAGCGTGGCCAGCCCGATCGGGCCCGCGCCGACGATGGCCACCGTGCTGCCGGGCGCCACCTTGCCGTTGAGCACGCCGCATTCGAAGCCGGTGGGCAGGATGTCGCTGAGCATCACCAGCGCCTCCTCGTCCACGCCGGCCGGCACGGGGTAGAGGCTGGTGTCGGCGTGCGGGATGCGCACGTACTCGGCCTGCGTGCCGTCGATGGTGTTGCCCAGGATCCAGCCGCCGGTGGCGCAGTGCGAATACATGCCGCGGCGGCAGTTCTCGCACTTGCCGCACGAGGAGATGCACGAGATCAGCACGTGGTCGCCGGGGTGGAACGCGGTCACGCCGGCGCCCACGGTCTCGACCACGCCCACGCCCTCGTGCCCGAGGATGCGCCCTGGCGTGCAGCTGGGCACGTCGCCCTTGAGGATGTGCAGGTCAGTGCCGCAGATGGTGGTCTTGAGGATCCGGACGATGGCGTCGCCCGGCGCCAGGATCTCCGGCTTCGGACGGTCTTCGAGCGACTTCAGGCCGGGGCCCTGGTATACGAGTGCTTTCATGCCCCGCACGTTATGCCCCCGGTGGCGCAGCCGGCTTGATCCAGCGCAAGGAACTCCGGCGCGCACGCCTTGACGCGGCCCGGCGGCCGGAGAGACTGCGTGCATGAACCTCCCCAGTCCTTCGGCCGCGATCGTCGGACTCGCCGTGGCCCTGGGCATCGGCCTCGTGATCGGCATCGAGCGCGAGCGCCGCAAGGGCGACGGCGAGCGCCGCGCGGCTGCGGGACTGCGCACCTTCGCCATCGTGGCGCTGGCGGGTGCCATCGCGCAGGTCCTGCCCGTCGCGGCGCTGGTGCCCATCGGTGGCGCGCTCGTCGCCGCGCTGGCTGCGATGTCGCACTGGAAGAGCCGTTCGCCGGACCCCGGCATGACCACCGAGATCGCCCTCTTCGCGACCTACCTGATCGGCGTGCTGTGCGTTCTCCAGCCGGGGCTGGGCGCAGCCTGCGGGATGGGCCTGGCGCTGCTGCTCGCGGCGCGCCGGAGGCTGCACCTGTTCGCCACGCAGCTGCTGAGCGAGCAGGAGCTGCACGATGGCGTCCTGCTGGCGGCGCTCGCCCTGATCGCGCTGCCGCTCATACCCTCGCGGCCCATCGAGATGCTCGGCGGCATCAACCCCCGGCCGCTGGCCTCGATGGTGCTGCTGATCATGGCGATGCAGGCCGCCGGACAGGCGGCGGTGCGATGGCTCGGCGTGCGCGGCGGCCTGCTGGGTGCCGGCTTCGCGTCGGGCTTCGCCTCCAGCACCGCCACGGTGGCCTCGTTCGGCCATCGCGCGCGGGAGCAGCCGCTGCACACGGGTCTTCTGGCGGGCGCCGCGGCACTGTCGGCCGTGGCCACCTGGGTCCTGGCGCTCGCGATGGCCGGCGCACTCTCTCCGCAGGCGGGCGCCGCCCTGCTGCCCGTGGCGCTCGCCGGTGCGGCGGGTGCCGTGGCCGTCGGCCTGCTGCCGCTGCTGACTTCACGCGACGCGGTGGCGGTCGAGCCGCCCGCCACGCAGCGCAGTGCCTTGCGTCCGCGCGAAGCGCTCGCCGTCGCGCTCGCCCTGGCGCTCGTGGCGCTGATGGTGGGCTCGGCGCAGCGGCACTTCGGCGAGGCCGGCCTGCAGGTCGGCATCGCGCTCGCGGCGCTGGTCGATGCGCATGCCCCCGTGGCCTCGCTCGCATCGCTGCACGCAGCCGGCACATTGCAGACCGACCATTTCATCCGGGGCGTGCTGGTGGCCGTCGGAACCAACACGCTCACGCGCTGCGCGGTGGCCCTGGGCGCCGGCGGCAAGGCCTATGCGCTGCGCGTGGGTGCCGCGCTCATGGCCAGCCTGGGCTGCGCGTGCATCGCGGCCATCTGGTTGCGGAGCTGATCTCCATCGGGCGTGGATCAGGCCGGGCTCAGCCCGAGGCCACCGGGGCCGCGCACCCGCTGCACGCCGGCCGCACGGGGGCCTCCAGCACCGAGCCTCGCAGCGGATTGGGCCTGTAGGTGGCCAGGCCCTTGAGCCCCAGCCGCCAGGCCTGCATGTAGAGATCCTTGAAGTCCTCGTACGGGCAGTCCTCGGGCACATTGACCGTCTTGGAGATGGCCGCGTCGACGTAGGGCGCCACCGCCGCCACCATCTCCACGTGCGCCGCAGGGCTCATCTCCAGCGCCGTGACGAAGGCAGGCCCGAGCGCTGCCCGCGGGCCCCTGTACAGCCGGAACAGCCTCAGCGCGTGGTCCTCGACCTCGTACTCACGCGTTCCGCCGTCCGGCAGCCGTTTGCGCCGCGCGAAGGTCCAGGCGAAGGCCGGCTCGATGCCGTTGCTCGCGTTGTCCGAGAAGGCCAGGCTGATGGTGCCCGTGGGCGCGATCGACAGCAGGTGCGAGTTGCGCATGCCCCAGGTGGAGATGCGCGTCTTCATCGGCTCGGGCAGCCGTGACGCGAAGCTGCCCCGCCCGAGGTAGTGGGCGGCATGGAACAGAGGGAATGCTCCGCGCTCGCGGGCCAGCGCGCACGAAGCGGCATAGGCCGCATCGCGCAGCAGCCGCGCGATGCGCCGGGCGGCGGCGCGGCCCGGTGGCGCGTCGTAGCGCAGGTTGAGCATGACCAGCGCGTCCCCCAGGCCGGTGAAGCCCAGGCCGATGCGCCGCTTCAGCATCGCCTCGCGGCCCTGGCGCTCGAGCGGCCAGGTGGTGATGTCCAGCACGTTGTCGAGCATGCGCACCGCCAGTCCGGCGAGGCGGGAGAAGGCTTCCTCGTCGAAGCGCGCGGCGGGCTCGAAGGGGTCCTTCACGAAACGCGTCAGGTCGATCGATCCCAGGCAGCAGCTGCCGTAGGGCGGCAGGGGCTGCTCGCCGCACGGGTTCGTGGCGTCGAGCGTCTCGCAGTTGGAGAGGTTGTTGTCGGCGTTGATGCGGTCCAGGAAGAGCGCGCCGGGCTCGCCGTGCGCATAGGCCGATCGCATGATGCGGTCCCACAGCGCCCGCGCCGGCCGGCGGGCATATACCCACAGTCCGTCGTCGCGCCGGTGCTGTTGTTCGCTGCGGATGCGGGGGCCGGGTTCGACCCGATGCACCAGATCGACCTCCCTGTCGTCGAGCACGGCCAGCATGAAGGCATCGGTCAGCCCCACCGACAGGTTGAAGTTGCTCAGCTCGCCGTCGTCCTTCGCTCCCACGAAGGCCTCGATGTCGGGATGGTCGCAGAGCAGCACGCCCATCTGCGCGCCCCGCCGCGCCCCGGCCGACTCCAACGTGCGGCAGGAGCAGTCGAAGACGCGCATGAAGGGCACCGGCCCCGAGGCGCTGGAACGGGTGCCGGCCACCCACGCGCCATGCGGGCGGATGCGCGAGAAGTCGTAGCCGACGCCGCCGCCCATGCGCATGGTCTCGGCGGCCTCCGCCAGCGCGACATAGATGCCCGGATAGCCCTCGTCGTCGCCGGTGATCGAGTCGCCCACGGGCTGAACGAAGCAGTTGATGAGGGTGGCCGTCAGCGCCGTGCCCGCCGCCGACTGGATGCGCCCCGCGGGCACGAAGCCGTCGCGCAACGCCTGCAGGAAGCGCGCCTCCCAGGCTTCGCGCTCGCCGGCTTTCTCGGCCTGTGCCAGGGCCCGCGCCACCCGGCGGTGGATGTCGTCGATGCCGTGCTCGCCGTCCTGCGCGTACTTCTCCATCAGCACGTCGCGGCAGATCGGCTGGACGGGCAGTTCGGGGAGTCTCGGGCTGTCGACGGTGAAGCTTGTCATGGCCAGCGGCGGAAGGTCGGGCACCCATGATGGGTGCGCGCCCCGCCGCGGCCTTGATCCATCGCAAGGCCGTGGCCGCTTCGAACTCCTAGAGTGAACCGGACCCCGCACACACGGACACATCCACTCAGAGGAGAAACGAACCCATGCCACGTCACTACCGGCTCGCCGACATCACGGTCCGGATTCCCTTCGGGACCAGGGAGCAGGGGCGCATCGCCTTGCTCCAGGCCGCGGGCATTCCCGTGGATGCGGGCGGCGAGCTCGCACGGGGCTTCCTGCACGAGCGGGCGCCCTTGAGGTTCGGCGCCGATTCGATCTGCCGCTGGTTCGACACCGACGGCACCGACCTCATGCCAGCCATGGCGGCCGCCGACCACTCATCCGCCGCGCGCGCAGCCTGACATGAGCACGCTTCGTTCGATCCTCGTCCATCTCGACGGCACGGACCGCGCCGAGGTGCGCCTGCGCCTGGCGCACCGCCTCGCGGCCCTGCACGAGTCGGCCTTGACCGCGCTCTTCGCGGTGTCGCCGTCCGTGCTGGCGGTGCTGCCGATGATCGGCGGCCTGCCTCCCATGCCGATGGCCGGAGACATAGACCCCGACCACCGCGCCCACGCCGCAGCGGTGTTCGAGCGCCTGCTGCAGGACCACGCCAGCCGCAGCGACTGGCGCGAGCTGCGCGGCGAGCCCGTCGTCGAGAGCTTCGTGCAGCATGCGCTGACCAGCGATCTCATGGTGCTCGGGCAGCGCGATCCGCGCGACAAGGCCGGCTTCGACGTGCCGGCCGATTTCGTCGAGGCGGTGGTGCTCGCCAGCGGCAAGCCGGCCCTGGTCGTCCCATTCGCGGGCAGGGTGTCCCCGAACCCCGCAAAGGTGCTGGTCGCGTGGCGCGGCGTGCGCGAGTCCGCCCGCGCGCTGGAAAGCGCCCTGCCCATGCTGCGCTCGGCACAGGAGGTCCACCTCGTGGCTTCGGCCAGCGGCTCGGACCCCGAGCCCGGGATGGCGATGTCGAGGCTGCGCGACTACCTTCGCCTGCACGGCGTCAGGCGGACGCAGGAGCACAAGGCCCCCGCTGAAGACAGGCATGCCGGCGAGGCGCTGCTGTCGCTGGCGCAGGAGACCGGCGCCGGCCTGATCGTCATGGGTGCGTATGGTCACAGCCCCGCGCGCGAACTCGTGCTCGGGGGCGCCACGCGCACGGTGCTGGAATGGGCCGCGGTTCCGGTCTGGATGGCGCACTGAAGGGCGGCCCCACCTGCCCCCCACCTGCCCCCCACCTGCCCTCACCTGCCCTCACCCGCCGGAGCTGCTCATGCGGCTTCCCTCCACATCCAGGCCAGGGATTCGGGCGCCTGCTCTTCCGGCACCTCGAAGCGGATCGCCGGGCGCGGCATGGTGGTCGAAGTAGCGCACGTGCGCGCCCTCATCGAGCAGGCGCAGGAGACCGGCACGGTTGCGCAGCATCGAGATGTCGAACACGTTGACTTCATCGCCGGCCCTTGCCGGGACGCCCTGCAGCAGCGAGATGTTGCGCTTGAGGCCCGTCACCAGCCGGACGGCGCCAGGCCGGTGCAGCCGCCATTGCACGGCCGCGCAAAGACCGTCGGCATCGCCGTTGCAGACATCGAACCTCGTGGCCATCGTCCAGCCCTGCCCGGGTGCCTCAGGCGGGAATGCGCCAGGAGCCGTCGCTCTGGCGGCATGCGCTGCCGCCGATGCCGTCGGGACGGCCGCCCACCGTCACTTCGAGCCGGAATTCGCGGCAGCGGACGCCGCCGCGGTCGAAACTGCGCGTGGGCGTGAAGACGAAGCTGTCGCCGGTATCGCGATTGCGCCAGGCCGAAGACTCGCCGTTCGAAAGGGTCTCGAGCGCGCTCGCCGCACGGCGGCGGTCGCCGTCGTCCATCGACCTTGCCGCCACGCTGCCGGGCGCGGAAGCCGCGAGCGAGCCGGTGAGCATGGCGCCGCCCGGCGCGGCCGGCGGAAAGCCGCCGCAGGCTGCCACGAGGGCTGCGGCCACGATGGAAACCGAAAGTGCCGCAACAGGCTTCATCCGCAACTCCTCGGCGCCGGTGCTTTCAAGTGCGTTCAGGCGTATGAACGCAGCCGGCGCGAAAAATCCGCCAGTGGCGCGATGCCGCTCGCCTCGGCGCGCTGGCACCAGTCCTGCAATTGCCTGGCGAGCTGCTCGCCCGTGGCGGTGGAACGGCTCCACAACGCGGTCAGCTCGCCGCGCATCGAATACATCGTAGCCAGCGCCTGTGAGGCCTTCAACGCCTGCATCACCTGCTGCTGCCGCGAGGGCCCGAGCAGGCCCTGGTCCTTGCCGAGCCAGGGCTTGACGGCCTTCAGGGCGCGCGCGGCCTCGGGCGAAATGCCGCGCAGGCGGCCGAGCTCGGCCACGCACGCTTTCTTCAGCGAGCGCGTGTAGTTCGACAGCACGTCGTAGTGGCAGCGGATGATCGCCTGCACCGTGGCCAGGTCGACGTTCGCCTTGGGCGCAACCAGGCGCGGCGTGGGCGCCACGTGCTTCACGCGGGCCAGGCCCAGCGCCTGCAGCGTGCGGATGTAGAGCCAGCCGATGTCGAACTCGAACCACTTGCTCGAAAGCTTCGCCGAGGCCGGAAAGGCATGGTGGTTGTTGTGCAGTTCCTCCCCGCCGATCAGGATGCCGACGGGAAAGATGTTCGTGCTGGCGTCGCGGGCCGGCCAGTTGCGGTAGCCCCAGTAGTGGCCGATGCCGTTGACCACGCCGGCCGCCCAGAACGGAATCCACGCGATCTGCGTGAGCAGCACCAGCGCGCCCGGCACGACGCCGAAGAGCGCCATGTCCACGACGCCCATCAGCACGATGCCCAGGGTCTTGTGCCGCGAGTAGAGATGCCGCTCCAGCCAGTCGTCGGGCGTGCCCTGGCCGTAGCGTTCCAGGGTCTCGGCGTGCCGCGCCTCGCGCATGTAGAGAAGCACGCCGCCCCACAGCACACGGTTGAGCCCGTGCACCTGCGGGCTGTGCGGGTCTTCAGGGGTCTCGCACTTCGCGTGGTGCTTGCGGTGCACCGCGGCCCACTCGCGGGTCACCATGCCGGTGGTCAGCCAGAGCCAGAAGCGGAAGAAGTGGCTCGCCGCGGGGTGCAGGTCGAGCGCGCGGTGCGCCTGGTGGCGGTGCAGGAAGATGGTCACGGAAGCGATGGTGACGTGCGTAAGCGCGAGCGCGGCCAGCAGCACGCCCCACCACGGAAGATCCAGGACGCCGGAGTAAAGCAGGGATTGCATTCGTACCTCTTGAACAGTGCCGGCGATTCTGCGGACCGCCGCGGCGCGGACCTTGATGCAGGTCAACACCCGTCGCCCGGTTTTCCGGCCTGCGATACCACCCGCCGGAACTTGCCGCTGCGCCCGCACTTCGTGCTCTCGCCCGCGCGGCACTGGATGCGCACGCCCCTCGCTCCCTGTGCTTCGAGGAACGCCGCGAGCGCCTCGCGGGCCTTGTGCAGGGTCCGCTGCGCCTTCTCTCCCTCGCCACGGGTTTTCAGCAGCAGGTCGCGCGGCCCCTGCTGCACCAGCTGGAAGTCGAACAGGCCGGCCTCCTCCTCGAGCACCGTGCTCACCGCCAGCGGCACCACCTTCACCGCCGGCATGCCGGCGCCGCCGGGCAGGCACAGCGTGTCGTCGTCGCGGCCGTGCACCTCGATGGCCGGCAGGTGCGATCCGCATCCGCAGGGCTCTGGCAGCAGCCTGACCCGGTCGCCCAGGTCGTAGCGGATCAGCGGCTGCAGGTGGTTGGCCAGGTTGGTCAGCAGGGTCGCGCTTCCTTCTCGTTGTGGCAGGCGACGCAGTTGGTGTTGTAGAGCAGTTCGCCCCGGGACTCGGCCAAGGCGGTGCCACCGGGCAGGCCCGCACAGGCCGCCAGCGCGAGCGCGACGGCCGGCATGGTCCGCCCGGCCGCGCGGCGGGCTTCGGACAGGAAGGGAATCCGGCGCATGGGGCTCTCCTTTTCGAATGTGGACGATGGATCGCATCGTCTCGCGGCGACCGCCGACGCGCTTGATCCAGCGCAACGGAACTCCTGCGGCGAGCGCCTTCGAGAAGGGCATCTACCCTTTCGCGGGCGAGGGCGACAACGGCCCGCGGATGGTGAACATCGGGCTGCCCTCGCGCTCAGGCGGCGATGCGTTCAGGGCGGCCGTCACCGGACACTGGCTGCCGGCGCTCGAAGCCTTCGCGCCGCAGCGTGATCTCGTGCCCCGAGGGCGGCTATGCGCTGAGCGCCCTCGCCCGCGGCGCCGCGGCGCATGTCAAGGTACTGATAGGCGCCGACTGAGCCCGGCCGGCGCGGAAGCAAGGCCGGGCGCCCGCACGCCCGGCACACCAATTCAGTGCCCGCTCGGGCCGTGCGCGCCGATGCCGGTTTCCGAGCGCACCTGCTGCGCCAGGAAGCCGCCCCGGTCGACCTGCGCTCGCGCGCTGCGGTCGAGCACCGAGAACAGCCAGATGCCCACGAAGGCGATGCTCATCGAGAACAGGCACGGCGAGGTGTACGGGAACAGCGAG
>Ga0068853_100004175_pt1 | contig 11134 bp, 10 predicted proteins | sample KBSCornC32_FD_65655 | JGI IMG/M metagenome (GOLD analysis project Ga0068853, IMG submission 65655) | Corn rhizosphere microbial communities from Kellogg Biological Station, Michigan, USA - KBS Corn C3-2 | ecosystem: Host-associated > Plants > Roots > Rhizosphere > Soil ... | reverse complement strand
CCCGTCGCGGCGAGGCGGTGTTGGCGCGCGGTAGAATCGAGGCGCAGGTGTTCGCCGCGCGCTCGAATCGCGGCGGATGAAACGGGAATGCGGTGACGCGCGCCTTCGAGCGCGCCATGCCGCGGCTGCCCCCGCAACGGTAGGCCGGTGCGGATCGCTCGATATCGCCACTGTCGTCAGACGGGAAGGCGAGCGATCAAGACCGGCGAGCCCGGAGACCGGCCTGCGCAAGCTGGCGCGCCTCGCTCGAGGCACGCCGGCGCCAAGCGCGGTGCGGGAGGCGTCGCGGCGGACGCCGTCGTCGCCCGACCGTGCCCGTCGTTCACCTTGCGTGCCGCATTTCGTCGAAGGCACGGCCATGCGGGTCGGCATGGCAGGAAAGGAACGACGCGATGTCCCCTCGTCACAAAGCCGCGCGCGCGTGGAGCGTTGCCGCGCGCCCCCTCGCTTGCGCGTCACTGGCACTCGTCGCCGCTCGCGTGTACGCCGCACCCGGCGCCACCGAGGCGCGCGACGTCACCGTCGCGATGCCGCCGATGTTCGTCACCGCGGCGCGTGCGCCGCAGCCGTTCGCCACGTTGCTCGCCGATGTCACGGTGGTCGACGCCGATACGATCGCGCGCAGCGGCGCCGACAGCCTGGCCGAGCTCTTGCAGCGCCAGCCCGGCATCGAGATCACGCAGAACGGTGGCCCGGGTGCGACGTCGGGCCTCTTCATGCGCGGCACCAACACCAACCAGGTGGTGGTGCTGGTCGACGGCCTGCGGGTGTCGGCATCGAGCTCGGGCACGACGGCGATCGAGGCCATCCCTCTCGCCGACATCGATCACATCGAGATCCTGCGCGGACCGGCATCGTCGATCTACGGCAGCGACGCAATCGGCGGCGTCGTGCAGGTGTTCACCCGCAAGGGCGGCGACGGCACTCACGCCAACGCGAGCGCGGGCTATGGTCGCTACGACACCGTCAACGCGAGCGCCGGCGTGTCGGGCGGCGGCGCGCATTGGCGCGCGGCGTTGCAGGTCGAGGGCGCGCGCAGCAACGGCTTCAATGCGATCGACAACCCGGCCAATTTCAGCTACGACCCTGATCGCGACGGCTATCGCAGCGGCAGCGCCAGCGCCAACGGCAGCGTCGACTGGGCGAAGGGCCAGACGTTGTCCGGCCAGTATTTCCGCAGCCGGATGAACGCCAAGTTCGACGGCGGCGACGCGTTCGACGACCGCACGATCACCACGCTCGAGAGCTACGGCGTCACCAGCGTCAATGCGCTCGCGCCGTGGTGGACGTCGCGGCTCGTCGCCGGCCTCGGCAGCGACGACTCGCTATCGAAGCTCGGCTCGGGTGACTTCCCGTTTCGCACCCGCCAGCGCCAGTACACGTGGCAGAACGAATTCGACGTGCATGCGCCGCTCGCGTCACTGGGCGTGACGCGTGCCGTGGCGACGCTCGGCGTCGAGCGTCGCGAGGAGGACGTCGATACCGACGAGGCCTTCGCCGTGACTTCGCGCGACACCAACGCGGTGTTCGGCGCCTGGCAGATGGCGCTCGGTGGCCATGCGCTGCAGGCGAACCTGCGCCACGACGACTCGACGCAGTTCGGCAGCCGCACCACCGGCGCGATCGCGTGGGGCTACCGCTTCACGCCGGCATGGCGCGCGACCGCGAGCTACGGCACGGCGTTCAAGGCGCCGTCGTTCAACGACCTCTATTTCCCCGGCTTCTCGAACCCGGATCTGGAGCCGGAGCGCTCGCGCAACGTGGAGGGCGGCGTCTACTGGAACGGCGCATGGGGCGGCGCCACGCTGGACGCGAGCCTCGTGGCGTACCGCAATCGCATCGACGACCTGATCCTGTTCGCCTGCGACGCGAGCTTCAACTGCGCGCCGCAGAACCTCGAGCGCGCGACGATCACCGGCGCCACGCTGACCGGCAGCGCCGCGTTCGGCGGAACCACGCTGAAAGCGGCGCTCGACATGGCCTCGCCGCGCGACGACGACACCGGCAACCTGTTGCCGCGGCGCGCCCACACGCACGCGAGCGTGTCCGCGCTGCACAGGATCGGCGCCTGGCAGCTCGGTGCCGAAGTCGTCGCGTCGACCCATCGCTTCGACGACGCCGCCAACATGGCGCGCATGGGCGGCTACGCGGTTGTCAACCTCACCGCCGAATGGACGCTCGCGCACGGCATGACGCTGGCGCTGCGCGCCAACAACGTGCTCGACAAGCATTACGAGCTCGTCGCCGATTACGCGACGGGCGGCGCGCAATGGTTCGCCGGGCTGCGCTGGGCGATCTGATGCGCACGGCGCGTGCGCTCATCGTCGTGAGCGTGGCGCTCGCGACGACGCTTGCGGCCGCCGCCGCGTGCGCGGAGGTGGCAGTCGTCGACGATGCCGGCGCGCGCGTCACGCTCGCCGCGCCGGCGCGCCGGATCGTTTCGCTCGCGCCACACGCCACCGAGCTCCTGTTCGCGGCGGGCGCGGGTGCGCAGGTCGTCGGCGTCGTCGCCGGCTCGAACTTCCCGCCGCAGGCCGCGCGCCTGCCGAGCGTCGGCGACGTCAACGCGATCGACCTCGAGCGGCTCGTCGCGCTCGCGCCCGACCTCGTCGTCACGTGGCCGTACACGACGTCGGCGCAGCTCGCGGCGATCCGCCGCCGCGGCATCGCGATCTTCACCTCCGACGCGAAAACGATCGACGACATCGCCGTCGACCTCGAGCGGCTGGGCGTGCTGGCCGGCACGACGCCCGTGGCGGCGCGCGCCGCGCGCGCATTCCGCGACGCGATCGCCGCCGCGCACCCACGCCCCGCAAAGCAGGGAGAGGGCAGCGTAGCGCGTGTCGCGACTCCTGCACCGGATTCCGCATCACCACGACCCGCCCCCACGCGCGTGTTCTACGAAATCTGGGGAGAGCCGATCTTCACGATCGGCGGCGGCCATCTGATCAGCCAGGCGATCGCGCTGTGCGGCGGGGTCAACGTGTTCGGCGGCCTCACGGTCGCCGCGCCGGTCGTCGACACCGAGGCGGTGATCGCCGCCGCGCCGGACGTGATCGTCGCCGGCGCGGACGACGCGAAGCGGCCCGCCTGGCTCGACGCGTGGAAGCGCTGGCCGCAGATCCCGGCGGTGCGCGACGGCCGCCTGCGTGTCGTCGACGCCAACCTCTTGCACCGTCCGGGCCCGCGGTTCGCGCAAGGCGTCGCGACCCTCTGCGCGGCAATCGCGCGCTGATGCCGGTGCATCGTCATCCCCGCGAAAGCGGGGATCCAGCCTTGACACCGAGGCGATTCGGCGACGCGATCACTGCTGCGTCACGACTGGATTCCCGCTTTCGCGGGAATGACGGCAGCCTAGCGCGGTACGAACGTGCGCAGCCGCCCTTCGCCCAGCGCGACGAGCGGCCGCGCGAACAGCGCCGACAGCCGTCCGGCGTCGAGCATCGCCGCCGCGTCACCGGCGTCGGCCCGGCCTTCGCCGAGCAGCACGACATGGTCGGCGTAGCGAGCGGCGAGATGCAGGTCGTGCAGCACCATGACGAGGGCGCGTGCCTGAGTGCGCGCCGCCTGCGCGAGCGCATCGAGGGCGGCGACCTGCTGGCCGACGTCGAGATGCGACGACGGCTCGTCGAGCAGCATCAGGGGCGCCTGCTGCGCGAGGAGCTCGGCGAGCGCCACGCGCCGGCGCTCGCCGCCCGACAGCGTGCGCACGTCGCGCTGCGCGAGCGAGTCGACGCCGAACACGGCGAGCGCCGCCATCGCGACGTCGCGGTCGTGCGGGCGCTCGAACGCGTGCCACGCAAGATGTGGATGACGCGCGGCGAGCACGCTGTCGAGCGCCGAGATCGCGAATGCGTCGACGTCGTCCTGCGGCAGCACGGCGCGCGCCCTGGCTCGCTCGCGCAGCGGCATCGACGCGAGCGGCGTGCCGGCGAGATGGATGTGCCCGGCGAGCGGCGGCACGAGGCCGGCGAGGGTGCGCAGCAGCGTCGTCTTGCCGGCGCCGTTGGGGCCGACGATCGCCCACACCTCGCCGGCGGCGACGCGGATCGACAGCGCGTCGCACAGCACACGCCCGGCGATGCCGACGCGAAGGTCGCCCGCGGCGAGGAGCGGCGGCTTCATCCGGCGCGCCGTTGCAGCACGAGGAATGTCGGCACGCCGACCAGGGCAGTGACCACGCCGACCGGCACCGACATCGGCGCGAACAGCGTGCGTGCGAGCGTGTCGGCGACGACGACCAGCGCGCCGCCGGCGAACACCGCCGCGGGCAGGAGCACGCGCTGGTCGTTGCCGATGACAAGCCGCAGCGCGTGCGGCACGACGAGGCCGACGAAGCCGACGCTGCCGGCCTGCGTGACGGCCGCAGCGGCGGCGAACGCGGCGATGCCGTGCGTGACGAGCGCCGTGCGCCGCACGTCGACGCCGAGCGCCTCGGCATGATCGGGCCCGCGCGCGAGGCGATTCAAGCTCCGCGCGATGAACAGCGATGCGACGAGCGAGACCGCGAGCGCCGCAAGCGCGGCGCGCGGATCGGCGGCGCCGTTGAGGTCGCCAATCAGCCAATACAGCATGCCCTTGACCTGCGCCGACGGCGCCACCGACAGGATGAGCGCGATCAAGGCCCCCCATCCCGCGGCGACGACGACCCCGGTCAGCAGGAGCCGCGGCGAGGCGCGGGCGTCGCGGTGGCCGGCGAGCGTGAACACGATCGCCGTCGACACGACGGCGCCCGCGAATGCGGCGGGCGCGACGAACGCGACCGCGCCCACGAGGATCGCGCCGAGCGCGCCCACGGCGGCGCCGCCCGACACCCCGAGCACGTACGGATCGGCGAGCGGGTTGCGCAGCACGACCTGCAGCAGCGTGCCGGCGAGCGCCAAAAGGCCGCCGACGGCGAACGCGCACAGCGCGCGCGGCAGCCGCAGCGACAGCACGATTGCGGCGGCATCCGGCGAGCCTGGCACGCCGCCGAAGAGCGCCACCAGTACGCTCGCGAAGTCGACGTGGACGCTGCCCGCCATCGACGCCGCCACCAGCGCGAGTGCGCTCGCGAGGGCGGCGATCGCGACGATCCCGAGCGTGCGCGCGGGCGTGAGCGGATCGCGCATGATGCCCGCGATTATAGGAGCGTGGGGAGCTCCCGCCGCGCGCGTAAAATCGTCGCTGCGATCCGCTTGGACGCGGACGGGGTCGCGATGAACAAGGCATTCACCAACGAGGAAACCGCCGTCGATCCGTTCGACGACGACGACGGCGAAGCGGCGTCGCCGCTGCCGCAGGGCGCGCGGAACTACATGACGCCCGGGGGCCACGCCCGGCTGGTGGCCGAGCTCGAGCAGCTCAACAAGGTCGAGCGGCCGGCGCTCGTCGCGACGGTGTCGTGGGCGGCCGGCAACGGCGACCGCTCCGAGAACGGCGACTACATCTACGGCAAGAAGCGCCTGCGCGAGATCGACCGGCGCATCCGCTTCCTGGTGAAGCGCCTCGATGCCGCCGAGGTCGTCGACCCGGCCGCGCGGCGCGACGACGACAACGCCGACCGCGTCTACTTCGGCGCCACGGTTACCGTCGGCGACGAGAGCGGCGCGACGCGCACGGTGTCGATCGTCGGCATCGACGAGATCGACACCGCGCGCGGTTACATCAGCTGGATCTCCCCGATGGCACGGGCGCTGCTCAAGAGCCGCGAAGGCGACGTCGTGACGCTGCACACCCCCGCCGGCGCCGAGGAGCTCGAGGTGCTGCGGGTCCACTACGAGCCGCTCGCGACCTGACGGCGGACCGGCGGTCGGCAGCCGCCGGGGGACGGCCCGCGCGATGTTGACGCTCCTGCGGCGGCATGCCACAGTTTCACGGATGGACGCCGAAATCGGACAGCTCGAGCAGAAGGTCGCGACACTGATCGCGCACGCGCGCGAGATGGGCACGGCCAACGAAGTCCTGCGCCGCGATCTCGAAGCCGCGCAGGCGCGCAATCGCGAGCTCCTGACGCGGATGCACGAGGCCGGCACGCGCCTCGACATGCTGATGGCGCGCATCCCCGAGGCGTGACCGCGCGCGACATGATCCCGCGCCGCACATGACGACGCATCCGACATGACGACGCATTCGACATGACGACGCATCCGACATGACGACGCGCGATACGGCGCCGCGCGATGTGGCGCCGCGCGATGTGGCGCCGCGCGAGGTGGCGCCGCGCGACGGCGCCGCGCGCGCGGCACCCGATCGCGCGGTCACGCTCGACGTCAGCATCCTCGGCCGCGATTACCGGATCGCCTGCAAGGAGAGCGAGCGCGCCGAGCTCCTGCAGGCGGTGACGTTCCTCGATCGGCGCATGCGCGAGATCCGCGACCAGGGCAAGGTCAGCGGGCCCGATCGCATCGCGGTGATGGCGGCGCTCAACATCGCGCACGATCTCCTGCGCGACAAGTCGCGGCACGCGCGCGGCGACACCACGCCGCGAAGCGCGTCCGAACCCGCGATTGACGGCGGAAGCGCGCAGCGTAGAATTCGTGACATGGGCACGGCGATCGATTCGCTGCTCGCGAGCCAGGACAAGCTGTTCTGACGCGCGCGGCGCGCGTCGCGGCGCCGCCCTCCGTTCAATCCCCTGCGGTGTTCGACACGGGCCACGTGTGTCTTTGAACCAATGCCATTAGTGCGAGGTGGTCGAGCCAGCGAGCCGGTGTGCGCGTCCCACGCGGATGTGCCTGAAGGCTCCGGCAGACCGCCGACTTGAACTTCGGTTCAAGGCCAGACGGCCACGACGGCACTTGCGGGGGTCCTTTCGGGCATGCGATGGCGCGATCCGCTGGACGGATCGCGCCATCGCCGTCCACACCGCGCGCGCGCCGGGACGCCGATCATGCGCGGCGATCCTGCGCTCGGCGCAGGGTTTAGACTGGCGCATGGTCACCGGATCCCGGATGCACGCGGCTCGCACGGCATGCGTCACTGGCTGATGAAGTCCGAGCCCGACGAGGTGTCGATCGACGACCTCGCGCGCGCGCCCAACAAGACGATCGCGTGGTTCGGCGTGCGCAACTACCAGGCGCGCAACTACATGCGCGATGACATGCGCGTTGGCGATCTCGCGTTCTTCTATCACTCGAGCTGCCCCGAGCCCGGCATCGCCGGCATCGTCGAGGTCACCAAGGCGGCCTACCCCGACGCGTCGCAGTTCGATCGCAAGAGCCCGTACTACGACGCCAAGTCCACGAAAGACGCGCCGCGCTGGTGCAATGTCGAGGTGACGCTGCGCGAGAAGACGCCGCTGATCGCGCTCGCCACGCTGCGCGACGATCCCGCGCTCGACGGCATGCTGCTGCTCAAGCGCGGCAATCGGCTGTCGATCACGCCGGTCGAGCCGGCGCACTGGCGCCACATCACGCGGCTCGCCGCGCGCACGGCGCGCGCATGACGCCCGCCCTCTGGGCGATTTTCGTCGCGCTCGGTGCCTATGTCGGCTTCCTCGCGGGGCTGCTCGGCATCGGCGGCGGCTTCACGATCGTGCCGGTGCTCGCCGAGGTGTTCGCGTACCAAGGCCTCGACCACGCGCACCTGTTGCCCCTGGCGATCGGCACGTCGGCGGCGTCGATCGTGTTCACCGCGTTCGCCTCGGCGCGCGCGCATCACAAGCGCGGCGCGGTCGCCTGGCCGATCGTGCAGGCGATGGCGCCCGGCCTCGTCATCGGCTCGCTGGTCGGACCGCAGATCGCCTCGGCGCTGCCGATGCGCGTGATGGCGGCGATCTTCGGCTCGTTCACGTGGGTCGCCGCGCTGCGGATGCTCGGCACGCGCGCGCCGCGCGCGACGCACCCCCTGCCGGGCAAGCCGGCGATGTTCGGCGTAGGCGCCGTGATCGGGATCGTTGCAGGCATGGTCGGCACCGGCGGCGCGTTCCTGGCGGTGCCGTTCATGACGCGCAGCGACATCAAGATGCACACCGCCGTCGCGACATCGGCGGCGATCGGCTGGCCGGTGGCGCTGGCGTCGGCGATCGGCTTCGTGTTCGCCGGCTGGCGCGTCGATGGCCTGCCTGCGGGCTCGGTCGGCTACGTCTACCTGCCGGCGCTTGCCGGGATCGTCGTCATGAGCATGCTGCTCGCGCCGCTCGGCGCGCGCGTCGCGCATGCGATGCCGGTCGCGCGGCTGCGCGCCGCGTTCGCGCTGCTGCTCTTCGTGCTCGGCGCGTGGATGTGGTGGAAGGCGATGCGGCCCTGACGGCCCCATCGAGTCAGTCGGCGGGTGCGGCGGCCTCGCGCTGGCCCTCGAGGTCGTTGTAGCCGGTCGCGACCGGCGCATCGCCGCCCGGACGGATCCTGACCGCGCAGTACTTGAACTCGGGAATCTTGCCGAACGGGTCAAGCGCCGGGTTGGTGAGCAGGTTGGCGGCCGCCTCGTAGTAGCAGAACGGGATGAACACCGCGCCGCGCGGCGTGCCCTCGTCGGCGCGCGCGAAGAGCGTCACCGCGCCGCGTCGCGACGCGATGCTGATCGTGCCGCCGGGCTCCACGCCGAACGCTGCGAGGTCGAGCGGATTGACCGACGCCACCGGCCCAGGCTCAATCGCGTCGAGCACGGCGGTGCGACGCGTCATGCTGCCGGTGTGCCAATGCTCGAGCTGGCGGCCGGTGATCAGCACGAACGGGTACTCGGTGTCGGGACGCTCGGCGGCCGGGATGAGCTCGGCCGGCACGATCTTCGCGCGCCCGCTCGCGGTCGGGAAATTCTCGGTGAACACGACGCGGTCGCCGGGGTCGCCGACCTTTTCGCACGGATAGGTGACCGCATGCTCGGCCTCGAGCCGGTCCCAGGTGATGCCGGCGATCGATGGCATCGCCTCGCGCATCTCGTCGAACACCTCGCGCGGATGCGTGTAGCGCCAGTCGAGGCCGAGCTCGCGCGCCATCGCGACGATGATGTCGAGGTCGGGGCGCGCCTGTCCTGGCGCATCGAGCGCCTTGCGGCCGAGCTGCACTGCGCGGTCGGTGTTGGTGAACGTGCCGGTCTTCTCGGGGAACGCCGTCGCCGGCAGGATCACGTCGGCGAGGTAGCAGGTCTCGGTGAGGAAGATGTCCTGCACGACGAGCATCTCGAGCTCGGCGAGCGCCTGGCGCGCGTGCCGCACGTCGGGATCGGACATCGCCGGGTTCTCGCCCATGATGTACATGCCGGTGATGTCACCCGCGTGCACGGCGTTCATGATCTCCACCACGGTGAGGCCGGGCTGCGGGTCGAGCTCGGCGCCCCACAGCTTCTCGAACATCGCGCGAATCCCGGCGTCGCCGACCGACTGGTAGTCGGGATACACCATCGGGATGAGGCCCGCATCGGACGCGCCCTGCACGTTGTTCTGGCCGCGCAGCGGATGCAGCCCGGTGCCGGGCCGGCCGATCTGGCCGGTCATCATCGCGAGCGCGATCAGGCAGCGCGCGTTGTCGGTGCCGTGCACGTGCTGCGACACGCCCATGCCCCACAGGATCATCGAGCCCTTCGACGTCGCGTACATCCGCGCCACCTCGCGCAGCGTCGGCGCGTCGATGCCGCAGATCGGCGCCATCTTCTCCGGGCTGTACGCCGCGACGTTGCGTTTGAGCTCGTCGTAGCCGCTGGTGCGATCGGCGATGAACGCGGGATCGGTGAGGCCTTCCTCGACGATGACGTGCATCATCGCGTTCAGCATCGCGACGTCGGTGTCGGGCTCGAACTGCAGGTAGCGCGTGGCGTGGCGCGCGAGCTCGGAGCGGCGCGGGTCGGCGAGAATGAGCCGCGTGCCGTTCTTCACCGCGTTCTTGATCCACGTCGCCGCCACCGGGTGGTTGACCACCGGGTTGGCGCCGATGACGATGACGACGTCGGCGAGCAGCACGTCCATCACCGGGTTCGACACCGCGCCCGAGCCGATGCCCTCGAGCAGCGCCGCCACGCTCGATGCGTGGCACAGGCGCGTGCAATGGTCGACGTTGTTGCTCCGGAAGCCGGTGCGCACGAGCTTCTGGAAGAGGTAGGCCTCCTCGTTGCTGCCCTTGGCCGAGCCGAAGCCGGCGAGCGCGCGCGGGCCCTTGGTGTCGCGGATCCGGCGCAACGTGCCGCCGGCACGCGCGAGCGCCTCCTCCCACGTCGCCTCGCGGAACACCTTCGAGTAATCGGCGGGGTCGACGACGAAGTCGGCGGTCTTCGGCACGCCGTCGCGGCGGATAAGCGGCGTGGTGAGCCGCTGCGGGTGCGACACGTAGTCGAAGCCGAAGCGCCCCTTGACGCACAGGCGCTCCTCGTTGGCGATGCCGTCGCGCCCTTCGACGCGCACGATCTTGTTGTCGCCGACGTGATAGGTGATCTGGCAGCCCACGCCGCAGTACGGGCACACCGACTTCACCAACTTGTCGACCGGCTTCAGGTAAGCGTCGTTCGCCGGCGCGAGCGCGCCGGTCGGGCAGGCCTGCACGCATTCGCCGCAGGCGACGCAGGTCGACTCGCCCATCGGGTCGCCCTCGTCGAACACGATCGCCGAATGCGACGCGCGGAACGCGTAGCCGATGACGTCGTTGACCTGCACCTCGCGGCAGGCGCGCACGCAGCGCGTGCACTGGATGCAGGCGTCGAGGTTGACCGCCATCGCCGGGTGCGAGAGGTCGGGCGCCGGCTGTGCGCGGCGCGCGAAGCGCGGCCTGGCGATGCCGAGCGCCTTCTGCCAGTAGAGGAGCTCCGAGTCGGGCTTGTAGACCTTGTCCGGCATGTCGGAGGCGAGGAGCTCGACGATCGTCTTCTGCGCGTGCACGGCGCGCGGCGAGTCGCTCTTGACGTCCATGCCTTTCGTCGGCTGGCGGCAGCACGACGGCGCGAGCACGCGCTCGCCCTTGATCTCGACCATGCACGAGCGGCAGTTGCCGTCCGGGCGCATGCCTTCCTTGTAGCAAAGGCGCGGGATGGCCACGCCGAGGCGGTCGGCGGCTTCGAGGATCGTCTCGCCGGGACGCGCGACGACGTCGGCGCCATTGAGCTTGAATTCGACCGATTCGGCGAGTTCGCGGGGCAGCGGTGCGTTCATGTCTCGAGCTCGTGCGGGAAGTACTTGTAGACACAGGCGATCGGATTCGGTGCCGCCTGGCCGAGGCCGCAGATCGAG
>Ga0068853_100004174_pt1 | contig 11135 bp, 4 predicted proteins | sample KBSCornC32_FD_65655 | JGI IMG/M metagenome (GOLD analysis project Ga0068853, IMG submission 65655) | Corn rhizosphere microbial communities from Kellogg Biological Station, Michigan, USA - KBS Corn C3-2 | ecosystem: Host-associated > Plants > Roots > Rhizosphere > Soil ... | reverse complement strand
TGGACTCGGTGCTGGACCACCTGCCTGGTCCCGATATGCCTATCGTCTATATGAACCACTATCCCCAGGACTCGTCGCAGAACAACTGGTACGAGGCGATGGACAGGCTGAAGCGGCATAATATCCAGCTGATCCTTTGCGGACATGGACACAACAATCACCTGCTGAATTTCGAAGGCGTTCCCGGCATCATGGGACGGTCGAACCTGCGTGCAAAAGATACCATCGGCGGCTACAATATCGTCACTTTTAGTCAGGATACCGTCTATTATCAGCAAAAGAGGCCTGCGCAGACGCTGGGCCCGGTGTGGGCGAAAGCGGCGCTTTATAACCATCATTTCACCGGTGATACCAGTCACTATTACCGGCCTTCATTTGCGGTCAACGCCGAATATCCGGAGGTGAAGAAGGTCTGGGAATACCAGGCGCAGAGCGATATGGGCACGGGCAATGTACTGGACGGAAATCAGGTGATCGGGACGGACACGGATGGGTGGCTGTTCGCGCTGGATAGCAGAACGGGCCGGAAGCTCTGGGCTTTCCGGTCTGCCGGTAAGGTATATTCGACGCCGGCAGCGGCGGGAGGTCTGGTTGTGTTCGCTTCCACGGATAAGAATGTCTATTGTGTCAGGAAGGGGCGGCTGGTCTGGAAGTTCGAAACGGGTAAGCCCGATGTGGCTGCTCCGGTCATCGAAGGCGGCACTGTCTTTATCGGGGGATCCGACGGGCATTTCCGGGCGCTGGATCTTGCTACGGGCCAGCTGCGCTGGGATTTTGCCGAAGTCAAAGGCTTTGTGGTCGACCGGCCGCTGGTGTACGGCGACAACGTCTATTTTGGCTGCTGGGCCAACGACTTCTATGCACTGGACAAACGCAGCGGCCGGCTGGTATGGAAATGGAGCAGCGGCGCCTCCAACAGAATGTTCTCGCCCGCGGCGTGCTGGCCTGTGGCGGCGCACGGACAGGTCTTTATCGTGGCGCCGGACAATGTGATGACGGCGCTGGATGCGGGTACGGGCGCAGTCGTGTGGCGGCAGCGCGTTCCCGGCCTGCGGGTGCGCGAGTCGATGGGACTTTCGGCGGACAGCTCAACCGTCTTTGTCAAGACGATGGACGGCGTTCTCATCGGCGTATCGGCGGCGGCCCCGGCGCTAAATGTGGTCTGGCAGACTGAGCTGCGGCTGGGCTATGAGTTAAGTCCAACGCGTCTGCTGGAAGACAAAAGGGCGCTATATGTCCCGACGCATTCCGGCATGGTCTGGGTCGTAGACAGAAATTCGGGTAAACTGCTCTGGCGGTATAAGGCTTCCAACTGTATGGTCAACGGTATACTGCCGGTTGGGGAGGGGAGGGTAGTGATCAGTACGATGGATGGGAAGCTGACCTGCGTTGCGGTTCACGCCGCGCAGGCCAGACCTTAGATCATGCATTTACGGGCTCGGCGATCTGCGTCGAGCAGCTGACCGACTTCCAGGTATCGAGGAGGTCGCAGAGATAGGTGCTCTTGGCAATGGCGCGGTTATACGAGTCGCTGCCCAGGAACAGCAGCGTCGGCGGATTGGCACTTTCCGCCAGCTGGATAAATATCTCGGCTGCCTTTCCGGGGTCGCCGATCTGTTTGCCATCCAGCGCCATCGCCCTGTTGTGAGAAGCTCTCACGTCCTCGTAGTCGGCTATCTTATTCCGTGAGAATGCGATCGATTCGGCAGACAGGAAACTGGTCCTGAATGCGCCGGGCGCGATAGCCGTCACCTTTATCCCCAGCGAACTGACGTCCTGCGCGAGCACTTCGGACAGGGCGATGACCGCGGCCTTTGCCGCCGAATAAACGGCCCAGCCGGTGGCGCCCGTGAAGCCGGCGATGGAAGAGATATTCAGGATATGCCCGCTGCGCTGCGCGCGAAGGTAGGGCATGGCTTTTTGAATGACGCGGATCGTGGCGAACACGTTGACGTCGAAATTCTCCGCGACTTCGTCGGCGGCCAGTTCTTCGATGGTTCCGCCGATGCCATAGCCGGCGTTGTTGACGACGACGTCCATGCGGCCGAACCGGGCGTGCGTCATCTTAAAGGAATCGGCTATGGAAGCCTCGCTCGTGAGGTCCACTTCGAGGGGAAGGAAATTTTCATCAGGACCTACTGCTTGAGTCAAGGCCGTGCGATAGCGTGAAGTAGCGGCTACCGGGTAGCCTTCCTCCAGCAGCGTTTTTACCAGGGCCAGCCCCAGGCCTTTGGACGCGCCTGTGACGTACCATACTTTCTTGTTGTCCATAAAATGGTGAATTAGGGTACAAAGGTAGGGGGTCGGAATGTCCCGGCGACTGCGCTTTTCAAACCAATAATTGCAAAAATCAAACAGGGTTGCTTCGGGTCGTGCCGGAAGACCGGAAGGCCCCGGGTGAAGTATCGGTATTCTTTCTGAAGAAATTGATGAAATGCGACGACTCCTCGAAACCAAGCGTCCAGGCTATTTCGCTGACGTTCCAGCTGGTGTTCAGCAGCAAGGTCCTGGCCTCCTGGGTGACCCTTTCCGCTATGACCTTCGAGGTCGTCTTGCCGGTGGTCTCCCGCAGCGCGCGGTTGAGGTGGTTGACGTGGACGGAGAGCTGGTTGGCAAATGCGGAAGGCGACTGCAGCAGGATCTGCTGTCTGGGCGACTCGATGGGGAACTGGCGTTCCAGCAATTCCATGAACAGGGAAGATATCCGCGTGGACGCGACGGATCCGGTATACAGCGAGGTCGTGGCGGGTTGCATCTTCAGCGCGGAGTGGACGAGGTCGAAGGTCAGGTTGCGCAGGACGTCGTACTTATAAGCATAGTCGGACCTGATCTCTTCGCGCATCCGGCGGAATATATTTTCTATCGGTGCTACCTGGTCCTTTGTGAGGCAATAGACGGGCTGTCCTCCGGGCTGAAAGACGGGATATTCCTTTATCGCCCCGAACTGGCTGAAAAAAGACTCGGTGAAGATGCAGAAATACCCGGACTGTTTTTCTTCGGTCATCGGCTCCCATTTGTAGGGGATCATCGGGTTGCTGAAGACCAATGCGTGGTCCTGTATCTCCACGACCTTGTCGGCATAGCTGAGCCGGAATTTCCCGATATTGAGGCTGATCTTGAAGAAGTCCTTGCGGCTGTAAGGCACCGGCCCCGGGTGCTTGCCCGCAAACTCGTCCATGCCGAACACGTTGAAATGCCCCATACTGTTCCTGAGATTGTCGGGCATCCAGTTGAACTTATAGCGGTAGAAATCCTCGATGGTTTCGGTTGGTTTCATCGATTAAAGGTACGAAAATCAAATAACGATCGGACATTAGTCCGCCCGCAGACTTTGGATGGGGTTCGCCAGGGCTGAGCGGATGCTCTGATAGCTGACCGTCAGCAGCGCGATGCCGAGGGTCGCGGCGCCCGCAGCTGCAAACATCCACCACTCCATATGGATCTTGTAAACGAATCCGTCCAGCCACCTGTTCATGACCAGCCAGGCGGTGGGAAAGGCCACCAGCATGGCGAGAACCACGATCTTCAGGAAATTACCGGTGAGCAGGAAGGTGATGCCGGGGACCGAGGCGCCCAGTACCTTCCGGATACCGATCTCTCTCATACGCTGGGCTATGGCAAAGGTCGCCAGCCCAAACAGCCCCAGACAGGAGATAAAGATGCCCAGAAACGCGAAATAGCCGGCCAGCTGGCTGACGAGCTGCTCGCTCTTATACAACTTATTGAACTCCTCGTCGGAGAAACGGTAGGTGAATGGGAATTCGGGATTGAATGTTTTTGCGAGCTTCTCCAGACTTTCTATGGCCTCCCTGGTTCTGCCGGCCTGGGTGCGTATGAGGATCGTGCCCCAGCTCCAGTTGTCATCCAGCCTGACGACAAGGGGTTCTATAGAACTGTGCATCGAACTGAAATGAAAATCCTTCAGGACTCCGACGATCTTGCCGGGATGATTTCCCCAGACAAGGGTCTGGCCGACGGGATCTTTCAACCCGATCTTGTCCACGGCGGTCTCGTTAAGGAGAAAACCAACGGAATCCGTCGGAAACGCACGCGAAAAATCACGGCCTTCTTTTAGCTGCAGCCGCAGCGTTTTTGCAAAATCATATCCTACGATCTCATCCGCAAACGGTGCGGCCAGGTTCGGGTCTTTGCCCGGCCAGCTGATACTTCCGTTGTGATGCTGGATCACGGTGGGCGAGTTGCGCATCTTCGATACGGACAGGATGCCGGGCAACGCCTGGGCCTGTTGCTTGAACAACGGATATTTTTTGGCAAGCTCTCCCTCTATCGGCATATAAACGAGGTTTTCGCGGTCATAGCCGATGTTCTTTGTCCGGATAAAGTCGAGCTGCCGGTAGATGACGATCATGCCTACGATGAGAAGAATGGTCAGTGTGAACTGGAATACGACCAGTCCCTGTCTGGCGAGTACGTCCTTCCAACTGAATTTTAGTCCACCTTTTAAGATCTTAACCGGGTCCAGGGAAGAGAGGAAGAAGGCGGGGTAGCTGCCGGCGACAAAACTCGTTATGACCAGCAGACCGAGCAGCGACGCCCAGAAAAGGGGATGGCTGACGGGGATGGATAGCTGCTTTCCGGTCAGGTCGTTGAACATGGGAAGCAGCAGCGAAGTGAACAGCAGAGCGGCGAGGAGGGAGCAAAGGGTCAGCAGAAAGGCTTCCCCGATGAACTGGCCGATCAGTGAGAGACGGGCCGCGCCGATGACCTTGCGTACGCCTATTTCCTTTGCGCGCCGGGCGGCCTGGGCCGTGGCGAGGTTCATAAAGTTGATACACGCGATCAGCAGGATCAGGATGGCGACGATGGTAAAGACCTGCACGTATTCGATGCGGCCGCCGTCGACATAGCCGTTCTTAAAGGAGGAGTGGAGGTATTTCTCCCGGAAGGGTTGCAGGGCCAGCTCGTCGCGGGAGCCTGGGGATTTGGCTCTGTACCGGTAAATAAAATCCCTGATCTTTCCCTCTACGCCGGCCTGATCGGCGGAAGGTTGCAGCAGGATGTAAGTGGAGGGGTCGGTATTGCCCCAGTTGTTGACCCAGGCGTTTTGGCGGACGAAGTCTGTCCAGCTTCTGAGGAAATCGAACTGAAGGGAAGAATTGGCCGGGATGTCTTCGAATACGGCCGATACCTGCAGGTGCTCTTTGTTGTCATAAAGGAGTGACCGGCCGATCGCGGCCTGAGGGCTCCCAAAGAACCGGACGGCCATTTTATGGGAGATGGCGATGATATCGGGGCGATCAAGGGCCGTCGCCGCCTTGCCCTCAAGAAGAGGGAAGCTGAACATGCGGAAGAAGTCGGCGCCGGCAAAAGAGCCGTTGTTCTTACCGAGCCTGTCCCCGACCGAGATGGTGTTGCTGGCGCCCGGGGCCGCAGCATTTTCTATACCGCTGGCATATTGTATCCCGGGGACAAGCCTTTTTAGCTCATCGGCGAGAAGGCCCTGGGTAGAGTAGCCGGCCCCGATCCTGCCGTCGTAGTAGTTGCGTTCGTATATCTGGAAGAGTTGATCGCTGTTCGCGTGCCAGCCGTCGACGCTGCGTTCGTCCGCGACCCAGAGCAGGATCATGAGGCTGCAGGTCAGGCCAAGGGTGAGGCCGAAAACATTGATCACGGAAAAGGCTGAATGGCGGCGAAAGCTTCGCCAGGCCGTCCTGAAATAATTGAGAAGCATGTACTGGCTTTTGCGCTTATGCTGCCGATACCATGCCATTTTTGTAATGGACTGACAGATAGGAGTTTGCGTACCCGTTCCGCCTCCGGGGTGTTCAGTTTTGTAACGGTTGATGTGCGCGGGTGGACGGTCTGGTTGACTTCGGTCAGGATTTCTTCGCCTTACCCAGTCCTACTTTATAGTCCTCGGGTGTTCCTGAGATCCTGATGTTCATGAACCGGACGCGTTTGTCCTTGTCCCTGTATTCGATGGCGTCCACCTGGTCGGGGTCCACTTCTTCCTGCTTCTTGCCGAACAGCATCCGGAAGCCTGCCCTGGTGACTATTTTCAGCGGGATGCGCAGGTAGTATTCCATGTGCAGGTCCATCGACTGGGATCCGGATATCTCTATAAAACCCAGCGAGGAGTTGATGTTCATGCTGGGAATGTTCAGGGCTCCGTTCTTGAAGGTCAGCGTATTGCGGAGGGTGTCGAACCGGATCTTCATCAGATTCTTGTCCCCGAAGTAAGAGGACATTGCCTTCATCGGGGCGAAATTGATCAACTCTCCGTCGCGGATATCCACGTCCAGCTGGGCTTCGGACTGGTCGATCAGCGGCGTCAGGTCGGGATGGATGCGGACATAGCTTCTGATCTGGCCGTTGAGCCTGCCTTTGATATTCTTGTTGATCACGTAATCCTGTCCAAAATAGTCGAGTTTCAGCAGCATCTTTTCGATGTTGACGTCATCCACGCGGAGCCGGCTGCGGAGATAGATCTTGTTGGGGTCGGCGCCGTTGAAATGAGCGCGGGCCATGATCCTGCCTTCGGCAATGCCCATGGTGAGTGTGTCGAGGTATAGCTGCTGGTTGGCCTGCATACGAACGACGGAATGCAGGTTCTTCACCCATAGATGGGGATATTTTATTTTGCCGATGTCGACGGTTGCGTTGAAATCGATAAAAGGTATCTGGAAGATATTGAATGCGTCGGTATGCGTTCCGGTGGATGTTGCTGTATCGGACGCGGAAACAGCGGTCGCGACCGTCGATGCGGAAGGGCCACCGGGTTCGGATGAAGTGTTGACGGCTACTGCCTGCTGGTCGGCCGGGCTTATAGTGATCGCCGAGTCCCGTCGGCGTCCTTTTCCCTGGGCGGGCGCCAGGCGGTAGTTGCCGAGTTGTTCGGCGTCGATGAAACGGGATGCGAAGCGAAGGTAGTTCTCTTTCTTACGGCGGACGGTGTCCTTTCCGGTATATAGACGCATGGAGATGTCGAAGTCGCTGTTGCCGACCTTTCCGCGGAGGGTATCGATCTTTATGAAATTGTCGGCTCCGAATTTCACGTTGCCGCTGACGCTGTCCAGACGGAAGCCGTGTTTCTTGAGTTCGCCGGAGATATTGGCGATTTTCACATTGGCAAACCGGAACGTTGAGTCGTAGCGGAGTTCCCATTTGCTGCGGAGCCAGATATTGGAGCCCACCTCCCTGCGATATCCCCGCGGAATGTATTCGCGGCTTTTGCGGCCCAGCAGGTCGTTCATAGCGAGGTGCTGCGATTTAAGGTCGAAGGCTATCTGGGTCTTGCCTTTCTTCACTTTTTCGAACCAGAGCGCATAGTTGTTGATCCGGCCGCTAAACCGGATATCCGTACTGTCGATATTGCCCGCAAAATTGCGGAGCAGCACCGATGTATCGCCGATTGTCAGCTCGGCGCCGAAGTCGTGAAAGGCGTGCGGATAGTTTTTGAATGACGCGTAAAGATTCTGCAGCTTGAATTTTCCCCTGGGCAGCGGGCTGGGGTGCTGCAGTTCTTTCACAGAAGTCTCCAGCGAGAGGCCGATGTTAAAGCCATAGATCTCTTCCTTTGTTTTTTCGCTGCGGGCGCTGTCGAAGGCCATCAGTTCTTTCAGCACAATCCTGTTGCTGTGGGCGTTCAGCAGTACTTGTACGGGTTTTTCCTGGTTGTGGAAAAGGGCGGGGAGGTCGCTGACCGAGCCGTCGAGACGGATGTCGGAATTGCCGAGGCGGAAGGCCATGGAATCGAGCTTTACAAAGCCGTCCTTCATCGCCGCGTGGAGGTCGAGGTTTTCGATTATATGGGGATAGTTGGGTATGCGGAAGGTAAGATGCTTTACCGTCAGTTCGCTCTGGATGCCCTGGGTGAGTTTTCCCATCGACTGTTCGGGCAGGCTGAGGTCCACCAGCTCTTTAAAATCCATTTTCAGGTTGATATACCCCGTAATGCGCTGGAGGTCCTTTATCCCGAGGAAGGCGCCGATAAAACCCAGTTCGAGCTCGGAGTTGATCTGCATGAGTACCTTGGGGTCGGTAAAATCGCGCATGACGAAATTGCCGTTAAAGACGCCCTTGTCCGGACGGGCATGCATGTCCGTTAGCCGCAGCTCGGACGTTTTCAGGCTGTGCTCCGGTCCGTTGGTATAGTAGCCTTTAAAAGAGAGGGAATCGAGCTTTCTGTTGGCTTCCGTATTGTGCAGCCAGGCCCTGGAGCAGGCGAACGATAGTTCGATGCCCGGCATCTGACCCGAGCTCAGCTTCCCTTTGATCCTGGCATTGAAATTAAGGACGCCGTCGTATTTGAAATGTTTCAGTTCTTTGGCGACCGCCGGGGGGGCAAAGGAGAACAGCTGACGGAAATCCGGCTTGTCGCCGGCGATCTTCAGGTCGACCGTATTGTCGTGCAGCAGGTCGGCCGTGCCGGTGATATTGAATACGGCATCCTCCAGTCGGATCTTTCCTTCGGAGATGGTCAGGTATTTGGCGGGTATGTCATAGGACAGCCGGATATCGGTTTCGAGGTGTTTGCGGCGGAAGAGCGTGGTATCGCCGGGATGGGTATAGTCGACGAGCAGCGCGCCTTTCAGGTCGGCTACGACTTTTGAGCTGCTGTCCAGCTGGAAGGCGGCCTGTATCCGGTCGATATGGGTGCTGATGTGCTGGCCGGACTTCCTGTCCTGATAGGTGATGTCCATGTTCTTCAGCACGAATTTCTTTATGTCCAGGTCCATCGCCTTGCTGCTGGTATCGGCGGTGGCGACGGTATCGGTTGTCATGCGGCCTGCTTCGACTATATTCAGCCGGCCGGCGGTATCCTGTATCAGCCGCAGACTGCCATTTTTCAGGACGATGGCCTTTACCCGGTATTTCTGTTTCAGAATATCCGGCAGGCTAAAGCCGACAAACATGCGTTCGGCCTCATAGATGGGCTTGTCACCGGCCTGCTTGTCGGGATAAAATTTGACATTCTGCAGTCCGATGGAGATATAGGGCCAGTTCTGGAAGATCGTGATGTTGCTGCCGCCGACGGTCAGTCTGCCCGGCAGTTCTTTGTTCAGCCGGTCGACGGCAATGCCGACGAGGCGCTGCTGCTGGCTGTAGAGTATCGCCACGGCGATCCCGAGTAGCAGAATGAGACTCAGGACAGGAATGAGAATGAGGCGGAGGATCCTTCTGCGTGTTTTTGGCGTCATAGGTGGTAAAATTAAACGAAATTCACAGAGGGATATTGCTCATTGGCCGTTAGGGGCTTTTTCGCTACCTTGGGGTATACACATGGGGGAGTTCCTTCTAAAATCTCCCCGTCATGAACAAGATATTTCTGCGTATCGCCGCCCGCCAGTTGTACAATCGGAAGGGCTATTCCATTCTGAATATTCTGGGCCTCACGGCTGGTATCGTCTGCTGTCTGCTGATCTTCGAATACGTGAGCTACGAGCGCAGTTTTGACGATTTTCATCAGAAGGCCGACCGCATTTTCCGGGTACAGGACGAAGAGTACCAGAACGGCAAGCTGGTCGTGCCCTGTGCCGCCGCGATGCCGGGCGTAGCGCCGAATATGCGGCGGGATTTCCCGGAAGTAGAGACCGCATTCCGACTGTACAAGCTCGATTTTCTGCTCGCCAACGACGTGCGGAACATAAAGTTCATGGAGCCGACCGTCTACTATGCGGATAATGCCATTTTCGACGTCCTTACCCTGCCGCTGGTGGCGGGGGACGCCCGCACGGCGCTGTCGGGGCCGGACAAGATCGTGCTGTCCGAGACGGCCGCAAGGAAATATTTCGGACAGGAGGCGGCTCTGGGAAAGGTGCTGACCATTCATGCGTCGGGCAAGACAAGGCCGCTGCAGGTAACGGGCGTTTTCCGCGACTATCCGGACAATTCTCACCTGAAGCTGAACATTCTCGTGTCCTATCCGACCTTCAGTCAGATCATCGGCACTTATGGAAAGACCGACAATGTTCTGGAGACGAGCTTTGGCTGGACGGATTTCTATACCTACGTCCTGCTGAAGAAAGGGGTGGACTATCGCCGGCTGGCGGCAAAGCTGCCTGCCTTTATCGACAAATACTACAACAATATTCCGGCGAATAAGAATACCGGGGACCGCTACGCCCTCAGCCTGATGCCCCTGAAGAATATTCACCTGTATTCCCGCTATACCGAAGAGGCCGAGGCCAACGGAGACGGGCAGTCCGTATCCTTTCTTTTTCTGATCGCCTTTTTTATCGTCGCCATCGCCTGGGTCAACTACATCAATCTGGCGACGGCGCGCTCGCTGGAGAGGGCCCGCGAGGTGGGCGTACGGAAAGTCCTGGGCGCTCTGCGCGGCCAGCTGATATGGCAATTCATGCTGGAGAGCCTGCTGCTCAATCTGGCGGCGCTGGCGATCGCCTTTTGCGTTGTTCTGTTGGTAAATCCCCTGTTCGGGCACCTGACGGGGCAGCCATTGGGCGCATTCTGCACCCTGCCGCTTGCTTACTGGAGAATTTTCGCCGGCCTGTTCCTGACGGGGACGTTCCTGTCCGGGATCTACCCGGCGTTCGTTCTTTCCCGTTACCAACCCGTGGCCGTCCTGAAGGGGCTGTTCCGGAATGCGTCGGGTGGCCGGTGGCTGCGAAAAGGGCTGATCGTGGGACAGTTTGCCGCGTCGATCGTGCTGATCGCGGGGACGATCGTGGTCTACCGGCAGGTGCACTATATGCGCAGTCAGACGCTTGGCGTCAACATCGACCAGACCCTGGTGCTGCAGGGGGCGGAGAGTGGCATTACCGACTCGGCGTACAGTCAGGCATTCCCGGCATTCAGGGGAGATGTCCTGCATGTGAAAGGTGTGGAGAGTATGACCAGCTCGTCCGACGTAATGGGAAAGGAGATACTCTGGTCGACCAACTGGCGCAAGATGGACGAGGCCGGAGACCGGGTTTACAATCTTTTTCACCTTGGTGCGGGGGATGATTTCGTTCGCAGCTATGGACTGCGGATGCTGGCCGGTCGCGACTTCTCGCGGGATTTCGACGACAAGCGCTCGGTGCTGCTGAACGCGACGGCCGTCAAAATTCTCGGCTATCCTTCGCCGGAAGCCGCTGTCGGCAGGCTGCTGCACGGCGGACAGGGCCATATGGACTCTATGCGGGTGGTTGGCATCGTAGCTGACTATCACA
>Ga0068853_100004173_pt1 | contig 11138 bp, 8 predicted proteins | sample KBSCornC32_FD_65655 | JGI IMG/M metagenome (GOLD analysis project Ga0068853, IMG submission 65655) | Corn rhizosphere microbial communities from Kellogg Biological Station, Michigan, USA - KBS Corn C3-2 | ecosystem: Host-associated > Plants > Roots > Rhizosphere > Soil ... | reverse complement strand
ACAATTCACAAATCTACGCGAAAAGGTACGTTGTTTATGGCTTTTATGAAGCGTCCGATGAAGCCCAAGCCGGGGCAAAAGGGCCCCAACAAGCGGAAGGCGGCCAAGGCCAAACGGAATTTGAAGTGCCGGTTCTGCACCAAGGAAGGGTGTCCGCGGCCGGTCTACGTCGATTACAAAGACCTGCGCACCCTCAAGGTCATGATCACCCGCGACGGGCACGTGCTGGCTCGCCGCCGCACCGGCAATTGCGCCAAGTTTCAGCGTGCGGTACGCCGCGCAGTGTTGCGGGCGCGTTACATGGGCTTGCTGCCGTATGTGATGCGGGATGATTAATGACCCCGCCGCCGCTGCACCCGTTGCCGGTGAATTCACAGGATTCGCCGGCGCGCGGTGAGTGTCAGTGGTGCTCGTGCTGGGCAATCGGGGCCTCGGTTCTCGCGGCAGTCCTGCTGACGATCGTCTTCTGGCGACCCCTGTGGACCGGAGGCGGCCTGGTCGGCAGCGATATTTACGCCTATTTTCTGCCGCAAAAGGCGTACTTCGCTAATTCCCTGCGCGCCGGCGTGCTGCCGTTGTGGAACAACCTTGTCGGCTTCGGCTATCCGCAAGTTGCCGAGAGCCAGACAGGCGTCTTCTACCCGCTGCACTGGCTGCTGTATCCGTGGCTCTCGCTGAACGCGGCCTTTTCGGCCAGCATCGTCGCGCATTACGTCCTGGCGTTTTCGTTCACTTGTCTTTACGCGCGGCGGATCGGGCTGTCGCATCTGGGCGCGGGGCTGGCGGCCCTCGTCTATACATACGGCTGGTTTCCCCCGCGAGTGTGCCTCGAATGGTCGATCATTGGCGGAGCCTGGTTTCCCCTGGCGCTATGGTGCGCAGAAGCATTTTTGCAGACGCGCTTCTGGCGCTTTGCCATCTTGCTCACGCTGGTGCTCGCGATCCAGATGCTGGCCGGGCACTTTCTGCTGGCATTTATTACGCAGTTGACGCTGCTGCTTTACGTCCCTCTGCGGCTCTGGTTTGCCGCCGATGGTCTGCCGGAAGGAACTAAGTATTCGAGATGGGCCATGGGTGGAGGCATGGCACTCGCTTTCGTTGCGGCATTCCTGGTCGCCGCCGTTCAGTTGTTGCCGACATGGGAATTGAAAAACTTGAGCCAGCGGCAGTCGGTCACCGAAGAACACGATCCGGGGTATGGCTACATTCCGCTGTCATATCTGACCCAAGTTGCACTTCCCTGGGTCTGGTATCCCGACGCGGCGCTGTTTGAGTTGGCCAAAACGCCGGGCGGCTCCCGCACCAATCGGGTCGAAGCCCACCTCTACTTTGGATTGATCCCGCTCGCGCTTTCGATATTGGGTGTCTGGCAATCCAGATTGAGGGCCAATCGCCGGCTGGCAATCTGGTTGATACTCGGATTCCTGTCGTTGATCTACACGACCGGATGGCTGCTCCCCGTCACCAGACATTTGGCCGGATTCAGTTACTTTGAAGGTCTGGGGCGGTTCGGCGTCATAACCACCCTCGCTGCAGGAATACTGGCCGGCGCAGGGTTCGGCGACGTTTACAGTCAATGCCCCACGGTCGCACGCCGACTCGTGTCAATGGTCGTGCCGTCAGCGGTGCGGCCTTTCTCGTCGCAAACGGCCGCGGCGGTGCGTTGCCTCGTGACCCTCGTCGTATTTTCGGGAACGGTCGCCGACCTGTTCGTCGTCAGCCGCGAGGTGACTGACGCGGTCCTGGTGCGGGATCCGCCGGCAAAATATCTGGCAGCCAGCCCGCTTCGCAAATATTTTTCCGAACAATCTAAGCCATGCCGGTTATTCAGCGCGGCCAAAAACCTGCCGTCATTGCTGGGCGTGGCAACCGTGCCCACCTATCTGGGGCTGGGGCCAGCCCAGTATTTCGATCCCGATTTTACGTTGCCGGACCCTCGCAATCTGCCCTATTCGACTCCCCCGACCAGGGAGCAATTGGCCTGGTTCCATCGAATGGGGGTCACGCATTTCCTCAGTTTCACCTTGGCAGACGAGCGCGCCTGGGATGCCCGTCGCGTCTGGCACGGACCAGACCCATTCCTGAATCTGGCACTCGGGCGAGCCCCGGATGAAGAATTCCATCTTTTGGAACTCAAAGGAAGTCGCGGCAGAGTCGCCTGGGGGCGGCCAGAAGAGTCTCAGTCTGCGAAAGTAACCGATTACGCCCCGAATCGGGTGGTGATCGAGGCCGAATCGAACGCCGGCGGAGATCTGGTTCTTCTCGACCTGGACTATCCGGGGTGGGAAGTTGCGATCGATGGTGCGCCGCGCCAGCCGAAAATTGTCGATAAGTTGTTTCGGGGAGTGGAATTATCTTCAGGAAAACATTCCGTCATCTGGACCTATCGGCCTGCGGACGTATACTGGGGTGCAGGAATTAGTCTGGGAATGGTCGTGATCCTCATGGCCGTTGGCCACGTTCGTTACTGGCACCCCCAATTTTTTGAACGTAAACTGTCGCTGAAACAGGAACCGACCCAAACAGGGTAGATTATGCTCGCAGCCTATATCACTGAGACCGGGGCCCCCTCAGTGATTCAATACGGCGAACTGCCCAAACCGACCCCCGGAATAGGAGAAGTGCTCGTCAAGGTCGGCGCCGTGGCGGTCAATCCGATCGACACGTACATTCGCAACGGAACGGTGGCAATGCCATTGCGGTTCCCGTTTGTCGTCGGTTGCGACCTGGCGGGCACGGTCGAATCGGTGGGACTGAAATGTCGCCGCTTGAAAGTCGGAGACCGCGTCTGGGGATCGAATCAGGGACTGTTCGGCAGACAGGGGACTTTCGCCGAATATGCCTGCGTCGACGAGAAATGGCTGTATCCGACGCCACCCGCCGAAAATGACGCACAGGCCGCAGCCGGGGCGCTGGTCGGCATTACCGCTTACCTGGGTTTGTTCAATTTCGCGCGGTTGCAGACGGGTGAAGTCGTCTTCGTCAACGGGGGGTCGGGAGGCGTGGGTTCGGCGGTGATCCAGCAGGCAAAAGCCGCCGGCGCGAGGGTCATCACGACCGTGGGCAACCCCGAAAAAGCCATTTACTGCCAGAGCCTGGGGGCCGACGTCGTACTCAATTACCGTGCTCCCGATCTGGACGACCAGATCAGGCACTATGTCGCTCCCATCGGCGGCATCAATATCTGGTTCGAGACGCAGCGAGAACCCACGCTCGAGCGAACTATCGAAATGATGGCCCCGCGGGGCAGAATCATTGTGATGGCAGGCCGCCAGGCACGGCCCGACTTCCCGCTGGGGGCCTTCTACGTCAAAGATCTGTCATTGCTCGGGTTCGCCATGTTCAACGCGTCGCCCGACGAGCAACGAGCATGCGCTTCGGCAATCAATGACCTGTACAACCTCGGGCGCTGGCATCCGGCCGTCAGCATTACGCTGCCCCTGTCGCAGGCTGCATACGCCCACCAGTTGCAGCAGGACAACACTCTCGACAAACAGGGGACGCTGGCCGGAAAGATCGTGCTGATTCCGGGGTCGTAACTTGTGCTACTCGGCGGGCCGCAAATACAGCAGCCGCCCGCACACTTTGCAGAACATCGGCTGACCGGCCTTCACCTGCATCGCCATCTGGGGCGTGAGGCTCACGTAGCACGAAGTGCAGACTGTGCCCTCGACTTCCGCCAGCGCGGCGGGGCCGTGCGCCTGGACCAGACGCCGGTACTGGAGGAGCAGATCGGCAGGAAGTCGTGACTCGGCATTGGCGAGGGCGCTTTGCAATTCGGCCAGCCGCGACTGATAGCCCGGCTGCGCCGCACTGTTCTGGGCCGCCACGCGGGTTTCCTCGGCCTTGGCCTGCGCCACTTCTTCTTCGAGCTTCTTGATAGCCAGATGAGCCCCATCGACCTTTTCGAGCGCATCGAGAATTTCATCTTCGAGCACGCTGTTGGCGACCGTATCGGCCTCCATCTGGGCACGAATGATGTCGAACTCGCGATTGGAAGCGGCCTGATTCAGCTTGACCCGCAGGTCGCCGATCTTGGCTTCGTTCGACTTGAGCTGCAGCGACTTCTGGTCGGCCTGAACTCGCAACGTCTTGTGCTTCTGCTTCTGGGCCTCGAGTTCTTCCTGCTTCTGCACGATCGCCTGCTGCCGCGCTTTGAGCTGGCGCGGGCCGCGCTCGATCTGTTCCTGCACTTCCTGGCAGGCCAAGTGCAGGCGGTGCAGTTCCGCCAGTCCGTTATCGGCTCGGTTGTCCATGTTCCAATTGTAACAAACTGTGCGCCAAAAAAAACCGCCGGTCGAAATCGACCGGCGGTTGAAGCCGTCAGTTGGCCGCATTGGCGGCCAATACGTCGAGAAAACCTTTGAGCTGCTTGGCCCTGACGGGGTGCTGCAATTTGCGGACGGCTTTGGCTTCGATCTGCCGCACGCGTTCGCGGGTCACTTTGAAAATGCGCCCGACTTCTTCCAGCGTATAGGTATAGCCGTCTCCCAGACCGTACCTGAGCTTGATGATCTCGCGCTCGCGGTACGTCAGCGTTTTCAAAACGTGGTCGATCTTTTCCTTGAGCATTTCCTGCGTGGCCGAATCGACCGGGCTGTCGGTGGCGTCGTCTTCGATGAACTCGCCGAAATAGCTGTCTTCGCTTTCGCCCACCGGCCGATCGAGGCTGATCGGGTGCCGCGAGATCCGCATGACGCGGCGGGTTTCGTCGAGGCTGACTTTCGCGGCTTCCGCCGTTTCTTCCAGCGTGGGCTCGCGGGCATTGTCTTGCAGCAGCGTCTTGCTGACACGCCGCAGCTTCGACATCGTTTCGATCATGTGCACGGGAATGCGGATCGTGCGGGCCTGGTCGGCAATCGCACGGGTGATGGCTTGACGGATCCACCACGTCGCGTACGTCGAGAATTTATAACCGCGGCGGTATTCATACTTGTCGACCGCCCGCATCAACCCCGTGTTGCCTTCCTGGATCAGGTCGAGGAACGACAGCCCGCGGTTGCGGTACTTCTTGGCGATCGAAACGACCAATCGCAGATTCCCCCCAGACAGCTCGCGCATCGACTTCTCGTATTCGGCGAAGCGCAATTCGACCGATTCGATGCGGCGACGGAGGCTGGTGGGCGTTTCGAGGGTCATCAGCATCAGGTCGTGCAGCTCGCGCTGCAGGTTGGCCCGTTCGTCGCGGGCCGATTTGAGGTGCTTGAGGTTCTCGATCTGCCGTTCCAGCTCGGTCATGCGTTCGGAAATCTGCGAGAGCCGCTTGATCGACGGTTGCAGGCGCTGCGTCCGCACCGACAGCTCTTCGAGCAGCGTGACCATCTTGCGGCGGCGCAAGATCAGGTTCTGCCGCGCCGTCTCGCGATCGGCGATCGTGGCTTCGCTCGACATGATCGTCGCGAAGTCTTCGATGTTCTGTTTACGCAGCTCTTCGAGGGTCCGCAGGTTGTGCGGCATGCGGCCCGAGATCTGGGTCTTTTCGAGCCCTTCGGTCATCGAGACCTTGATCGTGCGGTCGAACGGCAATTCTGCCTTGAGCACGCGCACCAGAATATCGATGCCCGCCTTCATCACATAATCGCTCTCGAGCAGCTCGCGGCGAAAGCGCTTGCGGGTGATTTCGATCTTCTTGGCCAGGGAGATTTCCTGGACGCGGGTGAGCAAAGGAATCTCGCCCATCTGCGTGAGGTACATCCGCACGGGGTCGTCGATGCGCTTCGACGTCTCTTCCATCGGGATTTCGCCGGTCTTGGCTGCCTTGCCGGCTTTGCCGTTCGCCTTGGCGCGCGGTTTCTTCTCGGGCACGCGAACCGGCACGTGCTCGTCGACTCGAATTTCGAGTCCCAGCTCTTCCAGCGACATCAGAAGCTGGTCGAGCTTCTCCGGATTGATCGCTTCGTCCGGCAGATAGTCGTTCACCTGGGTGAAGGTCAAAAAGCCTTGTTCCTGACCTTTGGCGACGAGGGCCTTGAGGTGATCGTCAAGTTGATGCACGAGCGGTTCCTCCCGAGTGGGTTAGTTCAGAGTTGTTCTTGTGGCGCGTTTCCGATGCAGGTCCGTTGCCTTCCGCAGGCGCTCCCTCGCGTCCTTCTCAACATCATCGTGGTCGACTTCCTGCCCGTCGACCAGGGGGCCCTGATCCGGTCCAGCCAGCACCGCGGCTTCGGCTTCGCGAAGTTCGCGGCGATCCCGGAAAAACTTGAGTGTGTGTTTCGCCTTTTCAGCGGACATCCCGATCCGACGCCCATGTTCGTCGATGTCCGCCGCAATGTTCTTGAGCCCGGCATCTTCGAGCCGCGCCGTGACCTTGTCGTACGAACTTGCCAGTCCCTCGTCTTGCAGCTGAAAGCATAACTCCAGGAGTTGTCTCAAAGCGGGGACCGTGAGGTCGGCCGGTGCGATTTCTTGACGAATGCTTGCCGCCTGTTCCGGCAAGTGAAACATGACTTCCAGCAGTTCCCGTTCCGCGATCTGGTCGCGGTTGGGATATTTAGGAAAAGACCAGGTCGTTTGAGCTGGCGCGGGTTGAGCAGGTATTGTTCGAGCCCGCGTCGATTGAACCTGTGGCGATTCTGCATCATGCGAGTGGGTGAAGGCTGTCTCAGTTCGACCGGTCCCGTGCTTCTGCTGATTCGAGGCGCGCAGCTCGGAAAGCCGCTCGCGGATGTGGCCCTCGCTGATTTTGAGGCGGTGCGACAGCTTGCCGATGATCACATTTTCCCGCATCTGCCACGAGCCGGGCAACCCGGCGCCGTCTTGCACGGCGAGAACCTCCAGCATCTCGCTCAAGACGCGGAAACTGCCGTCGATGGAGTCACTGTAGCGTTCTGTTGTCAAACGGAATTTCTGCTCCCAGGCTTCGATCGCATTGTCGAGAATCGGCATGAGCTGGTCACGGCCGCGCTGCACGAGGAAATCGGCCGGGTCGAGCTTGTCTGGCAGGGTTACAATCCTGAGATCAATTTCTTGAGCGATGAATTTGACCAGCGCCTTCTCGGCCGCCGATCTGCCGGCGTCATCTCCGTCGAACACCAGCACGACGCGCTGTGCCAGGCGTTTCAGATTCGTCACATGCGACTCATTGAGTGCCGTCCCGAGCGTGGCCACCCAATTCGTCAACCCGTTCTGGTGAGCCATGATGCAAGCGGTGTACCCTTCTGCGACAACCACCGTCTTCGACTTGGAAATCGAATCGCGGGCATGGTCGAGCGCATAGAGCATCTGGCTTTTTTTGAAGAGAATATGTTCCGGACTATTCCAGTATTTTGGCGAATCCGCCTTTGGGTTGTCCGGCAGGACTCGTCCTCCAAACGCCACACAACGTTTCTGGGCGTCGCGAATCGGAAACATCACGCGATCAACGAAATTGTCGTAATAGCCGTTATTCCCGTCGCGTTCGCCGGCCAATTTGACTGTCGCGAGCTGCTGGGGCGTGTACCGGCCGCGGGCCCTTTCCAGCAACCACTGCCAGTTGTCAGGATGGTACCCCAGTTTGAACTGCGAAATCGACTTTCCAGAGATTTGGCGTTCATTCAGATAACGGCGGGCTCGTTCTCCCAGCGGGGATTTGAGCAGGCATTCGTGAAACTCGTTTTCCGCCCAGGCCACGATCTCGTACAGGCGGTTCTTATCTTCCCCGGACTGTTCGGTGCTCGGGGGCCGGTGTCCCTTGGGCATTTCCAGATGGACCCGTTTGGCCAGCATCTCGAGGGCCTGTGGGAAGGTCATGTTCTCGCGCTTCATCACCCACGCGAAACAATCGCCGCCCACGTCGCACGGCCAGCATTTCCACGACTTGCGTTCGGGGTTCACGACCATCGACGGGTTCGTGTCGCCGTGAAATGGACACAGCCCGACGAACTCGCGCCCTCCGCGCCGCGACTGCAGCGTGATCCCGCTTTCGGAGATCAGTTGCACGATGTCGGTCCGGTCCCGGACCAACTCTTTGAACTGATTGTCGGAAACGAGAGGCACGCGCAGCGCTCCATCCAATCGCGAAAGGACCCGATTTGCAAAGCGCAGCAAGGTCCGATTCGAACGGAAAGAAAAGATTGGCAGTTGAAGAGGGGATTTTCGGCTGTCCGACCTGTACTGCAAGTGCAGGCAGTCGAAGGCTCACATCCGTTTACATCAAACCGCAGCAATCCATGCCGCCGACGCGTTGATTCTACCTGACAAAATCACGACGTCAAGAAAATCGCAGTGAGTGTTGCGAACACGAGAAGATGCGCAACTTATTATGCACAAGCTCCTTGCAAACTCTTCGCAACGCGCAACTCAAAAACAACCGCTACGCTTTCGCCGATGCAACCAAGTTGCCCAAGCCACATCGCCGGACCCGACTGTGTGGAATAGATGAAGGATGCTCGACACTTGGGATGTGATAATTGTAGCGATCGTGCGGACGCAAGAAAAGCGCAAATTGGGAGGTGCCTGTGCGGGGCTCTCGACGACGTCGAAAACGCTCCAGCCAGGCAAGATATCTCAACTGGGTAAACTTTGATGGTTTTGCTGAAGTTTCTGGCTCGCCAGAGCCGATTAAAGAGATTGGGCGGGGGGGCGCAATCTCTGCGTCGAGGACGCCATGTTTTACGGTCTGTATCTGTCAGGGCAAGGAGCCCAGGTGCAGATGGTTCGTCAGGATGTTGTTGCCAACAACCTGGCCAACGCACAGACGACCGGATTCAAGCGCGAGCTGCTGACCGCCCAAGCCCATGCCCCTTTCGATCTGCAACAGGGCAACCGCACATGGCTCCCCGGCAACCTCGATAACCTGCCCGGCGGGGTCACGGCGGGCGGAACCGCCACCGACTTCAGCCAGGGAGACCTGCAACACACGCAAGGGTCCTTTGACGTGGCGCTGCAAGGCAAAGGATTCCTGAAAGTCGCCAACGGCAAAGAGACCTATCTGACCCGCAACGGCCAACTCTCGCTCGGGCCGCAGAATCAATTGGTGACTCGCGATCAGGGTTATCCCGTCATGGGAGCCGAAGGCGCGCCTCTGACAGGGCTCGACCCCGCGCTGCCGATCGACGTGCAGCCCGACGGCACGGTGATGCAAGGAACGACTGCGGTCGGAAAGCTGGCTCTCGTCGAACCACAGAATTACTCCGACCTGACGAAGATCGGCAAGAACATGTTCGCCACGTCCGGGCGAACGGTGCCGGCCTCGCCAGAGACGCAAGTCAAGCAAGGTTATCTCGAAGATTCCGGCGTCCGCCCCGTCGCCAGCATGATGGAGCTGATCGAATCGTCGCGCACGCTGGAAGCCAACGTGAACATGATCAAGACACAAGATGATTCGCTCGACCGGCTGCTGCAAAGCCTGCCGCGCAAATAAGACGACCACGAAAACAAACGAACGACACGAAAAAGCATGAGTATTCGCGCACTGAACACTGCGGCGTCCGGCATGGACGCCATGCAGTTCCGGCTGGACGTAATCGCCAACAACCTGGCGAACGCGCAGACCACGGCGTTCAAGACGTCGCGGGTCAACTTCGAGGACCTGTTCTACCAGAACTTCAGGGTCCCGGGGATGCTCAACAATCAGGGCCGTCCGACGTCGGTCGGTCAAAGCGTCGGCCTGGGCGCCCGCGTGCAGAGCACCGAACTGAATATGACAACGGGCAGCCTGACCAGCACCGGGCAGAGCCTCGACCTGGCCATCGTCGGCGACGGGTTCTTTCAAATCAACGACGGCACGCAGATTCTGTACACGCGCGCCGGGAATTTCTCGGTGAACGCCAATGGCGAAGTCGTGTTGGCCTCGGCGAACCAGGCGCGACCGCTCGACCCCGCCATCACCATTCCGCAGGGGACGACCCAGATCTCAATTTCTTCAGACGGAGTCGTCTCGATCCTGCAACAGGGCCAGACGCAGCTCACGCAGATCGGAAATATCCAACTGGCCCAGTTCATCAATCCGCAGGGCTTGTTGCAACTGGGAGACAATCTTTATGGCCAGACCGTCGGCTCGGGAACGCCAAACATCAACACACCCGGTCAAAACGGGGTCGGCACGATTCAGCAGAACTTTCTGGAAGCGTCCAACGTCGAACCGGTGACCGAACTGGTCAACATGATCGCCACGCAGCGGACGTTCGAGCTCAACTCACAGGCGGTTCAGGTCGCTGATCAGGCATGGCAACTAGTTAATAATTTGAGACGGTTTTAAGCGGAGACACGCGGCATTCCAGGTGAGAGGGTGTTGTCAATTGAAGATTCAAAATTGTGGATTGAAAACTGATCGGGAGGCGGGTGCGCCAGGAGAGCGGCAGCACATCGTCACCCGACCCCCCCTGCCCCCCCTTCCTAAGGGGGGGAGAAAGGGCGCGCCCTGCGGGCGGCGGCAACTCGTGGCGTTCATCGCGCTTTGCGCGATTTGTACCGGGTCGTTTCCCGCGTTCGGCGCGATGATTGTGCTCAAGGATTCGGTCGAGGTCTCGACGGCGGTGGTTTTGCTCAGTCAGGTCGCCGAAATTCACGATGCCGACGAGGCGCTGGCGGCAAAGCTGGGGGCCGTCATGTTGTTTCCGTCGCCTGCCGCTGGCCGAACGAAATCGGTCGACTTCGATACGGTCCGCAGCCGGCTCGCATCACAGGGATTCAACCTGAACGAGCTGGAGTTTTCCGGAAGCAGCCTGCTGACCGTCAGCGGAGCGCGATTCGGCGACGGGGCGATTTCCGCAGCCAGCGCGGCTGCGAATGAATTGTCGCAGAAGCGGGCCGACGAGATGCTGACCAGTGCCGTGCGAGCCTATCTCAAGGACAAGGCCCCGGAGCTGGGCAACATCCAGGTTGAGCTGAAACTGACGCCCAAGCAAGTTTCGCTGCTAGCGGCGTCCGCTTCGGCGCGTGTCGAGATCTCGGGTGGCAACGAACCATGGACCGGCCATCAGTCGTTTCGAGCCGCGTTTTATGACCGGCCCGGGCATCTCGTGGGAATGATCGTGGAATGCCGCGTGGCCCCCCTGCCCCAGGTGCTGGTCGCCGCGGCCAATCTGCCGAAAGGCCACGTTGTCGGCCCGAATGACGTGACCTGGAAGCAGCAACCGGCCGCCAAGGCGGCAGAAACGTTTCTCGATCGCGAAGAGCTGGTCGTCGGACAGGAAACCAAACGCCAACTGCGCACCGGC
>Ga0068853_100004169_pt1 | contig 11142 bp, 10 predicted proteins | sample KBSCornC32_FD_65655 | JGI IMG/M metagenome (GOLD analysis project Ga0068853, IMG submission 65655) | Corn rhizosphere microbial communities from Kellogg Biological Station, Michigan, USA - KBS Corn C3-2 | ecosystem: Host-associated > Plants > Roots > Rhizosphere > Soil ... | reverse complement strand
TTATACGCGAACAAACTGCGGCCGCTTCGGGATTGTGCGTGATCATTATGATGGTCTGGTTAAATTTCTGGTTCAGCTCGCGAAACATATCCAGAACGATCTGCGAATTTTCCGTGTCGAGATTGCCGGTAGGCTCGTCGGCAAGGATTATAGCAGGATTATTGACAACGGCACGCGCCAGTGCAACGCGCTGCTGCTCGCCGCCCGAAAGCTCAAGCGGCTTGTGATGCATTTTGTCCTCGAGCTTCAACAAACGCAGGACTTCGCGGCGTCTTTCGGGGTTGCCGCCGCCGTTTCCGGTATGTATCTTTTCCGCGAGTTTCAGGTTGCCGTCGGCGGTCAGCGTAGGAAACAGGTTAAACCGTTGAAAAACAAAACCTATTTTGCGTCGGCGGATGTCGGTCCGCTGCGAATCGGACACCTTCGAAAGATCCTCGCCGTCAATGATGATCCGACCGCTGGTAGGGCTTAACAAGCCGCCCATAAGATGCAGCAGCGTCGATTTGCCGCAGCCGGACGGGCCCATTATTGCGACAAATTCGCCTTCAGCGATCCCGATCGAGACACCGCGCAGCGCCGGCACATCGACCTTTCCGACTCTGTACGATTTAACTAAATTTTCGGTCTGTAAAATGGTCTTCATTAAAACAGAAACTAATGAAAGCGCGCGGCCGAGTTCTGGTTACCGCTATTATTGCCTGTCGGCTTTTGCGCACGCACTTCCTGAAGCTTTTTATCGAGATCGACTTCTTCGAGTCCCCATGTGTTTTCGAGGACGAATGCCCGTTCCGGATAGGTCTTGCCTATCGTCACCGCCTCAGGCGTCTGATAGGTCAATTTCATCGAATATTTTTCCTTAGGACGGGTGACCTGAATTTCGAGCGGCAGATTGTTGTATTCGCCCGTGTCAGACAGATTTCCCTGTTTGCCGTAAACGATGTCCGATTCGATCTCGTCGGCATTGTCGAAGATCTGCTGGCGAGCAAGGCGGATGCCGCCAACGCGGTCGAACCAGAAACGCCGCAGGATCTTCAATCGGCCATCGGCCGTTTTGGCGTATTCGTCCAGAAGATAATAGCCGCGCATCACCTTTCTCAGAGGCGATTTTGCGGGCTGTGTTTCGTCATCTTCGATCTGAGATATCGTGCTGACAGTATAGGCGTTTGCCGAGTCGATAGGCCGAACGAGCATTGCGTCGGTAAAGTGCTGCGGACGTATATCGGCAAAAGCATTGACGTTCTTTTTGATCTCTTTGCCGTTGTCGATGTCGGCCTTGTTCAGGTCCTTGCGGAGTTCGGAATAATCGGCATCGTTTGTGCCAAGAACGAATTTTTTGAGTTTCCCATTGCCGCCGTCATTCAGGATCGCGACGCGAAACTTCGTACCGTCGGAGGTCATCTGCGCAATGTCAGACTTTATTATCGGCACCTGAACCTTGAGCAGGATGCTCGCCGGGCGTTGGACGACAACCTCGCCGTCAGCCGCTCGATAGGCTTCCTTCATACCGAACTGGGCAAAGGAATTGTCCTCGAACTTAAGGTCCATCTTGGCCCGCATCGAATTGACGCGCGCGAAACGGTTCACTTCGTCCATTAACGAAGCCTGGGACGCATTTTCCGTTTTGAGAAGCGTCGGGGCCTTACTTTCCTTCTTTACGATGCTGCAGCCGGTCAAAAAAACTGCCAGGAACATGAACAACGCTAAATGCCGGTAAGAAAAGGGGAACCTTGTGAACTTCATTGGTTTGTGATGTACGAAATTAACAGCCTGTTGCATTATAAAACGACAAAACAGCTGTCAAAGTTCGACATATCAAATCGAAAATAATAACACGGCACGGTGCATCAAGCCTAATTGAGTACGGATCGGTTTGGGTCTATGGTCTTCGGTCTTTTGAAAAATATGCCCTAAGACCCAAAACCAACCGAGCGAATCCAAAATTGAAAGACGCTGCGGCGACCGGCTTTTTGCCTAGCTCCGCAGCGCCTTACTGAATATATGTAATTAGTTTCTACCTGGTCTAAATCAAAACGAGAAAACCCCGGCGGCGCGCGTGAAGTAATCCTGCATAGTGAACGAAAACATTATCGCCAGCCAGAAAAACGCGGCCACCGCCGCAAGCCAGATAAGTCGCGGACTCCAGCGGACGTGCATAAAGAACAGCATAACGCATGCCATCTTGGTAAAGGCAATGACCAGCGCGACCAGCGTGTTTGCCCCGTGGAAAAGGATGTCGTCAAGATCGATCGTAGCGATGAGGTACGTTCCGATCGTGCCTACGACCAGGACGGCAAACACCGCCAGGTATCCGGGTATGCCGATATGTTGTGTTTCGTCGTGATTATCAGCCATTCTCTTAAAAATCTCCTAATGCAAAAAGTGTCGTCCGAGCAGGTACAGCAGCGGGAACAGGAAAATCCAGACGATGTCAACAAAGTGCCAGTAAAGTCCCGACATCTCAACCGGCATATAGTAGTCGGGGCCGAAAGTGCCGCGAAACGCCTTGTATAACAGCCAGAGCATTAAGCCGAGGCCAACGATCATATGCAGGGCGTGGAGGCCCGTCATGGCAAAGTAGAGCCAGAAAAAGATGCTCACCTTGTCGCGGAACTTGTTGGCGTCGATCTGTCCGGCCGAGTTGAGATAGCCGTTACGCTCGGATTCGGTCAAAAAGCCTTTGTCCTGCGCCATCTTGGCAAGCGAGCAATCGGCCCACTGAAACTCGCCGCGCGGATTTATGTATTCGTGTTCCTCGCCGTGTGTAACCTCCCAACACGGCTTTTCGGCGGCTGGCGCGTGTTCGCTCTCGGCAGGCGCCTTTACCTTTCGGTTGAGGCCGGCGACCGGAACGATACCGTCGTTGTATTTTTCCGTGTACTCGATGCCCTTGATGCCCAAAAATATCGAGCCGAAAAACATCGTAAGCAGGATCAGAATGACCTGCATATTGCGATTGCCGAGCCGCGCGTAATACACCGTCAAGGCCATGGTCAAACTGCTGACGATAAGCACGAGCGTGTTAGCACCACCCAGGAATGCGTCCAAATGGTTACTGCCTGCGGCAAACGCCATCGGGAACCGCCATCTGAACACCAGATAGGACGTAAAAAGCCCGCCGAAGAACATGATCTCCTGGGCAAGGAACAACCACATCCCGATCGAGACGGACTCTTCCTGCTGCTTCATGTCCTCGAACTGGTGCTGAAGACCGGGCGGATGATATTGATGATCGTGATCTATAACTTCAACGTTTGTTGCCATGCTTTTAAATAGTTCAGAGTTCAGCGTTCGGAGTTCAGAGTCGATGAAATATGCTATTCAAGGCCGAATCCTCTATCAAATTCGAATTCGGCACCATGAACTCCGAACTCTGAGCCGTTACGATGTTGCCGAAGCGACAGCCGCTCTTCGGCGTGCTTCTTCGAAATCGAGCCCGTTATCCTCGCCAAATTCGTACGCTTCCCATGTAACGATCGGCGTCGTCTCAAAATTCTCTGTCGGCGGCGGCGAACTTGTACGCCATTCGAGGCCGGGCAGCAGCCACGGATTCGGGCCGGCTTCCTTGCCCCAGAACAACGAGTGCACGAGATAAACGACCGGCATCGTAAATCCGACAGCAAGAACCGACGCACCGGCCGTTGAGAAGATGTTCAGCACCTGCATCTCTTCGGGATAGGATGCGTAGCGGCGCGGCATTCCGAGATAGCCTAGAATGAACTGTGGACCGAACGTAAGGTTAAACCCGATAAAGACAAGCATTGCCGAGATCTTGCCCCAAAATTCGGAGTACATCTTACCGGTCATTTTCGGCCACCAATAGTGCAGGCCGCCGAGATAAGCGATGGCCTGTCCGCCGACCATCACGTAGTGAAAGTGCGCGACGACGAAATAAGTATCGGTCAGGTGAACCGTCAGGCCGATCGCCCCGAGAAACAGCCCGGTAAGGCCACCGATCAGGAACAAGCCCATAAAGCCAAGGCCGTATAGCATCGGTGTATCGAACGAGATCGAGCCCTTGTACAGCGTCGCCGTCCAGTTGAACATCTTGATCGCGGAGGGGACGGCAACCACCATCGAAAGGAACGAGAAAACCATTCCTGCATACATCGATTGTCCACTGACAAAAAGGTGATGCCCCCAAACCAAAAAGCCAAAGATGGCAATGGCGATGCTGGAAAACGCAACGAATTCATAACCGAAGATCTTTTTGCGGGAAAAATTTGCTATCAATTCGCTGACCACGCCCATGCCCGGCAAAACCATAATGTAAACCGCCGGGTGCGAATAGAACCAGAAAAGATGCTGGAACAGGATCGGGTCACCGCCAATTGCAGGATCGAAAATGCCGACGTGGGCGAGCCTTTCGACGGCAACCAGCAATATGGTGATCGCCACGACCGGCGTACCTAATACCATTACGAGGCTCACGGCATAATGCGACCAGACAAACAGCGGAAGCCGGAACCACGTCATGCCGGGTGCCCGCATCGTATGGATCGTGACGATAAAATTCAGGCCGGTCAGGATTGACGAAAATCCGTTAATAAAAATACCGAGGCCGACCGCAACCACATACGAATTTGAGAAGGTCGTCGAATAAGGCACGTAGAACGTCCAGCCTGTATCGACGCCGCCCTGCATCAGCCCCCAAAGAACGATGCCGCCGCCGAGCCAGTAAAGATAAAGACTTAAAAGATTGATACGCGGCAGCGCCAGATCCTTGGCCCCGATCATCAGCGGAATCAAAAAATTTCCCAACACCGACGGTATCGACGGGATCAGGAAAAAGAAGATCATAAGAATGCCGTGCTGCGTGAACACCTTATTATAGGTGCCGGTGTTCAACAGATCGCTGGCAGGTGTAAGCAGCTCGAGCCGTATGATCGACGCGTAAATGCCGCCCATCATAAAGAACACCGAAACCGAGATCAGATACATGATCGCGATGCGCTTGTGGTCCTTGGTCAAAAGCCAGGAACTAAGCGTGGTTCCGTTGTTCAGGTAATTTAGCTTTGGCCTTACAAATTCTTCGTTACCGATCGCATCAACGTTTTGCATAATTCTCTATCACCTAACTGGTTTGTGGGTTGTGCCTTGCGGCATAAACATTATCGCGGGGCGGAGAGCCTGCGATCTCCGCCGAACTTCCATTATTTTGCGTTCGCGGCCTTTTTAGGAGCCGTATTCGCATTTGCCGCGGGCGCTGCGGTATTTGCAGCAGGCGCCGCGGTCGAACTGCCTGTACTGGTTGTGCCCGTCACGCCGCTCAGCGATTTTACATAAGCAACCAGAGCATTAAGCTGCTCTTCGGTCACCTGTCCCTTGAACGTGGGCATGATCGGCTGATATCCCTCGACGACCTGCGAACTCGGATTCAGGATCGAGTTGCGGATGTAATCATCGTCGGCCTTGACGGTGCCGCCGCCGACCAATTTTACATCGGTGCCGTATATATTTTCGAGGTGGGCACCGCGTTGTCCCTGTCCGCCCTCGTGACACGACGCGCAGCCGAGTTTTGTCTCGAAAAGATCCTTGCCCATTTCGGCGGGTGTCTGACCGGACGCGTTGCCGCTAAGCCAGTTGTCAAAATCGCGCTGCTCCATTACATAAACCCAACCGCCCATACCGGAATGGTTAAGGCCGCAATATTCCTGACAGAACAGGTGGTACTTGCCGGGTTTTGTGGCGTTGAACCACAGGTACGAATAACGTCCGGGAACAACGTCCGCCTTTGTGCGGAACGCCGGGATCGAAAAATCGTGAATAACGTCCTCAGTGGTCATCGTGAGCTTTATGTTGCGGCCGACCGGCACATGAAGTTCGTTGATCTCGCGCTGGCCGGTTCCGTGCTGTATTTTCCACATCCACTGTTTGCCGACCACGTAGATTTCCATCGCGTCTTTCGGCGGGGTGTACTGGTTATAAAAAACGATGGCACCACCCAGGAAGATGGTCATCGAGACCATGAACGGGATGATCGACCAGATGGTTTCGAGCGTCATCGAACCGTGAATATCGGCTCCGGATACGAATTTTTCCTTTTCCCGGTATTTGAGCCCGAAATAGAAGATCGCCAACACGATGGGAACGGTGAACGCAATGCTGATCAAAATCAGATAAAAATACAACAGGTCAACCTGCCACGCGAAGCTTGAGGCCTGCTCGGGAAAAATTGGAACCCACGAAGTTGTTTGCATAATCTAAATACAATCGTTTGAAACGATCTAAACGATTTCCGGATCTTCTTTCTTGATCTTGTTTCTCCGCCAAAACACAAAGAGCATTGCTCCGATGCCTAAAACCGTGAAAACACCAAAAATGCGCATCGCCCGCAGTATGGCAAAGCCGTATTTGCCGCTGGCCGGGTCGTAATGGTAACAGTACAGCACCAACTGGTCGGCGAGCGAGCCGATCTTGTCCTGCGCCGAATCCATTATTCCGAATTTTAAATCCTTAGGGGCGAAGTCGATGCCGTAAAAATATTTCGACATTTTGCCCTCGGGCGTCGTTACCATAATGCCGCCGGCGTGTGCGAATTGGCTCGTCTTATCATCCCAATAATAATTGAACCCCGCGGCTTTAGTGACCGCGTCGATCGAATCCTGGGTTCCGGTCAGGAAATGCCAGCCATTCTCGGTTCCCGGATGGCCATAACGCTCCATATAGCTCGCCTTTTTATTTTTGGCGAGATCGGGTTTGTCGTTTTCCCGTGCGTCGAAGCTTACTGCAACCACGTCGAAATCCTTTCCCGCGACAAGCGACATCCCTTTTAGCGAGCCGGTCAGGCCGTTCAGCACTTCGTTGCAAAGCATCGGGCATTCGTAATAAACAAGTGCCAGAATTACGGGCCGCCCCTGGTTAAAATAGTTACCGAGCTTTACAGCGTTGCCGTTTTCGTCCTTAAGAACTGCGTCGAGCGGAAGCTGGCTGCCCAGTTTTTGCTCGATGCCGACTTTTTTAAGGGCGTCGGGCATGCCGTTGCTCGTCGTTTGCGACGGATCATAATAACGCGGAGAGTACAACGGTGAATTGTAATGCTCCGGCTTTTGCGCTGCGGCCGCCGCCGCAAAAACGAGAACCGCTATCAGTGTAAAAAGTTTCAGCCGCGAAACTGCTAAAAATGGCGAATCTTTTTTCATATTACCTCGTTCCAATTTGGGATTTCGGATTGCGGAATGCGGATTTATCTCCGCGTCGCCGTGTCTCAGAATCCCCGCGTAGTAAATAACTAACGCCTTATCAACCCTTCTACTCGCCCGGCGCTGGCGTCCGTGATATACAGTCGCGAGTCGTTATATGCCTTTATGGCCGCCGGGTCTGTTTTTGCTTTCGGATTTTCCTCTAAAAGCTTTTCAATTCCCTGTTCGACGGGCATCGTGATCTGCGTTCCGGTTTTTGGGTCCTTCTCGCCGTACTTGATCATCTCGTCCCACTGTTGGCGAAGCTCGCGGTACTCGGCCTGCGGTTCGCGAAGCTCAAGATTTACGCGGCCGTTCTGCGAATCGACACCAAACCCCGGCGCCGACTGCAGGCGCGGTTCGGGCGGCAGGGCTTCTTTGTCGCTCATCGCCATCGGAGTGGAGGTGTCTTTTTCGGCGGACGCCTGATCGCGCATAACGTTTAGCAACGCCCACATCAATGCAAACGTGATAACGATCAACAAAAACAGGCCGATGCCGAAATAGATGATGCCTTTGAACCCGATGATGTTCTGCTCGTAGCCTTTTTCGAAGTCAACGAACGATTTTTCGTGTCTTGTAGCTCCCATAACTTTATTTTAAAATCAGCCGCATGGCCGTTCGAAAAAAATTAATGCCCATGTCCGTGCTCGATCGCATTTTCGAGGAAAGGATCCTGGGGTGGAACGAGCGGCCGCTTCATCAATTCGCCGAAGAACCACCACAGCCAGATGCCGCCGACGGCGATCGGTGCGACGACGTCCAGCCAGCTAACGATAAACGCTCCCCGCTCGACATGCTCGTTGATCCACGGATTCGGCGCGACGAGATACAGGTAATCAAAAAGCCGCATTAAGAGAATGAAAATCGCAAGCGACGCGATCCATTTCGCCTTGCGCTTGAAATCCTGCTGCAGCAGCACGAGGAAAGGAAACCCAAAGTGAAAGAATATTAAAAGTGCGCCGATATAGCCCCAGCCGCCTTTCGTTCGGTCAACGAACCAATGCGTTTCTTCGGGAATGTTGCCCGACCAGATGATCAGATACTGTGCGAAATTGAAATACGCCCAGATCATGACGAGCGCGAGTACCAGTTTGCCGAGATCGTGAAAATGCCGTTTGCCGAGAACGCGGTTCAGCCCCGGCTTGTCCGATAACAGAGCCAAAATCGTCACGACAAAACAGTAACAGCTCAAGCCAAATCCGGCGATGTACAACATTCCGTAGATCGTCGAAGTGAAATGCGGATCGAGCTCCATAACCCAATCAACAGCGCAAAACGAAACGATCACGCACCAGATGACCATGCAGGGGCCGGACAGATAAGTTGACTTACCGAGGTAAACCGCCGCATCCTCCGGGTTGTCGGTTCGGTCCTGCAACGCCGACCATTTGGTCAGAAAATATGTAATCACGCCGAAGACGGAAAAATAGAATATGCTGCGGAGGATCCAGCTTTCGGGCGTCATGAACCAGCCCCGTTGTATCATCGTATGTTCGGTAGGCGGAAGATGCGTCCACGTAAAAACCTTGCCGCCCGCAACGCCAAGCGCGAGCGGGATGAACAGCAAAACGATGATCGGCAGCGTGCGTGCACCGGCTTCGAGCGTGCGGCGCGAAACAACAGCCCAGGCACCGCCCGTCAGATAAGACATAAGCAGCACGCCGAGACAGCCGATGCCGATGCCGCTCCAGAAAACGTAGCCCAATATCCAGGAACGCAAGGCTTGTTCGCTGTTGAAATAAAGCCCGATCGCCCAGACGATAAGCCCGATGCCGCCCACGCCGAGCGCCAGCGTACGCCAGCGTTTCACATCGTCGGGTGCGTAATAATCGCCGCGTTCACTCATTTATTTGGCACCTCCGTTGGTGTTGGTGTTGGTGTTCGGCGATCTGGCCGGTGCGGCCGGGTTACTGTTCGTATTCCCTGTCATTTTCAAGTTTTGCGCCGGGTTTTGGCTGATCTGAAGCGCGCGTATGTATGCGACGATCGCCCAGCGGTCGGCCGGATCGACCTGCGCCGCGTAGCTAGGCATTTTGCCCCACCCATTTGTCATTACGTCAAAGAAATGTCCGACCGGGGCATTTCTAAGCCTGTCGTCATGATACGTCGGCGGTTTCGGAAAACCGCGTCGTACGACCATACCGTCGCCGTTGCCAAGAGGGCCGTGGCAGACGATACAGTAAATATTAAATCGGTTCTGGCCGCGTTCGATAAGTTCCTTCGTGACCGGAACCGGAAATTCGTCAACGTCGTTCGGAAAGCTCGCGACCAAAGTATTTCCGGATGCGTCGGTTGTCGTCGTCACAGGGGCGTTCGGGTTCGGATTATCGATCTTCCCGGTATATAAAGCCTTGTTTTCGTGCAGCATACCGCGTGCGACCGTACCCTCGGGCAAATTGCGCGAGGCCCGCCCGTCGCTGAAAAAGTCGCTTTCCTTATAGGCTTTATAACGAGGCTGATCCTGCATGTCGTAGCGGCAGCCTACTGACAGGAGGCAGACGGCACTAAGCAGAAGGCAGTAAACAAGCAGACGCGGCGACACGGTGACACGGCGACGCGGCGAATTCCCGCTCCGCGTCTCAACGTCTTCCACTCCCCGCGTCACGGCTTTACTCTTCAACATCGAAAACCTCCTGCGGATCAAGGCCTTCCATGAAGCCTTTTGTTTTCTCATAATCAAACTCGGGATCTTTCGTTTCGATCACTAAAAAGAATTTTTCTCTTGTTGCCAGGGCAAATCGCGGCACATTAAAAACCGGATGATACGGGCTCGGCAAACCATTCAGGAACAGCATTCCGAAGACAGCGGTAAATGCTCCGAAAAGGATCGTCAACTCGTATGCGGGTGGTATCCACGCCGGGATGCTCATGTGCGGACGGCCGCCGACGATGATAGGAAAATCGATCACGTGGATAAAATATTGCAGCGCAACACCCGAAAACAGGCCAAGAATGCCGCCGCCAAACACCAGATACGGCAAGATGCTTCGCTTAATGCCAAGAGCTTCGTCGATCGAATGTATCGGGAACGGCGAAAACGCATCGGTTTTCGTATAGCCCGCATCGCGGACCTTTGTCGCCGCGTCAACAAGCTGTTCCGCGGTATCAAATTCTGCAAGCAAACCGTAAAGATTCTTTTCCATAGCTCGATTCAAAATATCGGTCCGATCAGTCGGCCGTTCCAAAAAGCTTACGCGTTTGGCGGATCGGTGCGGTCGTAGGTGTATTCGATCTCGACAACGTTCTCTTCAAAATCCTCCTGGTGGCCGTGCACGTTTGCTTCGGGCAAGAGAGTGCGCACCTCGAAGATCGAGATCATCGGCAGGAACCGCACGAAGAGGTAAATCAACGTAAAGAAGAAGCCGAGTGTTCCGACGAACATCGAAATATCGAACACAGTCGGCGAGTACATACCCCATGACGACGGCAAAAAGTCATGGTGGATGCTACCGACGATGATCACAAACCGCTCAAGCCACATACCGATACTGACAAAGATGGAAACGATGAACAGCCACACTTCGCTGTTACGGAACCGCTTGAACCATAGAAGCTGTATCGCCGACACGTTGCAGAGCAGCAGCAGCCAATACATATACCAGTACGGCCCCGTCCAGATACGGCTCTTGATCATGAACCACTCATACTGCGACGCCGAGTACCAACCGAAAAACGCTTCGAACAAATAGCTGTAACCTACGATGAAGCCCGTTGCCATCATCACCTTACCCATATAAACAAGGTGCGTATGGGTGATGAAATCCTTCATGTTATAAAGGTGACGGAGCGGAATACAGAGGATGAGCACCATCGCGAATCCGGCGTAGATGGCTCCGCCGACGAAGTAGGGCGGAAAGAACGTCGCGTGCCAGCCGGGGATCTGTGAAACCGAGAAGTCGAGGGACACGATCGAGTGTACCGAAAGCACGAGCGGCGTCGAGATGCCGGCCAGGATCAAATA
>Ga0068853_100004168_pt1 | contig 11144 bp, 11 predicted proteins | sample KBSCornC32_FD_65655 | JGI IMG/M metagenome (GOLD analysis project Ga0068853, IMG submission 65655) | Corn rhizosphere microbial communities from Kellogg Biological Station, Michigan, USA - KBS Corn C3-2 | ecosystem: Host-associated > Plants > Roots > Rhizosphere > Soil ... | reverse complement strand
AAGACGTTGAAGCCGACCTCGTAGCCGTTGAACTGCTTCGTCAGGCTGATGGTCTTCACGATCATCAGCGTCTTGGTGTCGACGATGCGCAGGTCGATGCCCACCGACTGGCTGAAGGTGCGCGCCTTCACGCCCACCTGGTTCACGCCGATCTCGGCACCGCCGGAGTTGATGTTGTAGTTGAGCTCGGTGATGCCGCCGACGATGAAGTAGTCGGACTTGTTGATCGAGCCACCGAAGTAGGGCAGCCACGGCACCGTCTGGCCGCCGTTCGGGCCCGCGAGCTGGTGGCTGCGGCCGTCGCCGAGCTGGCGCCGGTCGGCATAGCCGAGCTCGCGCTCGGCGATCACCGGATCGAAGCGCTCGGCCACCTGCACCGCGCCGCCGAGCTTGCCCAGCGCCGAATACACCATCAGCGCGCCCCCCTGAGTGATGGCGTTGCCTTCGTTGATGCTGTACTTGCCGGTGTAGTCCTTCACGTCGCCCACGGTGATGACGATGGGCGGGCGCTGCGTTCCGGTCATTGCGGACGCGACGTGGTCGCCGAAGCAGGCAAGCACCGCCTCCATGGGCGTGACGTTCTCGCGCACGGCGGGGCCGAGCACCACGGGCGCTTCCTTCGGCGCCATCTGCTGCTGCGGCGCGACGACGCATCCGGCCAGGCTCATGACGGCGGCTGCCGCCGCCAGTCCGCGCGATGCGGCTTTCTTGCCGCGCGGCAACGCGCGGATCGACTTGAATGGGGTCATTCCTTTTTCTTCCCTGTCGGTTGGGTGGTCAGTTGAGTGCGCCGAAGGCACAGGCCGTGCTGCCGCTGATGCTTGCGCTCTGGCTGCCGGTGTTGGTCTGGTTGGAGTTCAGGGCCTGGCTCGACCAGCCCTGCACGTTGCTGGTGGTGGAACCGATCACCGCCGAGCCCACGGCGCCGCTGTTGGCCTGGCCGGTGCTCACCGTGCCGCCGCCGCCCATGCCGGTGTTCGAGTTGCCGGTGGAGTTGGCAGACGCGCCGCTGGTGCCGGGCGAGTTGGCCGTGGTGCTGTTGGTGCCCTGGTTGCCCTGCGCGGTCGAGGTGACGTCGCAGTTGTATTGCTTGCCGACGTAGTTGTTGGTGGTGTAGTTGGCCGCGCCATAGGAGCCGGCCTTCTTGCGCTGGATCATGTCCTGCACCGCCGCCTGGTTTGCCTTGTCGGCGGAGGTCTGGAACTGCCAGGCGCTGTTCTCGCCGACGTTGTTGGCCGAGGCGCATGCGCCCGCGACGGCGAGCAGCACGCACAGCGCGGCGCGTGCGGCATTCGAGGAAAGAGAGCGCGTGGCCAAGGAGAGCGACGCGCCGGTGGGAGCCAGGGCAAGTTGGATGGGCATGGGAGTCCTGCGAAAAAGAACGGAAAAGGTAGGAATCGGGTGCGAGCGACGGAAGGTCATGCGCGTATCGCCCGCTGCACGGACTGGGGAAAGCCGGACCACGCGAGCAGTTCGCCGCCTTCGTCGCGCGGCTCGTTGCGCGATGGCGAGGCCGAGAGCCTTGGCGCGTGCAATGCGGCCTCGAGCGCGCGGTACTGCGCGGCGGCGATGAGGTCTTGCTCGCTGGCCTCGGGGTCTCGCGGGCCGCACTCCTGCATGAGCTCCTGCACGGCGCGCTGCATCATCAGCAGGTCGGTGCTCAGGCGGGCGAGGCGCAGCTGCACGTCGGTGGGGATGCTCATGCCTTGCCTCCTTCGCGGCCGATGCCGTAGCCCTGCAGCCATTGCGCACCGGCATGCGATGCGATGTGCACGTCGTCGTCGCGCTCCACGCCGTCGACCACCACGTGCGGCGCGAAGTGCACGCACATCGCGAGCATTCCGCGCAGGCATTCGCGGCCGAACTCGCTGTCGCGCGCACGGCGTAGAAGGGCCGCATCGAGCTTCACGATGTCGGGTCCGCAAGCCTGCACGGCCGCGAGGTTGTCGGTGCCGCTGCCGAAGTCGCGGATCGCGATGCGGCAGCCGCGCAGCTGCAGCTGCACGCAGAAGTCGTGAGCCGCTTCCAGGTCAGGGAGTGCCGCGCTGTCCGAGATCTCGATCACCAGCCGCGATGCGAGCGCGGGCTCCCTGTCGAGCACCGTGAGCAGCGAGGCCCACCAGTGGTCGACCTGGATGCCCTGCGCCGAGATGCTCACGCCGATGTGTGCCGAAGGCTGAAGCCGCAAGGCGGCCACGGCACGCCGCATCACGGTGCGGTCGAAGGCGCGCGTGAGGCTCAGGCGCTGCAAGCAGGGCATGAACACTTCGGGCACGAGCGAGGCGGCTTCGCCGTGGCTTGGCGCGATGCGCGCGCGGCCTGCGCGGTAGAGCGTGGTCGACACGCTGCCCGGATGCACCACCGGCTGCCACGAGAACGAGAGGTCTTCGGCGCGCAGCGCTTCGCTGACGCGCACGGCGACATCCATGTCGGCGCGATAGAGCTGGCGCCAGCCGTCGGCGCGGCTCTCGCGCGAGTCGGGGAAGGGCTGCGCGGTCCACAGCGTGAGTTCGATCTCCGGGGCGCCGAGCTGCTCCGGCGAGCGCACGTCGATCCAGTCGGCATGCAACTGCACCAGCGCGGCGATGCCGCCGGCACGCACGGGCTCGGCGCCGAGCACCGCGAGCAGCGTTTCGATGGAACGGGAGGCACGCGATGCACCACCCGGCTCGCGCACGCCGGAGGCCGCGCAATCGAAGGCTTCGTTGGCCCACACGAGGAAGCAGTCGTCGCGCAGGCGGGACATGTCGGACGTGGGCAGCGCGGTGAAATTTGCGCACAGCCGGCGCTGCACTTCGAGGCTCGCGGCCGATGCGAAGTCCTGCCCGTAGGCCTCGGCCAGATGCGGCAGGTTCGCGATGAACACGAAGGCGCAGGCCCTGCGTGCGGCGACGCGATCGGCGGGCGCAGCGCCGGCCTTGGCCGCGGGCTCGGCGTGCGGACTGTGCGCGCCGTGAACACGGCTTCCTGCGAAGGCGCGCTGCGCCCATGCAGCGGGCCGGTGCGTGCCTGCAGGCCAGGCGGTCGGTGATGAGAGAGCGGCCATTTGCGTCCTCGATCGAATTTCTTTTGCTCGAACCCAGTGAAGAGAGAAGAGGCCGCGCTTCTTGCGGCAACAGTTCTCCATCCCGCGCGGTGGCGCGGAATCAAGACGGAAAGCGGGAAATCACCGGACGAGCGAAGGCGTCACGCAGCACGGCACCCCTTGTGAGGAGTGCCGGCGATCGGCTATCGGGTCACGGGAGAGAGGGCTTGCGGTTCGCGCGAAAAGACATTCGCGCGGCACGCGACGCGGCTAGGTGTACGGCATGGACGTGGCCTTCGGCTCAGCGGGGCCACGCGTGCGTGTGGCTGACCCGAAAACCGCATTCAGCGGCTCGTACGTTCGGTGGAACGAGGGTCTGCAGGCCATCACGTGCAAGCTCCGTAGGACAGTTGTGAAACAAAATGAATACTACGGATTGCAGTAGGAGGCCGCATTCGCTTTCGGGCGGCGAATGTGTGCCAGTTCACATTTGTCAACACTGACCAGGAGAGATCGTGGTTTCCTGGTCGAAGCTGCCTCGGGAGCGTGCCTGGAGCTTCCATGCAGAATGCCGGGCACCGATCTTTCAACCTGCTCCACCAAGGCCATGCTGTTGTATCTGTTCGATCTTGCGGGCGTCGCCGTGTTCGCGATCAGCGGCGTGCTGGCCGCGGGCCACGCGGGACTCGACTGGCTGGGCGTGGTCGTGATCGCTTCCGTCACGGCCGTGGGGGGCGGCACCTTGCGCGATCTGCTGCTCAATCGCCATCCGGTGTTCTGGATTCACGACGTGCGCTATGTCTACGTGATCCTTGCGGCAACCGTGGCGGGCATCGCGTGGGTGCACTTCATGCCATTGCCGGAACACGCGCTGGCATTGGCCGATGCACTGGGACTCGGGCTCTTCGCCATCACCGGGGCGCAGATCGCCGAAGAGCAGCGGCTGCCGGCGGTCATCGTGACGCTGGTCGGCACCATGACCGGCGCGGCCGGAGGGCTGATGCGCGATGTATTCACGGGGCATGTGCCGCTGCTGCTGAGCAGCGGTATTTACGGCTCCGCCGCCATCGCGGGCATTGCCGCCTATCTGTTGCTTCAGTCTGTCGGTGCAAGCAGACGCTGGGCCTTCCATGCCGGAGTGGTTGTGATCGTGGCGCTCCGCATGGGTGGCATCTACGGCGGCTGGCACCTGCCGCTGCTGCGATTGCCGGCCTAGCGCGGGCCGATTGCCGGGGCCGCCCGCTCACGCAGCCGCGGACCTCCCGGGACTCCTGAGCAGACTCACCGCGCTCCCGGCCAGCGCCGCCAACGCAGCCATCGCCAGCCCCAGATGCACCGCACTGTGCGATGGCAGTAGCCCGAACACCAGGCTCATCGCCAGGCTCCCGAGCGTCAGCCCCGTGAGCCGCGCAGTGCCTTGCGCCCCACCGGCCGCGCCACTGCGTTCCTTGGGCGCGGAGAGCAGCATGTTCTGGTTGTTGGGCGTCTGGAAGAGACCGAAGCCGAATCCCGCAAGACTCGTGAACAGTGCGATCGGCAACGCCGGATTGCCATGGATCGGCCACAGCGCGCACAGTGCCAGCCCGGTTGCGAGAAATGCGCTTCCTGCCGCGCAGAGCCATGCGGTAGGTACACGCTGCGCCAGGCGCGCCGACAGCGGCGCGGCCAGCATCACCGCCAGCGGCCAGGGCGTCATCAGCAGGCCGGTGATCGCGGTGCTCTGGCCGAGCTCGTGCTGGATGTAGAAGGGCAGTGCGACGTAGCTCGCCATCTGGCCGGTGAAGCAGCAGACCGACGCGATGATCGAGATGCGGAAGGAGTGCACGCGCAACAGGTCGAGCGGTACCAGCGGCGCCTTCTTCGTCATCTCGCGGCGCACCAGCAGGACCATGGAGACGACCGCCACGCCGAGCAGCGCGCCGCCGTGCAGCAGGCTCGACGGCAGGCGGTCGCTCCCGAGCACGAAGGTGGCGAACATGATCGCGTTGAGCGCGATGCTCCAGAGGTCCATGCTGTCCTTCGTCGATTCGGGGCGCGGCAGCTTCGTGCATGCGGCGAGCACGAGGATGCCGATGGGCAGGTTCACCGCGAAGAGCCATGGCCAGCTCGCTGCCGAAAGAATGAAGGCGCCAATGGACGGCCCCGCCGCCGTGGCGCCCGCGATGGCGAGTGCGTTCCAGCCGATCGCGCGCGCCAGCAGCCGGCGCGGATAGGTGAAGCGCAGCAGCGCCAGGCCGAGCGGCATCACCGCCGCCGCGCCCAGCCCCTGCAGGCATCTCGCGGCCACCAGCCATGGCAGCGACGCAGCCAGCGCACACAGCACCGACGCCACGGTGAAGAGCGCGACGCCACCGGCGAACACGCGGTGATAGCCCAGCCTCGCGCCGACGGCAGAGGCGGGCAGCAGGAACATCACGACCGCGAGCTGATAGGCCGTGATGATCCAGACGGCATCGGCGGGCGTCGCATGCAGTTGCAGGGAGATGCTCGGCAGCGCGACGTTGGCGATCGCGCCGTCGAGCACAACGAGGGCGCCCGCGCCGAGGATGGCGGCGACAGCCGCGATGCGTCGCGGCATCGGCAGGCCGTCGATGTCGTTCGCCGCCTCGGCAACGGCGGCGCGCGGGTCGATGGAAGAAGTGTCGGAGCGCAGTGAAGGTGAGAGCAGCATGGGAGTGACCTGAAGAGAAGACGCTCGATTGCGTCGGCCCAGAATAGGACGCCATCAGGTGTTGGCCCAGAGCGCGGCGCGCAGGTTGTTCCTGCATGCGGCGCCTGCTTGAATCCGCGCGCCTGTGCTAGCGTCGGGCATGCAAGACGCCGATCTCAACCTGCTGACCGCGTTGAACGCACTGCTTTCCGAAGGCAACGTGGCGAAGGCCGCCGAGCGCATGGGGCTGAGCGAATCGGCCATGAGCCGCACGCTGGCGCGGCTGAGGGAGGCCACGGGCGACCAGCTCCTGGTGCGCGCCGGACGCGGCATGGTGCCCACGCCGCATGCGCTGGCGCTGCGCGAGCGCGTGAAGGACCTTGTGCAGGAATCGCACGCGGTCCTGCAGCCCGCCGACGCGGCCATGGACCCGCGCACGCTGCAGCGCCTCTTCACCATACGGGCCAACGACGGCTTCATCGAAGCCTTCGCGCATGTGCTGGTGGCTCGCGTCGCGAAGGAGGCTCCCGGCGTTCGCCTGCGCTTCGCGCCCAAGCCCGACAAGGACGTGCGCCCGCTGCGGGAGGGGCTGATCGATCTCGATGTCGGCGTGCTGGGCGATTCGGCGGGGCCGGAGTTGCGCATCCAGGCGCTCTATCGGGACCGCTTCATCGCCGCGGTGCGCGAAGGCCATCCACTGCTGGCCGAGGCCGAGATCACGTCCGAGCGCTACGCCGCCTGCGACCACGTGGTCACGTCGCGCCACGGCCGCAAGGAAGGACCGGCGGACGTGGCTCTGGCGGCGATGGGGCTGACGCGCAACGTCGCGGTCACCGTGCCCAGCTTCGGCTCCGCCCTGTCGATCGCCGCGGCGACCGATCTCGTGGCGCTGATACCGGCCTCGTACTTCGAACGCCTGAGGGCGCAGAGCACGTTGCGCTCGTTCCCGCTGCCGATGCACACGGAGCAGATCACCATCTCGCAGATGTGGCACCCGCGCATGGATCGCGACCCCGCGCATCGATGGCTGCGGGGCATGGTGCTGGAGCTGTGCCGGATGCTTGCCGGGGGCGAAGCTTAGTCGGCAGGCGACTCGCTCGTTGCTCCTGGCGCCGACTGCGCCAGATGCTGGCCCACTGTAGAAAGCAGCCCGCGCAGCCAGCGATGCGCACCCTGGTGCTGCGAGCGCTCGTGCCATAGCTGGTAGAAGCGCATGCGCGGAAATCCTTCGGGCGCGGGCAGGTTCACCACCGGCAGGCTGCGCGTGAACTGCTCGGCGAAGTGGCGCGCGGTGGTGAAGACGAGGTCGCTCTCGGCCACGAGGTAGGGCGCCATCGCGTAGTAGGGCACGAAGACGCGCGCGTCGCGGGTCTGCCTGAGCCCGGCCAGGTGACTGTCGACGACCGCGCGGTGCGACTTGGCGAAGGGCGTGGGCACGACGTGGGCAGCACTCAGGTAGCGCTGCAGGGTCATCGCGCCCGGCGCGGCCAGCGGATTGGTCGGGCTCATCATGCAGACCAGATCGTCCTCGATCAGCAGCGACAGGTGCATGCGCTCGGGCGGCAGGGGCCAGTTGCCGATGACGATGTCCAGCTCGCCCTGCGCGAGCGCGCGTTCGTAGTCGTAGCCGGGCGTCAGCGGGTGGATCAGCAGGCGCGCCTGGGGCGCCTCGGCGCGGAAGCGCGCCACCACCTCGGCCATGAAGCTCGCGGCCAGGTAGTCCGGCGTGGCGATGGTGAAGGTCATGGTGCTGGAGCCGGGCTCGAAGCGCTCGGGGCCGGCCAGCATGCGGTCGATTTCGCCGAGCACCTCGCGCGCGCTGTCGCGCAGCTGCAGTGCACGCGCGGTGGGCACCATGCCTCCGCGCTCGCGCACCAGGATCGGGTCGCCGAATGCATCGCGCAGGCGCCGCAGGGCAGCGCTGATGGCCGGCTGCGTCTGGTTCATGCGGACCGCCGCGCGAGAAACGCTGCGCTCGGCCACCAGCACCGCCAGCACGCGCAGCAGATGGATGTCGACAAGGTCCTGGCTTCTCGTCATGTGTCTAGGGGTTCGACCGGATGGCGCGCCTTTGCGGGACGCGACCTATCGCTCTGGTTTATGCCGCACATTCCGCGCGCCGTGCGCGCGGCGGGACCATTGTGCCTACAGTGCCCCGGCAGGCGGCATTCCTCTTTGCCGACGGACCGGATCGCAGTGCCCCACACCAAGGACCAGGAGAAAAGCATGACATCAACCGCAGCGGCCGCGTCCGCCCGGCCTTCCGATACCCCGTCCGAGCTGGACGGGGTCTACCGCAAGATCATCTGGCGGATCATTCCCTTCCTGATGCTGCTGTGGGTGCTGGCCTGGATCGACCGGGTCAACATCGGCTTCATCAAGCTGACCATGCTCGACGAGCTCAAGTGGACCGAGGCGATGTACGGCCTGGGCGCGGGCATCTTCTTCCTGGGCTACTTCTTCTTCGAGGTGCCGAGCAACCTGCTGCTGCAGCGCATCGGGGCCAAGAAGACCATCATGCGCATCACCATCGGTTGGGGCCTGACCTCCATCGCGACGATGTTCGTGAAGACGCCGGAGATGTTCTACTTCCTGCGCTTCCTGCTGGGGGTGTTCGAGGCGGGTTTCTACCCCGGCATCATCCTGTACCTGACCTACTGGTTCCCCAACGACCGGCGCGCCAAGGCCTTCGGCATGTTCATGTCGGCCTCGGCCTTCGCGGGCGTGATCGGCGGGCCGCTGGCCGGCACCATCATGACCAGCATGCATGGGCTGAACGGCTGGTCGGGCTGGCAGTGGGTGCTGCTGCTCGAAGGCATTCCTTCGGTCATCGCCGGCTTCGTCACCTGGTTCTACCTGACCGACAGGCCCGAGCAGGCCAACTGGCTCACCGCACGCGAGCGCCAGCTGGTGCACGAAGACCTGGAGCGCGACGGCCGCTCGCTGGGCCAGCGCGAGCACAGCATGCTGGCTTCGCTCAGGAGCGGGCGCATCTGGCTGCTGATCCTGATCTTCTTCTGCATCATCGCGGCCAATTCATCGCTGACCTTCTACGGCCCCACGCTGGTGAAGGAAGTGGGCTTTACCAGCCCGGTGACGGTGGGCTGGATCATGGCCGTGGCCTACCTGTGCGGCGCGGCCGGCATGATCTGGAACGGCTTCCACTCCGACAAGCAGCAGGAGTCGCGCTGGCACTGCGGCCTGGCCGCCGCGCTGGGGGCTGTGTCGCTGCTGGGCGTGGCGCTCTTCCTGGGGCACAGCGCGCTGGCGGTGCTGGTGGGACTCACCTTGGCCATCGTCGGCACCATGAGCGCCATTCCGGTGTTCTGGCAGATGCCCAACCGCTTCCTGGCCGGCACCGCGGCCGCCGGCGGCGTGGCGCTGATCAACTCCATCGCCAACCTCGCCGGCTTCGGCGCGCCCTGGATGCTGGGGCTCATCAAGACCTCCACCGGCAGCCTCTCGTCCGGTCTGTACGTGGTGGCGGCGGTCGAAGTCTGCGCCACCCTGCTGATCCTGGCCTGCGTGCCTTCGCATCGCAAGCAGTCATGAAAGAGAACGACCGATGACCCTCACCGCCACCCGCCTGAACCTTGACGCGCTCAACGCCATGGACCGCGACGCCTTCGTCGCCGCCGTCGGGCCCACCTTCGAGAACTCCCCCTGGGTCGCCCAAGCCGCATGGTCGCGCCGGCCCTTCGCGAACGTGGATGCGCTGCATGCCGCAATGCTCGACGTGGTTCGCGAGGCGCCTCGGGAGCGCCGCATCGCCTTCCTCTGCGGCCACCCCGAACTGGCCGGCCGGGAAGCCCAGGCCGGCACGATGACCACCGAATCCGTCGGCGAGCAGCGCAGCGCCGGGCTCGACGCGCTCAGCCGCGAAGAGCTTGAAGAGATGCAGCGACTGAACCGCGCGTACCGCGAACGCCACGGCTTCCCCTTCATCATCGCGGTGCGCCGCAACACCAGGCAGCAGATCTTCGAGGCGATGCGTGCGCGCACCGAAGCGAGCACGGAGACCGAGCACCGCGCCGCGCTCGACCAGATCGGGTTCATCACCCGCGGGCGCATCGATGCGCTGCTGGACGGCTGAAGACCGTCTGCTTCCTGCTCTTTCCCGACGACACGTTCCCGTTCCCGCCGGCTCGTGCACCCCACGCACCGGCCAGGCCTTCCATCGCCCGAAAAAAGCAACAACGACAGGAGACAACAGCATGGCGAATCAAGTCGTATCCCAACCCGCGCGCAGGCAGTTCGCGCTCTCGGGGCTCGCCCTGGGCGCGGCGGCGCTGACCGCGCGCGGAGCACTCGCGCAACAACAGCCGACCGCCGCGCCAGGCCGCCCGGCCCAGGCCAGCGGCCCCATCGTGCTGCACGGCGCGAGCCCGCGCCTGACGGTGCATGCGCTGGACACCTTCCACGGCGCGGCCGCAACCGGGCTGCGCATCGACTTCTCGCGGCTGGTAGGCGGCAGCTACGAGCCGCTGCGCAGCGTCGTCATGAACGGCAACGGCCGCTCCGACGATCCGCTGCTGGTCGGCGACAGCTACCAGCCCGGCCACTTCGAGCTGCGCTTCCACGTCGGCGAGCACTTCAAGGCCTCCGACGGGCTCTCGGACGTGGTGCCCGTGCGCTTTTCCATCTTCGACGCCGCGCAGCACTACCACGTGCCGATGCTGTGCGCGCCCTGGTTCTTTTCAACATATCGCGGCAGCTGATTGCCGCAGGAGCCCCGACCGATGACCCAACTCCAACTCCAATCCGGATCCGACGCCGAGAAATACATGGTCGACGCCATCCGCCTGGCCATGCGCAACGTGCGCGAGCGCAAGACCTGGCCCTTCGGCGCCGTGCTGGTGCGCGACGGCAAGGTGCTGGCCCATGCCGTCAACGAGGTCGACGCCCTGTGCGACCCCACGGCCCATGCCGAGATGCAGGCCGTGCGCATCGCGGCCAAGGCGCAGGGCGGCACCGATTTGTCGGGCAGCGTGGTGTACGCCAGCGGCTATCCGTGCCCGATGTGCCTGACCGCCATGTACCTGGCTGGCGTGAAGGAGGTTTACTACGCCTACTCCAACGAGGACGGCGAACCGCACGACCTGTCGGCCGAACGCGGCTACCTGGAGATCGCGCGGCCGATGGAGCAGCGCGAGATGCCCGTGCGCGCGCTGCCGGTGCGCGACGAGGGCGAGGACCTGTACGAGGCCTGGTCGCGCGCGACGCGCTGATCGACCTCCGGGGGCAGGCCACGGGCTCGCTGCAGACGCCTTCGATGTTGTGCCCGTCCGGGCCGATGACGAAGGCCGCGTAGTAGTTCGCGTACGCCGAATTTGACATGGTCAAACATGGGTTTCCCGATGTTTCATGACCTGTGGAGACCTGTGCTGCCCAGGGCCGGCGCAAGCATAAACCGGTGATCCGCGGGGCGAGCCGCAGGCCGAAAGCCTCCTGGCGACGGGGAAACCGCTG
>Ga0068853_100004167_pt1 | contig 11144 bp, 8 predicted proteins | sample KBSCornC32_FD_65655 | JGI IMG/M metagenome (GOLD analysis project Ga0068853, IMG submission 65655) | Corn rhizosphere microbial communities from Kellogg Biological Station, Michigan, USA - KBS Corn C3-2 | ecosystem: Host-associated > Plants > Roots > Rhizosphere > Soil ... | reverse complement strand
GCGTGCGCCCCGGACCCGCGCCCCCTCCGTCGCAGCCGGCGACCACGGCCAGAGCCGACGCCAGGATCACAGGGGAAAGCCAGGTCAGTCGCGGCTTCAGCATCATCGTTCGTCTCCTCCAGGGCCAGGCGACGGCAGAAACCGTGCCAGCCCCCTACCCACCCTCACGACGACGCGCGTGCCCCGACCGCCCCCGAAATCCCGCGGCTTCGCGCCCCGACGCTCGGCGCACCTCGACCCCGTCCGATGAAAAGGCGGCGCCGCCCGTCGAAAATCTGAGGCCAGGAATGCTTGGGGCCCAGGCCCCTACGGGCTTTCCAGCTTCTTCTTCAGCTCCGCCAGCGCGTCGTCGACGGCGCTGTTCGAGCCGAGCGCCGCCAGCTTCTTGTCGGTCTCGATCGATGCCGCCGTGCGGCCCGCCAGCTCCTCGGCCAGGCCTGCCTCGGCCTCCACCGCGTCGATCTTGCTCGACATGCGCTCGAAGTCCGCGAAGGCCGAGGTGCCGGCGCCGAGCGGCCCGCCCCGCTTGGTGGCGCGGGCCTTCTCGCGGAGGGTGCCCTGGCGCAGCTTGACGTCGCGCACGCGCGCCTCCAACGCCTTCAGGCCGGCCGTCAGCTGCTCGACGTAGGCGCCCTGCTCGCGGAGCGACTTCTCGACCTCGGCGCGCTCCGTGTCCGTCGTCGCCTTGCGCGCCAGCGCCTCGCGCGCCAAGCCGTCGTCGCCCGCCCGCACCGCCGCGGTGGCCCGCTCTTCCCAGGTGCGCGACTCGCCGTTCATCACCTCGATGCGCTTGCGCAGGCGGCTCTCCTCGCCCATGCACTGGGCGACCTCGCGGCGCGCGTCGCGGGCCGACTCCTCCATGTCCAGGACCATCTGATCGATCTCCTTGCCCGGGTCCTGCATGCCGTCGATCAGATCGTTGACGTTGGATTTGATCAGCGTGGAGAGACGGGAAAGGATGCTCATGGCTTCGGGACCTCCGCGCCGAAGGTTAGCAGCCCGGAGTGGAACCGGGTGCACGGCCCCTTCGAGCGTCCCGGCGCGGGACCGGACGCCGCCCGGCGGGTTCGCTGTGTTACGGTAAATCCGTGCTCCTTCAGGAAATCACCGGACAACCGCGGGCGCTGGCGGTGCTCGGACGCGCGCTCGCCAGCGGGCACGTGGCGCACGCGTATCTCTTCGACGGCCCCCCCGGGGTGGGCAAGCGGCAAGCGGCGCTGGGCCTGGCCATGGCGCTCGATTGCGAGGCCTCGCCCGGCCGCGCCTGCGGTCGGTGCGAGACGTGCCGCCGGATCGCCGCCGGGCTGCACCCCGACGTCTTGACCATCACCTCCGACGGCGCGCAGATCGTCATGGAGCAGGCGCAGCAGATCGTGGCGCTCGGCCAGCAGCGCCCGCACGAGGCGCGGGCTCGGGTGATCATCCTCGACGACGCCGACCGCCTGAACGCGAACGCGTCGAACTGTCTGCTCAAGACCTTGGAAGAGCCCCTGCGAGGCACCCACATCGTCCTCGTGACGTCGGCGCCGGAGAAGCTGCTGCCCACGATCCGCTCCCGCACCCAACGTGTGCGCTTCGATCGGATCGCCGAGGCCGCCCTGCTGCAGGTCGCGGCCGCCCGCGGGGCCGACGCGGCCAGCGCGCGGGTGGCGGCGGTCATGGCGGACGGATCGATGGCGCGGTTCCTGGCCAAATTGGTCGATACGGCGGCCGATGTCGCGCTCGCCCCCGAACGGACCGGCGAACAGGCCGACGAGGACGGGAAGGCCGCCGGCTCGTCGGCCGAGACGGGCGCGGCCGCCGGGCACGACGTGACGGTCGCCATGGCACGGACGCTGCGACGGGCGGCCGCCGCCCGCGGGGTGGCCCCCATCCTCGACGCGGCGGCCGACCTCGGCAACAAGGACGCCAAGGAGCAGCTCCCCGTCGCGCTGGCGTTGCTGGCTCGCGCCTACCGCGACGCGCTCGTGATCGCGGCCGGCGCGCCCGAGCTGGCGGTGCTGTCGGGCGAGGCGGCCGCGGATCTGGCCCCGCCCCCCGGCGCCGGGCACGGCCTGGGCGGGCTCTCGCGCGCGCTCGGCGCCATCGTCGAGGCCGACACCGCCCTCGCCGGCAACGTCAACGCGACGATGGCGCTCGAACGCCTGCTGCTCGGCCTGCGACGCGAGGAGCGCGCCGCCACATGAGCGACGAGCGAAACCCCTCTGCGGCCGGCCTTCCCCCCGACGACGCGCCCCCTCCCCCCTCGGGCGAGAGCGCCAGCGGAGCGGCGGGCGCGAGCGTCACCTCGGAGGTCACGAGCGCCGGCGGACGGCCGGCCTCCGCGGGCCCCACGACGGAGGCCGCCACCGGCTCCGGTAAGGCCGCCGCCCCGTCCGGCGGACGCGAGGTCCCGGTCGTCCCCGTCGTGGGCATCCGCCTGCGACCGGGCGGCCGCGTGTTCGCCGCCCATGCCGGCAACGGCACCGCGGCCACGCCCTTGAGGGTCGGCATGCGGGTGATCGTGCAAGCCGACCGCGGCACGGAGCTGGGCATCGTCACGACCGCGCCCGTCGAGCGCCCGACCCGCGGCCGGCTCGCACGCGTGGTCCGCGTCGCGGACGAGCGCGACGGCGAGCGCGCCGCGGCCGAGGATCGCCGCGCCGCCGACGCCCTGATGGTGGCGCGTGAGGCCGCGGCCGCCCTGAAGCTGCCGGTGAAGATGTTCCACGCCGACGTCCACGGGGGCGGCCGCGCGACGCTGTACTTCGCGTCGGACGCGCGCGTCGACTTCCGCGATCTCGTGCGAGAGCTGGGCACCAAGCTGCGGCTGCGGGTCGAGATGCGGCAGGTGGGCGTGCGCGACGAGGCGAAGATGGTGGGCGGCATCGGCTCGTGCGGGCGCGAGCTCTGCTGCAGCACTTTTTTGCCGCGCTTCGCGCCGGTGTCGATCAAGGCCGCCAAGGTGCAGAACATCGCGCTCACCCCGTCGAAGGTCTCGGGGCAGTGCGGGCGGCTCAAGTGCTGCCTGGTCTACGAGGAGGCGAACTACGTCGAGGCCGCCAAGGACCTGCCCCGCATGGGCAAGCGGGTCGAGACGCCCGACGGGATCGGCCGCGTGGGCGACCTGGACGTGCTGCGGGGCCGTGTCCGCGTGATGTTCCCCGACGCGCCTCCCAAGGTGTACACCGCGGGCGAGATCAAGCCAGCCGCCTTGCCCCCGGGCAGCCGGAACGATAGTTAAGAGCGCGTGTCCTCTCCCGCGCCCCCTCGCCGCTTCTACGTCACGACGCCGATCTACTACGTCAACGCGACCCCGCACCTCGGCACCTTCTACTCGACGGTGGTGGCCGACGCGCTGGCGAGGTTTCACCGCGCGCAGGGCGACGACACCTTCTTCCTGACCGGCCTCGACGAGCACGGCCAGAAGATCGAGCGCATCGCCGCCGAGCGCGGCGTCGAGCTGCAAGCGTACTGCGACGGAATCGCGGCCCAGTTCCAGGCGGCGTGGAAGCGCGCCGAGATCTCGAACGACGACTTCGTCCGCACCACCCAGCCGCGACACCTGGCGGCCGTGGCCGAGATCTGGGGCCGGATGGAGCAGGCCGGCGACATCTACCCGGCCGAGTACGACGGCATGTACTGCGTCGGCTGCGAGGACTGGAAGTCGGAGGACGACGTGGTGGTCGTGAACGGCGAGAAGGTCTGCCCCATCCACCAGCGGCCCGTGGAGCGCGTGAAGGAGAAGAACTACTTCTTCCGGCTGTCGAAGTACGCCGACTACCTGCTCGAGCTGTACGAGCGGCCGGGCGGCTTCATCCAGCCGGAGTCGCGCAAGAACGAGGTCGCGTCGTTCGTGCGGGGCGGGCTGAAGGACATCTCGATCTCCCGCATGAAGAAGTCGGTCGCCTGGGCCATCCCCGTCCCGGGCGATGCGGAGCACACGGTGTACGTGTGGATCGACGCCCTCACGAACTACCTGACCGTGCTCGGGGGGCCGAACGCGGTCGAGGAGTCGCTGGCGGCGAACGGGCGCGAGGGCGAGCTCTGGAAGAGCTGCACGCACATCATCGCGAAGGACATCCTGCGGTTCCACGCGGTGTACTGGCCGGCGATGCTGAAGTCAGCGGGGCTGCCGCCGCCGCGGGGCATCTTCTGCCACGGCTATCTGACCGTGAAGGGGCAGAAGATCTCGAAGTCGATGCCGGCGACCAAGGTCGATCCGCTGGTGGTGGCCGACGACCTCGACGCCGCCGTCGGCACGCCCATCGGCATCGAGCTGCTGCGGTATTTCGTGCTGCGCGAGTACCAGCTCGGTGGCGACGGCGACTTCACGTACGAGTCGTTGCTCCAGCGCTACGAGTCGGACCTCGGCAACGATCTGGGGAACCTGTTGAATCGAACCGTCAACATGGCCCACCAGTACCTCGGGGGGCGCGTCGAGAAGTGGACCTCGAGCGGACCCGAGAACCGCGAGCTTTTTGGCTATGCGGAGGCTTCACGGAATGGCTGGCGGTCCTTCGCACCAGCCGCCGCGCTCGATCAAACGTGGTCCATCATCCGGACGGCCAACCGCTATGTGGACGCGCAGAAGCCGTGGATGCTGGCGAAGGAGCTGACGAGCAATCCGTCGGTCCGCGGCCAGCTCGAGAGCATCCTCGGTTGTTGCTGCGCCTATCTTCGCCAGATCGCGCACCTCATCGCTCCCGTGATGCCCGAAACGTCGAAGAAGATCCTGGACCAGCTCGGGCTCGGTGAGGAGCGGAGCTCGGAGGCCGATCAGGCGAGCCGCGTGCCCTGGCCGGGCGCCACGCTCGGCAAGGCGCAACCCCTGTTCCCGCGGATCGATCCCGACCGCAAGGCGGCGCTTCTGGCCAAATGGCAACCCGCGCCCGCGGCGGCCGCCCCGTCGGACGCCGCCACCACCGGCGCCCCGTCACCGGCGCCTGCCCCTGCGGCCGCCGACGCCCCCCCCGCTCCGATCGACAAGGCCGTGTTCGACGCGATCGATCTGCGGGCCGCGAAGGTCCTGGCGTGCGAGCGCGTCCCCAAGACCGAGAAGCTGCTGAAGCTGACGCTGGACCTCGGGACCGAGCAGCGCACGGTCGTGTCGGGCATTGCCGGCGCCTACGCGCCCGAGGCGCTCGTCGGGCGCACCGTCGTCTACCTGGCGAACCTCAAGCCCGCCAAGATCCGCGGCGTCGTTTCGCAAGGGATGATCCTGGCGGCGGGCGACGCCGAGGTTCTGGCGCTGACGGCCCTCGATCGCGACGTCCCGCCGGGCACCCGCATCCGCTGATCACCGCTTCACCGATACGAGGAGCACCAGGGCCCGTCGCCGGGCGCCCAGAGGGCGGCAAAGAGCGCCGGGGCCGGGCTCGACGTCGTCGTACGCGCCAGGGAGCTCCCGGCCTCGCCGCCAGCGCCGCCCCCCTGCCCGCCGCTCGCCGCGCCGGCATGACCGCCGGCACCGCCCGAGCTGGTCGAGGTCCCCGCCGTGCCTCCGGCGGACGCGCCGCCGCGACCGCCCATCTCGCCAGCGCCGCCGCCCCGACCACCGCCCTCGCCCCCGGCATGTCCGCCCATGCCGCCCGAGCCGGCACCACCGCGGCCACCCACGCCGCCGGCACCTCCGCCGCGACCGCCCATGCCCCCACCGCTCCGACCGCCCGCGCCCCCGGAGCCCGTGCCGCGCCCACCCATGCCCCCCGAGCCAGTGCCGCGGCCGCCCATGCCGCCCGAGCCGCGCCCCCCGGCGCCGCCGGAGCCGGCTGCACGACCGCCCATGTTTCCGTTGCCGCCGCTTCCGACTCCCCCCGAGCCGGAGCCGCCCGAGCCGACGATGCCACCGGTCCCGACGCCTCGGCCGCCCGCCCCGCCGGTCCCGATGACGCCCCCGCCTCCGCCCGCGCCGCCCGTCCCCGGCGCCACACCGCCCGTCCCTGGTGCAACGCCGCCCGTCCCCGGCGCCACACCTCCCCCGGCGCCTCCCGGCGCGTCCACCCCTCCATCTTTGGGGCAGGCTGACGTTGACCTGAGGATGGTGAGCCGCGCCGGCATGGTGGCCTGACCGGCGACCACGCCCATGAGCGTCACCGTTCCCGTGCCCAGCACGCAGGTCCCCTGCAGGGCCTCCCCGGTGACCATCACCGTCCCCGCCAGATCGGAGCCGTAGAGGCCGACCTTGTAGATGACGCCCGGCCCGAAGCTCACGTTGGCGAAGGACTGCTGGACCGAGGTTCCCTTGACCGCGAGCCGTAGCTGGACGTTCGTATAGGTGGAGTCGCCGTCGACGTCGATCTTCAGCAAAGCGTCTTCGCCGCAAGAGACGATCCCGACGCCGAATGCGCCTGCGACGGCCAGGGCCGGCCACCATCTCGTGACACGTTTCATGTCGACCTTTGGGCAGCGCCGGAGATCCGGCAGGGGTGAGTGTCTTGGCGATGATCCCGACCATCGCCTTCGCGGCGATTGCCACCCTGACCGCCACACAGAAAGCCAAGCCACATTTTGGAAGGGCGAAGCTTACTTCAAAGCGGGAGCTTCCAGGTCGCCTCGGACCTCGCGCAGTGTCAACGACGATCCGGCCTGCCGGAGACGCCCTCGCGTCCACCCCGCTTCGACCGGGATCTCCGGGAAATCGTTTCCTGCACGTGAACAATGTTTCGGCCGACTCGGCCGGCAGCTCATCGACCGCGCGAGGAGAAGTCCGCTTGTAAGAAGCCTTTTTTTACTGGTCCGCGTCTGATAATCACTCCCGCATGGCAAGTCCCAAACCGCAGATCCCCGCCGGGGGTGAGCCGATCCGGATGCGCGCGGACGGCACGCTCGAGGTGCCCGACCGACCGATCCTTCCGTTCATCGAGGGCGACGGCACCGGCCCCGACATCTGGCGTGCCTCCGTGCGCGTCCTCGACGCCGCCGTCGAGAAAGAGTTCGGCGGCAAGAAGAAGATCGCCTGGACCGAGGTCTACGCGGGCGAGAAGGCCAAGAACCTGTTCGACTCGTGGCTGCCCGACGAGACCCTCGAGGCCTTCAAGACCTATCTGGTCGGCATCAAGGGCCCCCTCACCACGCCGGTGGGCGGCGGCATCCGGTCGCTGAACGTGGCCATCCGCCAGATGCTCGACCTCTACGTCTGCCTGCGACCGGTCCGCTATTTCACCGGCGTCCCGTCGCCGGTCAAGCGCCCCGAGAAGGTCGACATGGTGATCTTCCGCGAGAACACCGAGGACATCTACGCGGGGATCGAGTGGGCCGCCGAGTCGCCCGAGGCGAAGAAGGTGATCGCCTTCCTGCAGAACGAGATGGGCGTGAAGAAGATCCGCTTTCCCGCCACCAGCGGCATCGGCGTGAAGCCGGTCTCGCGCGAAGGGTCCGAGCGGCTCATCCGGGCCGCGCTCGACTACGCCATCAAGCACAAGCGCAAGAGCCTGACGCTGGTGCACAAGGGCAACATCATGAAGTTCACGGAAGGCGCGTTCCGCGACTGGGGCTACGCCTTGGTCAAGAACGAGTACGCCGGACGCGCCGTCGGCTGGGACGACTGCGGCGGCAAGCCGCCGGCGGGCCAGGTCCTGGTCAAGGACTCGATCGCCGACATCACCCTGCAGCAGGTGCTGACTCGCCCCGACGAGTTCGACGTCATCGCTACGTTGAACCTGAACGGCGACTACCTGAGCGACGCTCTGGCCGCCCAGGTGGGGGGCATCGGGATCGCCCCGGGCGGCAACATCAACTACCTGACCGGGCACGCGGTCTTCGAGGCGACGCACGGCACGGCGCCGAAGTACGCGAACCAGGACAAGGTGAACCCGGGCTCGGTGATCCTGTCGGGGGTCATGATGCTGGAGCACCTCGGCTGGCAGGGCGCGGCGAACCGCGTGATCAGTGGGCTCGAGAAGGCCATCGCGCAGAAGGTCGTCACCTACGACTTCGCGCGCCTGATGGAAGGCGCCACCGAGGTCTCGTGCTCGGCGTTCGGCGACGCGGTCATCAAGAACCTCTGAAACCCCCGCGGGGGCCGCAGGCGAGGCGGGGGGCCACAGAGGCCCCCCACCAGCCCCCCTCAGGCAAGGCGGGGGGCCACAGAGGCCCCCCACCAGCCCCCCTCGGAACGGACTAGGATCGGGCCCGGATTTGAAAGCTGAGGGCGGCTCCGGCGGGCTGAGCCCGCCTCCGATCCGAGTTTGAGTTACCTCTACTTTCCTTCACTCTGGAGAACTGCACATGGCACGGAAGAAGATTGCGCTGATTGGGGCTGGAAATATTGGCGGGGAGTTGGCCGCTCTGATCGCGCGGCGGGAGCTGGGGGATGTCGTTCTGTTCGACATTCCGGAGAAGGAGGGCGTCGCCAAGGGCAAGGCGCTCGACCTCGAGCAGAACGGCGCCGTGCTGGGCTATGACGCCAAGATCAGCGGTACTTCGAACTGGGACGACTGCGCCGGCGCCGACGTCGTCATCGTGACGGCGGGCGTGCCCCGCAAGCCCGGCATGTCGCGCGACGACTTGTTGAGCATCAACCTGAAGATCATCCGCAACGTCGCCGAGAACGTGAAGACGAAGTGCCCGAACGCCTTCATCATCGTCATCTCGAACCCGCTGGACGCGATGGTCTACGAGATGAAGAAGGTGACCGGCTTCCCGCGCGAGCGCGTGGTCGGCATGGCGGGCGTCCTCGACGCCGGCCGCTTCCAGCTGTTCCTGGCGCGCGAGGCGGGCGTGGCCGTCAAGGACGTCCGCGCCATGGTCCTCGGCGGCCACGGCGACACGATGGTCCCGGTGACCAGCTACTGCACGATCGACGGCGTGCCGATCACGCAGCTCATCGCGGCCGACAAGCTGCAGGCCATCGTCGAGCGCACCCGCAACGGCGGCGGCGAGATCGTGAAGCTCATGGGCACGAGCGCCTTCTACGCGCCCGCGTCGGCGGCGGTCGTGATGGCCGAGTCGTACCTCAAGGATCAGAAGCGCCTGCTGCCGGCGGCGGCCGCCCTGACCGGCGAGTACGGTTACAACGACCTCTACATGGGCGTGCCGGTCGTCATCGGGGCCGGCGGCGTCGAGCGCATCGTCAACATCACGCTCACCGCCGAGGAGAAGGCCATGCTCGACAAGTCGGCGGCGGCGGTGCGCGAGCTGATCGAGGCCTCGAAGAAACTCTGACGCGCAAGGGGCTCGGGCCCCTCTGGAGTCATCCATGAAGATCCACGAGTATCAAGCCAAGGAAATCCTGCACCGGTTCTCGGTCCCCGTCCCGAAGGGCGTGGCCTGCTTCAGCATCGACGAGGCCGAGGCCGCCGCCAAGCAGATCATCGGCGAGACCGGCAGCGAGGTCGTCGTCGTGAAGGCGCAGATCCACGCCGGCGGGCGCGGCAAGGGCGGCGGCGTCAAGGTCGTCAAAGGCGCGGCCGCCGCGCGCGAGACGGCGCAGAAGATCCTGGGGATGAACCTGGTCACGCACCAGACCGGCCCCGAGGGCAAGATGGTGAAGCGCCTGCTCGTGGAGCAAGGGGTGGACATCGCGCGCGAGCTGTACTTCGGCGTCGTCGTCGACCGCGGCGCCGGGCGCGTGGTGGTGATGGCTTCCTCCGAGGGCGGCGTCGAGATCGAGGAGGTCGCGGCCAAGCACCCGGAGAAGATCCTGAAGGAGATCGTCGACCCGGCCATCGGGCTGGCGGCCTTCCAGGCCCGCAACCTGGCCTATGGCCTGGGGCTCAGCGGCCCGTCGGCCAAGGCCGGCGCGGAGCTGTTCCTGGCGCTGTACCGGGTGTTCGTCGAGACGGACGGCTCCCTGCTCGAGGTGAACCCGCTCGTCGTGCTGAAGAGCGGCGCGGTGCTGCCGCTCGACTGCAAGATGACGTTCGACGACAACGCGCTCTACCGCCACAAGGAGCTGGAGGCGTACCGCGACCTCGACGAGGAGGAGCCGTCGGAGACCGAGGCCAAGCGGTACGATCTGTCCTTCATCAAGCTGGACGGCAGCGTCGGCTGCATGGTGAACGGCGCCGGCCTGGCCATGGCCACCATGGACACCATCAAGTACTTCGGCGGCGAGCCGGCGAACTTCCTGGACGTGGGCGGCGGCGCCACGACGGAGAAGGTCACGGCGGCGTTCAAGATCATCACCGCCGATCCGAGCGTGCGCGGCATCTTCGTCAACATCTTTGGCGGCATCATGAAGTGCGACACCATCGCGGCCGGCGTCATCGAGGCGGTCAAGCAGGTCGGCCTCAAGGTGCCGCTGGTGGTGCGCCTCGAGGGCACGAACGTGGAGCTGGGCAAGAAGATGCTCGCCGAGTCCGGCCTGGCGGTCACCGCGGCCGACGACATGGCCGACGGGGCCAAGAAGATCGTGGCCCTGACGTCCGGAGGTAAGCGGTAATGGCAATCCTGGTTGGGAAAGACACGAAGCTGATCGTTCAGGGCCTGACCGGCTCGGCCGGGACGTTCCACGCCAAGCAGATGCGCGAGTACGGCACCAACGTCGTCGGCGGCGTGACGCCCGGCAAGGGCGGCCAGACGCACGAAGGCTTCCCCGTGTTCGACACGGTCGCCGACGCCGTCAAGAAGACCGGCGCCAACGCGACGGTCATCTACGTGCCGCCGCCGGGCGCGGCCGACGCGATCCTGGAGGCGGCGTCCGCCGGGATCGACCTGGTCGTGTGCATCACCGAGGGCATCCCCACGCTGGACATGGTGCGCGCGAAGCGAGCGCTCGGCGAGCTCCGCGGCGCCTCCGGCGACCCGGTCACGCTGGTCGGTCCGAACTGTCCCGGCGTCATCACGCCGGGCGCGTGCAAGATCGGCATCATGCCCGGCTACATCCACAAGGCCGGGCGGGTCGGCGTGGTGTCGCGCTCAGGGACGCTGACGTACGAGGCCGCGCACCAGCTGACGGCGCTGGGCCTGGGACAGACGACGGCGGTCGGCATCGGCGGCGACCCGGTGAAGGGCATGGACTTCATCGACGTCCTGAAGCTGTTCAACGCCGACCCGAAGACCGAGGCCATCCTGATGATCGGCGAGATCGGCGGTACGTCCGAGGAGGAGGCCGCGGCCTTCATCCGCGCCAACGTCAAGAAGCCCGTGGCCGGGTTCATCGCCGGGCAGACCGCCCCGCCCGGCAAGCGCATGGGCCACGCCGGCGCCATCATCAGCGGCGG
>Ga0068853_100004165_pt1 | contig 11150 bp, 11 predicted proteins | sample KBSCornC32_FD_65655 | JGI IMG/M metagenome (GOLD analysis project Ga0068853, IMG submission 65655) | Corn rhizosphere microbial communities from Kellogg Biological Station, Michigan, USA - KBS Corn C3-2 | ecosystem: Host-associated > Plants > Roots > Rhizosphere > Soil ... | reverse complement strand
CGCCGGATACGATATTCGCGAACGGTTTCGAGCCGTAGCGGCGGCAACCGAGCCGGCTCAGGTGCGAGCTGGGGCGGAGGCAGACGGCGCGCCACGTCCATTGGCCCTGCCTCGGGGCGCTGCTACAGCAGACCGCGCGCAGCCAGCCACGCGCGCGCATCTTCCGCGTCGTGCTCGAACCAGGCCTGCGCCGAGCCGAGGCGGAACGTGTAGCCCCACGCGTCCATGTCGGCCATCACGCGCGCGCGCCCCACGCCGGGCAGCGCGTCGCCGAGCACGATCTGCAGATAGCAGGTGGCGTCTTCCTCGAGTTGCGATTCCGAGGCGTCGGTGTGGATCTGCGCGCGCCGCTCGGGCGATGCGACGATCAGGTGGCAGGCCTCGTGCAGCAGCGAGTGCAGCGGCGTGTCGGCGCGTGCGTATACATTTTCGGCGATCACGCCGGCTTCGGGTTCGCCCCAGTAGCTGCCCGGGATCGGCGCCGCGTCGGCGACTTCGATCAGTGTCAGGCCGTGCCGCACGAGCAGGGCGCGTGCGTCGTCGATGGCGATGTCGGCGAGCGTGAGCATGTCATGCGCAGGGCGAGAGCGAGCGGGAAGCACTGCGGAGTATTGTTGTTTCGTCGTCCCGGCGAAAGCGGGCTGACGAGCCGACTCGGCGTTGTGGTCCAGCCACGTGCGCGGGGCTTCCTCGTCGTGGCGCCTACGTCATGCTCAGCTTGCCGCTGCCTGTGCGGCCTGCGCCCGTTCCGGCAGGGCCACGCTCAATTCCAGCACGTCGTGTTCGCCGTCCTTCTCGACGTGGATGTCGACCGCATCCTGGTCGACGTTGACGTACTTGCGGATCACCTCGAGCAACTCGCGGCGCAGCAGCGGCAGATAGTCGGGCGCGCCGCGCTGGCTGCGCTCCTGCGCGACGATGATGCGCAGGCGCTCGCGCGCGGTCGACGCGGTGTTCTTCGGGCGGCTGCGCAGGAAATCGAAGATACCCATGGTCAGCCTCCGAACATGCGCGCGAGAAAACCTTTCTTCGGCGCCTCGATGAAACGCATCGGGCGCTGTTCGCCGGCAAGGCGCGCCACGGCGTCCTCGTAGGCCTGGCCCGCGTTGGATTCGTCGTCGAGGATCACCGGCACGCCGGAGTTCGACGCGGTCAGCACGCCCTCCGATTCCGGGATCACGCCGAGCACCTCGATGCCGAGGATCTCCTTGACGTCGTCGATGCTCATCATGTCGCCGTCCGCGACGCGCGACGGGTTGTAGCGCGTCAGCAGCAGGTGCTGTTCGACCGGCGCGGCGCCGAGCTCGGCGCGGCGCGTCTTGCTGGCGAGCAGGCCGAGGATGCGGTCCGAGTCGCGCACCGAGGAGACTTCCGGGTTGACCACCACGATCGCGCGGTCGGCGAAGTACATGGCGAGGTAGGCGCCCTTCTCGATGCCGGCCGGCGAATCGCACACGACGTAGTCGAAGCCTTCTTCCTTCAGGTCGTTGAGCACCTTCTCCACGCCTTCCTTGGTCAGCGCTTCCTTGTCGCGCGTCTGCGACGCGGCGAGCACGTGCAGCGTGTCGATGCGCTTGTCCTTGATCAGCGCCTGCTTGAGCGTGCATTCGTTGTGGATGACGTTGACGAAGTCGTACACCACGCGCCGCTCGCAGCCCATGATCAGGTCGAGGTTGCGCAGGCCGACGTCGAAGTCGATCACCGCGACCTTCTTGCCGCGCTTGGCGAGGCCGACGGCGATGCTGGCGCTGGTGGTGGTCTTGCCGACCCCGCCCTTGCCGGATGTGACGACGATGAATTCAGTCAAGACGCGATCTCCAGTTGTGCACTTCAACGCATGCAATTGTAGCAATGTGGAAAGTTATAATTTTGCCAGGACCAGCTTGTCGCCGTCCAGCCAGGCCTGCACGGCCTTGCCGCGCAATTCCGCCGGAATGTCCTCGAACACGCGGTACTGGCCCGCGATCGAGACCAGCTCGGCCTGGAAATCGCTGCAGTAGATGCGCGCGCCGGCATCGCCCTGCGCGCCGGCCAGCGCGCGTCCGCTCAGGCGTCCGTAGATGTGGATCGAGCCGTCCGCGATCACCTCGGCGCCATTGCCGACCATCGCGTGCAGCACCAGGTCGCGGCCGCGCGCGTACACCTGCTGGCCGGAGCGTACCGGTTTGTCGTGGCGCTGGGCGGTCGTGGCGGTCGCCGGCGCCGCGGCTGCGTCGGCCGGCGCTGCGCGCGCCGTGTCGCGCGCGCGCGGTGCGGCTTCGTTCGGCGCGCGTTCGTAGGCGCTGCGGAATTTCGCGAACAGCGGCAGGTCGAGCGCGCGCGCCAGCTGCTCGTTCTCGCTGGTGCCGTAGGCCAGTCCGGCCGGCAGCATGCCGGCGCCGCGCACTGCATCGAGCAGCGCTCGGGTCTGCGCGGCGTCGGGCAATTGCGCCAGGCGGCTCAGGTCCAGCACCAGCGGCGCGCGGCCGAACAGTTGCGGCGCGGCGGCGACTTTCGCGGCGAGCTCGGCCTGCAGGGCCTGCGCGTCGTTGACGAACAGCTTCAGGTTGGCGATGCCGACCTGGCCGAACTTCAGTTCGAGGATGGGCTCGGCGACTGCCGGGGAAGCGGCCGGCATCGTCAATGGGCGCCGGCGGCGCGCGCCGCGGGAGCGATGCTGTCGCGCGCGCGTTCGGCCAGCCATGGCTGGCTCGGCAGGCTGGCCGTCGGGCCGCGCAGGTAGGTGTCGCGCACGAACGGGAAACTGCACAGCTCCTTGGCGAGCAGCGCGACACGGCGGTTCACCGCAGGCATCACCTGCTGGCCCACTTCCTGGAAACCGTAGGTGCCGTGGAACAGCACCGACACGTCGTCGCGCGGCTCGAGGAACACCTCGCAGGTCAGCACCGGCACGCGCACCTCGGCGAAGCTCGTGACGTCGGCGTAGAACACGCGGCCGAGCCCGCCGCCGCGATAGGGGCGCGCGATCACGATGCGGTCGATGTACAGGAATTCCGGATAGCGCTGCCGGAACCACAGGAAGTTCGGACTGTCGTAGTCGGCGTTTTCGCGCAGCGCGATCAGGAAACCGGCCAGATGTCCGTCCGCCTCGGCGACGCGGAAATACGCCGCCTGCGCGGCCAGCGCGCGCAAGCGCGCGTTGTCGAGCGGCAGAATCGTGGCACCCGCGGCATTGTTGAGTGCGAGCACGGAATCCAGATCATGCTCGTGCATGTCGCGGATGGTGATGGTCATGCGGGGCTTCCCTCCTGCACGCGCGGATGCGATGCCCACGCGCTGTAGTGTGGCGATTATCGCACGCGCGGCGCCGCCGGTCATGTCGTCGATCTGGCTTTTTTGTTAAAGCGATGTGCAGAGCCGGCGCGCGGGAATGACTTAGGACAGGTTTGCGCGGCTGGCGCCCGGGACTATGATGCGTGCATGCGGCTTGCATCCTTCAATCACATCCGGCTGCTGCGCTACGCCGGATTGTTCACCTACGTGTGCGTGGGCATCCCGTTGCTGTGGGACCTGGTGCGCGCGCCGGAGGAAGCGGGCGATCCGGTCGATCGCGCCTGGTGGATGAGTTCGTACCTCGTGTTCGGCCTTGCCTACTGGCTGGTCACGCGCGACCTCGGCGGACGCAAGCCGTGGCAGTTGAAGATTCCGTTGCTGCTGACCATGAACGCATCGGCGATCGCGATCAACTATTTCAGTCACAGCCAGTTGTCCGGAATCCTGATGGCCGTGCTCGCCGGCGTGCTGCCCTGGCTGATGCCGTTCTGGCCGGGCCTGGTGTGGGTGGTGGTGCAGAATTTTTCGCTCGCGCCGGTCACCGCGATGATGCCGGGCTACGGCTGGTTCGTCGCGCTGTTCCAGAGCGCGCTGTACCTGGGGTTCTCCGGCTTCACCTACATCACTTCGCTGGTCGCGCGCCAGCAGAACGATTCGCGCGAGGAGCAGCGCCGGCTCAATTCCGAATTGCGCGCCACGCGCACGCTGCTGACCGAGTCCAGCCGCATCGCCGAGCGCATGCGCATCTCGCGCGAGCTGCACGATCTGGTCGGCCATCATCTGACCGCGCTCAGCCTGAACCTCGAAGTGGCCAGCCATCTGGTCGGCGGCGCGGCGCAGGATCACGTGCGCCAGGCGCAGTCGGTGGCGAAACTGTTGCTGTCGGATGTGCGCGAAGTAGTCAGCCAGCTGCGCGAGGACGATGCGATCGACTTGACCGAGGCGCTCAAGACGCTGGTCGAAGGCGTGCCGGGCATCACCATCCATCTGGATCTGCCGCCGCGCTTCTCGGTCGACGATCCGCGCCGCGCGCAGGTGCTGCTGCGTTGCGCGCAGGAAATCATCACCAACACCGTGCGCCACGCGCACGCACGCAACCTGTGGCTGCGCTTCGAGCGCACCGAGGCGAACGAGCTGGCGATCCACGCGCACGACGACGGCCGCGGCTCGGGCGAGCTGCGCCACGGCAACGGACTGTCCGGCATGCGCGAGCGCCTCGACCAGATCGGCGGCCGCCTCAACATCACCACGGCGCGCGATCAGGGCTTCGCACTGGATGCGTGGTTGCCGCTCGAGGTAACGCACTGATGCCGACACGCCCGCGACACTCCCGGATGAGGTCCAACCTATGATTTCCGTCTGCCTGGTCGACGACCAGACCCTGGTGCGCCAAGGCATCCGCTCGCTGCTCGAATTGTCCGACGAGATACGCGTCGTGGCCGAGGCTGCCGACGGCGCGCAGGCGGTTGAGATCGTGCCGCAGGCCAGGCCCGACGTCGTGCTGCTCGACATGCGCATGCCCGGCATGTCGGGCCTGGACGTGCTGAACGCGTTGGCCGCGAAGAACCAGTTGCCGCCGACCATCATCCTGACCACTTTCGACGACGACCAGCTCGTGCTGGCCGGCCTCAAGGCCGGCGCGCGCGGCTATCTGCTCAAGGACGTGTCGCTCGACCAGCTGGTGGATGCGGTCAAGACCGTGGCCGGCGGCGGCTCGCTGGTCGCGCCGGTCGTGACGCAGCGCCTGCTCTCGGGGCTGGAGCGCATGCAGAACGACTTCACCAGCCTGGATCGCCCGGATCCGTTGACCGAGCGCGAAACCGAGATCCTGCGGCTGATGGCCGGCGGCTACAGCAACAAGGAAATCGCCAATTCGCTCGGCGTGGCCGAAGGCACGGTCAAGAACCACGTGTCGAACATCCTGTCCAAGCTGGGCGTGCGCGATCGCACCCGCGCGGTCCTGAAGGCGTTCGAACTGGGCATCGTCTGACGCCTCGATGCAGGCGTCCGACGGGACGCGCGGCGGGGCCGCAGCGTCGCGCCTGCCTGCCGCGCATGCGTCGCGCCTCGCGCCGCGATGCGGGTGCCCGGTCCGGCGCGCCCCTGCTCCGCAGCAGCCCTTGGCTCTCCCCATGAGAGCAAGTACCATTCGCGGCTGATATCTGGAGATCCAGGGAATGACCCGTCTGCTCGAAATTATCGTCGCCATCGCCATCGTGTTCGTGCTGGCGGTTATCCTCGGCATCGCATTGCCGAACCACGCGCACATCGAACGCTCGGTGGTGGTCAGCTCGCCGGTGCGCCAGGTCTACGATGCGATCAGCGGCTTTCGCACCTATCCGTCGTGGAACGCGCTGCGCGCCTATGATCCGCGCGTGCAGCTCAGCTTCAAGGGCAGCGAGAGCGGCCCGGGCGCGGAAGTGGACTTCACCAGCAGCGACCAGCGCGTCGGCAACGGCAGCCTCGTGGTCGCCGCCGACCCGGCACCGCAGCAGGACAAGCAGGTTACCTGGACGCTCAACAACAACTGGAAGGGCGAGAACAAGAAATTCACGATCAACATCGAGCCATCGGCGAACGGCAAGACCGCCAAGGTAACGATGGGTTACGACGTCGACTACGGCTGGGACCTGGTCGCGCGCTATTCGGGCCTGTACCTGGAAGGCGATCCGGCCACGCAGATCACCTACCAGCTGTCCGCGTTGCAGAACATGCTCGCGACCTTCCCGAACGTCGACTACAAGGACCAGCCGGTCGAGGTCAAGGATGTCACGGCCAAGCCGATCATCTACATGACCACGACCGCCAAGCGCACGCTCGACGACGTCGCCGACGCGACCGACAAGGCGGTGACCGCGCTGCAGGCGGTGATCAAGAAGGAAAAGCTCACCGTGACCGGGCCGCGCATCACGATCACCGACAACTGGGGCGACGAGAACTACGACTTCGACATCGCGCTGCCGGTCGATCGCGCCGACGTGACGGTGACCGATCCGATCAAGTCCGGCCAGAGCTACGGCGGCAAGGCGCTGGTCACCTCGTTCACCGGTTCGCCGGCGCAGCTGCCGCTGATGCGCCTGGTGCTGAAGGCATACGCGTATACGCACGGCTACATCTTCGATGAAAGCTCGACCGGCAACGGGCGTTTCTTCGACGAGCTGACCACGCCGGATCCGAAGGCCGACGCGCAGTCGTACAGCGTGTACCTGCCGATCCAGTCGCAGTAACCCGCGTACCGTGTTTTGCACCGACGGGCGGCGCAGGCCGCCCGTTTGCTTGTAACGCCCGGCAATCGGCCGGGATCGCGCAGCGCGGAACTTTTGCCGCGCTTTGCGGTATTTTGCGCGGCGCCCATGAACGGGGAAGGCGCTGCAATCAGAGCCGGCGGACGTGCGCCGCCGCGAATTGAAGATCGGAACCATGGTGATCTGACGATGATCGAGACCCAGCAATTGACCAAGCGCTACGGCGACCTGACCGCCGTCGACAACATCTCCTTCAAGATCGAGCCGGGCCGCGTGCTCGGCTTCCTCGGCCCGAACGGCGCCGGCAAGTCCACCACGATGAAAATGATCGCCGGCTTCCTCGCGCCCACGTCGGGCAGCGCGAAGGTCTGCGGGCACGACGTCGTGGAAGACGCGCTCGCGGCCAAGCGCGTGGTCGGCTACCTGCCGGAAGGCGCGCCGAGCTACGGCGAGATGACGCCGCGCCAGTTCCTCGCGTTCGTCGCCGACGTGCGCGAGCTGCGCGGCGCGCGCCGCACGCAGCGCATCGACGACGTGATCGAGCGTCTGCACCTGAACGCCGTGCTCGAGCAGCCGATCGAAACGCTGTCGAAGGGCTTCAAGCGCCGCGTCGGCCTGGCGCAGGCGATCGTGCACGATCCGGCCGTGCTGATCCTCGACGAGCCTACCGATGGCCTGGATCCGAACCAGAAGCACGAGGTGCGCTCGCTGATCAACGCGATGGCGAAGGACAAGACGATCGTCGTGTCGACGCACATCCTCGAGGAAGTGCATGCGGTGTGTCACCGCGCGATCATCATCGCGAAGGGCCGCATCCTGGCCGACGCCTCGCCCGAGGAGCTCGAGGCGCGCTCGCGCTATCACCAGGCGGTGTCGCTGACCACGCAGAACGTGGCGGCGGCGAAGGACGCGCTGTCGCGCGTCGCCGACGTCGCGGCGGTCGAGATCGATCCGCAGGACCACCGCATCACGGCGTTCCCGAAGCCGGGCAAGCAGATCTTCGTCGCGGTCAGCGAATTGCTGAAAGCGCAGGGCATCCAGGTGAGCGAGCTGCAGCTCGAGAGCGGCCGCATGGACGAGGTGTTCCGCACGATCACGCAGGGCGACGAGAAGGAGGTGCGCGCATGAGCGTCATGTCCGCTGGAAACGGCTGCGTTGCGTCGATCTGCAGCGCTGGCCCCCTCACTCTCAGCTCTCTCCCCCAAGCCGGGCTTGGGGGAGAGAGGAACAGTCGGAGTCGCGCGCCGCGCGCACGACCGCAGTATTTCGTTGAAGCGGAGGTGCGCGCATGAGCGCCTCGTTCGGTCCGATCCGCACCGTGTTCAAGCGCGAGCTGTCGAGCTATTTCGCCACGCCCGTCGCCTACGTGTTCATCGTGATCTTCCTGCTGCTGGCCGGCACGTTCACGTTCTACCTCGGCAATTTCTACGAGCGTGGCCAGGCCGACCTGCTGCCGTTCTTCAATTTCCATCCATGGCTGTACCTGTTCCTGGTGCCGGCGGTGGGCATGCGCCTGTGGTCCGAGGAGCGCAAGAGCGGCACGATCGAGATGCTGCTGACGCTGCCGCTGACGATGTGGCAGGCGGTGGTGGGCAAGTTCCTCGCCGCGTGGGCGTTCATCGGCATCGCGCTGTTGCTGACGTTCCCGATCTGGATCACCGTCAACTATCTCGGCGCGCCGGACAACGGCGTGATCTTCGCCAGCTACCTCGGCAGCTTCCTGATGGCCGGTTCGTTCCTTGCGATCGGCTCGTGCATCTCGGCTTGCACGCGCAGCCAGGTGATCGCGTTCATCCTGACCGTGGTGGTGTGCTTCCTGTTCCTGCTGGCCGGCTTCCCGCTGGTGCTGAATTTCTTCGCCGCCTGGGCGCCGCAAGGCCTGGTCGACGCGATCTCGGGGCTGGGCTTCCTCGGCCACTTCGCCTCGATCAGCAAGGGCGTGATCGACCTGCGCGACCTGATCTATTTCCTGCTCACGATCGCGTTCTGGCTGTACGCCAGCGCCGTAGTGATCGACCTGAAGAAAGCCGACTGAGAAGCGCGGCCAGGATGGCCGCCTGTTGATCGTCGCGCGCATGGACGGGCGCGTGCACAAACGGATGAACGAAGCTATGACCTCCAATCGCAGCATGACTTCCAATCGCAAACTCATGACGGGCGGCGCGCTGGCGGTGCTCGGCGTGCTGTTCGTGGCGGTGATCCTGATCAGCAACTCGCTGTTCCGCGGCGCGCGCCTGGATCTCACCCAGAACCATTTGTATACGTTGTCGCAAGGTACAAAAAATATACTTTCCGCGATCGACGAGCCGATCCACCTGTACCTGTTCTATTCCGACAAGGCCACGCACGACCTGCCGCAGCTGCGCACCTACGCGCAGCGCGTGCGCGAGCTGCTCGAGGAAATGGCGGCGCGCGCCGGCGGCAAGCTCAAGCTCGACGTGATCGATCCGCAGCCGTATTCGGAGGACGAGGATCGCGCCACCAGCTACGGCCTGCAGGCGATTCCGACCGGACAGGGCGGCGACAACATCTTCCTCGGCGTGGCCGGCACCAATTCCACGAACGGCAAGGCGGTGATTCCGTTCCTGCAGCCGGACAAGGAGTCGTTCCTCGAATACGACGTGGCAAAGCTCATTCACGAGCTGAGCACGTCGAAGAAGCCGGCGGTCGGCCTGATCAGTACCTTGCCGATGGGCTCCGGTTTCGACGCGCAGACGCGCTCGGTGCGCGATCCGTGGGCGGTGCAGCAGCAACTGGACCAGTCGTTCGACGTGCGCCAGTTGAACGCCGCGTCGGTCAAGGCGATCGACAAGGACATCACCGTGCTCGTGCTGGTGCATCCGAAGGCCTTAAGCGACGATGCGCTGTACGCGATCGACCAGTTCGTGATGCGCGGCGGCCATCTGCTCGTGTTCGTCGACCCGGTCGCCGAGTCCGACGAGTCCGGCGCGGACCCGAACAATCCGCAGGCCGCGATGTTCGCCGACAAGTCGTCGGACCTGGGCAAGCTGTTCAAGGCCTGGGGCGTGGAGTACGACGCGCACAAGGCGGTGATCGATCGCGCGCACGCGCTGCAGATCAGCATCGCGCAGGGCGCGCCGCCGGTGCGCGACGCGGCGATCCTCGGCTTCGCCAAGCGCGACCTCAACGCCGACGACATAACCACCGCGAACCTCGACAGCATCAACATCGCGTCGCCCGGCTTCTTCGCACTGGCCAAGGATTCGAAGAACAAGCTGGTGCCGCTGATCCAGACCAGCACCGAGGCTATGGTGGTGCCGGCCGACCGCGTCAAGTTCCTGCCCGACCCGAGCCAGCTGCTGCAGGGCTACCAGCCGGCCAATGAAGTGAAGGTGATCGCCGCGCGCCTGGAGGGCAAGTTCGCCACCGCATTCCCGGAGCGCAAGGACGAAGGGCACCTGGCGGAAGCGAAGGACAACGGCGAGATCATCCTGGTCGCCGACACCGACCTGCTGACCAATCGCCTGTGGGTGCAGGTGCAGCCGTTCTTCGGCCAGAAGATGATGAACGCGTTCGCCAACAACGGCGACTTCTTCATCAACGCGGTCGACAACCTGACCGGCTCGTCGGACCTGATCTCGGTGCGCGGACGCGCCACCTCGCAACGGCCGTTCACGACGGTCGAGGAGATGAAGCGCGTCGCCGAGGACAATTTCCGCGACAAGGAGCGCGAGCTGCAGCAGCAGCTCAACGAAACCGAGCGCAAGCTGACCGAGCTGCAGAGCGGCAAGAGCAAGGGCAGCGAGATGATCCTGTCGCCGGAGCAGCAGGCCGAATTGACCAGCTTCATGCAGAAGAAGGTCGAGATCCGCAAGCAGCTGCGTCAGGTTCGCCACAGCCTGGACGAACGCATCGACTCGCTCGGCGCGCGCCTGAAGTTCGTCGACATCGGCCTGATGCCATTGCTGATCACCCTGGCAGCGCTCGGTTTCGTGCTGGCCAAGCGCCGCCGCAAGACGGCTTGAGGAAAACGCGATGAATCCGAAGACCCTTTCCTACCTGATCGGCGCCGCGGCGATCGCGCTCGGCGCCGCGGTCGCGATCAACCTGTCGAACCGGCCGCGCAGCGACGCCGCCGAGCAGGCCCGCCCGCTGCTGCCGCAACTGCACGGCCACGTCAACGACGTCTCGTCGATCACGTTCACGGCTGCCGACAATCGCGTGCTCGCCACGCTGCGGCGCGGCGCGGACGGCTGGAACGTGCTGGAAAAGTCCGGCTACCCGGCCGACCTGCCCAAGATCCGCGAATTCCTGCTCAAGCTCGACCAGGCCACGCTGCTCGAACAGAAGACCAGCAACCCGAAGCGCTACGCCGAACTCGGCGTGGCCGACGTCAAGGACAAGGATGCCGGCGGCGTGCTGGTGGACATCGCCGGACTGGCACAGCCGACGCGCTTCATCATCGGCAACTACAACGGCGGCGGAGGCGGCGGCACGTTCGTGCGCCTGGACGGCGACGCGCAGAGCTGGCTGGCGAAAGGCAACCTCACGGTCGACAAGAACACCGCCGACTGGGAACGCCGCGAGCTGACCGATATCGCCTCGACGCGGCTCGCGTCGGTGACGCTGACCAGCCCGGACGGCAAGTCGCTCAAGGTCTACAAGGACCAG
>Ga0068853_100004161_pt1 | contig 11151 bp, 14 predicted proteins | sample KBSCornC32_FD_65655 | JGI IMG/M metagenome (GOLD analysis project Ga0068853, IMG submission 65655) | Corn rhizosphere microbial communities from Kellogg Biological Station, Michigan, USA - KBS Corn C3-2 | ecosystem: Host-associated > Plants > Roots > Rhizosphere > Soil ... | reverse complement strand
GGCGAACGCCTCGTTGACCACATCCCAGTACCAGATCTTGCCCTTGAAGTGCCCGACCACGCCGGCGATGTGGTTGCGCACGGCGGCCAGCAGGTCCGTGCCGGAGGAGATGCCGCTGACCCAGCCCGGCAACTGGTTGTGCCAGACCAGGGTGTGGCCGCGGACGCGCATGCCGTGGCTGACCGCGTGGTTCACGATGGTGTCGGCCGCGCCGAAGTTGAACGAGCCGCGGCCGGGCTCGGTCGCGTCCCACTTCATCTCGTTCTCCGGTGTCACACCGGAGAACTCGGTGTCCAGGGTGCGCGCGTACGCGGCTTCCCCCAGATGGCCGGCGGCGACCGCGGTGGCGAAGGTCCGGCCCTTCGCCGCGGCGGCCGCGCCGAGTGTGGTGGCGGCGTTGGCCGTGCTGTCCGCGCCGGCCGGGCCCGCGGCGAGGACACCGGCGATCGCGAGTGCGGCGGATGTCAGGGCCAGAACGGCGGAACGCCTTCGATAGCCGGTCATGAGTGAGGCTCCTGTGGGAAGACGGGTGTCCCAGTCCGGTGTGGACTGATCACGTGGGCTGTCCCGGGCACGCCAAAGACTTCGACGATGTTTCGGTCAACGACCACGGATTGTCCATGTGTCACGGATGTCCGGATCGGAATTCGCAGCTCAGACCGGCGAATTCCGCGACCGTCACAGGTGAAAGTTTCACCGCCGGCGGGCCGGCCGAGGAGCCGAACCGCGAGTGCGCCGCCTATTCGCCGTCGCCGGCGCCCTTGCCGGTGGCGCACTTGGCGGGATCGTCGCGCAGGCAGACCTTGCTGCCCGACACCCGCAGGCCCGCCTGGTCGAATGCCGTCACCCAGTTCGACGCGATGGCCGTCTGCGCGGTCGACAACGGGATCAGGCCCGAGCACACCGCGTCGGACAGCTTGTTCTCCACCGCGTCCTTCGGGTTCGGGATCGACCCGGGCTCGACCCACAGATTGCGCGGATCATCCGGCGCGCCACCGAGTTCCAGTGAGACCAGGTGGTCGTACTCGCCCTTCTCGCCGGGCGCGAGGCTGTAGGACTTGGCCGACTGGGCCTTCATCCGGTCGGTGAGCGAGGTCGACGGCCGGACCGTTTTCGTCCACCCGCTACGACAGATCGTGTCCTTGATCGTGTTCTGGGTGACCTGGGGGTTGATCGCGCCGGGCGTGCAGTGCGGGTCGGGCAGTGACTGCCCGTCCCGCTGGCCGATGTGGCAGGTGCCGGGCGCCGGCATCGGCGCGTTCTTGTCATCCGCCGCCAGCGGACCTGACGCTGCGCCGGTCGTCGGAACCCCGGTCGGTGCGGGGCCGTCGGCGGTCGGCACCCGGCAGGCGGCGACTGCGATGAGCAGCGCGGGCACGATCAGGGCAAGGGATAACGCGCGATGGCGGCAGGGAGCCATGCGGAAGATCGTAACCGCGAGGACCGGCCCGCGCCGCGCGAGGGACCGGTGGATCGATTCGCTGCCCTGCGGCGCCCAGGCTGGCATACCAAGGGGTGTAAGCCGGTCAGCGGTTATCCGCCGGGGCGATGGCCGTGAGAATCGGTGGTCACCGGACGAGGGAGACGCCCATGAGAAGCGTGCGGCTGTTCGTCACGGCAGTGGCGCTCGCCCTGAGCCTGGGGGCCGTGATGGTGCCGGCAGGCATACAAGGTTCCGGTCATCCGATGGCGGGCATCCAGGGCACCGGATCGATTGTGGCGGCGCCGTCGGCCGCACGCTGAGGCCTGGACCAGCGCCGATGTGACGGAGACCGACGACGGGCCGCCGCGCCGCGGCACGTCGGCTGCCTCCCGTCGCCGGTGCCGCGACCTGCCCGCTAACACCAGGTGGCGGTCTGATACCTCGGGCCCGCCAGCTGCGCCACCGAGCGCATGCACACCTGGGTGTCGTTGGTCGTTGGCTGGGCGTCCGTGTAGTTCCGCCCGCCCGGCTCGATGATGCGCCTGCCGCACTGAATCCAGGTCTTGCCGCCGTCGCCGGAGATCTCGAGCCAGAGGACATCGCCGTCGTGCGCGTCGGCCAGCCGGGCCCAGGCGTGCTGCATGCCGTTGATGTCGCCCTGCCGCAGTTCCAGCGTGCGCCCCTCCACCACCGCCGACTGGACGTTCGACTTGTTGACGGCATTGACGGGATCGACCATTCCCGCGCACGACACCTCGACGGGCATGTTCTTCCTCGCTTCCGCGGATCGTTGTGGATGCCTCGACCCTGGCCAGTGTCGCGTCTGCCTCGGCACTGAGGAAAGGGGCCACGGCGGGCCGGTGAGTCCACTGTGGACTCACCGGCGGCGGCGTCCAGCAGCCCGGCGCACAGCGACCCAGGTCACTTCCATGAAAGGATCAAACCGCGTATGGTTATTTCATCGACGAGTGGAAGCCTGAGGAGTTGCCGTGACCCAGCAAGGACTTCAGTACGCGGTTCGGGTGTCGGACCTGGCGGAGCTACCACCAGGGTCGCCGCTCCAGTCGCCGCACGGCGAGACGCCGCACTGGTCGTCGATGGCCAGCACCCTGATCTACGGCGACGTCGAGGCGGTCCTCGTCGACCCGCCCGTTGCCGCCTACCAGGCGGAATCGCTGGCCGAGTGGGTGGCCGGGTTCGACCGTCGGCTGACCGCCATCTACATCACGCACGGCCATGGCGACCACTGGTACGGCACGTCGACCCTGCTGAAGCACTTCCCGGACGCCGTTCCGTACGCCACCGCGGGCGTGATCGCGGAGATGCGCGCCGGCACCCCGGGCGGCAAGCCGAGCGACTTGTTCGCCGGCATCTTCCCCGGCAAGCTGCCCGACACGCTCGTGTACGCCGAACCGCTGCCGGCCGGTGGCCTGACCGTGGACGGGCATCCGCTGCGCGCGATCGAGGTCGGCCACTCCGACACCGACCACACAACCGTCCTGCATGTGCCGGCGATCGGGCTCGTCGTCGCCGGTGACGTCATCTACAACAACGTCCACCAGTACGTCGGCGAATCGGCCGACGGTGGCCTCGACGCGTGGCTGAAGGCCGTCGACGTCGTCGAGTCGCTCACGCCGACAGCCGTCGTCGCCGGGCACAAGGACGCCACCCGCGACGACGACCCGTCGATCATCGCCGAGACCCGCGAATACCTGCTGGCCGCCGCGGAGATCCTCCACGGCCGGCCGACCCGTGTCGAGTTCCTCGACCGCATGGTCAAGCGGTTCCCTGACCGGGTCAACCCCACGACCGCCTGGTTGTCGGCCATCCGACTGATTCAGAGCTGAGGAGCGCTCGAGAAGGTGCTCGACCACGACCTTTCCCGCCGCGCCTGGCCGGCCCGTCGGGGGCGGTCGGCTGTTGCCAGACTCGCAGGGTGTGGCAGTTGCGCAAGTCTGCAAGTGTTGAGAGGGTGGGTGCTCGGAGCGGGGACGGAGGAGTTGTGGGCGCGTTCGTGGCTACATTGCGCACTCAGGTAGACCTTGCGCAGCGGTCGCTGGCGGGGGCGGGAGACGCCGGCGAGGTGCACAGGCACAGTGCACGGCTGCTGGACCTGCTGGAGCGGGCGGCGGCGAATGGGGTGGACACGGCCGGGTGGGTGCCGGCGGAGGTGGTGTCGGCGGCGTCAGTGGCGGCTGGGAGGGCCTGATCAGCGACGCAGGGCGCGGCTGGCCATGGCGAAGACGGTGCGGGTGAGCTCGGGATCGTCCGGATCGGGCAGCCAGCGGTGGGCCGGGGTGTGTGCGGCCACGGCGAAGGCGCAGGCACGGAGGACGTCGAAGTCGGGGCGGGAGCCGGGGTGGGCGAGCAGGGCGCGCACGAGGCCGGGTAAGGCGAGCAAGGGGTACGACGGGTCGTCGGCGGCGATCAACGGGGGCTGACCGGCCTCGGTGGAGGGCAGCACGACGGGGACGCCGCCGCCGAGGGGGTCGATGACGGCGTCGGAGCGGTAGGTGATCTGCCGCAAGGGATAGCTGAGCGCGTCGGTGGGCTCCCACGACACGATGTCGCCGATCCCGGTGGCCAGCAGCAGGGCGCACAGCGTGGGGATGGCGGTCGACTCGACGATGACGACGCGGGCCGAGGCCGGCGTCCGGCCGGTACGGGAGAGCAGCACCAGTAACCGGCCGGTGAGCCCGACGGCGGTCATCTCCTCGCGGGTGAGGCACGGGACGTCGGTGAACTCCGCGCGCAGATCCCGCGCCCGGGCCTGGTCCACGCCGCTGAGGTAGACGGCGTCGACGGGGCCGGCCAGCGGCACGATCTCAACACCCGGGATCTCGGCCGGCGGCTCGGTGTCGGCGTCGCCGAGGACCGCCACGCGAGGCGTGTGTGCCATCGACCCTCCAACTGCCCCGCTCCATGCAATTGAAGATTATCGCAAGTCTTTGAGACTGTGCCGAGGGGGTGCCTACGCCTCGGAGGGCTTGCGCAGGTCCTCCAGCAGCTCGACCTGGCCGGACAGCACCCCGGTGAGGATGGACCGGGCCACCGCGAGCAGCTCGGCCACCTGCGGGCTGGTCAGCGAGTAGTAGACGTTCGAGCCTTCCTTGCGGGTGGCGACCAGGCCGGCCCGGCGCAGCACGGCCAGCTGCTGCGACAGGTTCGCCGCCTCGATCCCGACCTCGGGCAGCATCTCGGCGACAGCGTGCTCACGTTGGCTGAGCAGCTCGAGCACCCGGATCCGCGCCGGATGCCCGAGCGTTTTGAAGAACTCGGCCTTCAGCTGGTACAGCGGCCTGCTCACGCGGACCACCACGCCCTCGTCGTCATGTCGTGAATCCTCCCCTGTGTCACCGCCGAAGGATCAACCGGGCGTTTACGCGGCGACGAGGTGGTGCGTGGTGCCGCTGCTGCTGGCCACCCAGGCGTCGGGCAGGGCGGCGGCCAGCGCGTGCTGGGCCCGCCAGCCGGTGCAGTGGCCGGGGACGATGCGGTGCGGGTTCATGCTGGTCAACGCGGCGACGGTGGGCGGGATGACCGGGTCGAAGGCGGGGCCGCTGAGGTGGAAACCGCCGAGCAGGGCGTGCAGCGCCGGGACGCCGGTCAGCCGCTGGGCGTGCCGGACGATGTTGATCACGCCGGCGTGGCCGCAGCCGGTGAGCACGACCAGGCCCCGGCCGCGCAGGTGCACGACGAGGGCCTGGTCGTCGATGACGGTGGGGTCGTGCTGCCAGCGGCCGCCGAGGTTGGCCTCGTGGGCGGCGGGCATGCCGCGCTCGAAGTCGGTGGTGCGGTCGACCTCGCCGGTGATCAGCACGCTGCCGTCGACCAGCAGCGAGGGCTGGGCCCGCTCGATGACGTCGAAGCCCTCGCCGATGAGGGCCTGCTTGCTCAAGGTCGGCATCTCGAAAGGATGCTGCGGGAGGTTCAGCCGACGCGGCGTCCAGGCGAAGGGGTGGACGGTCATCGGCATCTGCCGGCCGAACCGGCGGGCCAGGCCGCCGAGCCCGCCGGCGTGGTCGAAGTGCCCGTGGCTGAGGATCACGCCCTGGACGTCGTCGAACCGGACGCCGAGCTGGTCGGCGTTGCCGAGGATGCCGGTGGGGGACAGGCCGGCGTCGAACAGCAGGGTGGTGCGCCGCTGACCGCGGCGGACGGTGACCAGCGCGGAGAATCCGTGCTCGGCCACCAGGCCGACCACGGTGTGCCCGCCGGTGAAGTGGTCGGCCGGGACGGGCGGCCCGAAGCCGGCGCGGGTGGTGTTGGCGTCGCTGGGCAGCAGTCCGTCGAAGGTGTTGTCCATCAGCACCGTGATGCTGACCTCGTCGACGGGCTCCAGCGCGATCGGATCCACGGCGCTGCCGGGGGCGAGCCGGGGTGCGGACAGCGCCGCCTCGGCCGTCGAGGTCTGGCTGCTGTCACACATGGCGCTCCTCCGGTCCGCGGGCTCTCGGATGCTACGTCGCGAGCACCGGCCTCGCCCGCGTGGCGGAGTGGTCGCGCGGGCGTCAGTGCACGACGACCTTGACCGGGGTGAGGCGGACGATCACCCGCTCGGTGCCGGGCTTGTCCGCCGTCCACGGATCGCCCTTGTAGCGCAGGGAAAGCTCGTTGATCAGGCTGCCGGGCGGGTCGTCGACGACCGTGACCGTGCCGCGGATCTCCACGTACCGGTAGGGGTTGGCGCTGTCGTGCACCAGCAGCGTCGCCCGCGGGTCGCGGTCGATGTTCACCGCCTTGCGCCGGCCGCGGACCGTCGAGACCAGGATGTCGTCGCCGTCCCGCTTGAACCAGACCACCGACAGGTGCGGCTGGCCGGTCGGCTCGATCGTGGCCAGCGAGGCGAACTCCGGGCGATCGAGCAGGTCGTGGACTTCTGCCGGCAGTGCGGTCACTGCGCCTCCTTGAACGAAAACGACTGGTCACCTCACCCTAACGTGTCACTTCCTCGGTCCCCGAGCAGCGCCACGAAGGCGTTGGCGACGGTCGGCAGTGGTGTCCTTTGTGGACGGCGTCCTACCACTTCTGATGATCCTCAATCCCGCTGGGTTTTCCGGCCCAGCAGGTGGAACACGCGGCTGATGCCCCGGTACGGGTCGCGGCGGGCGGCTTCGAGTTCGGCGGCGGCGATGCGCGGGGCGTCGGCGAGGTCGAGGGTGGCGCCGCCGAACTCGAGCCAGTCGACGAAGAGCCAGACGCCGTACCAGTCGATCGGCTCGACATCGTGGGACCGCAGCAGTTCGGACAGCTCGGCCACGGTGTCGGCCCGGCCGGGCACGCCGAGGACGCCGATCTCGGTGCGGGAGTCGAAGGCGGCGACGGCGTCGTCCCAGCGGCGTTCGAGGGCCGGCCGGACGGCCATGGCGTTGGCGTTGGCCGTCATGATCGAGACGACACCGCCGGGCTTGAGGCACCGGCACAGCTCGCTGACCAGCGGTTCGGGGGAGTCGAGGTAGCCGAGCACGCCGTGGCAGAGGACGGCGTCGAACTGGCGGCCGACCGCGGCGAAAGCCTGCTCACCGGGGGCGTGCACCAACGTGACGTCGGCGGGCAGCCGGTCGCGAGCCTTGGCCAGCATGGCCTCGGACGGATCCAGCAACGTCACCTCGTAGCCGGCCTTGACCAGCGGAAACGACTGGTGCCCGGCCCCGCCGCCGACATCGAGCACGGTGGCCGGCGGGGGTGGCAGGTGATCGAGCAGCTGCTGGTGCAGCACGTACGTCCGGACATGGCCCTTGACCGAGGCATACGCCTCGTCGGCGAACAGGTCGGCCAGCTCGGCCCAGGAGTCGTCCACCTCACGATCGTGGCACTGGACCTCCAGTGTGGTGGAGATGTGAGAGTCATCGGGTGACGGTGGCGACAGGGAGCGCGCTGTGGGCGCCGGAGCGTCGAGGGGCGACCGTCGGCGTGTTGCTGCTGGTCATGCTGGCGGCGTTCGAATCGATGGGCGTGACCACGGCGCTGCCGACGATCGTGCGGGATCTGCACGGCGAGGCGCTGTATTCGTGGCCGTTCACCATGTTCCTGGCGGCGCAGGTGGTCGGCAACGTGGTCAGCGGCCGGGTGTGCGACCGTCGGGGACCGGCGCCGATGCTGATGCTTGGTCCGCTGCTGTTCGCGCTTGGGCTGTTGGTCGCCGGCACCGCCGGCAGCATGGCGCAGCTGCTGGCCGGTCGTGCGTTGCAGGGCTTCGGTGGTGGCGCGGAGGTCGTCGCCGTGTACGTGATGATCGCCGCGGTGTACCCGGAGCGGGACCGCCCGGTGGTCATCGGCGCGATGTCGGCGGTGTGGGTCGTGCCGTCGCTGGTCGGGCCGGCGGTGGCCGGTTTGCTGACGCAGTACGTCAACTGGCACTGGGTGTTTCTCGGCCTGCTCCCGTTCGAGCTGATCGGCTGGGTGTTGGTGGTGGCCGTGGTTCGGCGGCTGCCGGTAGTAGCGCGGGAAGGGCAACGCCGCCGTGGGCAGGTCGTGGTGGCCGTGTCCGCCGCCGTCGGGTTGGCTCTGGTGAGCTTGGCCGGCGATCAGTTGAACCTCGTCGGCGTCGGGGTGATCGTGCTCGGCCTGGCCTTGGTGGTGCCGGCCGTGCTGATGCTGCTGCCTCGCGGCACCGTGACCGCGCGCCGCGGGCTGCCCAGCGCCATGGTGGCCCGGGCCTTGATGTCGGCCGCGTTCATGGGCTGCGAGGCGTTCCTGCCGTTGGTGTTGCAGCAGGTGCACGGCTACCAGCCGGCGTGGGCCGGGCTGCCGTTGACCGCCGGGGCCATCGGCTGGGCCATCGGTTCGTCCATCCAGGCCCGCCGGCCCGCGTTGGGCGAGACCGTTTTCCTGCGTTGGGGCTTCTTCAGTCTCACCGTGGGGATCGGCCTGGTGACCTTGGTCGCGCCCGCGTGGGGACCGGCGTGGCTGGCCGCGCCGGCGTGGATCTTCTCCGGCATCGGCATGGGGCTGGCCACCACAAGCGCTTCCGTGCTGGTGCTTCGCCTGTCACCGGAGAGCGACCGTGGCTTCAACACCGCCGCGTTGCAGATGTCCGATCTGTTCGCACAGTCGCTGTCCATCGGGTTGGGCGGCGTGCTGGTCGCTCTCCTTGGTCCGACCGGCGGCTGGGCCCCGCTCAACGCCGTTTTCGTTGCCTGCACACTGATCGGCGGCCTGCTCGTGAGCCGCCGGGCCGATCTGCCGCCGGCCTGACGTGGATCACCGGCGCTGATCCCGATTCGATGTCGATCAAGCGCGCTGAGCAGCCCCCGATTCCAGCCTGGACCGCGAAGCTGGCAATGCCCCGGCGTCCGGGATCAACCCGAATCGGCCGCCCGGGATTGTCGGCCCCGAGTGCTTGGATTGATTCGGGGGCTGCTCAGCGCGGCCCTGCTCAGCGGCGGCTGCCGACGTGCGGCGAACCGGCTTCGCCGGTTTCCAGCATCTCGACCATCCAGTCGTTGTACTCCGCGTCCATGTCGGCCCCGGCCAGCTCGTCCAGCTCCTCGACCAGGTCGTCGGCCGAGAGCCCGCCGGCGAAGCGCCGGGCGGGCAGGCCGTCGCGGTACATCACGATGGTGGGCAGCGCGCGCAGACCGTGCCGGTCGGCCAGCTCCCGCTGCTCCATGGCCTCGACGGTCCACACCGCGACCTCGGGCCGCCGCACGACGAACGCGTCGAGCTCGGGCTGGAAGCTCTGGCAGGCCGGGCTTTCGGCGACCCGGAACACCAGGACGGCCAGCCCCTCGGCGAGAACGGTGTCGTGCTGGTCGGCGGACAGTGCCTTCATCATGCGGCCACCGTACGGCCGATCACTCCACATCGGACGGTACCGGGCCGCCGAACTGCCCGTTCGCCCCCGGAATTCAGGACCAGGCGACCGGTAGCTCGAGCATCCCCGTACACGGCCATCTGCTGCCGGAACTCCACCGAGTCGAACGGCACGGCGACGGCCGGTCGACGTCCAGAAGATCGGCGCCGGGGAACGCGGCGTCGTCACGGTTGGCCCAAGGGCAGCGCGACGAGCAGACCCTCGCCGGCCCTGATCATTTGACCACCGACGACCACGTCCTCACGGGCGGCCCGCGGCAACCCGTTGTGCACGACCGTGCGGAAGCGCAGCAGCTCCTCGACGGCTGGCCGGATCGGCCTTGGCGATCGCCAGCTGTTCGGGGTGCCGGAGCAGGGCCAGCACGCTCAACGCGGTCATGTGCGAGGTGGACTCGTGCCCGGCGACGACCCGGTACTGCTCGACCACCAGCCTGCTCACCAGGTCGTCGCCGGGATCGGCGTCCTTGGCCGCGACCGGTCGCACCATGTACTCGGGTCAGCTCCAGCAGCAGCCGCTGCTGCGGGTCCATGGTCCGCGCCTCACGCGGCGAGATGCCGAGGAACGCCGCACGTCGGCCGGGCACTGGACCGGAATCGAGTCGCCGGAGCGCCAGGTTCAGCCGGCCAGCGTCACCGTGGTCGCGCCGAGCGACACCGATCCTCGCGGCGTGCCCAGCGACCCGCACATCACGCTGCCGTGGAACCAGGGCGCGCTGGACGACTCGGCCCAGGCGCACGAGCTGATCGTCGGCCCGGTCACGGCCGCCTGACCGGCTCGATCCGGGTCCGCAGCAGACAGAACTCGTTGCCCTCGGGGTCCATCAGCACGTGCCAGCTCTCCTCGCCGGTCTGGCCGACGTCGGCCGGGCGGGCGCCGAGGGCCAACAGCCGGGCCAGTTCGGCCTCCTGATCACGGTCGGTCGGGCTGACGTCGATGTGCAGCGGCAGCTTCACGCGCGGGGCCGAATTCGTCCGGTCGAAGACCAGCACCGGCTCCGCGCCACCGAATCCGGTGTCCGGCGGGCCGATCTCGACGGCGTTGCCCTCCCGGCCGATCTCCACGTAGCCCAGCACCTCGGCCCAGAACCGGGCCAGCAGCTCGGGGTCACGCGCCTCGATCACGATTTCACTGATACGGCAAGACATTCCCCGAGGTTATCAGCGCCTGCCGCGGTCAGTCGGCCGAGGCCGTACGGTTCGGGCCAGTGGTCCGCGCAACTCTGTCCTTTGTGGACAATTGTGTCACCGGACCGCGGCGCTGGCCAGGTCGCGGGCCACCTCCTCGGCCGATGGCATGGCCGCGATCTCGTCGCCCATACGCAGCGCCGCCGCCAGATGCTCGCCGCCGAGGACCTTCGACACTGCCTGGCGCACCGTTTCCGCGTCGAACCGGTCCGGCGTCACCACTTCCGCGACGCCCGCCGCGCGACAGGCCGCCGCGGTCGGGAACTGGTCCGCGCCCTGTGGCAGCAGCACCAGCGGCAGTCGGTGCGCCAGCGCCGCCAGCGTCGTGCCGGCCCCGGCGTGGCAGAGCACCGCCGAGCAGCGGGGGAGCAGGGCGGCCAGCGACACCCACTGTTCAATGTGGACGTTCGACGGCGCCTTGAACGTCGCCGGATCGTTGTTGTGCCCCACCGTGACCACAACTTCCGCGTCGAGGTCCGCCACCGCCGTCAGCAGGACCTCGAACACGTCGCGCCGGTTGAACACCGGCACCGTGCCCAGGGACACGTACAGCACCGGCCGGTGGCCGAGGTCCGGCAGTCGGCCGTCGAGCGCACCCGGCACGTGCGGCCGGATCGACCGGCTGATCTTGGCGGCCGGCCCCAGCTCCGGCTGCAACGTCGCCGGCACCGGATTCAGGTAGGAATCCCGGTACATCCCCGCGTTCTCGTCCGCGTCAAGGCCGTGCT